>OLQR01000013.1_pt1 | contig 145848 bp, 174 predicted proteins | sample 1671881 | NCBI WGS metagenome assembly OLQR01 (sample SAMEA3136623, study PRJEB25190) | human gut metagenome | biome: human gut; feature: human-associated habitat; material: faeces | place: Austria | collected 2013 | reverse complement strand
GCCGGAAATATCGTTAAAATATTGCTTGATATATTTACAGGCGCTTAACCCCCACTGCATCAACAGCGGGTAGCCGCTCAACAGGTTCAGTGCCTTGTTTACTGTCTCCTGGGCGTTCGGCAACACATATTTGCCGACCATAAAAGCAACCACGCAAACCAGGCCCATCACAATATATACAATTCCCTGTTCCATACCTAACCTCCAATCTCTTCCGTGTCACTTGTCTCATCAATCGGCGTAAAAATCTCATCACCAGGGGGCGTATTGTCACCCTCTGTTTTTTCTTCTTCCGCTACTTTTTCCCTTACCTTGATCCAGGCGTTACACAAATTCTCTGCACTCATTGCCGCAAACAGCCCAATATTAAAAGACGATTCCGGTAACTGTCCGGTTCTAAAACACAGGATCATGTATATAATCGCGTAAACAATCGTTGCGCCCATTGTAAAAACAATAATCTTTTTGCTGAACCTCATCAGGCTCCAGTTTTCCTTCATAAAAATCACCTGCTTTGGCTGCATTCAGGTATGGCTCTTCACCGCTTTTTGGCTGATATAACCATAAACCGTTTTGAACCAGCCGTTCACGACCGTCTCATATCCAATGCAAACAGGCTTGCCGGTCTTGGCATTCGGGCTGCTGATCACCCCAACGGACTGGTACTGCATCCCGGCACCCTTGCGCACATTCCACTTGCCATTGTTCAGGGTAATGGCTTTTGTCACAGTCTTTTTCACTGCCGGTTCAACCTTCGGCTCCTCAGCCGCTTCCTGCTTGTCCACCTGTACACTGTGCTGGTTTGCATTGGCCCACAAAATCACACCGCGGCTGGCCGGCTTAAAGTCATCATCCAGCCAACATAGCGGGTTCTCGCGCACACCTTTCCAGCGCACCTCAAAGTGCAAATGGGCACCAAAACAGTTGCCGGTCTGGCCGCTGTAGCCAATCACTTCGCCGGTTTTCACCTTCTGTCCAACCTTCACCGTGATAGAATTCAAATGAGCATACAACGTTTCCAGCTTGCCGCCTTTATACGCCGTATGCTCAATCTTCACCATATTGCCATAACTGTTGGTGTCGCCCTGGGTCACTCGCCCATTCCAATGGTAAACCACGCGCACCGTTCCATCTTCCGCCGCAAACACCGGTGTTCCCACCAAAGCGCGGAGGTCAATTGCCCTGTGCAGCGCCCCACTGTTATATTTCCAGCCAGCTGTAATCACATGCTGCGCCAATGGCCACCCAAAACATACTTCTCCATTCTTCAGCCGCATCTTTATCCTCCTTATCTTGTTCTCTTCCACATCCATACCGATAAATAAGGCGGCATGTTGTTGTGGGCTGCCCCGGAACCGCCGGAGGCGACTGTTACGGTTTTGGATTCCCAGTTCGGAATACCCCAGCCACTTGATTGCGTTTGGACATACGCATCCGCGGAGCTTCCGGTTTTGGAGCGTATTACGTTGCTTCCGTTGGCCACAGACAGCGAATAATTCGGTAGCTCGCTTTGTGTAAGCTTATGGGTGAATTCGCCCCCAGTGCTACCTGCGGGATAACTGCTAGAAGCAGCAAACATAAAAGTATCAGATATTCTTTCCCACGTGCCACCAAATAGATTTGCCGGGCTTGTACTGTTTACGCTCATGTAAATGCTGCCAATCGGCCAGGCCGCAAGTTTTGCTTCCGCGATGGCTGCAAATACCGCTGCTGGTGTTGCTGCAATTCCTCCGCTGGTTGAACTGATTGAACTGGTCGAATCGCTCAGCTTCACGCCGCCCGCGGTCGAAGCATTACCTGTCGGCAGTGTGTACTTGGTGTCGGTTGTTGGCGGTGTGTACCCCAAAGCACTTGTCACGTTCGCCTTTGTCAGGCTGATCGTACCGGAACTCACCGTGATGTTGCTCCCGATTTTCACCCCGCCCAAAACACTGCTCGTCGCATTCGGTAAGGTATATTTCGTATCAGTCGTAGGTGGCGTATAACCCAGTGCATTTGTCACGTTAGTCTTACTAATGCTGATCGTGCCGCTGTTTACTGTAATATTGCTGCCAATCTTTACACCACCTAGTGTAGAACCTGTCGCTGCAGGCAGCGTATAAGTTGATCCACTACTTGCAGGCGTCATGTAAATCTGGTTGCTATTTAACGTTCCCGCATTCTTTGCATTGTCATACTGGCTTTGTGTCAGGTAGTTAATTACCAAACTGTCCAGCTTTGTATTTGTCGCCATAATCATATACCTCTCGTTACAATCGCGCTGATTGCGGATAATCCGCTCGGCAGCCCAGTCAGTTTTCCATTGCTGATGCTTAGGCTCAGGTTGGTGCTGCTTGGGCCGCCATACATGGCGCTCTTGTGGTACTTGTCGCCCTCAAACGCGATCAGGCTCGTAGTCTGCCCGCCCCAACCGCTGGAACTGGTCATGGTGCCGTAGCCCCAAATCTTGATTGCCCCGTCAGTTCGCTTAAAACTCACGCTGGGGCTGGTGTTCGTGACGGCATAAGCCTCCACATTGTTATTGCCACTGCCGCCGGAACTCCCGCCGCCGGCATAAGTTCCTGTCACACCAAAAATGCTCACACCGCTCTTAATGTTCCCGGCCACCAGGTTTGCATCGCCTTTAATGGTCTGAGCACCACTTAAATACTGGCTTGCCGCAATACTTTGGTCACTGGTCTTTGGGGTGTAAGTTGCCGCAGCCTTCTTTGTTACGCCACTACCAACATAAGTTCTGGAAACAGCGTTTACCGTTACGGAGCTCAAACCATCATACCCGCTGTCCGGGCTGATGGTCTGGGTACTTTCACTAGGCGTCGCGGTTTTTGTCTGTAGCCTGGGGCTGCTTCCTCCACTGCTGCTCCCGGCATAACTGCCTGTCACATTAAAAATCCTCACACCGTTTCTAATGTTATTGGCGGTCAAATTGCTGTCACCCTTAATCGTCTGGGTCCCATTCAAATACTGGCCGGATGCAATGCTCTGGTCACTCGTTCCTGGCATATAAGTCGCAGCGCTCTTTTTCGTCACGCCGCTTCCCACATAAGTTCTCGATACTGCATTTACTGTAACCTGGCTCAAACCGTCATAGCCATAGTCGGCCCTGATCGTCTGTGCGCTCTCACTGGGGTTGACCATCTTGCTCTGCAAACTCGTCCCACTGGCACCACCAGTCACAAAACCGCCCTGCATATCTACCTGCGTACTTCCTAAATAAACTCCCATATAAAAATCACCACCTGCTAATTGTCACACTTGTTGCGCCCACACTGGCTGCCGTAATGCTGATCGATTTCGCACTGCTGCCATCCCATGCACCCTGGCTTGTCCCGTTCAGGTTAATCGTCAAAGCTGCATTCACCTTGTTGGCGCTCGTTGCTGCACCGCCCGCACTGCTGGACCCAGCATAGTTGTGGGTGTGGCTGCTCGGCGTAAAGGTGCTCGGTTTGCCTGTGACATTAACCCATGCAACAGAACTTGCAGAGTCTGCAACTCCTGCGGTAGCGGGCTTTTCCGTAATGGCTGTCCAGTTACTCCATCCGTCGCTCATATTAGAACTGTTGTGCATACGATACCACAGATGCGCACCTTGCGATGTCCTGTGTGGCCAATAAATCTGGATGATACGATTTTCACTACCGCCATTTTCACTGTCCAACACCTGTAAGATTCCAAAAGCATATTCATCAACAGGCGCATGATAATCAGCTGTCATGGTGCAGCTCTGAATCTTGTAAACACCAAACGTCTTCAATGTATTCCAGTCAACTTTACCGGATTCTGTGCCTTGTAGATGGATATGTCCACTGTCAGCTTTACCAGCCAGTTTCGTGTTAATCTCAGACTCCGTATAATACCGGTCATCATGTGTGTGCCCACTTGGCGCCTTCCCATCAACAAGACCTTTTAATACTTTGCCCTGTGCAGCACTCAGGCTCTGGTCTGTGGCATCACTGGTCAGGTTATTCTGTACCCCACGCCATGTATTTGTATCGGTAAACACAGCACTCGCCGGCACACTCTTACCCAGTGTATAGGTAGTCGCCACCGGTTTGCCATCACTAAAATAAACCGGCTGTGTCGCACTGCCTGCACTCGAACTCAATTTCGTTGCAGAATCAGCAGACCCAGCCGCCTTAGCGTTCTTTACACTGAAATTTGATGGGTTATACACATACATGTCTGACCCATTCTCACCACCCCAAAGCCATGTCGGCTGGCCATCTTTGCCAGACCAATTAAATGTCATAGGGGTATCGGCGTCTCCGTTTCTTCCAAGCTTTGCAGCAGTGCCTGTCAGTTTACCGATAAAATTAGGCGCAGTGACAGAATCACTGACATAAAGCTTAGAAAGCAGGCGTGTCACGCCATTTACAATCAAATTAGAAAGTTGAGCCATTCCATCACCTCCGTCAGTTTTCGATGAAATTATCCATTGCGATTGAATTAACAAGTATTCGTCCGCTGTTTATTGCGCCGTCTACAAAAGAATCTGCGGGTACAACGCGAATATTTTTATAAGTTATCGTTCCTTTGCCGTTGGAATAATCTGCTCGGCAACCAAGCTCATATCCTGGTTGTTCTGCCGTAAATTTCACCTTAAAATGTTTTGTTCCACTGTTAGAACTAAGCATTAAAGAAGTAAGATTGCCGATTTTTGATGCCATCGGGTTTCCGTAATTCCAAGACCAATTTGAGCCATTATAAACAGAGCCCTGCGCCCACATTCCAAAATTGCTTGCAGCATCAGTTGTGAACCCACTCCAAACAATATCCATATCAATGTAATATTCCTTGTCAACAACAAAACCTGTGATCGTTCGTTCCATACATGAATTTTCAACAGACGCAGTTGGTGTATATCCTTCGCTCATAAATGTGTTCAGCATAGCGCCGTTTGTCTCTACAAAACTTCCCGCATTCACAACTCCACTTTTATTCACTCCCACACTCATGTTTCAATCAGCTCTCCCTTCGTCATCATCGTTCCGGTGCTTGTAATTGAAACCGGTGTGTTGTATAGCTCTGCAATGTCCTCGTCCGATAGAGCAGTAGCATAAATGCGGAAATCGGAAAGCTTGCCATGGAAATTTGTATTCCAATCACTTCCCGCATAACTGTCACCCAATGTAAATGTGCCCGCAGGCATTATTGTTTTATCTGCATAGGTAGCGCTGCAATTTTTCTTGCCATCCAAATACCAGGTCGCTACACCTTCTTTGTATACATAAGTGAACAAATGCCAGGTATTTACCGCAATATTACTTCCGCCTTTCACATAATTCGGGCTAACGCTTCCACGGTATCCCCACTGCGCACAGCCTTCGGTATTAACTGCCAGCCACAAACCGGAGTCGCCATAACCGTTACTGTTCAACCAAGTAGAATATGCGCCGCCTTCAATTTGGTTCAGCCAAATACTAATCGTGAAGTTGCTCGCAGCCTGCCCACCAAACGGCATTTTCCCAGTAATATAATTTTTATAAGGGAACTCATAACACTTATCATACATCGGGCTGTTCCCAGCCAAAACCGGCCGGCAAGCGCTTGTAACACTGCCATGGTTTCCCATTCCGCTCGTGTCATACACCGTGTTATCCGCCCAGCTGCCATTGCTTCCACTTGCTGCCGTACTGCACTCACTTACACAAACGTCTTTCAAGTCAAAATCGCAAGTGTAAACCATATCCTTAGTTGCAAGGCTTTCGGAATAAAATTCAACCAGTGGTTTCGTATTATACTCTGTGCCGGATCTTGTGTACTTTGCGTCCAGCTTGATCTGGATGTGGTATTCATGCCACTGGTTGTCCGCCACCGTGATCGTCTTCATGCTCGTAACCCAGTCATTACTGATGTGTGCCGCTCTAAAGCTAATGTTAAAGTTCTTGCTGTGGCACCGCACCTTGCAACTGTAATCATATGTCTTGCCAGCAGTAAAACTAAAAGTAGGGAAGTAAAAATTAGGCCAGGTATTATTACCGGTTCCTGTATAACTCAGCTTGTAATTATACCCGCGTTCATTTGTCAGCTTGGTCACAGTATAGCTACTACCGCTCGGCTTCCCCTCAAAATTATCTCCACTATATTTGTTAATACTCCCTGTTGCATACGGATCATTCAACGGATAGTGACAGCACAGCCCCTGTGCAATCTCGTGAACTTCTTTCGGAGAAAGTGCATTGTCGTAAATACGAAAATCAGCGATAGAACCGTTATATGTGTTGTTACCGGCAATTCTTGACATCAGCATGATCTTACGGTTCCCACTTAACACTGTACTTAGTTGATTCGTCTGGGTATATTTATTTTGCAAGGTGCCATTTATATACAGTAAGCATTGTTCTCCAGTAATTACGAAGCCAATATGATACCATTTATTATTAGAAAACTCGCCAAGTACAGAACCACTGCTGATCAGAGGCGTTTTATCTGCATACCAATAATATCGTGTTGTTTTAGAGACCTCAAAACGGTTATCACCAGCTCCAATAGAAAATACATCACACCATGCGTCCGGCGTATCTGGATAAAACCAAAATGTAATTGTCAACTGTTCGCTATCTATATCATATGGGATGCTAATTTTCTGCCCGGTAAACACACCGCATTTTCCAATCGGGCCATTACCCCAAGATGCAGGACTACCATTTATGGCAACCCCACTTATCCCTTGATTTTCGTTCTTGCCATTCAGCGGTAGCCAAACCTGCAATGCCATAACCACCGCCTCCTTAACTAAACGTAAAATTCACACACTTGTTTGTTGCATCGTATCGCAGTGTACATCCATCGCCAATCATAACCTCATTGGCGCTCATGCGTCCGGCAACACCAACACCGCCACTTACCTTCACAGCGCCAGTACTTTTATTTGTAGACGCAGTTGTATTTGTAAACGCAGTCACACCCGTCACAGTTCCGCCCGCCAGCGGTAGGTATGGATGACTGTGCGTATCAGCTTTGGTTTTCAGCTTCGCGTCAATCTCGCTCTCTGTATAGTACCGATCGTCATGTGTATGATTCGATGCAGCATAGCTGCCCTTTGGCTGATAAATAGCGTCACCCTTGCCCTTGATGTAACTCCATAATGCTTTTACTGGTCGCCGGTAGTATGTGGTTGAAGTAGTTCCACCTCCCGCATACTGAGATACATAATAGTCATCATCTTGCGGAGTGGAATCGCCAATAGAGAGATTGTTAATAAGTACGCTTGCGTCGTGGGTATGCCCGGCAGTAGCAAATTGACCCTTGTTTACAGCACGAAGTTCATACCCATTCCAGCCAGCAAGCCAAGTGTAATCTGTATAACTCATGCCGGCTTTTGAATAAGCAAATGTTGTATCTGAAGACTTATTGCCTATGTCTTTTATACTATTATGGGTATGTCCCATAGCAGCTTTCCCATCCACCAGGGTTTTTAGCGCCTTGCCCTGCGCTGCGCTCAAACTGTCAGTCGTACTGTCGCTGGTCAAATTGTTTTGGATGCCGCGCCAAGTGTCGGTGTCTGTCAGCTTGTCCTGCACCCATCCGCTCCAGGTCCCGTTTACACAATGGCGGCGGTAAGCGGCACTGTCGCTGTAAACAATCTGGGTATAATAATTTCCACTTGCCTGGTGAATTACAATCAAGCCAAAATTGTCTACGTTACTTGGTTTATTTGTCACGTTGTTGCCGCCGCCAGAACTGTAAAATCCTGGCGTCACCACATCGTTTAAGTTCTCGTTTGTCAACACAATCATGGCGGCTTTGCTCTCATTCAGGATCTTACCCTGGTTTGCCGCAAGGCTCTGGTCGGTCGCGCTGTTGGTCAAGCTGTTCACAACCGGCCGCCATGTGTTTGTGTCCTGTTTGGGTGGGGTGTATCCCAGTGCATTCGTTACATTGGCCGCCGTCACACTAAGCACGCCGCTGTTGTTTGTAATGTTCGCTCCGGTTTTCACGCCGCCCAACACATTGCTGGTCGCCGTGGGCAGGCTGTATTTGTTCGCCCCCTCGGCAATCCCATCCAATTTTTTCTTATCGGCTGCGCTCATAAAGCCAGCCGCGCTCTGTGTAGCTCCCCCGTGCCCGTGGCTAATGGGCGCAAAAATGGTTTTCAGCTTGCCAAAAAAGTAGCTCAACCCCGCGTTACTCAAATATCCCACTTTACCACACCTCCTCTTGGTTTAGTTTTTAAGATGCCAAAATGGTATCAATTTCAGTGTTCTGGATCGCATCAATGGTAAACACCTGGCCCAGTCCATCCCACTTCTCGCCATTCCAGGCATAGTTCATGCCATTGCCAACGTCGTATACATCACCAATGGTCTGGCCGCTGGTCGGCAGCTTGTCATAGCTTGCCACACTGCCTTTGTAACGGTACATAGCGGTAATGTCGCTCTTCAGGGCATAGGTGCTTGCCGCGCCAAAAGCATCCAGTTTCTTCTTGTCGGCAGTGCTCATCAGGCCATGGGCGCCCTGGGTGGCATCATTGTAGGTGGTGTTGGTGCTGGGGATACCCAATGCCGTAATATCGCCCTTGGCAACCGCAGTCACAGCGCTTACATGTCCGGTCGCATCCACAGTAATTTTGTACAGGCCACTGTCATGTGCGGTATAGCTGGGGTGTACATACTTGTTGGCACCGGCAGCAATGCCGTCCAGTTTTGTTTTGTCAGCGGCGGTCATCAAACCGTGTGCGCTCTGGGTTGCATCGTTGTAAGTGGTATTGGTCGGGGTTGCCCAGGTGCCATCACCGCGCAGATACAATCCCTGCTGCCCTTTGGCAGGTGCGCTCACCAGGCCGGAACTACCAGCCGTATCAGCGGTCGCACCCTTAAAGTTGGTATAGGTGGTGTCTTTGTCAGCAACCCACTTGGCCGTACCATCGGCACTCCAGCCCAGGATCATGCCGTCAGAACCACCTACCGGGATGTGCTTGTTGCCGCTTGTAGCTGGATGTACATATTTGTTTGCACCGTCCGCAACACCGTCCAGCTTCTTCTTATCAGCGGCACTCATCAGGCCGGCGCTCGTGGTGCTTGCAGCTCCATAGGTGGTGTTCGGAGGGGTCGTCCAAGCACCGGTCGAATCCAGCCAGCGCTGCGCACCCTTCGTCGGGCTGGGCACCAATCCGCTCTTGCCATCCGCATCAACCGTTGCGCCGCTCATCACGCTGTAGGTGGTATCCTTTTCGTTTACCCACTTAGCGGTGCCGTCCGCGCTCCAACCCAAAATCTGGTTGGCACTGCCGCCTGCAGGGATATGTTTATTCCCGCTGGTTGTCGGGTGGATGTAATTCATCAGGCCGGCCAGTTTGGTCTTTTCTGCCGTGGTGTAATCATTGGTCGAAAGCCCCTTGCCATCAACCTTGTCTACCTTGCCCGCCAGCAAAGCTTTAATCTTCTGACAAAAATAAAGCAGACCGTCATAACTCAAAAATTTCATATTATCCCCTCCTATTCGTCTTTGAATAAATTATCAATTTGGCTGTTGGTAATCTCGTCAATCACAGCTTCCGGGCTTGGGGTGTTGATAATCAGTCTCCCATCTGCATCCGCCGTCACGCTCGTAATGCCGGTGCCGCGCACCTTTACCGTACCTTTTGCCACATCACCATGTTTCAGCTCCAAATTGACTTCTGTGGCATCAGCCTTGCTGGCCCCAATTGTAAAATCAGTATCATTCAGCATTACCCAACCAGAGTTATAAATATATAAATCTCCGGGCGGCAGGTAATAAATCTTCCCGGCCAGCGGGGCCAATGGCAGCTCACTCACTCGTTCCAGATCGCTTCCAATCCGAACTCGCCCGCCGGCTGTGTCCCGGTAAGTGTTTCCCGTATCCAAGCAGCATACCAGCTGTCCATCCACAATAGGAGTTTTATCCAGCTGCGACTGTTGGATCTCGCATAAAGAAAGTTTTGACATCGTAAAACTCCTTTTTGTAACAATAAAAAAACCGCCTACCTGCGTACAGATAAGCGGTTTCGATTCAGTATTTAATTTGACAAATTTTGCATTGACAGTATAATAATAGCAGAACTAAGGCACCAACGTTTATTCCTTTTTGCCATATCTTCCTCATAGACGTAATAGGCGGTCAAACCTCCCATCTGCCGCAAGGCATTGTGGAGCGCCCTTACTTTGCCTTCCGGTAAATTTATTTTTGCCAGGAGGTGATGCTTATGCCGGATCTATCCTTTGTTGATATCATCGTCATTATTGGCGTTGTGTTCACTGGGGTACAAACTGTCGTAGCAGTTATCACGTTTTTTCGTGGTAATAAAAAGTAAAACCGCCCTGTCGCCCACAGAACGGTTTTTGCTATGATGGTTTAACTGTCATACATAAACTATAAACTGAGGTAGACCGTCTATGTCGGTGCCTTAGTTCTACTATTATTATATATTCAACATCGTTGTTTGTCAATACAATATAAAACCTTCGCTGCACAGTGCATGTTCTCCTTATTTCGCAAAACACTGGCTCCACAGCGAAGGCTATTTTTTATGTCAATTTGAAATAACTAACCGCTTGGCCGTCTCAGCCAATGGTCTTCCAGGTAATAGCGCCCTCAACAACCTTCACACGGGTATCCATGGCAGTGTTCAGGCCGTCAGCATACTCCTTGGCGGCATCACGGGCAGCATCAGCCTTGGTGGTTGCGTCAGCAGCGGCAGCAGCAATGGCCTCGCTCTTGGCGGCAGCCAGCTGTTCAGTGCCCACCTTGGCATCCCAGGCGGCCTTCTGTTCCTTGGTCACATGGATGTCGGCATTCGCAGTGTGTGTATCCAGGGCGGTCTGCACAGCCTTGATCTTTTTGTCAGCTTCAGCCTTGGTATAAGCATCGGGCACAGCAACATACAGGCCGTCTTCCTCCAGGGTAATGGAGTTGTCAGCCTTGGCGCTCACCTTCACCTTCACGCTGATCTTATTGTCGGTAGAAACAGTAACCTCAGCGGTGGAAGTTGCCAGACCGGTGTAAACATCAATCAGGCTGCCAACCGGGATTTTGATCACATCGCCGCTGGTAATGGTCAGCTCAATGTTTTTGTCCTTGGCATTATAGGTGCCGCTGGTCACAACCAGATCCTTGCCCAGCGCAATGGTCAGTTCGTCGCCGCCAAATACCGGTAGCTTGATGGTGCGGGTGCTTGCGTCATAAGTCGGTGCATGCACAACGCCAGTCAGGGTGGTAGCAACGGGGTCGCCGCCCTTGGCAACACTCAGCACGCCATCATTGTAGGTAACATCGGTAACAAACACACCCTTGCTGCCAACAACGCCCTCAATCTTGGCATCAACGTAGTCGGCAACAGCCTTGGTGGTCGGCACATTGTCATCGCTGGCGTCGGCAGCCGGGATCTCAGTCACGGTGGCCTTGTTCAGCTGGATATAGCTGGTGCCATTGAACACATGCAGGGTAAAGTCGCTGGTGCGCACATAAACAACGCCCTGCACCTGGCCGGAACCAGGCAGGGTGCTCACCAGCTTGCAGCTCTTGGTGTATTCAACTGCACCCTTAAAAATCTGCAAAGTGTCAGTCAAAAAATACAGGGTGTCGTTGTCCTTTGCCTCCAGGGCTTCAAAGTTAGCTTTGGTGCCATAATTAAATTTTACTTCTGCCATAATTATCTCTCCTTAAATTCCATGTTGTTTTTGTCGGTTAAAATTCCTGCCAAACAAATCCAGTGCTTGCAGTGCTGAACGGTTCAACAGCAAACTTCCCGGTATCCAACAGCTGTACAATCCACGGCTCATACTTGCCCTCGGTGTTTTTAATCATTACGGTCTGCCCGGCATAAGTGTCGCTGCTGTTGTTCAGCTGCTCATTGGCTTGCCCGTTACTGTCAAAAACACGGGTACGGGGGCGGATCGCCTGCTTGCTCTTATCATCACGGATGTAATAAAACTCCGATGTATCCTTGGTAATAACCAGGTCTTTCTCGTCAATAATTCCATTCGTAATCGCTGTATCCAGGTTTTCTGCGTTACCATAGCCCAACTTGCTTGTAGTTGCCATTCTCCCAACTCCTTTCTCCATTTGTCGCTATATAGAAAAAACGCAGGCGGCCAAGCCTTAAAACTCAACCACCCGCATATTTCCATCAGTTGTACCATCGCCACCGCCGCCGGAACCGCCGCTGCTCTTGATCTCTACCGCATTGCCAATCGGGCTTCCGTTGGCGGTCAGCTGCAGCATGTCATTCTTGTAGCTCAGGTTGTCGGCCTTGCTGTTCATCATGGTGTTGTTCTTATCAATCATGGCCTTCAGCATGGCCTGCATCGCAATAATCCGCTGGTCCAAAGCATTCAGTGCTTCGTCCGGGATCGTGGCCGCCCAGTCGTAAACATCAACAATTTTAATTTCGCCCGGTCCAACCTTGCGGATGTACTGGGTGGTCCTGCCTTCAGCATCCATCTCAATGTTGCCAAATGTCAGCTGGAACTCAATCACACCGGCCTCACTGGTCAGCGCTGTGTCAAAGGGCAGCTTATATTCCAGTTTGTTTTTATACAGCTCGTCACTCAGCGTCAAAAACTCGGTGCGGTATTTCTTGCTCACCGGCAACCGGTATTCCAGCATCACCACATAGTCGTGCATGTCTTTGCCTTTATATTCCGGGTCAGCCAAAAAATGCAGGGTATCTACCAGTTTGCTCTGCTGCATCACGCGCTCCACCACACTGGCGGTCAGGGTATTGTCCTCGTTAATCAGGATCGTGTACATTGCTCGTCTCCTTTCCGCCCACAATGTAGTCAAACTCATTGCGGCTGATTTTGCCCTTGTGCCACAGCGCATTTAGGGTCGCTTCTTTTAATCGGCAATCCAAATACAGCCGCCGCAAACTCTCCACAAAGTCGCTCATAGCACACCTCCTTCAATCAGGCTCAGGGTATAAGCATCAATAATAGCCTCAGGGGTTTTGGCCCCCAAGGCTTTCAGCTTGTCATATTCGTAAACACTGATCTCTACCAGTTGCACGGTATCGTATCCTGCCGCCGGAATGTTATAGTATCCGTCCACATGCCAGATGTAGCGCCCATCACTGCTCACAATTCCTTCGGCATCATCTGCCGTGCAGTTCACCATAATCCCGTGTTTCGCCTGGTATTTCACAAAACTCAGGTGGTCAAGGGTATCAATCACCTGGCCGTTATATATCACCTTGTAATACATTTCGTCCCTCAACCTCCTTTACACGCTGAACATTACGCGCACGCCATGCTGCTCATTCGGGGTAACATAGCTGTAAATCTGGCCATCTGCCGCAACCTGCAAAAAGTAATCTGCATACTGAACATTCGGGCTGCGTGTCCAATAAGTGGTGGCCGCACCATCATCGTCATAGCAGATTCGGCTCTGATTATCTGTCATGTAACTGATCGTTGTACCTTCATAAATATACGGCTCACTGTTCATGCTGGGGTTCAGCTCATATGCAGCCGGTATAAAGAAGTAACAATCCGCCGTCACAATTTCCTTAGATGTTCCGCCCGCACTGGATGTCACTTTTACCTGCTGGATCAACTGCTGCCATCCAATCGGCAAGGCATTCGGCAGCCGTTTGTCCAGGTAGGTGCGCAGCGTTGCTGCGGGCCAACCGCCATTGTTGTAATAGCTACTGGTAATCGGCATCTTGCGTGCCAGCGTATTTTTCGCCAAAAACGTCATTGCGCAGCGCTTGTTTGTGTTATCGCTTAAATAAAACTGCTTAAATCCGCACATCTCAAATTCGCGGGTTTCATGCGGCCATGCAGCCAGCTTCCGGCAGGCATTGTCGCCCAGGTCTGCATACCAAACTTTCGCCCAGTACACATCACCCTTGGCAAACCGTTCATATTCCCCGTCATCTGCCTTGGCGCAACCAAACACCAGCGTTGCATTGGTCTGTGTAATTCGTCCACGGTTAATCTCGGTGTAAACAATGTCGTCGCCGTAAATGTTGGCCGTATACACATGCAGGTTGTTTTCGCCCTTCTTGTGGCGCATTACCACCATGTCACGGGTTCCAACTGTGGCAGCTGTTGCGCTTTCGGTGCCCCAACTGATCTTGGCTCCATTATTGTTCCAAATGCGGATGCCGTTCATGCCGTTGGTTTCAAAACACTGCATCAGCACAGCATTGGCCGTATCGGTTGTGGTCATCCGGTAATCTACCGCCAATACCCAGTCCCGGTCTTCCTTCAACAGCTGCACACCGGTATCCACATAGTTGGTGCCATCAAAGGTCTTTTTCTCATTGATCAAAACCTTCTCTTCAATGTCAGAGTAGCTAAAGTCGTTGCCCATCGTAATGGTCACAGCGTCCTTGGGGCTAACCACCTTATTCTCCATACCAACCTTTTTCATTGCGTAAATCTCAACCGGGCGCAAACTACCAATCTCTTTGCCGTCAAAATAACCAGAAGTATATTCGCAGCTGTCATATACCGCATTGATGTCCTTGTCTCCGTTCACATATCCGCCCTTGTCCCAATGGTCAAACAGGTAGAACTTATAAGCACCTTCCTCCGCCGTGTAGGTCGGGGTATCGCCTTCGTACAACACCATGCTGCCATAGGGGGCAACTGTTTTCTGCTTCTCCGCACCATTGTTCAGGTAGCGCACGGTATACTTCCGCACACTCTCGGTATATTTGGCCGTTACGGTCTGGTTGGTAAATACTGTAACAAACTCTGTGTCCCATCCAGCATAGGTAAAGTCAGTGCTCACCGTGCTCTTCTTGGTCGGCTTCGGGATCGGCTTCTCCGCACGGGTCACAGGGTCAACAGCCTTACCACCCTTGTCAATGTACTGCACATCCAAAACTGTATGCTCATCATCATCATTCACAAAGGTCCAGGTAAACTGTTCCACCAGCGTGTTGTAGCTGATCTTCAAATCCGGCCACTGTGCATTAAACTCTGCCAGTTTCTTTTCACGCATAATGGGCACATGTACCTTGCCCTCCAATACAGAGTGCTCGGTATTATAGCCGTTCTCATCCAGGCCGGTCATCGTGTACAGCCGGTCAAGCAGTGCTGTATCCTCGCATTCCCAATCAAGGCCAGTCAGGCGCACGCGGTTCAAACCTGTGCATTTTTCCAACATAGCTTTCAAGTCAATGGTCGGGCAGCTTTCCACAACCAGTGTGGTCATGTTCTCATAGCCGTCAATCTTCAAATCGGTCAGGTGGTTCAGGTTCTGTGCCGTCAGGCTTGCAATCGCAGGCAGTTCAGCCTTTTCAATCTTGCCGCCCTTGGCAAACGCCACACCGGTAATACCGCTGCCGCCGGCATAAAAATCGGTCAGGTTTACACATCCCGCCAAGCTGATGGATTTCTTCAGGTTTGGCACATTCTGCAAATTCAGGTGTTCCAGCAGCGTATTGTTGCCAACTGCAAAGTCGGTCAGGTTTGTGTTGCGGTAGCCTTCGGTGCCGTTGCCAACCTTCAAGTCGGTCAATTTCGCACCATGGCTAAAATCAACATACCCAGGGTAAAATCCACTAATGTCGCCAATGCTCTGTATCAGGCTGGCATTGTAAACATAAACTTCGGTATCGTTCATGGCTGCAATCGGGCACTCAATCGTGTAGGTCTGGCCGCGCTTACCGCGCATTTTTACCGGGTTGGAGCCATACAAAACACTCACATAGGTATCTGCATACGGGCGAATATGGAACGTACCGTCCGGCTGCACACCTGTCCAGTTGGTCGGAGTATAGCCGCGGATCGTCATATCATCAGCTGTGCAGGTCGTGCCGCTGTACTTGCTCGCAATATACTTTTCCTGGTACTTCTGGTACTGGCGGCGCTGGTGGCGTTTGTTGCCGTGCATCATCGGCAGGTAATTGGTCGTTCCATTGTCTTCATAGGTGCGGAAATATTTGCGCCGCATGTCCATGATCCAAAGCTTTTCGGGCTTCACATCCTGGTACGCCTCAATCTTGCGCAAAATACGGTTTGCACTCCAGGCCAAAGCGCTCTCACGGTTCAGGTACATCTTCTGCAAGTCGTCCGCAAAAAGATCTCGTACCTTGCACCACAGCTTGCTGTCTGCCGCGTTAAACACGCTCTTGGTGCCAATGGTATCGGTGTCCTCATAGCCGTAAGTCAGTGTCAATCCGCCCTCGTTGTCGTTACCTTGGCAGGTATCGTTATCATAATCCATGCAAAAATCCCAATGAATCAGATCTTCTGTGTGGGGGAACACATTCTTGGCGCGGTTATCCACCATTGTGTGGCGCTCAGTGAACAGATAATAGAACAGTACACTGTCCTTGATGAAGTGGTCCTCAAAGTGGGCCTTAAACTCTGCATCATCTGCATTTACTACCCAGGTCAGCAAGCTCTGCCAGGCATTCTTTGCTGCCTGTATTTCTTCCTCGGTACACTTTTTGCTAATATAGCGGAACTCAAAGCTGTGGTCTCCGTCCCAAGTTTCCTGGCTCAAATCATCACTCAAAAAGCGGGTCTGGGCATCGGTGTTGTTGTCAATTTCAACAATAACTTCCTTGTGGTTTGCGGGGTCCATGCCCTGGGTGTCATTGTTCTTCTTGCTGTTGCCAATATCACCGCAAGCGTAAAAATGCCACTGGCCGTCCTTAAACACCGTCGCGTTCTCCACGTCCGTCTCCTGGATAAACACCACGCACGGGTAAAACGCCATCGTATCGCGCACCTTCGGGTTCTCTTTCTTCGCCTTGCGGATATATGGGTTAAACGTGTTGTAATCATCTGCAATGCAGGCGTTATTTGCGTTTTCAGAGCTTGCAATGTTTACCTTGATATTAAAATATTTCTCCGGGATACTGTTCTCGGTCAATGTATAGGTGCTGCCGGTGCTATCGTCGCCAAACGTAAATCCGCCGGAACAGTTAATGTCAATGTTTCGGCCGCTCTCGCCATACGCATTGGAGCTGGTGCCCTGGCCTTTATGGCTGCCGGTCGCGGTCCAGTTATCCTCCACAGCGCGTCCGTTCTTGTAAATCTGCTGGATGGTGGTATTAAAAACCTCATTCTTTTTGCCGGTCGTAAAGGTCGGAGCACTGATCTTGATAATGCGCAGGTCCGGGCACTTCTCGGCCAAAAGGTCAGCATCCAGTTCGCCGCTCACGTTGGTAATATCGTTGCGGTTATAGCGTTCAATCATCAGCTCGGCGTTCTTGGCATCCGCAATAAAGTTGTCCAGGATCTCATCGTCCGTCAGCTCCATGCCGTAGGTTTTCATGCGGTATACCTGCACATCACAGTCCGCAGAGCCAATCGTAATGCCAACCGGGTTTGCCTGTGTAAAGTTGTCGCTTGCATCGTACAGTTCCACCTTGCAGGGGATACCGTCGCACCATAGCACCATCTCTTTATACTTGCTGTCCGGCAAAATATTGAACTCAAACTCCAAAAAGTCATCTTCGCAAATCGGCAGCTCAATGCGGTTCTGCTGACTGGTCAGGGTAATCTTTTGTGCCTGTACCGTCAAACCAACGTTGCCATTTGCGCAGGTTAGTGCCGTAGCATCGTAGTCTCGCACATTGGTGGTCTTAAACACCAGCTTAAAGTTCTTACCCTTCTTTTTGGCATCGTCCGCAAACAGCTTATAATCCAGCGTGGCGGTAGTTCCGGCTTTCACGCAAAAGTAAGTGTCGCCGTCCTCGTCAATCTGGTAGCCGCCATTGCTCCAGTCAAAGTTATCACTTACCGTCATCGCGGTATTGCCATCAGTCCACAGGCGGTTTTCGTCCGCATTGGTTCGGCCAGCCGGGTTAAAGTCAAACATCAGGTTGGTTTTCACCGGCTCAATGTTAATACCCAGCTCGGTAATTTTTACATTGATGGTCTTTACCGTCTCGCCGCAGGTAATGGTCAGCACATGGCTGCCAATCTCGCTGCTCTTGTACGTCCAGGTCTGTTTGGTGCGTCCTACCGTCAGCTTGCTGGCAACAATGCCATCCACAGCCAGTGTCACATTGGTGTTGCTGCTGGCCGGGTCATACACGGTATAGCTGATCGCAACATTGCTGTACTGCTTGGCACTGTAATCCAGCACGGCGCAACTAATAATCGGGGTATTATTGCCCTCTTCCACCCACATAATATCGTGGCGCAGGGTGTTGCTTGTCACCTGTTTGCCATTGATCTCCGCCGTCATGCTCACTTCCAGCAAGTGGCTGCCGTGCTTCTGGGCGGGCAAATTGTAGGTCATCTGGCGGCCTGTCACTGCAGTGCTTGTTCCGCCAATCGCCTTGCCATCCAACTTAAAGCTGATGTTTTTGGCAATATTGCCATATGGAGTAAACCGGTAAGTTACTTCGCCGGAATAAAAAAGAGAGTCATCAAAAATGCTCTCCAAATAAAACTCAACAACATTAACCGACCAGTTCTTGCTGCCCACACTGCCCATGCTGTCCGTAACCTGCAGCCGCACGGTGTTGTCACCGCTGTGCAAGTATTGCGTCACATCAAAGGTGTTCTTGCCCTGGGTGATGGTCGTGGTTGCCACCTTGGTGTTGCCCACATACCAGTTGCCAGTCGCATTGCCGGTGTCATCGCCAGCATTGTCCACACTCGTAAACTTAAAGCTGATCAACGCACTGTCACCCTGAACTACAGTCAAGCTGCTGTCACCAATTCGTTCAATGGTAATGGTGCTGGTTGCCTCACCGCCACCACCGCCACCACCTTTAATGGTAACAACAGTCTTGGTTGTGCCGTCTTCCAACAGGCTCAAATGACCGTCATCACTGGTGTAAGTAATGTCGTACTCATGGCCGTTGCTGGGCTTAATATCTTTGATCTTTTCCTGGATCTCTGCAATGTCGCTGTTGGCCGTATCCACACTGCTCTGCAAAGCTGTCACGGTATTCTTGGTCACAGTTAAATCATTGGTAAATCCATCCAGAGCAGTTTTGTCCGCCTTATCAGCCAGCAGTTTGTTGGTTGCTTCCTTATTATAATAATCACTCTGCAAGGTGTTCGGCAGGTCGCCCACACTATCCTGCAAAGCTTTCACGGCCTCGTTGTTGCTGGTCTTGTATTCATCCAGCGCTGTGCTTACCGGGTTTACTGCCGCGCTGATCTTAGCATCCACCGTCTTGCCATATGCGGTCGTCCACTCTGCGCTGGGATCGGTGCTCAAGGTTACAGTTTTAATCACTGCATCGCCGTTATAAAATGTTAAAGCACGGGTACCCGCATCATACGCACAGTTAAAAGCCGCCAATCCGTCGATCCCAGAAATCTTACCTTCCAACAGTGTAACAAAGCTGTCCACTTCTTCCTTGTTATAATACTTGGCAAGCTCCGTGGTCAGCTCAGTTTTCTTGGTGTAGTTGGTGTCAAGGTCACTCTGCAGCTCCTGTTTAATTTCTGCTGCCGCATTCTGGATCTTATTATCCACACCCGCCGCAGCGTTGGCTGCATCCTGTGCGCTGGCCTGTGCGGCACTGGCATAGCTGGAAGCCTGGCCAACCTTCTCGTCCATCAGGGCAACAAAGCTTGTGTACCAGTCGTTATCCGGTTCCACCATCTTGGTACCACTCAAAGCCTCCAAGATATTCAACTCGCCGTCTGGTCGTGTGCGCCACATATAGGTTTCGCTGCGTTCATTTACACCGGTTGCAGTGATCTCAAAGCGCACGGTTCCCTTCTTGCTTGTCACACTATTTGTAACCAGCCAATAAAACCGGATCGTATCATCGTTGTAGGTAACATTGATCGGCGTGGCATATGCTTCCTGCCCGTCCACATTCAGGTAATGTACCTGCAGCATCATCTGCATCAAATCAATGCCGTCATATCGCCGCGGCATCTTAAATGGGATCACCTGGCTGTTGGTTTCCTGGGTAATGTTGATCTGGCTCTCGTCCATCACAACATTTTTCATCTCGTCAATGCTCGAAAACGCATCGTCGTTATATTGGCTGTACCACAGGTATTTTTCACTGCGGGTGTAGCCGCCGTCATCATTGGCCTGCGCCTCCGGCATATCAGCCATCGTGACCATGGGGGTAGCCTCAGCCTGCAATGCCACTGGCTCTGCTTTGGCTGCCATCTCAGCCGCCATCCGTTTCGACTCTTCAAAACTTAATGCCATGTTTTCCTCCTCCCCTTTCTATTTTTTCAAACAAACAATACAATATGGGCGTAGCACTTATCGCCATCGCTGTTCAGCTTCACGCGCCATTGGGTGTACACTGTGGATGTGTTCAAAGCCTGCTGCTTGTATACAGCCTGCAGTCCGCTTCCGCTGTCCCACACGTCCGTCCAGTTGCTGCCGTCGTTGCTGGCCTGCACCCACACTCGGTTAAGTCTGTTTTCTGTTCCGGTCTTACTCACACTGACCACAACCCATGCGTGCTGGCAACCGCCAGTCGTCACCACGTTGCTGTAATGGTCGCCATTGGTTGTATCCTTATCAATCGTTGCAATTCGGCCTCCAGCTTTACCAGTCAGGTCGGCAATGCTTTCGCCGTTCACAATCTTATCTTCTGTGCAGCCAATCCCTTTGCGGAAATCGGCCAGGTTCACGCGCACTTCCGGTGCCCAAAAATTACCGTCACTTTTGTATGCACCCTCGTCAATATTACGCAGCGCAAAATACTCGCTGTCGGTTCCAAAACCCATGTCATGGGCAAAGCCATAGCTGCGCCTGGTCAGGGTACCCTGCGTACAGTTGCCATTCTTATCAATAAACTTCTTGTCGCTGGCCACATCATTGGCGGTTGCCGCATTGGTGGTATCATCCTCCAACAGGGCTTTGGCCGCCGTGCTTGCGGTTCCCCACAGCCACATCACGTTATCGTAATAGCAGCCACTGTAAATATCGTTGGTTTTCTGGTTATCTGTGGCTACACACAGCCGGGTCACACCGTCTTTTTTCTGCACGGTCATCTTGGTGCTCTCGCGCTCGCCGCCTTGCAGCTGGGTCGTGGCAGAATAAGTCTTGATAGATCCTTTCACCAACTTGCCATCTACCCAGGCAGTTTTTCCTTCCAGGATAGATTTTTCATCCGCAGTGCCCGGCGTATTGCTGCCCAGCCCACTTGCGCTGATTGCACCGCCGCTATAATAGCCGGCCTTGATCTGGTAGCTTTCGCCGTTGGCCAACTCTGCCGTTACATTGCCGTAATTCTGCATGGTGCCGGTTTTCAGGGTTTTGTTCTTGCTGTAAAATGTCTGTCCTGCCAGCACCTGGTCCGGCAAAGCAGTTGTGGCAGCCAGCTTGGAAGCCCCAATGCCGCTGCCGTTAGTAAAATTTACAATGTTTCTCCTCGTATCGTACTGAAAAATCACCCACTGCCCAGCACCAATCGCACCGTCACCCAGTTTCTCTGTGCCGCAGTAGGCGTTGCTGGTCATGTCTTTGCCATTGATCACCAGTCTGTGCCCGTCACTGAACGCCGTGGTAAAATATGCTTTGCCGTTGGCTGCGTTGCTGTAACTGCTGCCGCTCTTGCATGTCAGGGTATGGGTCCCGCCGCTGTAACTGTAGCTGTATTCATGGATCATCATGTCGGGGTCAAACTTGCCATCAATGATGTAATTCACCGCTCCGGCATAATGCTGTTCCAGTGCAGTAATCGCATGTTTCACATGGTTAATGTCCGCCGCTTTAATAATGTATTTGCGCAGGCCGCTGTTCTGGTTCAGGTAATTGCTGGCTTCGGTATACTTGCCGTCTGCCAGGTACTTGGTGTACTGAGCTGCCGCTGCAGCATGGCCGCTGTCCAGGTCGGCATTGTCTTCAAACGTATCAATACCTTCCGGGAACTTTGTATAGGTATCTGCCATTACTTATCACTCTCCTGTTTCATCTTTTACAGGGTACGGGTAATACGGGTAAAACCTCATCAGCGTCACATCCATCGTTCCCTGCCCCAAGCTCTTATCAATCTTTTTAATAATAAATTGCACGGCTGTCTTGCCGCCCATGTAACGCGGGCAGTATTCAACCTTAGTGTTCACATCCAGCCACGGCACCAGCAGCATCTTCACCGTAATGCTGTCGGTCAATCGCGCCCGCTTCCATAGCTCGTATTCGGCCACATCCAAAATGCCGTCATCTGTGGTGTAATTGTCATATTCACCGCCGCTCAAAACCACATTGCGTCGGCCAATTCGTTCAATACTGAACGGGCTGTTCAAAAACTGGTCGTCCTCCTCATATCCTTCAATATTCGGGTTGGCGGTACTCACAACCTCCAAATTCTGGCAGTTCTCGGTTTCTTTTAGCTTGTCCAGCTCTTCCGCGCTCGGTTTTGTATCTTTCAGCATCACCATGGCGTGCGGCTGTACCTGCCCATAAAAATAAAAGCGCCCTTTGCCGCCATTCTCATTCGGGGAATAATCGGCATCGTAGCGCACCACATATTGTACTTTTGGTTTCATACAGTCCTGCTTGGCCTTTTTGTTATTGCCGGCTTCATCTGTGCTGATGGTATACAGGCTCAAAACATCGGTCACAACCGCATCGCTGCTCTCTGTTACTTTGGCGCTGATCTTCATCTGGTACCCTTTGTCGGCATCGTACAGGTCGGCCACATTGTCCGGCGGCGTAAACAAAATCAGTTTCTTACCGCTTAATGCCAACCCAACCACGTTTAATGTTATGGTTTTCTTTGTCGCGTCCACCACCAGGTCTGTGCAGCTCACATCCGGGCTTGCTGCAGCGCCAAACACCTCTACGCAGTTTCGCACCTCGCTGTAATCCACCGTTGCGTCTTCGCTGATGATCAAATCATTGAACACATCGGCATTCAGCACCAGCGGGTCATCCTCACAGCTTGGGATCTGCTGGCATTTGAACACATCATCCTCAAAAAATATTTCAAACGGGTAATACAAATCCCGTAACTGTGTCAAAATTGTCCACACACTGGTCGCCGCATCAAACTCCTGGTCATAAGGGATCGTTCGGTTCCAATATTCTACAAATACTTTGTTGATCCCCACTTCCTGTAATAGCTCCACCATCGCCCTGCGGATTCCGCCCCCGGCCTTAAACACGGTTTTAATACCTGTCAGCTGTCCGGCCAACGTGTCATTCAGCATTGCCGTCAGGTCCATGCAGTTAATGGTCAGGCTCCGGGTCTGCGTGTCATAGTTGTATCCGTTCTGGCTGAACACATATACCCCCTGGCTGTACCAGATAATATCGTCCAGCATCGGGGTCTTCACACCAATGTAAATCCAAACGTACTTGTTCATCCACTCGCTCTCGCTGTACTGGCTGATCGCATGTTTTTCGTCCAGCACAATGGTCGAAGTGTACGTTCGCCGGATGTCCGCATCTGCATCTACGGAAATTCTTCCCTCGGTCGTAATGCCCTGCAAACTGTCAATCGTCTTCATCCGGTCGTTCAGCAGATCAATGCGGGTGTACAGCTCAATGTTATGGGAGTATAAGGTTCGTATGTCTTCTGTGCTTGGCACATACATCGCGCATCAACTCCCTTCAATATCTTCTGCAATAAACCCGTTGCGGTACAAATCGGTGCTGCTCTCCAAGCTGCCAATCTCCACAAAATCAAACGCCACGGCAACCTTGTCATAATGGTCACTGTAGCTGATACTCGGCTGGTTAATAATGTTCGCCATCCAGCTGCGTCCGTCAAACAGCTTCAAGATCTTCGGTTTCTTGTTGGTACACCAGTCCACAAATTGCTTGCGGTACCGGGCACCGCCATCCCCGTCATAATCATCCGTGTCAAAACTGTATTTCAGCACAGTGGCCGTAAAATTGCCCTGCTCATAGTTCAGGTCGCTACCGTAAATTACATACGGGTAACGGCTGCTCATAGTTTCCACCACACTGTTTGGCTGTGTTCTGGTCGTACTGGTCACGCTTGCATCAAATAACAGGTGGTAACTAATGTCTCCGTCCGTCAGCACCGCACCGTCAAAGCTGCTCAAAATCTTGTTCGTGAACATGTCCTGCTCGGCATCGTCAATAATCGGCACAAACGCATACTCATACTCGGTGTTACGCCCGTCTGCGTACCAATCAATGTGTACCCAGTTGTTCAGTTCTTTTTCCCATTCCTTCAGGGTTTCATCATTCACCGGGGTTGGCCGGTGCTTGGTCGCCAGGGTGATCCAGTTGTAGGTTCCAACCCGGCGTCGCTTTAACCGCATCTCGCTGATCTGTTCCGCCCGGTAGCGCAGGTTTCCGCCCAGGGTATCACCGTTAAAAGCCGCATAAATGGCCGTCTGGGCCTGCCATCCATTGTCCAGATTGTACTTGCCGTAATCCTTGTCGGCATCGCGGCTTAACAGCAGGTCGTCATAAACACCGTTCTGCAGCTTCAGCACATTCAGTGCCTCATTATAAGGCGGGTATGGCAAAATCGCATTCTGTCCCATCAAAATATCGGCTCCCACAATCATTCCACACCCCTCCTTTACTCCCAGTGCAGCTCAAACAGGCCGCCCTGGTTTTTCAAATATACCTTAAACCAACCATTTGGCGCACTGGTTTTTACATTGCTCTGCAAACAATATCCGCCGCAGGTCAGTTCCAGGTAATAACATGTTTTCTTTTCGTTCGTCTGGTAGTTGTAAGCATTGCTGCTGTAATCGTCCGCAATGTCACGGCGGCACAAAAACAACTTCAAAGCATACGGATCTTCATCCATTGTCGGCATACTGATCCCGTTACTCCGTTTGTTCCACAGCCCAATCAGCAGCTTGTTCCAGCGGTCGCTTCTCATGTTCAGCCCCAAGGCATAGCTACTGTCCATCACGCTTCCTTCTTCCACATGGCTGCCTTGTACCTTAAATCCGTCTTTGAACGTCATGTCGGCCTTAACCGGGTCGGTATCGTCCACCGTCAGGTCTACTGCCTGGTCCCCGGCCGATCCGCTTACATAGTGGTAATCATCCTTGTTGTCGTTGCGGTCCTTGCCCTCAATCGTCACAACATAAGATTTCACCCAAATGCAACCCTCTTCATAATGGTTTTCCAGCGCCACAGCCGCATAGCCATCACCGCCCACATAGCCAATCAGCAGCTCACAAAATCCAGTGTCCAGCTTCATGCCGTGCTGGGTAATGCCCTGTGCTCTGGCGTAATAAGTCGTGTCATTGCGCAGGTTGCTGATAATATACGCCTTGTCCGGCACCCGCAGCGTCTCGCTGCTCTTCACCAGGCTCTTGCTGGCATCATACAGTTCAATCGTATATTCGTTCAGCTCTTCGCCCTGTGTGCTCTCGTATTGTACTGTAAACTCAAAGGCACTGTATTCAATATTGGTTTTGTCCTTGGTACTGATTTCCTTGAACTTGAATACCGGTGTCTCCACACAATAAAACAGCAAGATGTCGCTCCATTCGCTCCACGCACTGTCTTGGCCGCACACCCGTACCTTAATGCCAAACGCCGCGCTGCTGTTTGTAATGCTGCTGGCCTTCAAAGTAAACTCGGATCTCTGGGTACTCACCTCACCGCTCTGGTAAGTTGGGCTACCCAGTTCCTCTGCGCTCATGGCATTGGCCCAAATCTGTGCCTCCACCTTGGTAATCACACCAATGTATCGGAACCGGAATGTATAATCTTTTGTCGCATCAAATGCTGATACGGTATATAATGCTGGTTTGCTCATCCTCCCGCCACTCCCCTCCCTCTCTAAACAACAAAAGCCGCCCAACCAATCAAGGTCAGGCGGTTATTCTCATCTTTCAATCATGCTATTGGCTTATGTTTATTTTACGCTTTCTTCCGGCTTATCCTCTGCTGCATCAACCGGTGTTTTCTCGGCCTTTTCTGCCGCAGCCTTCTTAGCCGCTTCCATCTCTTCCTGTATCGCGCTCTTGCGGATATTCTGCACATCACGCAGCAAACTCTCCAAAATCAACTCCACTGCATACGGCGGCAATCCAACCTGATTCACACCGTCACAAATGTAAGTCTTCAACTGTTCACATTTCAAATTAAAATTTTCCATCATAAAATCTCCTCGTTAAAATTAAACCAAAATGCCGCCAATAAACCGCAGCCCATGCTGTTTCAGCTTTACATCGGTCACATAACCCTGCGCATTTTTTACAAGCTCGATTCCGTATATAAACGGTACAGCCTGGGTATTTGCGTCAAGAGTGGTTACTTCTTTGCTGCCATCCCAGCCTAAAGTTTGGCCGCCCCAATTGGTGGTACCGTCATAAATGTAAAAACCCGGAACGCTGTTACCTGTCTTGTACAACTGTGCGTTTCCGCGCAACTGTGTTGTTGCAAAATCAGAAATAAGCATCTCGTCAGAGCCGTTCATTTGAGCTTTCAATGTTCCTTTAACAGCGCGGAACCGAATTTCGTTTGTTTCTAAGTATGTGCTACAAAAATACGAACGCTGTTGAGTTCCATCAGTTTGTGGAGTAATAAATTCAATCCCCTGAGCACTCAAATTTGAACTTCCCCCAAAAGAAGTCGTATCACTATCTTGTGCTTTAGCGTAACAGGCAAGATGTAGCAGAGCATCAGATACTGTAGTTGGGTTTTCTGTTCCGTAGCTCGTGTCTTGTCCATGAAGCTGCGCAAGTATATTGTCGCTCGATTTAACAATAATAGAATTTTTATCAAGTGTTGTAACATACTGTCCATCTGTTGTATGAATTACAGAATTATCTAGGTCAAAGTAAACACCGCCATCCTTTGAGCTAATCTTGCCCGTCTTGATCAAATCAGAGTTAATCTCACCAGACTTAATATAAGTCGCATTAAAATACACATTCCCATCTTCAATAAACATGCCCTGGCTTGCTCCATTATTGGTCAACCGGTTAAAGATGTCCTCCTGTGTCAACTTTTTATCAACCGCATCAATCACTTCGTCCTTGTTCGTGTAATTGTCTTTCTTGCCCCAATCGCCGGCATCATATGCCTCGCCTTTCGCCTTGGGTTTTCCACAAACAAGCACTTCTGCCCCCGTGTACCACAAATCACCTTCGTCATACGGCGGGTCGGGGTGTTCGTCCTTGCTGGCATCTGCCGTAAACACACGCCGCTTTCCATCCGCCGTATCCTGTGCCTTGCTGGCCGCTTTAAGTGCATTGGTTACATCCTTGTCCTGTACCAACTCCCACTTGTAGCTGCCATCGTCACCTTTCATAAATCGGTATGCTTTGCCTGTCTCTGTGTTATAAAACAGGTCATCCACATGTTTTTCTTTTTCCTCATCTGTCGTCCAGCTCTTGGCCGGTTCGTTATCTAGCGTGGGGTCATAGGCGTAAAAGTGCTGCTCGGCCTTGCTGTCAATCTGGTCCTGCATATCTTTCGTTACACCATTCACATAATCTTTCATGTCATTTTTGCTGGCGTAACTATCCTTTTTTACCCAGTCGCTGGCATTATATTTGTCACTGGCCGTGCGTGCTACCGTACAAACCAGAATGTCTTCTCCATTAAACCACAAATCGCCCGTGTCATACGGCGGCTCCGGGTGTTCCCCTTTGCTGGCATCAGCCGTAAATACCTGGCGCTTACCATCTCCGGTGTCTTGTGCCTTGCTTGCGGCTTCCAGCGCATCCAGCGTCTCCTTATCTGTCACTTCTACCCAGCTGCCGGTTTTTGTTTCCTCGTCATATGTCCACTGCCAGCCTTTCTTGCTGTTGGTGTTATAAAACAAATCGCCGTTGTGCGCTTTCTTTGTGGTGTCGTCTTTCCAACTCATAGCAGGCCAGTTCTCAAGCGTTGGGTCATAGTTATAAAAATACTGTTCAACCCTGCCGTCCACCTGTTCCTGTAGCTTGTCAACTTTATTCACATAATCTTTTAAGTCTTCCTCAACCTTGTCCTGCTTCAACAGGTTCCGGTCAATTTCATACGGCTTAATGTACAGCCGCTTAAAGTCATTCTGCGGGGCAATCACAGCCACGGCATCGTTCACCTGGAACAACGCATTACTTGCAATGGTGTATTCCTTGCCAAAAGCCGCCACCACATAGCCGCTGTGGTCGTCCAGCACCTTCACAATTGTGCCAACAGCTGTACGGTCAAACTTGGCATTGTTAATCAGTCTCTCGCAGTAACGCTTCACCTCTTTTGCCAGGTCTTTCAGCCCCGCAATGGCATCATCCAATGTGTTCTTCGCCATAGCTTTTCCTCCAAAATAAAAAAGCCGGGCAGCCACATAGGCCACCCGGTATATCGTCATCGGTATTATCGCTTAAACCAATATTTCTTTACATCTGATTTTTCATCATAAGATAATTCAATATACTTGATTTTCTCTCTTGGTATTGCAACAATCTGGTCATCTATCGTAACAAGTTCATGGCCATGGTCATCCGTCACAGTATACTCTGATAAGAACAGCATATTCTTTTCAGTTGCCAACCCTGCATAGTAGCCCTTAAACCCATTCTCGTCATTTGTTGCTACCATCATATAGGTGCCAAGCTCATAGTCAATAATATCTTCCCACACATCGCTGCTTGGAGACCACTTAAATAATTTAAGTAGCACCCGTTTAACTTTTGTGCTTCTGCGTAAGATAGATAAAATTGCACCAAGAACACAGGCCACAATGTACTGTAACTTCTTGGTCGGCACTACCTGCATAAGCAGAAAACTAATTATCACAGAATAAATCAAGTAGTGCTGCGGCAACTGTTTATCCAGCAACCGATTGTAAACCCATAACATTAACACGCCGGGCACTACATACTGCAAAATATCAGGTATCATAGCAACCAGTGCATTTAAGTATTGTGTTATCTCCATAAAATTACTTCTCTTTTTGGGCGTTTTTATCCTGCCAGGTTTCTTTGTTTTTATTTTCTTTGGCCTTATGGGCTTCCGGGTTAAAAGTAAACTCCGTGTTCGGCTTGTTTTGGCTCTCAGTCTTTGCCATCGGTACAACACTTCCTACTTTATTATAATAGGGTCATTATACCATACAAAAAGCCGGACAACAACAATCTGTTACCCGGTGTAAATTGACTTAGTTATATAAGGGACCTAACCGCTGATTCCTCTCGGTTGGTTTCCCTCTGTCCTGTTTGTAATTACCGCTTGCTGAACTCCTGCGCCATAATGGAGCCAATATTCTGGTGCAAAATGCGGCCAAAATTCTCAACGTCATTCACACCGTTCATCACAATGTTAATGTCGCCAATGTGTACGCCGCTGCTGCCAGCACTGGCTAACTCAGCGTTCACATTCCCCATCCGCTTCAAAATAGCACTCTCCACAAAAGCTTCCGGGTTAATTGCTGCGCTAAACAGCCGGCGGGTCAGGTTTCCCGGCACAACGCCGTCCCCAACCTCCAGGCTGGTATAGCGCCCGGCTTCCGGCTGCCGTACAACAATCTCAGGCCCAGCCTCATCAACACGCGCACGTTCAAAGGCCGCAACGTTCATAATGCCGGTTGCATGGTTGGATGTACTGCTGGATTTTGTCGTTTTCACTTCGGCCTGGGCAGCCTTCTTTTCCTTATCCAGCTCATCGCTCTTGGTTTGGTACTCTTCCTCAACAACCTCAATCTTCAAACTCAAATCATTGATCTCAGCAGTTTTTTCCTCAATCTGCCGCAAAATATCAATGTAGTGGTTCTTAAAGTTGTCAAGCACATCCGTCCGCTGTCCCAGGATCTTCTCTTCCCAGTCCGCCCCAAGCCGTGCCACCGTGTTAATCCGGTTCTGCTCCGTCTCGTAAGCATCTGCAACCTCTTCCCACTTGCTCTTATAATCTTCCAGCTGGTCAATCAACTTCTGGTTTTCCTTAATCTGGTTTTCCACATGGTCGGTGTTGCTCATGTTGTTCATGTAATCAGTTGTGATCTTATCAATCATAGCCTGATCCATGTTCAAGATCATCTGGTCTGCATTAGCGCCGTACAGCTGCCGCAAAATCGCAACGTTTTTACTGTTGGTGTATTCGTTCTGGCCTTCACTTAGCTTATCTTTGTATTCATCATAAGCGTCAATCTTGTCTTGCAGTTCCTGCTTCTTGTCTTCCAGCTCTTTTTCAAGCGCGGCTTTCTGATCCTCCAGGGCCTTCTGGGCATCCTCCTGCTCTTTCTGGCGCAAAGCATCGTTGTAATCTTCTTCGGTGCTCTTGACCTCGCTCTCGTCAGCCTCCCAAACAAAGCCTTTGCCTTCACGATATACACGCACGCTGCGGTTCGCTTTGGCTGCATCCATGGCCGCCTTTTTGCGGGCAAGCTCAATCGCCTTTTCCTGGGCATCGTTGGTTTCGTTCAGCTTATCCAGCTCATCCTGCAAGGCGTCAATCCGCGGCTGGTAGCTGTCGTCCAGCGCCTCCTGCTCCTTCTGCAAAGCTTTCGTCCGCTTTTCAATCAGGTAGGTAGCGCCATTCATAGCGGCATCAAGGTTGTTTTTCTCGTCTTCCAGCTGTTCTTTCAGGTCGTCCCACTGGTGTTCCAGTCGGTCAATCTCTTTGTCAATTCTAGCTGTTATGGTTTTAACAATCCCGTCAAGTGTCTTTTGCTCGCTTTCCAGGCTGTCCTTAATGCTCTCCAGCTCTTTCTTCTGCTTTTCCAGTGCTTTTTTCTGAGCCTCATAGGCTTCCTTTACAGCATCTGCTTCCGCTTCAATCCGTTCAAGGTTTTTCTGTGCTGCCTCAGTCGCCGTCGCAGTAGCAGCAGCCGCTTTTGCATTTTTCTGGAACGTTGTACTTGTGGCCGGATTGTCTTTTGGCTTGTAACCACCGCCGGTAATCGTTCCACTGGTTAGAGCGTAAGCGTTACCCTCCGCCATGGCCATTCCGCGTGCGCCCACAAAGCCATTTTTCAGCAGTTCTTCGCTCTTTTGGTGGTCAAATACAATCGCGTCTTTGGGTAAGTTCACAAACTCAGCACCATGCTCGCCAACCGTATACCACTTGCCGCTGTGCGGGTTTACTACCACTTCATAACCAAGCTCGCCAACCAGTGCTCGTTCAGCTCTAGCTAATCCGCCATTGGTACCAGCCGCACGGGCAACACTAAGACCTGTAAATCCTGTCCCGTTTCTCTCGGCGTAGGATTTGCCTGGTTTATACGGCTGCGAGCTGCTGGGAGTTGATATATTGGGTGTCGGTACGGTAATGGTTGTCTCGCTTATCTGATTCATCAGCTTCTCAACGTTGCCCAGTTTGTCCATTGCTTCGGTGGTATTTAGATCCAAAGTGTACGGGGTTAGGAGCATATTAGCGATATCGGTAACGGTATCATGCGTTTGACTCAGCTTATCTTCGCTGTCATCCGTTTTAACGTTCAGGATCTTGGCATCTTTCAGCGTCTGGGTAATCTCTTCTGTGCTCTTACCGGCGTCTTCCAACCCCTGGGCATACACTTGGATCTCAACCTCAGTCGGTGCGCCCAGTTTTTCTTTCTGGGTATTCAGGTTTGCCAGCTTATCCTGGGCAGCTTCCAGCTCTGTCGCAACACTAAAATCACCGCTGTTAAATCTTTGGGTCAGATCATCAACAGTCTTTTCAGCTTCCGAAGCGTCAATCCAAAGCTGTACACGGCCATTCTTGTTCAGGTTGTCTGTGGCTTTATCAAGCGCACTCTGTAGTTCATCGGCTTGTCCGTCAAATGTGCTCCCTTGACTGTTCATCTGATCAACAGCATCTTTGGCTTTCTCATAAGCGTCAACCAGTGCGTCTACATCAGTGCTATCAATGTTCCCCTTGATGTTTTCGATTTTCTCATTAACTTCTTTGAGCTGGTTATTCCATTCGTCGTAACTTTTAGAGTCAGGTTCAACGCTGTCCATTTTTTCCTTCAGCTCGTCAGCCTGCATTTCAAGGCTTGTCAGTGTCTCACCAAAGAACGCATCATCCCAGTTAAAGTCAAATCCGTATTCCTGCAGCTCGCCAAAAATAGCCCGCACCATATCCGGTGTCAGCTTCATGGCGTCACAAAAATCCTGTATGGTCTTTTTGCCCGCAATGGCCACATAACCGCTGCTGTCCTCTTCCATTAAGCCGGCCTTAACAGCATCATTCAAAAAGTTGGTAATGCCCTTGCTGTCATCAGTCAGGTACTTTTTCAGTGTGTCAACATATTGCTGTACGGCATTTTCGTCAACACTTTTCGGCACCAAAAACTCAATAGCAGCCTTATATTTCTGCGTGCCGATCTTACCGCTCTCTAGCGCGTCCTTAATCGCATCGTAAGCCTGGATCGCATCGTTATACATGGTGCCGGCTTCCGTAGCGTTCTGGGCATTCAGCCAATCCTGATAGGCCCCACTCACCTGTACCAGCTGACTGTATAGCAGCTCATAATTCTGGCACTGTTCCCGTAGCTTCTTGTTTTCTTGCTCACGGTTGCTGATGGCTTCTTTCAGCGTGCTCTGCTGCTCTTCACTCAGGTCGTTGTTCTTTTTCAACGCGTCATTCAAGCGGCTCAATTCCTGCTTGTTCTCGGCATATTTCAGTTGTGCCTGGCTTCTTGCAACTCGGACTGTGGCTTTTGCTTCCTCAATTTTCTTGTCAGTCAGCTCCTTGGCCTTTTCCGTGTTGATCTGCATCGTGCCGTTCACATATTCCAGGCAGTCTGCGTAATCCTTGTCCGCATCGGTCAGCGCCTTAAAGTTTTCAGCCGTCACGCCAACACCGGTGGTTTGCGCCTGCAAGGCGGCTGTCACAACGGATATGGTCGTGGTAACTTTCTCCGCTGCACTGCTGGCATCAATAGTCACGCTGTTAGCTTCAGTCCCAGCCTTGTTAAATGTTTTAAGCTCAGTAATAACATCATCAACGGCAAACCCAGCGTCCTGCATATACTTGATAAATTCTGCCAACAGGTCAAGATCAATACCACTAGAAAAAAGATTCCTGAAAGATTCATTATTAGCTATGTTAAAAAGCGCCCCCAGTGAGACACCAGCTGCATCTGCTTTGTCTTTAGCATCTTTCAACGCCTGACTATAATCGTCAAATCCGCTTGTAACACCAAAAAACTTTTTCGCTATATCCAGCATCTCACCCAAGGATTTACCGGAATTTTCAGCCTGTGTATTTAGGGCAATCAGTGCTTTGCCAGCACCTTCAGGGTCTTCTTTCAGCTTACTTACAACATCCGCATACTTGCTGTCATTAAAGTTCTGCTCAAACCAGCTGGCAGGGTCAGTTTGCTTATAATCATACTTCAGCGCATCCTCAATCTGGTTGTAGATTCTCTTCTGCGTCGAGGTCAGATTATCATATCCGACTAAATCAAGTGTTTCTTTATAAGTTTCAAGGTCATCGGTTTGGTCAAGGATTCCCTGATTGATTTTTTCAAGCTGGGTCTGGTACTGGTTAGCTTTATCGAGCCAGTTCTGCGCTTCATACGCTGTTTTAGCTTCTTTAGCTCTTTTATTAAATGTATCAATATGTTCGTTCAGGTAATCAATGGCAGCAGAATATTCACGGATATCATTGGAGCGTCCAAGAACCTTTTCCGCAAAACTGTTCGGGCTGATCTTATCAAAAACATCTTTGTAGCTTGTAAGCCAGTTAGGTCCTTTTTTGTCAAAATCAAAATCTTTCCCAAAGTAGTCAAGGCCGTAATTTTCTTTGAAAGATTCAACCGTATCGTTAGCAGCGTCTCTGGCTTCTATCTCGGCCAAATGTTCCTTCAGTTCAATTTGCCGTTCAAGCCTAGTGTTTGCCGTTTTTAGTTTATCGAGTTCCTGCTGGTCAGTATAGGTAATAACATCCTGACCGTTGATCTCAGCCATCCGTTCCTTGTTTTGCTCCAGCTCATCGTTCAAAGACTTGATCTCATCAGTCGTGTCCTGGTACGCCTTTTTGCTATTCTCCATTTTTTCTTTGGCGATCTCAGCACGGTTGATATAATCCTTAATGGCGTTTACGACTAATCTAAATCCTTCAGTAATAGCCCAAGTGGCCGCGGCCTGAGCAGCAGTCGTCAACATCTGCAGGCCAATACCTTTAAGGGCGTTTGTCAGTTTGCTTGCGCCGGTTACAGAACTAAAGAAGTTCTGCACGGAGATACTAGCGTCGTCTGTGTGGGCTACAAAGTCTTGTAGGATGACAGAAGAATCTTTAAGGGTAGCGTTGATAACCTCTTCTTTATTTTTCTTTTCTTTGCCTTCTTGCGCATTATACACATCCATAAAGTTTTGTAGAGCTTCAGTATCCGCATTCAAGTCTTTGACAAAGTCATAATCTTTATTAAAGTTTCCTGCCAGCCAAGAAAGTACGGTCCCTTTCTTTGTGGCTCCAAGGTTGTTTGCTTCCTTAAAAGCCTGAACTAAATCATTAAGAGATTCTTTCCACTGCTTACCATTAACAGTTACAAAAGCGCCAGTATTTAAGTCCTGTCCCGTCCCCACCAAATTAAACAGATTCAAAATCTAGTTGTTCCGTCAATTACTGTGTGATATAATTAACGTAAGGTTATAAAAATATGAGGAGGACAAAAGTATGAATCCTTATAAAAATTACATATGTTTGGTCTGTGGTCGCTTTTTAATACTTAAAGATGAAAACCCTCAATGTGATTTTTGCAAAAGTCCTAATCTCTTTTTTAGATCACCTGAAGTCCAGCAAGCCTTTTCTGAAAAGACAGACTCATTGTCTCCACTGGAATTTCAGGAAAACTTAAAACTAGAACCAAGAGATAAATTTTATATTGATCTTTACGCCGGTAATAAGGAAAAGCAAAAAGAAAAAAAAGAATACGCAGTATACAAAGAACTCCTTTATAAAAAATACGTCTACAACAACCCCCTCTTTGATCAAGCCAAGTTTGATATGCGTGCCGAATGGGAATACGAAAACGCCGTAGAGATGGAAGAGGGCTACCGTAAGCGCCAAGAAGAAAAGAACAAACCTCGCTGCCCTAAGTGTGGCTGTACCGAGTTCCAGATGGTTCCCCGCAAGTGGTCGCCTCTTACCGGGTTCTTGACAAACAAGGTGGACCGAGTATGCGTGAAGTGTAAGACGAGATTCTGATGCTACACAGACTGTATTAAACAGTAAAGGATTGATATTATGTCTTTGGCAATGGTTTTAGCCAACCAGTATGGTATCGTTATGTCCGCAGATAAAAGAATGACATTAGCTCCAAAAACCTCTGATGGCCAAACATTTCTTTATCCGTCCTTAAATCATCAACAAAAATTATTCATGACAAAAAGTGGACACGGTATAGCTTTTACCGGAACGTTGACCTTAGATGACGGTACCGCTACAGCTGTCGTAATAAAAAATGCTATCGCTAAATACAACAGCCCACGAACATCTGTTTTAGACGAACTTAAAGGTTTGAAAAACGCGCTTAAGCAATACACCAAAGAAAAACAAATTACGCTAGTCGGGGCAGAAATCAACAATGGCAAACGACAAGTATTCACTCTTACACTAACAGACAAGAATATAGAAAAGAACACAAACGAAGAAGGACTTTGCCTGTTATCACGAGGAGATTGTTCCTTTGCTGAAATGCTCATGTCTTTTCAAAGCCGCAATTCTAATTGCGTTCATTTTTCTCTTCAAGAAAGTATAAATTACTTACGTTTTGTAAACAGCACTGTAGCAAAATTGCAATATTATAATGGAAACCTTCAATCTGTTAGTGAAGAATGCGATGTACTTGTGCTTACCCCCAAAGAAGCCAAATGGGTAATATCACCAGAAACTCTATTTTAACGGAATATTAACGGAACCATATCCACTTCCGTCATAAGTGGGAATAGGGCTTGCGGTTACTTTTTCTTTTGGCTTCTGCAACTCTTTAATCAGCGCCGCAAGCTCTTTGGCGTTGCCCGTAATCTGAATTGTCATAAAATCCTCTTCCTTATATGTAGATTGGCTACTTGGCATAAACATCTCTCTGGTACTTTTGCGATTGTTTAGATTAACGTTCGGTTTATATGTAGCACCCATAATCACCCCTCCGTTCCTTGATTTTTGGGGCAATTAAAACAGCCGCCGTTATAAATTCCCATCATCGCAAACTTGTCCATTTGCTCCGCTTGGTTTGCCGTCAGTCTTTTGCAGTTGATTGCTACTGCCCTCATAGCGTATTCGCATTTGTAAATCATTGCGTCTTGCTCAGCACTGTACTCTCGCTCAAACAATACCTTGCGCTGGCAAGGCTTCAAAATACCTTCCATAAATGCCATAAAAATTTCCTCAATTTCCTATTATCTCCATTAGGAGGTGTTTTATAATGTCAAACATACAAGGAACACATATTTGCACTTATTGCGGGCAGACGATTCATTGGTATCTTCCATCAAGAAATCGCTATGCGTCAACAGGGACTTATCAATTGTTTACGATGTCAAGCGTCGATAAAGATAGTGTTCCTGTAAAAGAAGACATAGACCCAGACACCTGTGAGCTTATTTACTCATACGATTGTCCTCTTTGTGGTCAGTACAATTCTTTCCCTCGCACTTGCAACAACAGCTCTGAATAAACGCATCTAAAACTTTCTTTTCAGAATTGTAATCCATGTCCTTATAAGCTATGTCGCTACAATCAATTAAAATTATGTGTTTTTCTTTCCCGTCATCACAGCAATAGCACAACTCGTCTTGTTTTACGTCATATGTACGGTTAAACAACAACTCTTTTTGGCACTGTCTCAATAAATCATTTGGTTTCATAAAACATTACCTCTCAAAAATACCAAAAGCCCCGGCCATTAAAGGTCAGGGCTTATCTTTATTTATAACCTTCTTACGGCTTTCCCGTAATGTTCTGACTGTCTTTCTTCCCGTCTGGTTTTCACCATGGAATAGGGCTACCCATACAGTCGATGAACCAAAACACCAAAGTTCACACATCTTCTTCTGCGCACATCCCTGTACGCGGTGTCTCGGCTGCTGATTAAGCATTGTTTGCGCGGGTTAGCACCACCCCGTAGGGGCGGCTTTTCTCTCAGCATACCGCATCCGCATACTTGTTTCTGCCTTTCGGCTCCATAGTGTCCCATTACCGGCTCACTATGGCTATGCGGCTCTTAGCCTTTCCCAGCAATTTGGGTATTTAATTACCAACCAAGGCGCGTCCTATGCAGCTATCCCTCCTGCATAAGCGAGCATTTGAATACTGCCCTTGGTCTTCGCATTTGAAAGCGACAAAAACGCACTCAACGCTGCTGTCGCTGTAGGTATAACACCAGAAAATTTAATGAATCCATCTGAAGCATCCAGTAAGGCCGTTCCAAGACTGATAACGCCTTTAACCAGCCCGCTGTTCAGCAGATCAGTAGAGATCTCCTGGAACGTAGCTTCGAAAATCTTCAGTCGTCCTTCAACAGAATCCAGCACCCGCTCATTCTCAGCCATAGCGCTACCACTACTATTCAAGGATGTCTGTAGCACATCTGCGGCCTGGCTTGCCTGGCTCAACAATGCAGCCACACCATTTGCGCGGTTCTTACCGGCCAACAGCTCAAGCAGGGCAGCCTGGTCAACATCGCTCATCTTGCTATATACTTTAGCAATGCCCTGAATAATATCATAGGTGCTCTTAAAGTCTCCGCTCTTGGTTAGGATGTCAAATCCACCCTTGCCGTCTACATTGGTCAGACCCATAATATCGGCACGCAGTTTGGACGTACTGGTTGCAACAGTGTCGGTTTCCTCGCCCATCTGTTCCAGTTCGGTCGTTGCGCCACGGATTCTCAAAGCCAGCACTTTCAGCGTACTACCGGTCGTTTCAGCGTTTTGGACAACACTGTTCATGGCCGTGCCAAGTGCAATCGTCTGGTCAAGGGTGTTTCCTGCGGCCTCCATGGCCGATGCAGAGCGCTGCAAGATATCGCCCAAATCGCCAGAAGAAACAGCATAGTTGTTGGATACGTTATTCAGCTTGTCCACCAGGCTGATTGCATCGTTCGCCTGGATATTGAATGCCTTCATCGTGCCAACAATGTTTTCAGTGGCCTTATCAAAGCTATCAAGGTCATCGCCAACATTGTAATAGATGGCGCTTACATCAGCCAGCTTTGTCGCATCGCTCAGGCTGTAGCCCAGTCGTGCATAATCCGCCGTTGCATTCACAATACCGCTAACATCCGTACCAATGTTCTTTGCGCGGGCACCAGCCTCAGTCAAAAAGCTCTGATATGTACTGTCTGTCTCGTTCGTAACCTTTTTCAGCTCCGTCATGGCAGTATCAATGTCCACAACATTCTGGTAGATTTGCTGCAAACTTCCCTGCAATAAGTGCAGTGCGCCCATAGCAATGGCCGTGCTGAAATGCTGGCCAAACAAGTCGCTGAATACTTGCCCAACCGTCTTACCCTCAAGCCCAAGTTCCTGTACTTTTGCTTTCAACCCGGCAACTTTTTGAGCAGTGCTATCCAGTGTTGTTTCCATCAAGTCCCGATTACCGGAACGCGCCGCAGTTTTAAGCTCATCAACAATGCTGTTGTAAGTGGCCATTAACTCAGGGTTTTTCTGGATCTGTTTATTAATCTCAACGTAACGTCTCAAAGTGTACAGCAAGTTGTTCAGGCGCTTCTGCAAACTCTCTAAGCTTTGGTTGTTTTTGGCAGTTAGGTTACTGCTGCGCATCGCGTTTGTGGTATTGCGGATTTGGATGCCAAGTGCAGCGAACAACTCATTAAGTGTGCTTATATTGCCTTTTCTTTTTCCGAGTTGATCAACGTAAGTATTAAAAACATTTAACAAGTCCTTGTATTCTGCCGTACCATTTTTGAACTTGTCATATACACCTTGAAGGGCTTCACTAAGGCCAGTAAATGTCTTGTACAAACCATTGTTCTCAGGTACTTCTCCGGCTTTTTTCAGGTTCTCACTGAGTGTTTTTGCATAATTGTTGATTTGTGTTATTTTTTGAGGCAACGCCTTAAACGCCTGCGTGGATTCTTGATCGGCCGAATTAAGAGCAAATTTGAATTGAGATAACACCTCAGAAGCAGCTTTTAGAGCCGCTTCATACTTTTTTAAGTTATAGTCACTAAAATTGTCTTTTAGATCAATTCTCGCGCTATCAAGAGAAATAAGTGCTTTTTGTACAGAACTAAATTTTTCATTATTCAGTAAAGATATTTTCCCATTCCCGAAATCTTGATAATACTTGTCCTGTAGATCTCTAAATTTTGCGTAAATACCGGAATAACTTTCGCTAACTTTATCTATAGATGATGCCGTTTTCGTAAAATCAGCAATTTCTTCTTTTAGTTTACGCATTGCTTTTTCTGCTATCTGCAAACTGGAATCGTCTAATTTTTGGACGAATATTGTCTGAGCAGCTGTTGCGGCATTCAAAGCTGTTCTCAAAGTAATAACATTTTTTTCAATCCCGTTATATACGTCAGATACTTTTAATAATCGCTCAAAATCTTTGTCAGTTATATTTGCTATATCTCCGAAATTATATCCGTTTTTTTTTGTTAAATCATTAGCATCATATTTGGCTTTTCGTAGCTGAGAATCCAGAGTTTTTGCAATCCCCGCATACGGATTTTTTGTGCTCCCCTTAACACCTGCGGTACTCGCGGTACTGATCGTTGCCCGAACATTTGATAATTTGCTAACAATCGAGGTTACTTTCGTTTCAACTGCATCCAGCTGCTTTAGCGCCCCGCTCATATCAAACAGCTGTACATTTCCTCCAACACTGCTCTGGATATTTTTCAGCTGGTTGGTAATTTTTGTAATATCAGCCGGGTCAATCTCAAGGTGTGCGGTAATATTACTTGTAAGGTTTTTAATCTTATCCGCCAGTTCACTCTCATTGGCCAGTTCCGCTTTAACCTTCAGTTTATTCTTTTTTGCAATCTCATTCAGCTTCCCCTGCACACCACCGCCGTCAGGTTCCACCTTTACCTTAATACTTAAATCTTCCGCCATATACTTTCCCCCTTACGGTTCGGCTCAAGCCTTCAAAGGCCGATTCTTTTCAAATCAGCCGCTCAAGACAAGAGCCGAAGCTCTCGTCGCGTTAGTTATCAGGGAACTGCTCTTTTATGGCTTTCACAATCTCTCCATGTACGGCGCTGTTCCCATCTGCGATTTCTCTTGCCGTGTTTGCCACAAACGGGCGCGGGTGCAAATAGGCCGCATCAGGTGGCGACCCCCAAATGTTTTTCACATCGCCCTTCTCCACCATCTCAGCAAGCGGTGTATTGGTGCCGGTTTTGTACTGCCCACCAACGGCTGATTCATTCGGTACACCAATATCCTTTACCGTAAGCACATGTTCTCTCACGCTGCTCACCACGCTGCTGTCGGCTTCCAATGCCCCTTCGCCCTGGCCGCGGCGCTCATATACTTTCGGCTGGTATACATCCAGTACATCTTCCTGGATATGCTTCTTCAAACAATTCTCCACAGCCGTTTTCGCCCCGCCATTCAGTGCCAGGTTAATTCGCCGCTGCAGTTCCAGTTCCAGCCCTTTCTGTGTGCTTACCGTCTTGGCCATTTAACTCTCCTTGCCGTTCACAACCTCAATCTTCACGGGTGGCTTCTTTGCGGGCTGCTCTCCTTCGCGCACTTTCTTTACCAGATCAGCCAAAAATTCCTGGTCTCCCAGCTGGCTCAAATTCCCTGCAATTTCTGCAAAGGCGTCTGCAATCCGGTCAAGCGGGTCCGGGTGATTGATTGCATCAAATACCTTCATGTATTTTTCTTTCCGGTCTTTCATCTCGGCTTCACATGCCTCATAAAGTCCCGCTGTAATCACCGCAATATCCGGGTCTTCCACAATTTCAATACCCTGTCGGCTGTAAATAAAGTCGCACATCTCATCTGTGTCCATCTTGTCCAGCTCCGCTTCCGGGGCAAAAAAGGTAATCACCGCAATGCGCCAAGCATAATCAAACAGCGCGTAATACTGCTTGCCGTCCTTCTCGCACATGTCGCAAACAAAATCCACAAATCGGATTCTGTCGCCCACACGGATGTTCTTCTTAATTTCCATAAAAAAAAATACCTCACAAAATAAAAAGCCCCGCCCTTTTCAGGCGGAGCCGTGTTCATGTTCTATTCGGGTACCATGCCCTAATTTTGTCATGCTCAACAAACTTTTCTGTCGTTTCCTGGCATAATCACAGTTTTACAGCGTGTCGTAGTGAACCTCCCCACCTAAGCCTTGCGGTTATAGATGAGGCTTCTCCGTGGATTGTAACCCCACGGTAAGTCTCTGCGTTACCCGAAGGTAGAGATACGGCCCAAACTTAGCTCACAACGCCTGACGGCATTGGCCACCACATAAGGGTTAGTCTCCCGCAAAGTTGTCACAACACAGTACATCTACATCAGGCAGTTACTTCGGGTTGAATCTCTTTTGGAGTGTTCAAAAAGTCATGCAGCTGTCTGAGAGAATGTAAAGTGCATTGGGTTCTGCGCTCAATGTCAGGAACTTTGGCCTTACATTGAGACCATGCCTTTTTTGACATGGGTTTTGTTACCTCGCGGATAAAATAGCGTGCGCCGATATTGTAGCACGCATTCAAATCCGCATTGTATTGTTTGCTGCTTGCAAAAGTAGCAAGGGAATGGTTATCTGGTGCGCGTTTTACTTTGCCGCTGCCGTCATACGCAAGTTTGCTGGTTCCCCAAGCGCAGATGTGCGAAATGCGGATACCACAGCGGTGAGCTTTATGCTCTGCAATGTGCTGGATACCATTTTTACGCCACATCTGGATTTTCTGCTTCTTGGACGATGCTTTCTTGCCTTTGAAGTCTAAATGTTCAAAGACAATTACATCGGCAGAATAGAGGACCGCGAATTCTACAACCGCGGCAGCAATCTTTTTGGATAATTCATCATTAACGCGCTTTGCATAGGCCCAAAAGTTATGTGCTTCACGGGACCCATGTAGTCTTTGGAACTTCTTGATGCGGTTAAGCACATGATACAGATGGTCTTTGTCACTTGGGAAGTTGATAAAACTCCTGGCAAGGATAGTTCCATCAGCAGTCATGATGCTGCATACCGCATCGGTATTGAGACCTAAATCGACGGCACAGACGCGCTGCTTATCGATAGGGTATCACTCAGTTTAACGTTTTCATCGAACGCAAAACGAAGGCTGTATTTGCCAAAATGCTTTTCGAGTATAGGGGCTGACGCACAAGCGTGCATCCAGTATTTGCGCAAGTAAGCAATATCTGTCTTACGCAGCGTGACGGTTGCCCATACCCAGTCGTTTTTATAGAAAACCTTCAAGCGGACAGTATAGTGATTGCTCAAAGCAGTCAGCTCATTTTGGGAGTTCTGCAGTTCAACAGCTTTGCGCTTTGCTTTCTCGATTTTCTTTTCTTCCGCCGTGAGTTCGTCCTTAGGTTTAGGATTTTTTATGACTTTCACTTTTTCGGGTGCGCCGTCCACGAGGAACATATCATCGCGGAAGAATATAGGGAGAGCCTTTCTGTCCACTTGAAGGGTAGGCTGTTTATCCTTTTTGTCGGACACTTCCCAATTTGCCAAGTTGCTGCGATAACTGCTCACCGCACCAATAGCGACCGTAATGGTTGCACGACGCAGATACGACGGATACTTATAGAACAACTTGTCGAAATCAGGATACTTGGCTTCATGGTTTTTGGTGCTATGAACCAGTTTATCAATATAGCGCTGTTGCTCAAGATTACCGGTATCGATGCGTTTAACAGCATTCCAGTTTTCATTGACAACGCCAATCAGATAGGCGAGCGCCTTGCGATAAATACAAACAGTTTCATTGAGATTTACACTACAATTAACGATTCTTACCTGATAGCTAGATGTAATATTCAAAGCACTCACCTCCCTTACGGTTCACTATAATTCTATAATATCCAGTTCGCACAACCTGGCGACACCGTTATCAGAACGGAAAACAATAATTTCTGATTTCTACCCTTAAACACGAGCTAACCCCGCCTAAATTTTACAGTTATAGACGTGGCGTGCGCTCTCCATTATTCGTAATCAATCCACCCACCACGCCGTTTACGGTACACAATCCAGCGCAAATGCTCATCCGGGTACAGGTAATCAAACATCTTCCGCTTCATCAGTGCCACAGTATCTGGGCACCCCTTGGTGTCAATTACCTCTGTCGTACCGTCTTTATACTTCAACCAAAAATCAGCCACATAGTTAATAGCTCGCACCGTCTCTATTCTTCCCCCACGTTCCTTGCGGTACTTTGGCTGTAACTCATAGGGTTTCTGCAGCTGATAATCCACAATCTCCCCGCTGGCAACCCCCGGCAGCACAACATCCTTGTAATACTTCATCTCAAGTTCAGAGTCAAACACAATCCCGTCATAGGTGCGTTTGCTCTTGTCACGGCTCACATTATACTTGCTTCGTCCGCTTACTTGCACAGCTCAATCTTCCCGTCTGCAATCTTGAACTTAACCACATCGCCAACGGCATAGCCGTCTTTTACCGACATCTGGTAGCCGTGCCCATCACATTCAAAACCCATGTAGCCGCGTTCCTTGTCGCAGTACACAACCACGCCCTTCAGCGGACGCACCTGACGCTTCAGGGGCACTTTGGGCGGGGCAGCAATTTCAACAGGTTCAATCTTCACATCGGCAATACCGCCGGTATTCTTGTCTTCCATGCACACCACTCCTTTCGCGTTCTAAAAATGGAGGAGCTTTTCGCTCCCCCACGGATCAAACATCACAATTCAAACCTATATATAATAAGGTAGGGATTTGTGTTGATCACTCCATAAAGTTCATGTCGTAAATGTCGCCGTCCTGGTTGGCCATGCAGTCAAAGGTGATAGAAACAGTGGTCGGATCACCAGTGTTCTGGAAAGCCAGGCTGAAACTTGCCTGCGGCTGAGCCTTGTAGTAAACCAGCTCGCACTGCACAATCTCGTCGTCCTCGGTCTTGAACGGCATCATACCGTGAATCTCAAAGGCACGCGGGAATGTGTCAGAATCAAACTTGACAGTCTGAACACCGTCGTTCTTGTCGTAGAAGTAGTAGGCAATATAGTTCTTGCCGTCCTGCAGGCCAGCACCAGCAACCTTCTTGTCAGTGGTGGTAAGATCGCTGATCTCAGTACCAGCGTCATCAGAAACAGCAAAAACCTGTACAGTGCCGGCCTTCGGGGTCTCACTCAGCTCAATGCCGTCAGTGGTGGCGGTCAGCACCTCGCGCTTCATAATCTTTGCAACCTTGCCAATGTCCTGGCCGCTCAGCAAGGCAAACAGCTTAACAGGCATGATCTGGGTATCAACCTTCAGGGTGCCTGCACGCTCGCCATCAAAGCCAACACGGTTCGGTGCGCCCTGGCCGCCCTTTGCAAACACGCGGTTTGCGGTAAAGTCAGTGGTGGTCACGTTGGCAAAATCAATGGGCAGAAAAACTTTTTTTTTGGTCTTGTAATCAAGCAGAACCAGATCAGCAACTTCACGGTTCGCCATATTCGGATTTACAGCCATATCTTAATCCTCCGTTACTATTTATCAGTTTCCATGTGTTTGTACCATCCGCCAAGGTCGTTCTCGCCACCCCATACGGCATAGTTCATGTCATGGATCTCATTTTGTTTTTTTATATTCTGACGGTTAAAAGTGTCATGCACCTGGTACACCGTCAAATCATAAATATTCGTATAATTCAAGCTGTTATGGTTTGTCGCCAGCGCAGAGATGATGTTCCCCAACTCCAAATCAGGGTTACTCTTATACCCTTTTCGTTTCGATTTTTCATATTCAGCCTTTTTCTTTTGGAATCGTTCATAAAACTTGCGGGCAGCCTCATTTTTGAACTTCAAGTTTTCCTCCCGCTTCTGGTCTATGTACGCGGTTTGCAGGCAAATGTCGCAAATCTCTGCCCAGTTATCTCGCGTTATGGAACCATCAATCAGGATCTTATCGTCCACCTCAGTTTTATTCACCAGCACAGCATGGTGCGTTTCATCATATTCAAGCGGCGCATCAATAAAAAAGGCCAGTGCGGCAATCATCTCCGCCTGGCTTTCTTTGCTCATACTCAATAAATCAAAGGTGTTAATGGTGGCTTTTTCCTCATCGCTCAAAGCTTCATACGGGTTCTCCTGCCCTGTTACCTTAGCAATGTCTTCAAACATCGCCTGTGGTGTCAGCAGCAAGGTACTTAGCGCAAACTGATAGCTCATATAGCCGCGCTTGTTAATGTCGCTCAGTCGTGGCGAGTGTACTCTGCCCACATTTTTCACCATAAAACCTTCGGGGTTCAGCAGTTCATAGTACGGTACTTTCACTTTGCGCCACCCATCTTGCGGTTGAACGCCATCACTTCGTATGTAATGCAGCGACCGTAATAATTATTATTCGGCTTGTATACATCGTTGTTCAGTAACCGTACCTTCCCAATTCCAAAATCTTCGCTGCCGTTCAGCAAACGGTCAACGTTCATGGCCAACACATCGGCCTTTGTCCCCAGCACGCCGGGGTGTCGGTAACTCTTCATTACCTTCTTATTGCAATAGGCAAAAATGTACAGATACACTCTGTATGCCGTATCGCTCGGTGCCTTAGCCACCACGGTCTCCATGCACAGGTAAGTGTCCGCCGTTTCATTGATCTCCGGCACATACTCAAACTCGTAAATATGTCCGGTGCTAATGCTCTTATCGCCCAGTAGCATCTCGTCCGTGTCGGTATCATCGTCCACGGGGCCAAGCAGCAGGTTAATAATGGTGTCGTCCTGTGCCAGCAGAGCGGCTACTTTGTGTTTGTATTCTCCCAGCTCACTCAGGTTCATACGTCCACCACCTTCACTGCAATGCTGTCTGTGCTCTTGCCGTCCGGTGCCACAACCGTCAGTTTCACGGTGGCTCCATTCAGCGCGGCATTATCCTCTGCGCATACCCGGCAGCTATCCCCAGTCACCCGGTTCCACTGCACACTGTTGGCAAGGTATACCTTTGTTTCAAGTGTTTTATCATCAACGCTCAGGCTCCAGGTGCATCCCGGCAGCGGCTTGCCATCAATCGTGGCCTTAAAAATCTTGCCGCGCCCGCAAATGCGCACTTTAGGTTCGCCCGCGTATTTAATAATCACTTCGCCGTCCTCCGGTGTCTGCCTTACCTCCTGGTAATCACATAGCATCTTTTCGGCGTTATCCTGTTCTTCCACATGCTGATCCTGTTCAAGGTTCAAAACCAAAAATCCCGTCTGGGCGTCATTCCAGTCATAGCGTTCTGTCATGGCATCCACACAGGTCACACGGTAAGTTTTAGGCTTGCCATTGATCTGCTCCATCATCAGGCGTTTCCCCACATCCAGCAAAGCCGATTCCTCATCATACGGTATTTTCACCTGGAATTCGCGGCTGGAAATGGTCATGTATACATCTTCGTTCAGGTTGGAAAAATACGGCTTGTCCACAACCGCCCACCGGGTAATAATTTCCCCAGTCTCATGGTTCTGCCACTGGATGCTCCGGTTACACAGCTCAATTTTGCCGCGCACGGTTATTTCATCGTCCGCATCGCGCTCTGTAATCAGCCAATGGCTTTTACTAAACAGCATAATTTTTCCAATCTCAAAGTTGTCGCCCGGCATGGTGCGTATAATCTTCTGGTTTGTCACCGTGCTGCTAATAATCATCATGTGGTGGGGTACCCCCTCAATCTCTACCTCTTTATAGGCAGGGGAATCAGGCCCCATTCTCAGCGTGTCCCGTTTGCTCTTTTCAACCATCCGGTCACGCCGCGTACTTCCGTGCCTGCCAAGCATAGCAGCATATGTCTCATAGTTCATACGCTACCACCTCACTCAGTCAAACTCGAAATTTCCCCATTGCGGAAAGAGTACAGGTTAATCTCCTTCATCTGCTGCCGCTCTGTCGTGGTCAGCAGGGTCGTCATCTTCTCCAACAGGTTGGCTGGCGAAAACAGCGTAAAATCCTTTGTGCTCAATCCGTTCTGCAATGCGTCTGTGTTATAAACATACTGGCGCACAAAATGCACAATCATGCCCAGTGCCAAAATATCCTTCTCGCGGTTCGTCAGCGTAATGTTGAACTCCAGCAAGTCATCTTCCCTGTCATTCAGGTCCTGTTTGCACACATCCTCAAAATCGCTGATCGCCATCTTCAAAAGATCCAGCTGCATTGCTTCTCTTGTCACCGCATCGTAGTCCAGGAACTCATAGTTGCGGACTTGGCCACGGTAACGCTCATAAACTTCCTCGTATCTTGTGCCCATTGGCCCGCACCATTCCTCTCATTATTCTTCGGTTCCGCCGATCGTCACAATCTCAACGCCGCTCTTGCGGGTTCTGGGTTTCTTGGGTGCCTCCAACGCAACGGATTCTTCCAAGTCACAATCCAGCACATCGTTCAATGCTTTAATCATGGCACGGCTATCCAGCTGGTCTGCCTTCAGCATCTCCTTTGCGCGGATACGGATGCTATCGCGCATCCCCTCGCTCATCCTGGGCACCTTCTCGCGGATCTCATCCGGGGTCCACTTAAATACCTCGTCAAAGTTCTCCGTGGTCAGCGCATTCTTGTAGTAACGTTCCACACCCAGCTTGCGCAGTACGTTGGCGTCTTCAATCAAAATCCAGTTGTCACGGAAAAACCGCGGCTGGCTGCCACGCATTACAAGCAGCTCGGCGTAGTCCATCTCCTGTACCTCGCCAAACTCGGTCCACTCAACGGTGTAGCCGGGGTTGCGGGTCGAAGCATAAAACAAGTTGCCATGGGTGCCGTTCTTGCATTCCACCATGGTCTCATTGGTAATCTTCGCAGTTGCCAAAACATACCTCCAAAATATTCCTTATATAAAAAAGCCCCGCCTTGCAGCAGGGGTATCGTTCAGCTCAAAATCAGGCAAACTTGTAGCTGCCAAAGTCGCGGTCCAGAATAATGGAAATACCGGTACGCTTGGTCATCAGGAATTCCTGGGTCAGGTCAGCCTTGTTCATCGGGTCGCCCATCAGCATGGTAACTTCACCCTCAGTAACGCGCTTCACGGGCTTGGTGTCGCCGGCAAAAATGTAAACAGTGTCGTCAGGCAGAATGAACTCAGTAGAGCCGATCTTGTGGCGCTGCTTCATCGCAATCATCGGGGTGCCGGCAATGTGGCCCAGGTAGCCCATGCTGTACAGGTCGCTCTTGGCCTGCTCACCCATGGTGGCAGTGGTAATCTTGCGCAGTGCCTTGCGGGTACCAACAATCGTAGCGGTGTCGCCGGTAGAAGCCTCAATGTGCTCAATCAGGTCCAGCAGCTTGTCCTCATTGTAAGAACCGCTCTGGGTATAAACGGGGTCCAGCTTGGTAAACATGCTGGTCCATGCCAGATAAGCGCTGTCCAGATCGTACTGGGTAAAGCTGCGGCCAACAGTGTCAACCAGGTCATTAAAGTCAATACGGCCAGCCATCACGCGGTTCATTTCCTCGTAAACCTTCACAGCACGCAGCTGGGTATTCACGGTAATGTCCTGGCCGGCTTCCAGGCGCTGACGGCGAACGCCCTGGGTGCCTTCAGCAATGTCGGCAACAGTCAGCAGGCACGGCTTGGTGGTATGGAAAATGTTGGTATCGCCCAGAGAGGTATTGCGGTCCTCAATAAAATTGGTAAAGAACTCGTCACCCTTCAGGCCCTCTTCGCTGACCTTTTCAATCAGAACTTCGGTAATAGCAAACAGGTTGCTGCACTTACCGTCGCGGATATCCTTGTAGCTCATGCTGGTCTTGCCATTATTAGCCTCAATCATGGCCTGGCGCAGAACTTCCTGGCTGTCTTTCACGCTGTATTCGCCCAGGTGGCCATGGTAGCCATCAACGGCCAGCTTAATCAGTTTCTCATCCATGTTAATACTCCTTTACATATGAAGATAGGTGCAGCCATAGGCCACACCAGTAATTAGTTATAACTAACTCGCTGATACAAAAAAATCAGGCGATCACGTCAACGATGTAATAGGTATACTGGCCGTCGCCAAAGCCAACCTTCACAGGATCGCGCTTGATCACACCAAAAACATTGTCAGCAGAAGCATCAGCTTCAATTTTCAGCTTGGTAGAACCAGCAGCAAAGGCAACAAACTTACCCTTTTCGGGGGTACCGTCAAAAGCTTCAGCAGTAACGCGGAAAGAATCAGCACCGGCAACCAGCAGGTAAACGCGAACAGGCTTGCCAGCTTCGTTCTCCCACTCGGTCAGGTAATGGGTGCGGGTCTCATCGTAAAACAGCTCAACGCCGGCGACCAGGGCCAGCATAGGGCGCTTGGAATCAGCAGCAGGTGCTTCAGCCTTGTAGGTTTCAGGGCCGATTGCATCACCAATCACAACAATGTTGCCATTATCAATGGCGGCAGGGCTGCCATCCTTGTAAAAAACAACACTCTTCAGGTAGGCAGCGTTGCTGGAACCAACCAGCATATCGGTGCCAACAACAGCATGTTTAATGTTAGCCATAATATGTAACTCCTTTTTTTTACTCTTTTGTATGCAGGTAACGTTCGAACAGGTCGCCATAGCGCTTCTCTGTTTTCTGGGTGCCATTCACGCCAAACCGTACCTTGTTTACCTCGCCCTTCTTTTCTTTGGACGGAACATAACTGAACTCAGCGGCCTTTTTGCCCAACAGCTTGTAGCAAGCATCCTCCAAAACGGTAAACTCCATCGTCTTGTTATCTCGCAGCTTGGCATAATCAGCATCGCCATCCAGCTTCTGATCCATAACGGCAAACAGCTGTTCGCGTTTAGCGCTCTCTTCTTCTTTGGCAGCAGCAGCCTCGGCCGCAACGTAAGCATCATATTTCGGCTTCATCTCGTCATACTCTGCTTTCAGTTCGCTGTACTGCTTGTTGGCAGCCTCCAGTTTTTCGGTCTGCTCTTTGGCCTTGTCGCCCATGGTGCTGTACAACGCGGGCACGCCCACATCGGCACTGCCTTCATCCCAGGCTTCGTACTTTACCTTCATGCGTTTCTTGCTGGCAAAATCAACTTTTACGTTGTCGCCATCCATGGTAAAGGCAAAGCTGTAGATCTTCCAATCCTGGCAATCCATCACAACGGCAAGATCATCCTGCACATCCTGCAGCCAATAGCGGCTCACTTCATAGCCCCACGGGTCAATCATGGTTTCAGCGCTAATGGCCTCGTTTACTTCGTTCAGCTTGTCGCACAGGTTCAGGCTGTAATCCGCAGCAGGTTCGCCGCCTTCCGGTTCCGCAGCGCCTTCCGGTTCTGCCGGGGTTTCGGGTCCTGCAGGTTCAGCAGCAGGCTCTGCGGCCGGCTCACTTTCCGGTTCACCCTGCGGCTCTTCCGGCTCGGCAGATTTTGCCACAGCCATCTCTTCACACTTCGCTTTCAGTTCCTCAATGGTAATTTCCTCCAAAGAGAACTCCAGCGTAGAAGCGTCAATGCCGTAAGAAGCCAGAATTTCTTCTTTTTCTTTCAAGCAATCGTCTCCTTTCGCAAAATTATCTATCTGAGCCTCCTTGGAGGATTCAGATCTCTGTAAAGCTGTGTATTCCGCCAGCATATCCTTAACCTGGCTCGCAATCGTCGCGGCGGTAAAATTCGCCGTAACTGTGCTGCCCGTCATTGCTGGTCGGATTTGTGGGTCAGTGGTGGAAAGCACGCAGCAGCCATCAAAATCAAAATTCTGCACAACATAGTAGCCGTCTTTATCCACATAGCCTTCCATGTTGGTGATCTCCATGCTCTGCCCTTTCACCACATCCCGCTCAAAAATCCCACAGGAATCGTCAAACTTGGTCCACAGCAACCCGTCAACGCGCAAATATTCCCGTGTTTTTCCTGTGCCGTCATCCCGGCTTACCCAGCGCGGGTTGCAGCTCTCCGGTATTACACCGTAAGCGCTGCCGGCATATACATATCGAATCCCGTCCTCGTCCACAATCAGCTCATGTTCATGACCCTTAAAATCAAGCTCATCATCGTCATTTTGCTCAATGTATCCAAGGATCGGGGTATTCGCAATACTCTTTGCTGCCCGGTCAACTACCTCTTTTTCAAACCGCGATCCGTTCAGGTTGCCGCCAGTATGCAGCACATCAATCGTCACGTTAATAAAACGCGCATCTTTGCCCATCACTTCTCCGGTTTTTTCAAAGGTAATTGGCAGGCGGTTCAACCGCTCACTCACATCCAATCACCCCGTAAACTAAAAAAGGCCGCTTGCATAGCGGTCTCTCAAAAGTAATTTCGTTTTTTCTGCTGTGCGGCAAACTCCTGCACAGCCTTCAAATCATCGTCGTCAAGTTCAAAAATATATACTGTATGGCCGCCACTATCGCGCTCTTCCTGCACTAGCTTCTTTTTCTGGCGCAGCAAATATAGTACCACGTCACGGCCACGCACCTTAACTTCACGCTTCATCGAGTAATCAGCCTCCTGTCGCCAGGTCTTCCTCGCTGCTGTTCTCGCCTGCGTCTGTCAGCGCCTTACCCTCACTTGCATTGGTGGGTCGTCCGCCTTCATCTGTCGCGGCATTACTGTCAGCAGCGCTCTGCGTGTTGGAGCTTATCAGCGGCACCTCATTGGCCGACAGGTTCAATACCGTGTTCTCCAGGTACTGCATATTCTCCACATCGCTTGGGCTGTATCCGCTTGTTGCCATAATGGCACTGCGCACCGGCATTCCGTACTGGCCATCTTTTACAAGGCGGTCATGCACTTCCTGTCGGTTAAAATACGTCACATCTAAAATATTTACCTTAAACTTAACCGCCGTCGAAACACTCTTTAATTTACGGTTGATCCAGCGTTCAATCTGCCGCATCATTGCAAACACAATCATCTGGTCGTTCACGGTAGAAAGGCTTAGCGTAGAGCTGCTGGGGTCTTCACCGTTACCAAATAGGATCGAGTTTACACCCGCCTGCTTCCACATCGAATTTTCAGCTTTTGCTACATCGTCACTGCCGCTTACAGCTCCACTTTTTTCAAAGTCCCAGCTGCTGATCTTCATTGGACTCATAATCGCGCCAATGTTCTCCGGCAGCACGTTGCACAGCATGTCGTAAAACTCTTTGCACAGGTCGTAGTCAATCAAAAATGTACCGTCATCCCCCACTGGGATCTCCAGCGCCAACGCCTTGTAATTATTCACTTCACTGGCATCTTTGCTGATCGCCCGGTAGTCTTCAATATCCGCCAGTGCGCTGAACAAGCTCACAAACGGCGGGATCGGCACATACGTCTGCTCGTTTACTTTCAAACAGATAGAATTTTCACTTGACAACTCCTGCCACTTCAAGCCGGAATCCTTCTGGTACGCACTGTACATCGTGGTAAATTCCGGCGGAAAATTTGGTAATCGCTCACGGTGGGAATCAAAGTAAGAAAAATTGAACGCAAAGTTGTATACACCATCCTCAATGCTGCTGATCTTGCAATAGTCTGCATCCAGCTGCTGGAATGTGTAGCTATCGTTCGTTTCCCATGCGTACCCGTAATACACATCATCACGAAACGCCACCATCAACGCCCGGCTGAACTCGTGCCGCAGGTTCATCTTTTCCAACTGTGCCGTTACCGCATAGTAACCTTTTTTGAACTTTTGCAGGTTTACATTCTTGGAATAATCAATGCCATACGGCACCACAATGTAACTGAACGTGCTCATGTTGGCAAAATACTGGATCAGCCGCCTGTAATAGTTCGAAATATTGAACAGGTATTGGCTCATCTGCCGCAGCTGCACTTCATAGTTAGCCGGGTTCCCCAAGTAGGTAACAATCTGGCTCTTGGTGTACTTTTTATAAGTAGGGTTGTAGTCGCGGTTATTTACCAGGTCGCGGATCTTCACGTTTGCCAGGTTCGCATACCGCACCTTACTCATAAATTCCGTCAATGGCACAAAGCTTTTCTTGCCGTCCGGGCTGATCATGGCGACCTTTTTCTGCTGTATTTCTTCCATATAGCCGCCTCCTTAATGCCGCAGTCTGGGCGCTCTAAAGTTCATTTCAATCTTCTTATTGCGCATAAAGTTTTTGCTCATCATGCGTTCAACCTGCAGCGCAATGTAATAGTTGTAGCTCAGGCTACTGTAACGGTCCTTGCGTGCGCCGGGCTTCTCATGCACACGGATCAAATTATTCGTTGCTTCATATTCCAGGTTCACCAACTCATTTACAGCCAATCCGGTATTGATGTACGGCATCTGCAGCGCCATCTTCTCCATGGGTGAAAGCTTGTCGTAACCTTTAATGTTCGCCCGCAAAATCTCTTCGCAGTCATATTCGGATTCCAAAAACCGGATTCTCCCCTGTTGGATTCCGCTTCGCAACGCAATTGTCACGTCATTATTAAACTGGCTGCTGCCCATGATCGCCCAAATCACCTTGGGTGCCGTCTTGTCGGGGCACCGCTCCTGGAAATCCGGGTTATTGCAGCAGTTCAGCGGGGGGTATGTCTCGCCCGTCTCCGGGTCATAGCACTCGTGCATCAGCAGATCCATAATAGGAGCACCAAGGCCCTTTGCGTCAATGCCAATGTAGTCACACTCAAAATACTTAAAGTAACGGCGTAGCTTCAGCACCAAATCCTGCGTAATAATACCCTCGCAGTTTTCGGTGTACACCATGTTGCTGGTACACTTGCCTGTACTGTCTGGCACCAAACTGTTCAAAAAGATGCTTGTGGCGTCATTATCGCGGCGCTTAGAACTCATCAGGGCAATATCAACCGTCAAAATCCGCTTCTCACCAGTCTTCTTGGCCGGCAATTGGCAAGCCGCCTTATTGTTCAAAATCATGTTTGGCGCATAGAACGCTTTTATGATTTTGCGCTGCTTGTTAATGTCGTCAAAGCTAAATAGCCCACCGTCTGTCGTGCCAATAAACAACGCCTCATTTTCCATGCGGAACCGTATGTCAGAAAACGTCGATTCTGTCATCTCGTCTTCTACCTGGCTCTTCAACAGCAGGTTTTCCTTAATACTCATCTGGTATGGGAATCGGAAACAATAGTAATTTTTCGTGGTGTCAAACATGTTCACAAAGTAATCTTTGCACAAATCCCATGACCAGTGCTGTTCAAACCATGCAGAGCTTAGGTACATCTGCTGGTTGCGTTCCGCCAAATGAGCATACTTGGGATTATCCATGTAGCCGGGGTGGCGGATGTAGTTCAAAAACTTCTTCAAAACCAGATCCAGCACTTCCTTGTCAACCATGCGGTACTCGTCAATGATCAGCAAACTCGCACGGCCGCCACGGGCAGTATCTGCGGCGGTCACAACCTCAATCACGCTGTCATTGCGGAAGGTTATCTTCGCCACACTCTGGTTTATCGTTATATCTTTTATCTCACTGCGCAGTAATGGGCTTCGCGGCACCAACTCCTGCTCAATCTTTTTCAGTACCAAGCTGCCCTGGTTTCGCGTTTTGCTCGCAATCACAATCAAGCTGCCTGGGTACAAGATCGCTTTCCAACAGCAGAAAATTGCACATAGGAACGTCTTGCCTAGCAATAATGTTATTCTACCGGCTTTTTATCCGGTAGTTCTTATGGTTTCCCATAAGTCCAGCATACATTTTCACCCTCTAAGGGTGCCGGGCACTCGTGGGCGGGTTATATTCTGTCAGTAACAGGTTCACCGCCTATGCGTTACAATACCTCCTTCTATTAAAAAGGTAGGTTATCTCGGTATTAGCATTTTACAGCCTCTACCGATTTTGTCCGGTTCACTCAAGCTGGTTTCCCAACCTGGGGGCCTAGTGTTGACCACGCGCCGCTATAAAACAAAAATTTGTGCATAGCGCCATGCAATAAATCAAAATCTGTTGGAACATCTTCAGGTTTACGTTCAAATAATCCTTGCAAAACCTCTGCGGGTTCGCCCGGTAAAAGCTGGCCCACAGCGCCACGGCATTCATAATCCGGCTTGTTTTATCTTCCGTAACCTCTCTTGCAGTTTTCTTCACCATTCAAGCACCACCTCACTCTCCGGGGGTGCCAAAAATAGCGTTGCGGATACTCTCGTTCTCTTCCTCTTCTCCGCCGGTATATTCGGGTCGGTGCGCCGTATAAGGTGCCATGCCTTCCTCGTATTCTTTCTGCCACGGGTTCTTGATCTTGAACAGTTCCATCATTGGTCCTGTCACCCAAGTACGGAAATATTTACCAATCCCATCCACATCCCGCCATTCAGGCGCAGCTTCCGGGATCGGCTTTTTGTCTTCCCACTTTTTAATCAAGGTGCCAAAGGTATTTGCCTCTGCCAGCGCATTATCGTTCGTCTGGTTCGGCTTAATATTGGCGCTACCCAGCAGGTTCTGCAAAGTATCGCTGGCCTCTTTTACCTTCTTGGTGTCACCCGTCTGGTATGCCTTGGTCAGCATAATCTGCGCCATACTGATCGCTTTGAACAATTCTTCCTGCGCCTTGGTGGAGCACTCATACCGGGTAATCCAGTCCTTGTATTCATTGTCCAGCCGCACATACTCGGCCTCGTTGAACCCTGGCCCCCAAAACCCAACCATGCGCTGGCTTACCTTGCCGCCGTTTGGTCGTGTCTCGCTGATATCACTTACATCATTGATCACCCGCCCGTTGATTTCTTCCAGGTAGGTATCAAAGGTTTTGCCATGGTTCTGGGTCATGTTGCAATGCCTGATCCAAGCTGTCATCCGGCTTGTGTTCGGGGCATGCTTTGCCGTGCTTTTCAGCAGACCCTCGCTGTAATAAATGTCAAACAGCATGCACACCCGCTTCATGGCCTCATCCTCATTGCCCAGCGCCTGGGTATAATGGTCAACCAGCTTGTCCATGCAGCTCTTGCATACCGGGAAGTAATGGTTGTTCCCTCGCCATAGCTCACTTTGCGCAGGGGAAAAATTATCCTTCTGGTGCATAAAGCGCTTGCCGCAACAGGCGCAAACAAAATACGCAGGCCCATCGTCCTCTGCCATCATGCGGCGGATCTTGGCCTGCGCTTCTGCGTTTTCTCGTAAAATTGTGGCTTTATTTTTAGAGCCTTTCGGTCTTCCGGCCATGTTCAGTCACCCGCCTTATCGGCGCGGTTCCCGTTCTCATCATAATCACGGAAGTTGTTCCGGCACTCGTTCCAAAACTCCACCACATCCATCAATTTCTGGCTGCGCTTAAACACACAGTAGCTTGTCTGGGTAATGGGGTTTATCTGCCGGCTCTCATAGCTCAAACCAAACGCCTTCAAAAAATTCGTAAGCCGCGCCGAATAACTGCAAAAGTATTCGGGCTGCTTCTTCTCATACTCACCCACTCTAAAGACCATCCCCTCTCATCAAAAAATCCCACGCTCTAATCCAGCGTAATATCGTAACAGCAGTCCACGCCGTAAGCATTCACCACCAGCACGTTCTGCTCTGGTTTATTTCGCAATCTCTTATCCATGCAGTAGCTGTCAGCGCCATCCACACAGCCGCTTTCGTATACTTTCGTATCGTATACAGTCGTCAGGGCATTGGTGTGGCGGTGTCCCATCAGCACAATGTCAGGCTTATCACCTGTCATCATAGTCAAGGTCTGTACCACGCTGCCCGGTGTGTCTTTATCACCATGCACCGCGTATACAAGCCGTCCGCGTACCATAAAGTCCGCAATTGTCTCGTCAATCGTATTCTGGTAGGTTTCCACATTACCCAGCGCCGTGCAGCGTGCGCCCACAATATAAGTCACAAGCTTGTCCAGGTATTCACCGTGCTGGTTATCCTCCTTGGCAGGGAACACCCGGCTGTGGTTGCCCGGCACACTATAAATGTATACACGTTCAAACATACGGCTCAGTTCGGCCACAAACCAACTCACGGCTTCCCCGGCGCTGATCACCTGGTCCACTACATTCTCGTTGTTTTCCAGCCGGTTGTTCAGGTGGATCTCACCGTTTACCAGGTCTCCGCCCAGCACCAAAAAACAATTCTGACCATTGTGGCGCTTCTGGATCACATATACCTTTTCCGCATAGCGCTTCAGCCGGGCACGCAGCACCTGTTGGTCAAAACTATTGTAAAGGTTCTCAATCTTGACTCCCGCATGCAGGTCGGTCAGGTGAACAATCAGGTCGGTCGTCAGTGCTTCTGTACTAACTACCCCAATGTGTTCAAAAGTCTCCGGCTTATAAGCGCTGAACCGCCGTTCAATCAGCTCTCGCATGCTTTCTCCACGGGCTTGTACCCGCATCAGGCGGCTCACTTCATTGCGCTCGTCCCGCAGCTTAACCTTTTCTTTTTCCAGCTCGCGGCGCTGCTCTTTAATCTCGCCCAAAATCTGCTGGGCGTCACTCAGGTTGGTTTCACTGGCGTGCGCCAGCATGCTGAACGCCTTCCAGTTCTTACGATATACGCACTCATCCTTGTCCTGGCCCAGCTCTTTATTGATCACATCCGCCACATCGTCCCAGGTGCCAATCTGGTCCTTGGCAGCACAAATGCGGTAGATGTATTCATTGTCAGTTTCCTTGGCAAGCTTGTGCAGTTCAAGCATTCACGTCACCCCGTGTATTCACAATTCCGGCGTGGTGCTTGTCACGCTCCATCTCGGCCAAAGCTTCCTGCGCAAAATAGTTGTTGGGCAAAGCCTGCAGCACATACGGCAGCTCGTCCACCATCGTCTTGTTCACGGTCGTAACCATATGCACACCGGGGAACTTCTTGCGCAACATTTTTGCTTCTTCCTTAGAAATAACAATCATCTTCAAAAATCTCCTTATAAAAAAATAATCTGAGAATAAAAGAACCCCCGGCCATAATGGTCAGGGGCACTCCACCCTCTATAATCATATATAGGGGGTTTTCAGCTTCAAGCGTTACAAGGTATTATTTTTGTTTCTGTAGCGGATCACGCGGGCCAATGTCTTGGCGTTTTTCTCCAATTCCGCGCAGGTCTTGCAGTAATGTGTCTTGGCATTCCACGCAATCTCTTCCCCGCACTTTTCGCAGTACCGGTTGTCAAACAGCCCAATCTTTGCGCACAATTTATCCATATCCAACCGGTTGTTCTCTGCCGTCACATCCCAGCAATAAACACCTTCGCTTTTGTGATCATAAAACGGGTACTCATACAAACAGCCAATCCGCCCCGGACCAGGATTGCAAGTAATTCGGTTCAATATGCCGCACTTGTCACTCAGCACATCCAGCTCCACCGGCGTTTCATAACCGTCCCACCAGTTCGCGCCATCAATGTGTATCGCCGTCACATCTCGCCCAAAGCAAGAGCAAAATTGTTTGATCCTGTATCGGTTCATCAGATCCAACGTGTCACTACCATTCAGCCGGCACATAACAATCACGCCAAGCAAAACCTTCACCTGTCGCTGCGTCAGCCCATAAGTACGGATCGCCAGCCGGATGTAAGTTAAGTCGCTCTCATAAAGGCAAATCTTGTCAGCCTGCCGCAGTCCACACTTCTTCAGCTGTTTTTTCTTGTACTGCTGGATTAGGTCCAACCGGTCATACTGCCTTATGTACTTGGGATCTGTATGGGCCAGCTGCATATCTGCACAAAAATCTGGCTCATACCCACTCTGCGCCAACAGCCGCCGTAACAGCCGCGGGCTTTCATTGTAATCGTCAAAGTTATCCAGCAGCATCTTTTCATTGCAATAATAGCTGTAATACATTACCCCTCTCCTCCTTCAATCGGTTCAATGTTCAGTTCGTTGCCAACCGGCACCAGGGCATAACGCTTGCCCAGGTACTCGTATTCACCGTCATCACACAGCTGCGGCAAGCAAATGTTCACCTGCTGGATATTCTCCACAATGCCGGTGCCGGCCACCACCCACATAAACTTCTTGCTGCGGCGGGGGTATTTCTGGTAGCAAAGCATCACGGCAATGTTGGCCAGTTCTTTGGGGTCAAGGCAAATCTCTGCACACCGGGCACGGAACTTGTTGTAGTACAGCTGCCAGTCAACCTCAAAGTTGGCGGCAAACTCCTTTGTAACGCCCTCAGCCTCCAGCTCATCTTTGAACCGGTCAAAATAACGGCAATGGTATTCAGTCTCTGCCAGCTCGGCTACCGTTTTATTAAACTCAAAGTAGATTTTTTCAATCGCATCAAAATGCTCCTGGCTAAATCCCACCTCCCCGTCAATCATAATTGTATAATCAAACCCGTCACTCCTTTTGTGGCGCAGCCCGTCCGCCCACTTTTCAATAACCCAACACATCTTGTTCATGTTGCTGTGGGCGCAGCTCAGGCGCTTCATCCGCTTGTAGTACGGGCTTGCATATTTCATAAAATACGGCAAAGGTCTGCCATACTTGGCAATCTGCCGCGGCACCGGGTACAACACACCGGTCTTTGCAAAATCGCATTCTTGCTTGTGGACTATATCATCATCTCACACTTTTGGCGTGTATGAGAGGCTGGCACTTCCACGCCGGATTTTCACCGGATCGCGTACATCCCTTGCGGGCTAGTCTCTTGACCTTCCTTATTATATGTATAAGGCTTGGCACAGGATTGTATCAACCATGATAGTTTCCCTGTTAGCACACAGACAAAACGCCACTTCCTGCGTTTCCACATTTGTCCTGTGTACACCCTGCTCTTGCAGGTTCACCAGCTGTTTCCACTGCGCGTCACCGCACAGGGCCACCGATTCTTGATGGCTTTCGTTTTTCAATTACCCCGTATGTCACCATACAGGCCAGACTATCTCTTCCATGTTTCCATGGCCACGCGCTTGGCGTCCGGGCTATCATCTCCCGGCCTACTGGGCTACACTCATCACCCTTAGTCGTTACACCTTTCAATAATTACCAGTAGCTGGTAATCAAAGCTTGGCACGGTATTGTCTTTACGCTGTATTGTAAAGAGTTTCACCGTTAGCCGCCCATTAGGCGACACTGCTGATAAGGCATTCACGCGGTTTTACAACGGCGAAGCCACCGTTGGTTATGGAGAGCAGGTCAACATACCGGGCGTATGTTTCTTTCTGCTTCTCGGTTTTTGGTGTTTTGTTGTGGTAGCAGCTCGCGTAATTGGAAATTTCACCAATCAAACTCTTCAAGCTGCGCATAATGCACGCCGTGCGGTTCTGGATCGTGTCCTTCTCCGCCAGCGCAGTTACTTTATCTTCAATGTCAATTACAATTTTTGCGTTCTTGTCCACACCCTTCATCATCAAAGGGCTATTTAATACTAGGACCAAATCCCCGTCGTACACACCTACGTCATTTTTTGCAGGTGTAGACTATATCTTCTACCGGTCTCCCGGCAGCGGTGCGCTCCAAACTGCGTGTCAATAGCAGCCTTGCTCTGGTACACTCATCCCAGATAGTCGTTGCAGCCGTTTCCAGCCACAGGATTCTCCTGCCGTCTCTCAGGCAGGCATTCCCTGTTAGCAGCCCATATGGGCCACACCCCTGACGAGGGGTTCACACCGTTCCAAATGCTGTGTTACCACAGCCCCGGACCATCATCCGATCCGCGCCATTTAATCTCTGCGGGGTAATACTCTTGCAATTAACAATCAACGTGTTCACCAACTGGCCGCAATATTTTTCTAGCAGCGGGTTGGTCACGCCCTTCAGGATCACATGCTCGCTCTTGCAAATATGCGGGTTGCGTTCAATCAGCCGTTCGCCAAGCGTTGTTCCTGTCCGGTCAAAGCTATAAAACTCGTCCGCCTCCAGCGCTCCCTTCAAGGGTAGGCCGGCGATGTGTTCCATCAGCATAATCAGGTCAGGCACTAAGAACTTAAAGCTACCGCGCAGCCACAACTTGCCGTACTTCATGTCGTCCTTGTATTTTCCAAGCAGGTTGGTTATGTACTTTCGCACCCCCTCCTCTTTCAGCATCTCCGGGTTCTTCAAAATCGCCGCGCAATAATTATTCAGCGGTTTGTGCCGATCAGCCAGCATGCCCAAAAAGCAGTAGGTGTATACCGGGTCACCGTTCTCAATCTTTTCAACCCAATCAATGCTGTAATCTGCCAGGTGCTCAAACTCGTCCACCGGCAAATCCAGGTCCTGCAAAATCTGGTAGTTGCCGCGGGTGTATAGCGGTTCTGTGTCAATATCAAACTGCCACTTTGCAATGCCAATGCAGTGCTTGTTCTTCTTGAACTGGTACCAGTATTCCTCCCAGTCCGCAATCGTGCCGGTCTTCTTAAAATACTTGTACCCCTTGTACATGCTCTCACACGCAATAATCTTGGGTTCAGCCCCTGGGCTGACATCGTGTTCCACGCCCCAAATGTCTTTGATGAATCGTACCCCGCGTTCTGCAAAAAACGTTTCATAATCCATCTGGTTCAGTACACCCTTAAAGTACGGCATCCGCCACACCACGCTGGTCACAGGCGTCTCGCTGCCTAACCGCCGCTGTATCTCCTGCATAATTTTAGGGTGCGCAATCCCGCAGCCGTCAAAAGCGTTTATTTCAATGTCGCGGGTAGTTTCTGCAATGTCTTTCTGCACCCACTCGCGGTCAGCCCCGGTCTTGCGGTCTTTGAACTGGATCTTGCGGTCATATACATATTTAATGTTCTGGTTTGGTATGGTCACAAAGCAGTCCGGCACTACCACAATGGTCGGATACCAGTTCTCAATGCAGTGGCAGCTGGAATACATCAGGCCGCGATAAGCGTAAAATTTACTCAATACTGTTTCCTGAATTTGTATTCCCATCGTGATTCTCACGTCAAGTTCGTGGGCCAACCGCCTGTCCACAAAGCTCAAAATACCCTGCCGCACCATACTGGCGCTGCGTTCACTCAGCACAAACTCTTGCTTTCCAATCTTAAACCCGTGCTGGATCAACCGCTTCATGGCCGCCTTTTTGTTCTGGCCACCCACGCAATCCACAAACACAACAAACCGGTTGTACTCGTTGCTTTCATATGTAAGCAGCCGGATCTGCCGGAACAGCATGTTATCACCCTGCTTTACATAAAAGCGCTCTTCCTCCTCCTGGCTGATCTGGATGTTATAGTCATGGTTGATAATGTAGGTCAGGTTCAACTTTCGCACAATATATAGTGGTGGTGCGAACATTACTCGTCCTCCTTGTTATTCGGGTCATCCTCTTTGTTCTCGGCTTTTTCCAGGTTGTAAATCTTTTCAATGCTAACCCGCCCGCTGTCAAACGCCTCACGGGAAAGTGCCGCCCACAGCAGCGCGTATAAAACCGGCAGCGCCACAAAAATTCCAACTGTGGCCACAGTGCCCAACATCTGCAACGCCAACCGAATCACCACAATGCAGCTTCCAACCAGCACCATGGCCTTAAATCCCTGCCACAGGTCATGCAGAAAATTTGTCAGTATCAACAAAGTTTCAGCTTCTTTCTTGTTCAAAGTTTTATACCTCCAAAAAAATATTTTTTCGTAGAAAAGGTAAAGTGGGCAATATACGTTCGTTTTGCTTAGAATATTTCATCCTCACACAATCCCCAGTCACTGTAATTATCAGGCGGCATCTCCCACCCGTCGCAAAACTGGGTGTTGCACAACTCTTCCATCGGCGGTTCTGGCGGGGTTTCCTGCTCCGGCTCCGGCATCACCTCCTCTGCTGGTTCTGGCTTGTCCTCCGCTCCGCATGTCTGGCCTGCCGGGTACCAGTTGGAGCCTGCTCGGTTGGGTTTGCGCCGGTACCGGTTCTTTGTTTCGCGCACAACCTTCTCCACCATGTTGTCACCACACATTAGCGGGAGCGCCAAAATCATCTCCGGCCGGTCAGATTCCAAACGCCCTTTTTCAATCGCTCCATAGTACGGCACTACCAGCCCACACTGGTACATAACCCGGATGGCGTTTGATACGGTCTTGTCGGCCAAGTGCAGTTCTTTGGAAATCGCTTTAATATATCCTACCCACGTTGCCACAAACCCCATCTTTTCCTTACCGTATGTACGCTGCCACAGGCGGTACCGCAACCGCAGGTAACAGTAGATCCGGTACAGGTTGTTCGTGCCACGCCCGGTAGAATAGGCAGTAGCCACTCTGTTTAGCAGCAAGAAATATTCGTTTGAGGTCAGTGAAGCATAACCAAACTTTCCGTCCTTGTCTTCTTTGCCAAACACCTCGTTCAAATCTTTGAACCGATACTTAAACGGTTTGGTCGGTTTTGCCCGGTTGTACCCCTCTGTCATAATCACGCCACATGCTTCTAAAAACTCAACTGCATCTGCCGCACGGTTGTAGTATCTGCGGTGCTGGCAATCTTTCCCAAACGTTCCAGCCAGCTCGACCAGCTCTGACAGGCTCGTATAACTGTAAAATCGTAAATCGTAAAACGGCGAATACTTTGCGTACATCAGCATGTAAACCGGCAGTAACTCCGACACGTCCTTGCGCAAAATCAACTCTTCCGGCACCTGCATAACCTGCTTCGCTAAGTAGGAACCATTCGTATACATTAAAAAACACTCCTTTGCCGCATTAAAAACGGCTCGAAAATAATCATTCAATTCTTAAAAAACGGCTCGAAAAACGCATTTTGGAAAACGATGTTCAGAAACGATGCAAAATCCGCAGTCCAATTCGTTTTTGAACAACGAAAAACCTGGGGTAAAACCAACATTCACTTACGCTTAATAAGAAAAACCTTAATAAAGAAATATAGGTGGTACTTTTGCTCGGCGTTTGGCCCTCCGGGAATTCGTATCCGCCGACCATTTCGCTTGTTCTGCGTGCATCCCAAGCTCAACCGTACCCCTTTAACCCTGTGTGGGCGCATGGGTTCTGGTGGGATCGTTCCTTGTTCTTTTCGTTCCTGGTTTTATACAATCGCCCAGGCCGTAACGTGTCGGTTCAAAAATAGTCCAGGATCGTAGCGCTGTCCGTTCAAGTCAAGCCATTGGTATGTTCCTCTGGTTTTCAGGCCGTTGCAGGTCACGGCTCGTTTATTTAGTCCTGGCCGATCCGGTGCTGATAAAATCACGCTCTTTCCTTTTGCGTTAAATAGTTCTTTCAGGCTCGTCTCCCGGCGCTTTTAACGCATCCTGCTGGTTTATGTATCGCGCATGTCGTATCTCCTTGTGTCGTGGCTCATAGCGCGTCCCTGCGCGTCTCAGGCCATGTTATACCATGTGGTATCGCAGGTTATGAATAAATTGCTGGTTCCGGCATTACCGGTTCATCAAAACAGCCAAGTCCAAAATCTCCCGGCCAATATTCGCCCTGCAGCCATTCGCTCTGGCTCTGAATAATTTCGTCCAGGTTGTCAGGATCTTTCACCAGGTTCATTGGCATCAGCAGCGGAAGGTACTCGCCGTCGTCATCCATGATAGTGAACAAACTGGCCAGATCGTCTGCCGTTGCGCTTTGTAATTTTTCAAGCCTTGTCATAAGTTCGGCGCAGGAGACCCGCGACTTTAGTCGTGGGAGGAATGCGCCTTCAACTCCTCTCTGTAATATAATTTGTTGCCGCTTCCAGCAACGTAAGTTTTTTGTAGCTTGCGCTATTTGAGATAACGGTTCCGTCGTACTTTTTGATGGCAAAATACCCGCTGGTACGTCTGCCGGTAATGAAGCATTCCTCACCGTTATATCGGACCTTGTCCCAAAGGCGGAAACCTTTCACCAGGTACGGAGCCTGATTCTTTTTGCGGGTGCCGCCTTTAAGGATTTTCGCCTTGTGGATTTGCCGGTTGTGATGACGTAGCGCCCGCGTGCGGAACATAGTGTCGCACGGCTTTGCATTTGGAGCTTTAGCAATACAGCGAGCATCGTTGGTGTGGCTTTTCTCTACGTGGTTTTCCTCCCGCAGCAGCTTAGTGATGTACCCGTAGGTCTGCTTGACAGGAATGTTCAGCTCATCCTTCAGTCGTGCGAGCAGCGTATTGCGCATGATTCCCATGAAAGCGGCGTCGCGCAGCGGCTTGCCGCGCTTTTTGCCATTGCCCAATGTGATTTTCCCCTCGTGGAGTGCCTTGTGACATACCGCGCATAAGGTAATCAGGTTGTTCGGAGCATTGCCTCCGACATGACGGCTTTCAATGTGATGCACGTGTAGCCGAACTGGCTTCTTTTCTGCCGGATGTGCGCCACAGCACTGGCAGGTGTAGTTATCACGTTTTAGGACGTACTGGCGCACATTGTATTCGTCGTACATCTCGCCGAGCTGATAGTCACTTCCCACCGGGAGAGGCTTTCCCTCCAACATGGCTTTTAGCCGCTGGGTGTCAAATTCAGCGGTTTCCACACGTACCAGCACGATTGGGAGAATCCTGCAAACGCGCTTAATAACGGTGATGTGCTCCTGAATTTTAACTTCAACCGACGGCGCCAGCCAGCCTTTGTGCTTGCTATGCACTCGATTGTTGAAGCGCGGCGCCCTGTACCGGGTTTTGCGGTTCCTGCAGCTGCGGCGGTATTGCCGTCGCACCGAGAGCAGCTCTACCACGTCGTTACGGGGAGACAGTTCCTCTTTGTAGAGTTCCCTACCCTCTGTACAGGCAGAAAGTCCCACATGCCTGGAACCAGCATCAACGCCCAGGGCAACGGGTTGTTTGTATCCCGCACTTCCGTGCAGGAGTTTGATTACGAACGGCGTGCGCTTTACAACGCGAGCCTTTCCTTCTTTCAATAGTAAACGAGCCTTTCCGGGTGAGCACGGCATCAAGGGCTTGCCGTGCTTGTTAAGTACATACACATATTGCATGATACCATGCTCCTTTCTAAAAATTTGGCGGCTAAAAAGAAGCCGCTCTCTCTTTGCGGAGAGTTGGAATCCTTCCCCAATGTCACAAGTGGTTTGAGTCAGCCACACCTGTCGGCTTTACCTCAGCTTTACGTGATGTGTTGTCGCAGAGCGGCAGATTAGGATTAACGTCCACCGGTGCCTATACATTCGCTTGTAACGTAGTACTCGAAGCACTTAGGGTAGTCAACACACCCTTTCGGGCACAGCCGAAGCTTTGGACTCACCGTATTCGGCAAGCCCGCGACTTCAGTCGTGGGCTATTGACGTGCTTTATCCACCTCCTTAGCCCGCCGTACAGGCGTTTCCAGCTCGTATCTTAGCTGGGCTGAATAATTTGTTTCTGCGATCAAAGGCTCGTCATAGGGGCTTGCAGGGCCATGTCCGCCAATGGCATCGACTTTAACATCGGCTTCCTCAAACATTTTTGTCCACATGTCATATGCCAGCATCAGCCTGATTGCATCCACAACCTCATCCAGTGTTTTCTCTCCACGCAGATACAGATTTGATATCTCCATAAGATCTCTGTATCGTTTATTTGATATGCCCTTCATTACAAAATCCCTCCTTTGTTGTCTGGCGACCATATAGCATACAGTAAAGACAATCAGGAGTTTCAAATGAGCTATCGCAATCCTCACACCGCACATATTTTGTCATGGTGGGTGCCGCATCAATGGCCTCCAAAACCCGCTGTACACCATCCAGGTAAGCCTGCCATTCGGCCTCTGAATACTTCGGGTCGCGCTCAATGCAGTACGCCTCAAACTCCTCCGCATCAATCAGTCGTGCCATAAAAATTTTTTCACCTTATTTTTCGTTTTTATTGTTCATGAAAATTTTACATATGAACTTTTCGTAATATCTCTTGGCGATGTGTTTTGCTATTGTTATCATCTTCCACACGCTAAAAATCAACAACGTACAGTTAATCCCCAACATCAACAGCAAAAGCGGTCCATATATGTAAATCATCAGTATAGCGTCCACTGTAGATTCCCACGCCTCGTTCATATGCTGCCTCCGGTACCCAGGTCTCGCATCATCTCGTCGGTCAGGTAGTACACCGTGCTGGTATACCGATCTTCGAACGATTCATTGTCGTATGTGGTGCGGTCGTAAAAGTCGGCCTTGTAGCTGTAATCTTCATCAGAATATTTCATGGTGACGTAATCTACATCCTTGGTTTCTTCTTTTACGATCCCATCATCCTGTATCACGCCGCAGTGCAGGTATGTGTCAGCGCCGCAAATGCCGCCATACCGGTTTGTATACGGCCGCGTTTCAAGGAATGCGTAGGAGATCTTGTGTGTGGCCTGTACAGTGGTCACACTCACAGCTTTTGGCGCTTTAGCTTCTAAGTCAATGCCTAAGTGTACAGCAGCTCCAGCAGCCAATACCGCAGTGGCCACAGCGCAAGCGTGAGTTATAGCACTGGCGATTTTTAACTTTGACATAAAGTTTCTCCTTATTAGTTGCAGTCTAGGATCTCGAAACTGTCAAGTAGAGCACCGAACGAATTCTCCCAGTCCTTATAGTCTTCCTGTGTGACTTCTTTTACCGGGTTAAGCACAATCCAGTCGTGCAGCTGCCGCATCTCGTCAAGCAATAATTGCAGGTTACTGGCAGTCTCTTTCTTGCGGATTTCAAATTCTTCATTGGTCATTAGTGTATTCCTCCTTCATCTCGGCATCGACCGATATCTATTCATGTCGCAGTAGCCGCTCAAAGTGTGCATATCGTAAATCATACTGTTTACTACCTCATCATAGCTAAGACCATAACGATCGGCAAAATCGACCATATTTCCAAACATTAAGGCGATCGTGCGGTTGTAATCTTTGATATGTTCAGTTTGTACCTGTTCACCAACGATATAGGTTGCGGGTCTTTTATATTCAGGGTCAATGGTAGGCTGCTCGTCAATGCTATCAAGCACATCGTTTGTGTCATAAGTTCTGTCGTCAAGCCCTTTGGCCAGCCATTCAACCTGCATGGCATCAGCATCAATCAATCGCATTGTGGTTTTTCTCCTTATCCAAGATCAAGTTTGCCTACTGGCTTTCAGCTGCCTCGCCATAATTCAATCGTCATGCCGCACCTTTTTTATTCCGGCAACGGCCGGTATTTATTCATATCGCAGTAACCGCTCATGGCGTTCATGTCGTGCAGCATCTCGCTTACTACCTCGTTCCGGTCAAGACCATTGCGGTCTGCATAATCTACCATGTCTTCAAACATTACGGCGATTGTATGTGTGTAATCCTTAATGTGTTCCGTCTGTGGCTGTACGGAATATCTAAAGCATGTCTGTTCCATTGTTAAAAATCTCCAAAGTTATTATTTAGGAATGAGGATTGGTAGCAGCCATAGCGCTCGGCTCCATATGGTCGCCAAAATAAAATTTATGTACGCCCTTGGCCCCTACCCAGTGGTCAAAACTTTCATCAAAGCTGTCACTATGTACTGTAGCCGGCACCTGAATAATACAGGGCACTTTTTGCGCCACCATATCGTCTTTGCACCAGCCGCTGTCGCAGGTCCCGCTGCAGGGTTCCAGTACCAGGTCGTCAAACGGGAACATCATATCGCAGTAACCTTTGATGTATTCGTCATAGACTCGCTCCGCGTTGTGTTCATACGGCGTATCGTTCCAGTCATCGCCGTACCATTCCACCAGGTCATCATCACCCAGGTAGAACCGTACCAGGTTGCCCTTGCGTTCGAAGTCAATAATTTTTTTTTTCATGCCTTCGCTTCCTCCTTGGTGGCTTCATGTTCAGCATCAAACATCTTGGTCGTATCTGCCGGAAATTCATGCCTGCTGTACATAGCCGCCGTCCGCCGCACCAACTCGCACGGATCAGGATTATTTGCCCCAAACTCCGCGTTCACCTCGCTCTGCGTCACCGGCCACTTAAAGCCAAAGTCTTTGCGCTTGATTTTGCACAGCGGCGCTCCTTCATGCCAGAACACGATGCCCTCCATGGCGGCCAACTCCAACCCGCGCCGGATTCCCTCAAAGCTTAGGTTCGGGATATCAATACTGATCGTGCCATGCCGCACCAGCACATCCTTGTCCAGCCCATAGGGATTCTTCTGGAAGTGCGGTCCAATCGCCTCATAAGTTGCATTCGGCAGGTCATCCCAGCTGTTGTTTCGTGCCTCCACAAACCATTTGTCCGCGGGGTTATCTGCCGCCACTTTCACCCAGTGGGGCCAGTGGCAAGTTACCGGGTCTGGCTCGTCACACGGGATCGCGCCCTCCGGTACTGCTCTGCCCGGCTTGGCATCAAAGCGCTTGTAGAATTCGCCGTTAATAATCGCGCAGCAGGCACCGTCAATCTTCAATGTGGCAATACTCTCATCCGTCAGCGCCGCCTCACAACCCGGCGTAATCTCGTCACGGATTCCGGTAATCTTGTGGCCACTGAATTCGCGCTTATATAAGGTTGGAATTTTCTTCATTGGTTTTTTACCTCCAAAACTTTGTTAATTATTCAAGTGTCAATTTTGATGCTGCGCATAACGACATCGGCAACAGGGGTGCCCGTCAATGCGCACAGACAGGCGTAACGGCCAATCCATTCATTGAAGTCTACATTCTCGTTAAAGGTGATTTGCACATAGTTGGTAGAATAGCCATGACTTTTCGCCCATGTGTCCGGCGTGCCATTGTCGCACTCCAAGCAAACGTGCTGGAGGTCTGGATCTGATTCAATAAACCAAACCATGCTGACACCCTGCTCACATAGCGTGGCCATCATTTTCCGGGCGCTCAGTTTTGCGCTGCATGTCTCTGCCGTGCTCCAGCGGCTCGTCCGGCTGGCTTGGTACTCTGCGCACGCATCATCCACGGCCTTATGTGCTGCCTTTGGGTCTCTCACATCAATCGTCACACTGCGCAGCGTGGTTGGCTCTGGTGTAGCAGCCGGTGTCCCACATTCCTCCGGCGTAATTAACGTGCAGCAGTTTGGGTCAAGCTTCAGCTCCCTGACCGCCAGCATACCGCTCGGCTGCAGCCACCGCCCATAGGGGATCTGATTGTCCACTACTTTGGTAATTATGAATGTATCGCCCTCGCAGGCCAAATATTGGTGTATACCTGTCCGGTGTGTTTTGGTGATTCGTACCTTGTCGCCCGGTTTTACCAAACAATACCTAGCGGAGCTATTGATGGTGCCTGTGTTGTGATTTTTCATAAATTATTTGCCTCCTTCTTTGCGAAAACTTGTATTTAGCAAAAGTAAAAAAGTGGGTGCTTGCCAGGCACCCAAATTTAATGGGCATCGCTATATAGTAGCCAACGGCGGCACTCCCAACACTGTATCTACCATCATTGCCGTTGTATCAATCTGCTCCTGGCTCAAGCCAATGTAGCGCATCGTAATGCTCTGGCTGCTGTGGTGAAACTTGTTTTGCAGCGTTTCCATCACCTGGCCAGCCGGCAGCCCGGCCTCTGTCATAGCGTGGTTTGCAGCATAGCCATAGGTCTTGCGCAGGCTGTGGGTACTAATATGCTCTTTAATACCGCACTCTTTGGCCGCTTGGTTCAAGATCCGCCACACTTGGGTTTCGTCCAGCGGCTGCGGCACTCCCTTGGGGCTGCGCATACTCTGGAACAATGGCCAGCCCGGCTTCAGCACATTCATGGTTCGGCTCCGCATCTCTTCAATCAGGGCGGTAATCGCGCCTGCTGCCAGCGGGGTAATCAGGTCATTGGTGCGCTTGCCGGTCTTTTCATTGATGATAATTACGCGGTGGCGCGGGCAGTTGTGCTCACAATCCCACACATCATCAACGGTAAGGCGTAAAAGATCGCCCACACGCAGGCCCAGTGTCACACCACATATAAATAAGGTATAGTTCCGCTGCCTGTTATACGGGCGTCCCTGGGTGTGCAGGTAGGTGGCTATGGCGTTAAAGTCCTCGCGGCTGCGGATCGGCTCTGCCGGCGTTGGTTTTGCCACACCATTGGTTTTTACCAGGCTCAGTTTGGGTTGTGCATAGCGGGCGGCACGGGCTTTCTTACTGCGGCTCCGCTGGCGCGGCTGTGGTGTTTCGCGTACCAGCTTATAACCCATGGCGGATGCCAGCTGTTCCATCAGGGCGTTGTGGCCGTCAGTATCGGCGCTTGCCTGCATCATTGCCATCAGTAAGCTTGCGGCACCTTGTAGGTCCAGCCCACCCTTGGCCTCTGTGGCTTCCTGCATAGTAACAGTGCGGGGAATAAAGTGAGCTACGCTGTTTCTTTTTTTCATAGTGGGCTTCCCTCCTGTGTGGTGTGTCCTGCGGAGCTTTATCCTGCGGAGCTTTATCTTATGGTTCTATTATAGCACTGCTAATTACAAGAAGTCAACAGTGGCAAAAAATAAATTTCAGGAGAAAGCGTAACAGGCTGCGCCTGGGGCATTTCAGGCTCCGCCTGTATGGGGCGGGGGGTTAGCTGCGCTTGAGGCATTTTCAGGTTCCACCTGTAGGGGCGAAAGAACCCCCTGTCTGACGACAGCGGGACCCGATCTACCCCCTCTACCTGGCAACAGTGGGATTAACCTACCCCCCCCCTGTCTGCCTGGCAACAGCGAGGCTGATAGAACCAGCTATACAGTATAAATAGGTAGGAAAACGGCCAACAGGGGATCAGAGCGCCCTGTGATAATCCTGTGCTGCTCGTTATTGGCCGGATCTGGTCTCAAAATGGATGGATCTGCCCCTGGTGAAGACCCAAAGAGGGCGTTTTCGGGGATCAAAGAGCTCCGCTAGAGTCGTTCCGAGGCGTTTTCGAGCGGAAATAATGCGTTTTTTAGCGTTTTGGCGCTGTTTTTGCGTGTTTTAGTGGCCAAATTGTGCGTTTTTATGGCGTTTTTGAGTAAAAAAATAAGGCCCCAAAGGAGCCTAGAAAGCGGATTGTTATGCGGTTTTCTCCGAGAAAGGGAACGATTAAGGAAACAGGGATCTAGAGGGAGGAAAGTGGAGGAAGGGAGGGGCTTGAAGAAAGGAGGAGAGGAGGTGTGGAGGTGGAAGAGGGAGAAGTGACGTAGGTGCGCTGGTTTGTGTTTTGAGAGCCGGGAGTGAGAGGGGATAACTTACCCGTTTTCAACGCTTTTACGTTATTTTTTCTTTTTAACCTGCCCCTCTATGCAAACTATTGAAGGTGGTTTGCAAGTAGCAGATTTTTAGCGGTATACCGCTATTTTATGGCCTTCTAACCTGCCGATTTTTGGCGCTTTTCTTGCTTTACAGAGGGTATACCAGGCGGGGTTTTAGTTAAAGAAATTTAGGTAAATATATTTAGGTAAATTCTTTTGTAGCTTCGGTCCTGCCGTCCTATACTATATGGCGTATAGTATTCACATACAGTTAATACACATGTATATACTACTGTCAAGACACATAGCCACACATATACTACTTGCACTATATTCCTATATTTACCCCTGCACCTATGGCCCCGCCTTCCCGCCTTATTAGTACGCGCGTACATTATATAGCGCGGAAAAAATCCCAAAGCTCTATATATGCTATTTATTATCAATAACCGTGCTATATAGCATATCTATGGCATTTTTTAGCACCTGCGCTTTGCTTGTACCCTGAAGTTCTGCAATTTTATTCAATTTTATTGCATATTCTTTTGGTAGAGCCGCCCGTACTTCAGTGGTTTTTTCTGCGATATATCGTTCATGTGCTCTTTTTTGGGCTGCACCATATACACGCTTTTTAGTATCCATTATTATATACACGTCCTTCCCGTCTGATCAAACATTGCAACATTTGTATATACACGTACATACAAATTTTACCACATACCGCTGTTTTTTGCGTTTTGTATCATGCACGATATTTCCCGTTGTATATACGCGTATATCCTGCTATACTATGCGTGTACTTGAAACAAACCCCTTGCACCGTTTCAGGTATGTTCATCCGATTTTGACCGCACCCGGATTTACCACCCAGACAATACACATTGAACATATAGGAAGGAAGTACACACTATGACAACTAATTATACCGCCGCCGCCCGCGCCGCCATTGCAGAGCATAAAGCCATTAACTGCAAAATCTTCACCGCCCACTGTGAAGGCCCCGACTTTACCGCCGCCGCCGCGCGTGAACTCTTCCACTTGTACCGGGATAGCGCCGCCGCCCTGATTATGGCCGTGGCGGATTATCGCGCCGCTGTTACTAACAGCCAAACCCTTGACCCTGCACCCGTTCTGACCGCCGCCCGCGGCTATTTAGGCAAGTTTGCCCCTGACCGCCGCGCCGCCGCCGCTATGCTTTTTGACGTGGCAAGCGGTGAAACTGACGCCGCCGCCACCGCCCGCATTGTTGCCGCATTGGCACCCGTTGCCATTAACGGCACCGCAAAAGATACCAACGGCACCCGCCGCGGTACAATCAACCTGAACGCGGATTCTGCCGCCACTTCCACCGTTATGACAGCGTTGGAACAGTGGGCGCTTGACCGCCTTGACGGGGTACAAGCAAGCAATGCCGCCGCCTTGGTGGAAGATAAAAAGGCCCGCAAGGCCGCCCAAAAGGCCGCCCGCGAACAGCGCAAGGCCGAACAGGCCGCAAAAGCCGCCGCCGTTGCCGCCGTACAGGCAAAAGCAAAAGCCCCGCGCAAGTCCACCCGCAAGGCAACCCCAAAAGCGCCCGCCGCTACTTTGACCGCCGCCCGCGCCTGATTTAATCCACCGCGCCGCCCTCTTTGGGCGGTATGGCCCCACGCTGCAAGCGTTCACGCCGCGGGACTGAAAACACAAAAGCGCCCCAAAAAGCGCCCCTTGTGTTACTGATTGCAGCAAAAGCACCTTGACAATAGAACAAGCAAGTTGACACAAAAGCCGGGAACGGTTTACTTGTGCGCCCTGTGCTTAAAAAATGCCGCGGGAACGCGGTGCACGCAAAAGGCCCTGTTTGTTCGCTATATCCCACTTGTTTTACCATACCGCCGCAAAAAGTGTGCATAAATTCCGCCCGGAAAGTGTACCCTTTGCAGCCTGGCAACGGGGTTTTAATCCCGCGTCAATATGGTAAAGCATTGTAAAGCGCAAAACCCAACTTGCAAAACCTGTATAGGTTACACAAGTGTACATATATGGCGGTTTTGTCGCGGCCCCGTGGTTTGAGCCTTGCGCCCCTTGTCAACCCGGAAAGTGTATTTACATGCCGTTATAACAATGGCCTGTTTTTTCACAGGTTAATTATAACATTTCAGCCGGTAAAATGCAAGAGTACAAGCGCCACAAAACCACGCGCCAAAACAAAACCGCCTTTTATAACCGGGCAAAGTGGGCATGACCACCGCACCCGGAAAGAATGAATGTTTGAATAAATTATACAAAAGAGGTGTACCCAAATGTCACGCAAACACGCAAAACCCGCCGCCAAAAGTGTGGCCGGGTATAAAATGAAAAGCCCGCGTCAATGCACCAGCCCCACGCCCTGGCACGGGTATAACCTGCAAGCCGGGGACATTTACGGGGTTGACCGCGTTGGTCCCTATGTTGCCCGCCCGCATATGTACAAGGGACAAATGATTTTTATGCGCCCTTGCCGTGGGCAAAATGAATCTTTTTGGGTACCGTTCCGCGCAACCGCTGAAACGTCCGAACACGTCGCCGAAATTCTCAAGCGCTTCCCAATGACCCCGCCGGAACACGCAACGGCGGAATACCGGAAAGCCCTGGCAATCTATCGCGCCGCCAAAATGAAAGCTCTCGCCCCGCGTTTCTTTGCCGCCCAAATGCAGGCCGGTGTGATTCGCAAGAATCATTTCAAGTTCAAAAGCCGTCAGCACGGTAACTGCCACGAATACCGCCTTGCCACTCTCCTGGCCTATGGCGATAAGGTCGAAATTAACGGCCGCCGCGTTGCCGTCACGGATAAAATCGGTTTGTATCTTGACGGCGGTGCGTTCTAAACCGCCTCTATGCCCGGAGTTGGTAGGCCGGGGGAAGGAAGCATCCTACCACCATTTTCAAAAGCAAATCAAAACCATGAAATGAAAGGAAGTCCCCTCATGAAAAAGCTAACAAAACCCCTCGCCCGCTTCGCCCTGTTCAGCGCCGCCGCGTGCGCCATTCTCTTTGGCCTTCCCGCCCTGGCCAACCGCCACCCCTTCATCCTGTTGGCCGTTTCCCTGTCCGTTTTGATTCTGGCCGTGTATGCCATTCACAAACCGGCAGCCAAACCCAAAGCGGCAAAGCACCGCACCGCCACCCACCGCAAGGCGGCCTGACCCCATCATGAATAAGTTCTTTGCGCTCTGACTTCACTGCCAGGGCGTTTTTTATTGCATCATAAATTAAATCGGCTTTGCCAATGAAAGGAAGTCCCCCAAATGAAACCTCGCCGCATTTTCTCCGCCATCCTCCTCTCCCTCGGCCTTATCCTCTTGACCTTCGCCGCCACCTGCCGCCTGGTTATGACCAACATCCAAATTGATTATGACCCGTCCAGCCCTGCAACCGTCACTCTCACCGTCTTTGGCCAGTCGGATGAATACACCCTGGCCATGGATGCCGATTGAATCCCCTGCCCAAAACAGCATGAAATGAAAGGAAGTACCTAAAAATGTTGAATTCTCTTTATGCCCTCGTCCTCACCGATTCCCTTCACCTGCCCACCATTATCGGCTATTTCAATACCCGTCCTGCCGCTTGTCAAGCCCGCCAGAGTGCCCACGCCTGGCTGAAAGGTGAATCCCAGTCGGTCGAAAGCCTCAAATGCTTTTCCAATGCCGCAATGAATATCCTTGACCAGTGCTGCACCGCAATCGAAAAGAACCCCGCGCACTATGTAGACCTGCGCGTTAAGCCTGTCGATGACCTCTCCGACCCCGAAACAACCCCGTTCCGCGTCTATTATGAAACCGCAGCCGGCGACCGCTACTTCACCGTTATGGAAACCGTCACGGACCTTTGCGCTTCCCGTATCGTTTCCCACACCATTCCCAACTCCAACATTGTTCTCGTTGCCTTCCCGGATGAACATGTTGAAACCGTTGGCTACACGGAAGTCAAGCCGGAAATGCTGGATGCCCTCGCCCTTCATCAGCCCAAGCCCACCGCCGATTCCCTCGCTGAATTCGCTAAGCTGGCCGAATCCGGCACCATCACCCGCAGCCAGTTTGAAACCTTTGCCTATCACGCCGTCAACTCTCCTCTGCCCAATGAAAACTTCACGGACCTCAACGCGCTTGCCGATGCCTTCCGCAAAGCCCTGGATGAAGGCACACAGATTATTCTCTGATGGAAAGGAATCCCGCAATGAAACTGCAATACCACAAAATCCGTGGCGTGGATAAGTCCGTCTGCACCGCAGAGCAGAAAATCGCCTATAACATGGCATCCCGCATCTATGGCGATGTCCGTTTTGCCAAAGTCTGGCAGCAGTATGATTCCGGCAAGGTTCCCGCTTTCCTCCAAAATGATTGGGAATCCAAAGCGATTCGGACCTACTTTACCACCTGGCAGCGCGATTATAACAAAGCGTCCGCCCATTACAACGAAGACGCAATCTTCAGTGCTCTGCGTGCCGGCCTGCATGATTTTATCTGCCACCACGGCCCCATCTTCACCACCTATAAAGAAGTCGGCCAGGCGTTTCCCGCCTACTACCTCTAAGCTCCGCTGAAAGGAAGTACCAAAATGATTGTCTTAAAAGAGAACGAACGTCTTTACGCAACCTCCTGGCAGTATAACTCTGCCCGCATCCTCACTCGCCTGGCCCAGCTCATCACTGCCCAGGGCGGCAAAGTGAAACCCTTGTATCCCGCCGTCATCTCTGACCGCAACCTGGAAGAAGCCTGCACCGCAACGCAGCGCCGCATTGAATCCTCTTCAACCTTCCATCCCAAAGTGCGGGAACCGCTGATTTCCAACCTCCAAAAGGAACTCGCCCTCTTCCAGTCCATTCCCAACGCCCCTATCACCGTCACCCACACCAGCTATATCAACTTCGCAATGAATGGCGTTTACTACTCCTATAGCCTGGACAATAACCCCTTCTTTCCCTTCCACTACCTCAAAACCCCTATCGACCCCAAAAGCGAAACCTACTCCGGCGATGCCTGTGTGGAAGAAAGCTCCAAGTCTTGGTTTACTGACCCGCTTATCGGCTTTGGTTGCCCTGATTCCGAGATTGAATCCGCTGCCGGGGCTATCCTCTCCCTTCTCCTTGCCGCCCCACTCTCCACCATTCGCCACGATACCAAGCGCACCCGCATCCCCAACGCTTACGATTCCGGCTACCACTTTGAAAATATCCCTGTCAAAGAGCGCCGCCTCAAGATTGATTTTTGAACGTTAAAGCGCCGCTCCCCCATTCATAACAACACAGTCTGCTAAAGAAAGGTTGAACCAAAATGAAAACCAAAACCCGCCACCCCTTCAACCTCCAGTCCGAACTTTCCCGCCTGGAACTCAACGGTGCCTGCTCTTACGATGGCAAGCCCCTCATCCTCCTGGAACAAGCCTACTGCTCCTATGATTGTTACCACGGTATCGCCCAGTACGTTGCCACAGCCATCTGCCCCAACGAAATCGCCAAGGATTTCACCGCCCCGTGCTATGTCGTCACTTGGCCCATCATCCACCCCTCTGCCGAAAACGAAGAGGACGCCTGCGATTGGTTCACCCCCGACGGCCTCACTCCCCACGGCGAATATGATCTGGAACGCCGCTATTATTACTGATGTCCAACTTTTTGCACTGGCGTATCACAACGTTTGGTTGTATAATCCAATCATAAGCCAACCCGCAAAACAAAATTATTTCTCCGTTTCCACCAAAATTTTCAAGTAAAAATCCGCACAAATTTTATCATCCTAACAAATATCATGAACAAATTGTAAATTCAAAAACGAATCCGCAAGCCACAAAGCTGCGCAGCATGAAAGGAAGTACCGCCCCATGTCTACCCAAATTCTCAACCTCACCCCGCACGAAATCAACATTGGCACCGCCTCCATCAAGCCCTTCGGCGTGGTTGCCCGCGTCTATGTTGAATCCATCTCCGACGGCGAATTCACTACCGCTTCCGGTACAACCATCCCCATCTCCCACTCTTACTATGGCGATGTCGAAAACCTGCCAAACCCCATGCCCAATACGATTTACATTGTCAGTGCTCTTGTCGCCTCCCGCGTTCCCACCCGTTCCGATGTCTTTTACCCCTGCTGCATGGTCCGCGATACCCAAGGCCGCGTCATCGGCTGCAAAACCCTCTGCTGTGCCGCCGCCCCCGTCCTCGCCGCTGTGCATTAACCGAACCAAAAAGTGATTCAAGAAAGGAATTACTATCATGTCTATTTTCGATAAATGGAATCAGGTTCAGCCCAAAGAAGTATCCGGTCCCCAGAAAGGTTATATGGTCCTTAACAAAAGTCGAACACAAATTCTGTCAAGCCCTAATGGTCGAATGCACAGCCGTGAAACGCCTTACTGCTGCGGCGAAGATTATTATCTGAATGAATCGTTGGACCTCTGGAGTTCGTTCCGTTTCTTTTCTAACCTCGCGTATTGGTTTATTCCTGGCCTGGATGAAATCAATGATCATCTGGAAAATTATTCCTTTGTTGAAATCGTTGCTCTTGATAAGATTCTTCTGTGTGATAAATTCGGTGCCACAAACCACTTCTGCATTGTCAAAGAACTTTCCGAGAAAGAATTAAAACTGTTTGCCAATATCAGCAATTCCAGCACCGGCATTATGAACATTGGCAACTTTAATAAAGGCGATGGCAATATTGGCGACTGCAACTATGGTAGCTATAACATTCAGGATTCCAATTTCGGCCATATGAATAACGGCAACAACAACGTTGGTAATCAAAATTCTGGCTGGAGAAATATCGGTGATGAAAATACTGGCAACCGAAATACCGGCGATTGCAACTCCGGCGGAGGCAACATCGGAAACTATAATTCTGGCGGTGATAATAACGGTCATGGAAATTCTGGTTTCTATAATATCGGCAACAATAACTCTGGTGACTGGAATAAAACTTCTTTTTCCAGCGGTGTGTTCTGCACAGAACAGCCCTGCATTATGATCTTCAATAAACCCTCTAGCCTTACTCTCCAGCAATGGCGTGATAGTCATGCTTTCCGAATTTTGCAAAGTATGCCGGGCAATGGCACTCGTGTTATTGATGAAAAATACGTTGATTCTAAAGAAAAAGCCGAGCACCCCGAATGTGAAGTCACAGGCTGCATCATGAAATCCAAACGCTATTCTGTGGCAGACCGTATCCACTGGTGGAACCATACCTTAACTCCCAAAGAGCGTGAAGTTGTTCGCTCCATCCCCAATTTTGACCCCGATATCTTTGAAGAAATCACCGGCATTCCCGTTTGAATCTTATAACGAAAGGATATATCAATCATGATTACCTGGCTTAACGTTAATCAGCTTCAAGCCTTAGCCGAAATCCCCAAAAGCCTTGTTGTCGATTGCAATGGAGAACCGGACGGAACGATATATTTTACCAAGGTCAATAAGTCTGCTGTGTCTTATTATGATATTATTAGATACCTTGATAAGTTTACGGCCCCCACTGTCAGAACTCGTGCTGATATTGCTTTTATCACAGGTGATATCTGTACCCAGCCTCACAATAAAAATTCACAAGCAACCCGTTGGCTTATCATCTCTCATGAATATCGTGTTTACTCTTGTATTTTATCTGCCGTTCCTTCTTGGGATGACCGTCAAGGAGATGTTGAACTCAACTTGGAGCATAATCCCAATCGTATTTTTCTTATCGAACGGGAGGATGGTAAAAGCAAAAATGAAAAGTTTACCTATAATTTTTATCAGGTTTCGGATACGCCTACCCCACCAACACTAGACGAATACAGCGTTGAAGATAAAGTTCTGTTTATAAAATCGTATGAAGATTGCTTCCCTAGACCTGGATTCTATTCGAAATTTGTTGAAAGTTCTAGTTTTGAAGAGCTGAATAGAACGCGCAAAACTCTTATAGACAGATTAAACGTTGTCAAATCCAGACTTGTATACCTTGTTCAAAACGATGACACGGAGGACTAACCATGCTTCATCACATCACCCTCTCCCAGCTCCGCACCTTCACCCCTCCGGCCACACAATTCGGCGCCGACAATGAACCCTATATGGTCATCCAGGTCAACCGCGATCCTATGGATTTTCAGCAGCTCACCTCTTTCCTCTATGAATTCGCTTACCCCATCCCCGCTTCCCGTGAGGACCTTCTCATGACCTCCGCCTACCTTTCCAACATCAACAACGGCAGCCGTGAAGGCTTTACCTCTGCCCATCCTCGCCTGCTTCTCATCTCAAAACTTTCCGGCCAGAGCATTTATAATCTCGACCCTGCCCCTGATAAGATTGATGCTATCCAGAACGATATTGATACCGACTTGGAGTACAGTACCGCCCGCCTTTTCATCCTTGAATGTACCGGCAAAGAAAAATGGACCGTTCATCATGTGACCGACCGCTATAATCCTATCAACTTCCGTGACACCCCTGTCATCTCTGCCCTTGCCCGTACCCGCATCCTTGCCGATACCGCAACAGCCTACCACGACGAAAACGATTCTCTTCTTCTCAGCTCTTATGTTGACTATCTCAATTCCCACTTTGAAGCCTTTACCTGCACCAGCGATACCGAGACCTTAAAGTTGCTGGCTCTCACCAATAAAGCCATCTCCAATATTCTCTATCGCGCCCTTCAAATCGCCGATGAAAACCCGACCAAGCTCAGCCTCTAAACCGTATTCCAGTTTGAATCATATCCATAAAAGCCCTACCTACTCGTAAGGAGCGTTGCATTATGGTTTATAAAGTGACCACCTTGAAAGACCTTCCTGGTATTCCCGCAGGTTCCCAGTTTCGGTATGATAAGTCCTGGGGCGAAGAACCAAAGCTTTCTAATCTTAATGAGGATTCCCCCGATGTCCTGACTCCTGGTAACATTATGTTTCTCATCTGGGATGTTATTGTTAGTAACCCGGACGGCTGGGTGACACTCGAACCTCTCTGTGATGAATTTACCGACTTCAAATGCCCCGATTGCGGTAAAACGCAGGGCATTCTTCATATCTATAAACCCGAAACCCCGCAAAGCAAACCTGTTGTAACATTGGAATGTATCTGCGGTCGTAATTATGATCTGGATTTTCAGTATCATAAAAAAACTCCTTTGGGAGAAACTTAAAAATCAATCACCCCAAAGCCCTGCCCACCCGCAAGGCTTTTTTCTTTTGCCTATTAAACTCTAAACCAAGAAAGGAATTACTTACCATGACTGACTTTGAAAGAAAAATCACTTCCGAAAAAGCTCTTGATGCCGCCATCCGCCAGCTCAAAACCCAGGACGACTGGTTCCTCACCACCAAAACCGGCCTGGCAAAACGCATTGTCACCCTCTACGATGAAATTATTGCCGCTGCTGATTTCCCCGTTTCTCTTCCCGTCCGCGATGTCCTCAACTACAGCTCTGCCGCCTTCATGAATTATGTCAAGCTCGGCTGCAACTACATCACCCGCAAATTCAATGTCCGCCACAGCCCCACCACCGTTTACTCTTACGGCTACAACTACAGCAATGAAGCCATTCACGAAAAAGCTTCTTATCCTTACACCATTGATGATTTCTTCGCTGACCCTCTTCGCAAGTCTCTGTTCGTCATCGGCTGCTATAACTACCTGCACGATGTTATTGACGGCAAAATCAAACCTACCAAGATGACGGAAGCTAAAGCCGAAACGAAGCCTCTCACTCTCCAGTCCGCCACCACTCTTGCCGCTCCTCCCATCGCACCCACTATTCCCATCACCAAAACGAACACCGTTTCCTGTTCCGTCACCAAAACCTGCGCTGCCTACAAACCCGTACCCCAGAGTCCCGCGAAACCGTAACACAAGCGCAAAACCCGTTCCCATTCCAAACGCCGGACGCACCGCCCTCTTATATATCTTTCTTTATCTTTATATATAAACGCTATTGACGTGCTGTTTTCAGCCCGATTTTGAACCTTCCTAGTCGTATTGACACGCAATTTTTAGGCCGTTTTGGAACATTGCTTTTACTAACCCACCACTTTACCGGGTTTGTACCGCCAAAAAACGAACATATTTTGTCATCGGCCATGCAACATTCTCACCGCATCAAGCAACATTTTTACGGCTTGAACATTTGCGAAAACTTGTATATAATCAAAATCACAAAGTCACCCGCCAGCACGAAACCGCATCCCTCTCAGCGCCCCACGCAGCCCCTACAGGCCGTGTTTCCTTGTGGCCATGCAGTTTCTCGCCCGTTTTCTTCTCGTTTCTCACAGCGCATCCCAGCCTTATTATAATTTGTTCCCCGCCCTGCCCCGTCTGGCAGGTTTTATTTCACCCTGTTATTTACAAGTTTTCACAAACAAAAGGAGTTGACCCACATGTACATCATCATCCCCACCCACGGCCATTACGAGATCCGTGACGGCCCCACCTTCATCCAGTCCGCCGATACTTACCGCGAAGCCTGGCATGAACTCGCTTCCCTCATCAATTCCCCAACCTAGGCAACCGTGCATTCCGCACTTGCAAATATTTTTTACATTGGCTACACGCCAAAGAAAGGACACACATTATGTCTACTGTCAAAATCAACGAAACCACCTTCTCCATCACCTCCACCCTGACCATGGCCCAGCTGAAAACCCTCCACACCAAGGCTCCCCAGGCCTTGCAGCTGACCAAGCCCGGCAAAAAGTCCGGCGATGACGATGAAATTATCTTTGCCATTGCCCCGTCCGCCAAGCAGAGCATGTCCACCTACGGCATCTGCTTCGCCAAGTCCGCCTTCGGCACCGACAATGCCATCTACGTTGAGGACCTGCCCGCCGATCTCGAAAACATCACCAAGGCCAAGGAACATGTCGCCGAGCGCATCGGCTTCGCCAAGAAGTACCTGGATGAAATCGAAACCCAGGCCACCGCAACCCTGGCTCAGCTCAAGGCCGATCACGATGCCATCATTGCCGGCATTGAAGTTTCCACCCCGACCGCCCCGGCTACCCCGGAAAACGAAACCGCCGCTCAGTAACCAAAACGGCCGGTGCTCACCCCCACAACAAGCAGCCCGGCCATGATTTTTCTTCCCCAATCCACAATCCAACACAAAAATATTTCATCATAAGGAGATTTTCACCATGATTAACGTCACTATCGTCGATAACCTGCACCGCAACACCTACCCCGTTGACCCCAACACCACCCTGCGCTCCGTCCTGGAAGCTCATGATGTCGATTACACCACCGGCCAGACCAAGCTGGATGGCTCCTCTCTGGCCGCAGGCGACCTGGATAAGACCTTCGCGGACTTCGGTATCGCGGAAAAGTGCTACCTGGTCAACATTGCCAAGCAGGATAACGCCTGATTGATTCCTCTCCGGTGGTGTCTCTTCCCCCACCGGGGTGCTGCCTTACAGGAACAGCCTCCACGCGGCGGGCAGCGGGCAACGCAAACGCGGCCAATCGTTCCAAATCTAATCAGAAAGGAAAAATGAATCACCATGCCACTCCCCAATTACACCGATATTCTCAATTACATGTCGCCCACCATCACATGGCAGGACAACACCCCCTGCCGCACCACTTTCAAAGTAATTTTCACCAAGGCTCTGGCCTGCACGGTCTACCCCCGCCTCACCGCAGGCAAAACCCTTGCCATCCTTGGCGATGATTCCGGCCTCCAGCCTTCCACTAACCCGAATGAATCCCTTCTGTTCTTTGTCACCGATAAAGCCGCCATCCCCGATTCCATCCAGGAAGTCAAGGATATCGGCGCTTATCTCTCTGATAAGTACAAAGTCTATCAGGATGCAGCCGCCCGTATCACCATCGTCCAGTTCCAGCGCGACGGCGGCCTCTACAGCAGTGTTTTTTACCAGCGTGTTGCCTCGGCCATGCCCCGCCTGCTGCCCTGGCTTTTCAAGGACCATCCCCTCACCTCCGATGAACTCGCTTACCTCCGCGCTCTCTCCATCCCGGATACTGGCTCGGAAACCCTCGCCCGGATGGAGGAGCCTCTTTATAACAAAACCGATCTGCCCTCCAGGGCCGTAGATAAAGCGATCGAATCCCTCTTCAAAGGTACCATTGACCGCCGTAAAGCGGATCTCAAGCGCCAAATCGAAGCTCTTTACCGTAAGCTGAAAGAAACCCGTGCTCGTATCTCGGGAATTTTTACCAATATCACCAGCGCCAACTGTGAGCTGACCGGCCTTGACTCCAAAGATGAATCCACCTTTATCACGGAACTCAAGGATTACCTCCACACTCAAAAAGGTATTTCCGTCGATACTGACAATGGATCGCTTCTCCTCACCATCACCACATTCCTCTCCAACTATGACCCGGATGATGTCGAAACCTTTATCTTCAACAGTGACCGCCCCTATGAGGATCTTACCGGTGAAGAAGAACACGATGTCCGCATCCTTTTCCGGGCTGTGTTCGTTGACCATATCTTCAAAATCAAACTCGCTGCCACCTATAAGCTTAATTACAACTGCCATGTCACAGCCATGTCCGATGAAATCAATATGAACGTTATCCAGGCAGTTCCCAACCCTCACATCAATCATCACTCCTGCCTCGGTAACTATGAACCCATGCTGGAGGATGCCGAGGATCGCCGAGATTTTATTGCCGCCATTGCCATCTGTCAGCAGAGCGCCAGCAGCATGAACCTCGTCGAAACAGTCTCCACCAAATATTTCTTTGATGATTTCGCCACCGCCTATCACACAAATATCCCCGTCATCCTTACCGCTACCGGTGAATCCATCACCCCCAAGCAGGCCATTGAACAGCTCAAATCCGCAAACGATTCCGCTAAGGAAGGAGAATAACCATGCAAGTTATCCGCATTGATCAGACCGCTCTGGATGCCGCCATCGAACTCTATCGCCAGCAGCTCCTCGCCGGCTCTGTCAAGCTCGCCAAAACCAAAGCAAAAGATAAAATCAACATCAATTTTACCGCCGATGCCTGGGCCAAACAGTCCCGCCTCATTGATGATTTCACTTCCGAGGTCGCCTGGCACGGCCTCATGCGTCAGCTCTCCCCCACCGAGTATGAAATCTATGATATCCTCGTCTACCCCCAGCAGGTCACTGGTGTCACCGTCGAAACCGACCAGGATAAATACAACGACTGGCTGCTCTCCCAGCCCGATGAAACCTTCAACAACATCCGCTACCAGGCCCACAGCCACGTCAACATGTCCCCTTCCCCTTCCGGTGTTGATGACGAAAACGAGTCCAAAATTGTCAATAAGCTCAAGGGCAATGATTTCTACCTCTTCATGATCTGGAACAAGCGCGGCGAGTTCACCGCCCGCCTGTATGACTACGCCGCCAACAAAATCTACGATAAAGACGATATCTCTGTTACCTACACTGATATCCTCTCCGATTTTGCCGCCACCGCTCAGTCCCTTGTCACCAAAGCCCTGCCCGTCTATTCCACAGCGAACCCTCCCGTCAAGCCTACCGGCGGTACCGTACCCCACGTCGTCTGGGATAACGCCGCCCGCTGCTGGATGGACGATGACGGCAATTATTACGACCACTACCCCACCTATTACGATTATCACACCAACGGAGGTGCCTTATGAATCTTGCCAAAAGCCTGGATGTCTTCTCCCCGCATGATGTCAAAGGCCGCATCCACATCATTGGCTGCGGTTCGGTCGGTTCCACCATCGCAGAGCTTCTTGCCCGCTATGGCCTGACCAATTTCACCCTCTATGATTTTGATACAGTGGAAAAGAAAAACATCGTCAACCAGATGTTCTTCGAGCCTCAGGTCGGCCAGCCCAAAGTGGAAGCCCTCCGCGATATCCTCTGTGCCATCAACCCGGAGGCCAAAAATGATATCCGTCTGGAACCCTCTGGCTGGAACGGCCAGCCCCTCTCCGGTTACGTTTTTCTCGCCGTGGATAACATCGAGATCCGCCAGAAAATCGTGGATGCCAACCGCTTTAACACCTTCATTAAAGCCATGTTTGATGTCCGCACCGCCCTCTTTGACGCCCAGCTCTACGCCGCCGATTGGTCGGACCCCAAACAGGTCGCGGAATTCCGCGCCACAATGAACTTCACCCACGCTGAAGCCACCGCCCAGGTCCCCGTTTCGGCCTGCGGCACTACCCTCGGTGTCGCCCCCACGGTTCGCGTTGCCGCCTGCTATACCGTCACCAACTTCCAAAACTTCATCAAAAAAGGCGAGCTGATCCACACCGGCCTCTCCGCTCCCTTCAACCTTCAGGGTGAATCCGCATTCCTCGGTCTGTAATCCTGTCGTCTTAGCGTTTCATTAAATTTCGTTTGTGTTGTATACTGTAAGCTTTTTTCGCTTCAGGCTCTTCGGTCATATCCAAGAGCACGAATTTGTTACCCCGACCCACACCCACACCTGATCCTGGCCAGGAGGACCTCGCGGTGACGCCCGTAAGAAACCGCAGCGCCCGAGCCTCTGTCGAGTTCCGATTGGTAGAAAACGAATAAGGCCAATCCACACATCTTGATCTACAAGGGTCGCAGTAACCCAAGAGGTGCATCAAGATCAGACAACCAGCGCATCAACCAGAGCAATGGTCTAGCTCAGTCCGACGAGGAAGGTGCCGCGGCAGCGTCCACCTCCCATCAGAACACAAACACAACCCTCACATAAGGAGCACTCACATGGTTTACATCACTTATAACTGCCCGGAACGTTTCCGGGAAATGACGTTTGAAGAACTCCTCCGCGGGGATTTCAACCTCGCTAACCTTTCCACCGGCGGCCACGGTGCTACCCGTACCGTCATCTGCAACAAAGTTCCTCCCCGCATCATGCGCATCACCAAGGTGGAGCAAATGATCCTCCAGCTCCAGGCGTTCAACCAGCAGTATGAATCCCTTCGCCTCACCACTCCCCGTTCCAGCCTGTACAACCATTTTTCCATCCCCAAAGCTTCCGGCGGCCTCCGCTGGATCGATGCCCCCAATGCCAATCTAATGAAAGCCCTCAAGGAACTCAAAACCCTCTTCCAGTCCTGGATGTTTGCCGACCACCACACCTGCGCCTTCGCCTATGTCGAGGATCGCAGCGTCCTTTCCGCCGCCAAACGTCACCAAAAGTTCAATGCCTGGTGGTACGCCCATTTTGATTTCCATGGCTTCTTCCCCTCCACCACGCCGGCGTTTGTCCTCTCACAGTTTGAACTTATTTATCCTTTCAACCTCATCCTCGCCAGCCCTACCGGCCACGCGGAGCTGCTCAAAGCCCTCGACCTCTGCTTCCTTAACGGAGCACTGCCGCAGGGTACCCCCATCTCCCCGCTCATCACCAACATCATGATGATCCCCTTTGACCACACCTTCGCCAAGGCCGTCAATCATTTTGAATCCGGCAAGCATAACCCGGATGGAACCCCTATCACCGACCGCCTCTGCTACACCCGCTACGCCGATGATATCGAGGTTTCCTGCAAAGTTATCTTCAATTATCACGCCGTCGAGCGCCTCATCGTTCAGCTTCTCTCCCAAATGAACGCCCCCTTCACCCTCAATGAAAAGAAAACCCAATTTAACTCCCGCGCCGGCCGCAACTGGATTCTTGGCGTCATGCTCAATAAGGATAACCAAATCACAGTCGGCTACCGCAAAAATAAAATCTTCAAAGCCACCATTGATACCTACTTCCGCGATAAACAAAAGGGCAAAAAGTGGCCGGATGAAGACCTTCAGTCCTTCCAGGGCAACATTACCTGGTTCAAGGATGTCCAGCCCGATACCACCAAATACATTATCCAAAAGTATAACGCCAAATACGGTCTTGACCTTGAATCCTGTATCAAGGCCGATCTCGCCCCGCCCAGCGTAACCGCATAATCCAAAAAAAATCAATTTGTTTTCAAAGGTAAAGTTTCGTTTTGATTTTATTTCAAGTCAAAGCCAAACACCCTCCGGTCATATCCGAGGGTTTGAATTTGTCCCCCCCCCCGTCCCACCCCCTGGCCAGGACTCACTCACGTCGCAGCAGCGACTGCATCGAGTCATCGTACTCCCAGACACACGATGGGTCTCCTCCCAGCGCATCAGAAAGGGCCAATGCCCCAGTCTTCAACAAAATAAGCGAGCAACATCGGAGGCCGCCCCAATCAAACTCAGAAGATCAGTCATCACCACCATCCGGTTCCGGTGGCTGCCTCTCATCAGCTTTCACAAATTGATTTTTATTTTCTCCATTCCGCCCCATGGTTCCGGGGCATTCCCAGGCGCTTCAGTTGTTTCTTTCCTTTCTTAGCAGCTCGTTGCGCCCCCTGTTCGTGCGCCTGGTAAACGCACGGTCATGGTTTTACTTTCCTTTCGCTGGGCCTCCGGCCATCCCAATGGTTGGAGCGCCTGGTAATACCCCGGAACCTGCCCACAACAATGAATTCAGGTGATTTTTATGAAACTTATCTCCCCCGGCTCACGGGTCAAATTCTTTACCGTAGGACCAGTTATCAGCCCGGATCACAACTCCCTGAAAACTAAATTTCAAATCATCTATCTCTCCGGCACCGTCCAAGAAGATATCGGCAACTGCGTCATCGTCTGGACCGATGATTCCCGCACCTTCCACGTCCCTCATGGATACATCACCGAAATCCAGGACCCCAACGATCCTTTCACTTATAAGTCTCCCAACACCGTACCTTCCCCAACCGTTTCTTTTGATGAAATTATTTCTGTCCTCTAATTCATACAGGTGATTCTTATGGACCCTTATTACATTCAACCCGGCACTCCCGTCTATTTCAAATATACAACGTTTAGCAATCTACCGAGCACATGTACAGGCTATCTTACCTTCCACGGCCTTGTTAAATCTGATACTGGCTCTAACGTCGCAGTTGCCGTTCCCAGTATGAATAACAAAACATTTGTCACCACCCATTCCGCCCTTACTTATGATGATACCCCCGAAGCCGTCACCCTCGCTCCTCTCCCCACTCCTTCCATCTCTTTTGATGAACTTATTTCTCAAGGCAGGTGATTCCTCATGACCCCTTTCCTCCCCGGCTATGAACCTGGCACCTGGGTCGAGATCGTCTCTGGTCCGGAAATGCTTTACTCCCTCCAGTATGATTACGGCACCACTTTCACCCTCACCGATTCTCTCCCCTATGATCCTATCCTCGGCAAGCAGGGCAAGATCGTTGCCATCCTCGGCAAATCCGGCCTCCTCCGTCTCTACTTTCCTCACAGCGATTCCTACCACATTATCCCGCCCAGCATGATTTCTCGCACCATCCCCGCTCCGTATCCCAGCTTTGATTCTCTTATCGCAAACCTCTAACCCCCCATCACAGAAAGGAAGTCTACCATGAATCCCACCTATAAAGTTGGCGATATCGTCCAAATCATCTCCGAAGAAGAAGTTCGTTCCCATCCTACGGATGATTCCGGCAATTTTATTCTTATTCCTTCTCTTTACGGCGCAAACGACTCTTTTCACAGAGATAAACTTCCTGTTTGCGGCTGTCCGGCTGTCATTACCCGCATTTACAAAGGCCATGAAAGGAACCTATACGATCTCACCCCTCTCTTCGCTGAAGATAGAACCGTTTTTAACTGGAATGACTGGTTCTTCTCCGCCGCTGAATTTCACCCTCGTATCGTTTCTCCGCCCCCGGTTCCTTCCATGTCCTTCGATGATTTGTTGAAAGGAGTTGCGCAATGAAAGTCCCCACCACCTACCCCGTTGGCACCCTCGTTCAAATCATTTCTGCCGCAGAGTTTGACGCTCTTCCCAAAAATGATGCTGGCTGTGCGCTGTTTCTCGACCCCCTTCCTAATGGTAACGCAGATTATATACCCCCTAAACGCCGTTCTCTTTGTGGCAGCATCATGCAAATTGATCGTAAACTTGGCGATTCTGACTTTTACTTCTTAAAACCCTACGATCTCTCCACCGCTGTCGATCCCTCCGCCGCTGCCAAATTCTCTTGGAACTCCGCTCTTTTCTCCCCCAATGAATTCCACCCCTATGGTGCCCCGGTTCCCGTTTTCCCTGTTTCCTTTGACGATTTCCTGAAAGGAGGCATTTGAATGCCAGCCCCCTACCCCACCTACCACGTCGGTGATCGCGTCATCGTCCGCCAGTGGGATGATATGATGGAAGAATTCGGCTCCAATCCTTACGGTGATATCACTGTTCATCCCAATAAACTTTCTTTTATTCTTGACATGAAACCTTACTGTGGCAAAGAGTTTATTGTTGTCAAAATCGTTCATGATAAAGATCTTCCTGATGAACCCATTTATTTTCTCAATTATTTATCGTGTACTCATGCAGGCTTTAATGTTGATGATTCTCCTCACGGTTGGTTTTTCACCTCCGCCATGCTCCTCCCCGTCCCCGCAACCCTCCCCCATGAACCCCAAAACCGTATCCCGCCCTCTTCTCTCACCTTCGATGATTTACTTCAAGGAGTCTAATAACCATGGATATTGCCTTTAACCCTGCCGATTATCCTACCTACAACGTTGGAGATAAAGTTACCATCCGTCAGTGGGATGATATGGAATCCGAATTTGGTTTGGACGAATATGGTGGAATCAAAGTCCCAAAAACTTTCACAAAGTTTATGAAAAAATATTGCGGACAAACACTTTCCATTGTTCATGTAAACCGCTATCCATCTCCAAAATTTGATTCTTATTATTTCGGCGGTATTTACGCGGTTTTTTCTTCCCTCATGTTTGAACAATCTTATCCCACAGTTGTCTCCTCCACTCTCTCCTTCGATGATTTATTGAAAGGAGCTACCTCATAACTGGCAAATCCCCAAGTATAAATACCACGGTGCTTCCATGGCCGATTTTGCCAACCACACCCCGCCGTGTCTCAACAATCAACCTCAAAAATAAAACAGCTTAACAAGGTATAGAATCATTTACTGATCTTATTTCAGTTCGTGCTTCACACTTCGGTTATATCCAAGAGTTCGAATTTGTTACCACCTCCCCCTCCTGGAACACGGGCCTCCCCGGCAGACGACGCGCATCCATACGGGTCGAAGGGACCTCAAAAGACCGGCCTTAGAGCCAAAACAAACGGTAATACGCTATTCGCAAACTCAACCATCGATCCACCCAAGAAGACCGCTTTCCACCAGCTTGTTCCCTGTTTTATTTTGAATCTATTTTTTTACATCAGAAAGGATCAACCATTATGACCAAACTTACCTACACTCTCGCTATCATCAACGGTACTGTCTGCTATGAATGTCAGCCCTCCACCCCGCACGCCTTCTATTCCTGCGGCGGCTGGTTCGCCCCGTTCTGCACCGTCCTCGAACTCACCCGCAAAAACACCGTCAAAGCATAACAAATATCCAATATCTATTTATCCCATATCACAGAAAGGAACTTTCAAAATGACTCAAAATCTTACCCTCGTTACCCAAAAGCCTTTTGGCTCCCTCACCTGCAACTTCTATAAAGATGATGCCATTGAAAACGAATTTTATATGACAAGGCGTCAAATTGGTGAAGCACTAGGCTATGTAAAAGCTGATGATGCTATTCAGCAAATTCATGATCGAAATAAAGACCGTCTTGATCCACTTTCAACAACCCTCACTTTGGGGGGTGTTGAAGGAAATAGATGGGTAAATCGAAATACCCGTGTCTACACCCTCCGCGGCGTTATGGAAATCTGCCGTTTCTCCCGTCAGCCCAACGCGGATAAATTCATGGACTTCGTATGGGACGTTATGGAATCCCTTTACCATGGCCGCAGCGTCCTCGCCACCCCGGACCAGACCTCCGCCGTCGCCATGCAAACCATCCAGGTCCTCGTTGATTCCACCCTCAAAACCCAGGCCGAAACCACCCGCTGCATGGTCACAATGACCTCCACCCTCGCTGCCCTCGCCAACCACTTTGCAGGTGCCGTCCCCGCTCAGCAGCCTGCCCCGCAGCCCGTCACCGTCACCCCCAAGGATTATGCCGTCCATGATGAACCCGCCCTCAGTCCCAAAAACGAATCCACCCCGGCCCCTGCCTCGCAAAAGTCAAATGTCTCTGTTGCTGTAACCTCAAAACCTGTATCCACCCCCGTCACCTGGCGTGATGAAGTCTACCAAACCATGGATAAAATCATCCGCAACGCCCCGGAGCTTTACTCCTCCCGCCGCGATATCCTCAACCAGATCTACACCAAAATGAAACGCGATTATGGCTTTGTCCAGGAGCAGGAGCGCATCAACTACCGCAAGTCCCACGTCTATACTTCTTATCTCTCCACCATCCAAATTATCGAATCCTCCACTACCTACCGCGAAATCTTCGATTCTATTTTGAACGATCTCTATAACGATGCCATCATCAAGCACGTTCGCAAAAACGATTCCAACCCCAACTCTCAGCTTCCCCTCGGTGTCCAGCGGGAACTCGGCCTTATTAAAACCGAACCCTGCATCATCAAATCTCCGGCTACTCCCGTTCTGGATGAACAGCCCGTTCCCGCCCCCCTGCCGGATGAATCCGCAAAGCAGCCCAAGCCAGCCCCTTCTCAGTCCCTTTTGGATGAACGTGCTGCCGCCATCAATGCTGCAATTGCTAAGGCCGCTGCTATCTACTATGATACCTCCTGCAACTTCTCCGTCACCTACCGCAACGTCTATAAAATCATGAACACCGATTGGAACGAAGCTCACATCCAGTTCCGCAACCGCTATCACCGCACCGCCCAGCAGCTCAAAACCCTTGTCATGTACAGCGGTGTCCTGTTTGATCGCTTCAATGCCGCCGTCAACACTTATATTAACGCCGCATCCAAGCCGGAAGTTGAATCCGCACCCGTAAAGGAGGCTTGAAATATGTCCACCCTCACCATCCCCGTTCAAACCAAACAAACCCTCACCGGCACTTACGCCAAATCCGGCAATGATCTTTATTTCATCTCCGAAGAACCCGACCTCTTTCCTCCCAACCCCCGCACGGATTGGGATTGTTACTCCACATTCTATATCGCCCCCAACCGTTATTTCTCCGGTGATATACCTATCAGCGCTTTTGTCCCTGATGTCAAAGCTGGCATCGAACCTGAATACGTCAAACTCCCTATCTATGCCTACGTTCACTCCGCCATCGCTCTCTCCACCACGCCGTTCCATGATGATTTCGATTCCGGCCTTGCCGGTTTCGCCGTCTGCACCCGCCAGGACGTGGCCGACCTCGGCTACTCCACCCCGGACTGGCGCTCTCATGCTGAGAACGTGATCAAGAGTGAGCTTGAACTCTATCAGCAGTATCTCAACGGCGAAGCAAAAGCTCTCACCCTCTATCAATATAACCCCGATTCCAATGAGTGGGAAGTAAACGGTTCCTGCGGCGGCTGCTATAACATCGAATCCGATCAGGATATGGTTGATGTCTTCTTTTCCAACGCCACCGCCCTCGACCACCCCGATTTTGAATCCTGAACCCCCTACATACAAAAAGGAAGTTGATCCCATGTTCTACACCGTTAATGATAAAGAATATTCTTCCGATTCCACCCCCAACCAAAAAATTCTCGACCAGCTCATCAACCGCGAAGTCTTCTGCAATATGAACCAGGAAATGGATTTTATCCTCTCTGCTCTCGCTTATGGCGCTGATATCCCGGAAGATCCTCCTTTCGATGAATCCGATTACGAATCCGCTATCTGTGATGCCTCCTCCCAAACATGCTCCGAGTGCGGTAATTCCAGCTACTTTGATGAAATTGACGTCCCGGACCTCGATGATTCCAAATTTCAAAACCCGGATTATGATTCTGACGTCCCGGAACCTGAGGACCCCTATATCTGCCCCGTCTGTGGCTTCACCTATCCTACTCTCGCTCAAGCCCGTGCCTGCTGCGAGTCCGAAACTGTTCATGTTTGCCAGTGTTGCGGTGCTGTCTACAGCGACGATGAATACGATGACCTCGACACCACCCCGCCCGAAATCTTTGAATGGTGGGCAGTCTCCGACTGGTTCGGTGAAAAGCTCAAAGCCCGCGGTGAAGTCGTTCTTGATTGCTGGGGCAAGTCCTACTGGGGCCGTCAGACTACCGGTCAGCCCATCTCTCTTGATTTTGTTATCGCTTCTATCGCCAAGGAAATGCAAATCCTGGATGGCCAGCCCCATTCCTGGGCACCCGAACCCCAGTCCAAATCCGGCAGCCCCACCCCTATGCTGAGTCCTATCGTCCCTGACGCTGCTTGTTATGGCGCTCATACTGTTCAATGAGGTGATTTTCTATGACCTTCCAAGACCTCTACCTCGGCCAACGCGTCCGCATCCTCTCCTGGGATGAATTCAATTCCATCAGCCATCATGATAGTACCCATGGTATTTACTTGCCGGACAACTCATTCTTTAATAGCGAAATGAGATACCTCTGCGGTGCCACTCTCACCATCGTAAACGAACCTTCCTATTTTGACAGAGATAAACGTTATCTTTCTTCCGATATCTTCCAGTTCGATGATTCTCTTCTCTCTCTTTCTCGTGGCACCCCCTCTACAGTTGGATTCCGCAACTGGCTCCTCTCACCTGCCATGCTCGCTCCTCTTAACGAATCCTCTTCCGTCATTCCTTCCGCCATCTCTTTTGACCAACTCCTTACCGGAGGTGAACTCCCTCAATGAAATCTCTTAACCCTGCCGATTATCCTACCTACAACGTTGGAGATAAAGTTACCATCCGTCAGTGGGATGATATGGAATCCGAATTTGGTTTGGACGAATATGGTGGAATCAAAGTCCCAAAAACTTTCACAAAGTTTATGAAAAAATATTGCGGACAAACACTTTCCATTGTTCATGTAAACCGCTATCCATCTCCAAAATTTGATTCTTATTTTTTCGACGGTACTTCCGTGGTTTTTTCTTCCCCTATGTTTGAACAATCCAAACTCCAATCCGTTCCGCCCTCTTCTCTCTCTTTTGATTCTCTTCTCCAAGGTGGTGACTTCTTTTGATCCCCGAAACAACCGATCTTTTTTACCCCATCATCCTTCCTAACCAAAAAATTTTCTTCCCCTCCTTCGCTCAATGTAAAGCTCTCTATGATGATTTTCGCCAAAGCTCTGATCTACGCAAACGATCCATCGCTCGTTATATGAACTTATCAACTTGGGTTCGTTTCGGTTTCATTCCTGTTTCTGACGTTACCGCCGTTTCCCGCGGTGATTTTGATTCCCCCCAAATCGTCACTGCCACAGGCGTTTGCAATAAAAATTTCTTTGGGTTCACCACCCAAGATGGCAAACTGTATTACGCTTCAAAAATTTATGCTGCCTACCAATCTCTTATTGAATCCTCCCCCGTGCCTACTCCTCCCCCTTCCGTTTCCTTTGATGATTTACTTCAAGGTGGTGCTTAACCTATGCCGTCTTACCCTCACAGATTTCAGCCTGGCGATACGGTCACAATCCGCGCCTGGGATGATATGCTCTCTCAATATGGCAGCTTCAGCGGTGAATTAGGAATTAAAACCCCTTATATAATCTTTAGCGATAGTATGAAACAGTATTGCGGTCGCTCTTTCAAAGTCAAACATGTCTGGCCATCCATTAACGATAAATATTGGATTTATAAATTGGACTGCTGCTATTTCCCTTTTACCGAACACATGTTCGTTTTTACCTCACCTGTCCCTGCTTCTACCATTTCCTTCGATGATCTTCTGAAAGGAGCCACATAATGAGTTCGTATTTTCCTCAAGTCGGTGATTTTGTTATGATCCGCCCCTGGGATGATATGGTAAAAGAGTTTGGCACTGATTCCTATGGGGATATCCCAACGCTTCCTATCGCCATCTTTCAAAGTATGAAACAATATTGCGGTCATTTCTACACTGTTGAACGTGTAACCACTACCGCTGCTGGCTCCTGGTGCTCTTTTGCGGATGTAAACTATGATTTTCCTGTCTGTTCTCTTGTGTTACCCGTCTTTGAATCCACTCTCACCTTTGATGATCTTCTGAAAGGAGCTTCTTAATGAATTTTAACCCTCGGCCCGGTGATACCGTCACCATCCGTACATGGGATGACATGGCAGAAGAATACGGTTTGAATGAAAGTGGTGGAATTAAAACTCCGTATATCACCATTTTGCAAGGTATGAAACAATTCTGCGGCCACTCTTACATTGTGAAAGAGGTTTACAATACATCTGATAGACGAATGTATTCTTTTTACGGTTTCCATTATATCTTCCCTATCTGTGCTCTTGCCAGTTATTCTCCCTCCCTGCAGTCCATTCCTATCCCGCAGTCCATTCCCATTTCCTCCATCTCTTTTGATTCCCTCATCCAGCCTCTCACCACCCCCTGAAAGGACCACCTCAATGAAACAATTTTTCCAAACTGACCCGGACACCCGCCAGTTCTGCCGTGCGCTCTCTCCCACTACATACCAGTTCACTGATATCGTTCCTTTTTACTCCAAATCGGCTTCTCCCTACCGTGATTATTATGCCGTCGCCGCCGAAACGATCGACCTCTCTGCCTACACCATCCGTCAGCTGGAACAAGCCGTTGAACCTTATTACTGTTCTCTGCGCGGTCTTGTTGCCGCCTATGGTTCTGATACCACCTTGCCGGAAATTCTGCAAATCATCGCGGAATGTGTCTTTGAAAACATCGAAACCCCAAAACTTGTTTCCCCCGCTGCTGATTATCCCCGCGTTGTCTCCTACCAACGCCAGTGGATCTCCCGTCAGGAATCTACCCCCGGCCTTCCCAAAACGATGTTCAAATCCCTTACCGATTCCGCCGCCGCATCTTAAAGGAGATGATTCCATGTCCTACTTTACCCGCTACACTCTCGATGTCTTCCGCGATGATACCCCCGCTTTTATCCCGGAACCCACCCGCCGTGCCATCCAGCATGAACTCCAAACCCTTTACGCCGATGCTTCCCCTTGCCTCAGACCCTTCGATCCTTCCGCCTATTTTTATGATGACGAGAACGATATCCTCACCTTCGACCCCGAAAACGAATGTCCGTTCGATGTCGCCAACGATATGATTAAACTCTCCCGCTCCTTCCCTTCCCTCACCTTCCGTATTACCTCCAAAGGCGAATGTGACGATGACTACTGGCGTCAGTATTTTGTCAATGGAAAAACCTGTACCTGCCCCGGCAAAATCGAAATCACTTACGCCCCCTATAATCCCCGCAACCTCGAAGCCCCGTACTGATAACCGTACCACTTCCCATTTTTGTAATATTTTCCACCACCTCGTTTTACTTTTAACATTGTTCTATAACAAAAATCAAAAGGAGTTACATAATTATGAAAATCGTCAACACCGGCATCAAGTACCAGATCTACGATGATTCCCTTCACACCTTCGATTTCCTGCCCGCCGCCACCTACTGCGTCCGTTTCTCCAAGCTCAGCGGCTTCTACCTGGAATCCCGCCCCAATATGCAGGTCAACGAAACGGTCTATGGCCCGCATGAATCCAAGGTCGAAAAAGTTATAGCGTCCTACAACGCTTTCCCGCGTTCTCTTGGCGTCATCCTCAGCGGCGCAAAAGGTATCGGCAAGTCCATGTTTGCCCGCCTGCTCTCCACCCGCGCCATCTCTGCCGGCTTGCCCGTCCTCATTGTCGATGAAGCCATCCCCGGCATTGCCTCCTACCTCGAATCCATCGACCAGGAAGTCATGATTCTCTTTGATGAATTCGATAAAACCTTCGCTCATCCCTCCGATAATGATAAAACCGATCCTCAGTCTACCACGCTCTCCCTGTTCGATGGTACCTCCAACGGTAAGCGCCTCTTCGTTGTCACCTGCAATGATCTCAAAGGTCTCAATGATTTCCTTGTCAATCGCCCCGGCCGCTTCCACTACCACTTCCGCTTCGATTACCCCACCGCCGATGAAATCCGCACCTACATGCAGGATAAGCTCAAGCCGGAATATTATGACCAGATCGATGCCGTCATCGGTTTTGCCGGTCGCGTTGACCTCAATTATGACTGCCTGCGTTCCATCGCCTTTGAACTCAACACCGGCCTGCCTTTCACGGAAGCTATCAAGGATCTGAACATTGTCAACCTCAACGCTGAGCGCTATAACATCACCATGAAATTCGCAAACGGTGTTGTCTATACCGCCAGCAATGTCCGCCGTGATCTCTTCGATCCCTCCTCGGAAGAATACGTTCGCTTCTTCAACAAAAACGGCGATTTCATCTTCGAAGTCACCTACAATAATGATTCCGTTCAGTTCGATAAAACCTCCGGCACTCCCTTTGTTGAAGGCAAGGACCTCACATTTGAATACCGCCACATCTCCGATGATGAACTCTCTGACCCGGATGAAAAGGCTTGCTATGATACCATCGCCCAGATCAAATCCACCACTCCCGCCGCTCTCACCTTCCGCCGCACCCGCTCCCGCGATATCCACTACGCCGTCTAAAGGGGGTTGTCCCAGTAGCAGCCGTCAGCATCGACACGGTAGATTCTTACAATTTTACGGGGGTATGAATTATGTTGATTAAGAATATCAAGTGGGATACAGATGGTGATATAGAGGCTTTTGCCTCTTTGCCAACTGAGGTTTGCACGCCGTCGTTTTTACGAGAGGAACAGTATGACGATATCGAAGAATTCCTCGACGATGTCTCGGACTGGCTCTCGGACGAATATGGCTGGTGCCATTTCGGATTCGAGACGGAAACCAACGATGGAGGGATTATCAAATGCGATACGCTGCCCGAATAAGGCAGAGAGGAGAAAATATCATGAACAATACAACCGTTTCTCCTGCCGAATATTTCGAACAGGTAAAAAGCCGAAAGCAGACAATGACGGATGCCGGACTTTCTCAACTATATGAGAATTGCATTGCTCTTCTCGAAGAGTATCAGCGTTCCGGACAAATTGCTGCGCAGAAAAAGCTGCTTTTCCACATCGACAATATCACACGAGAAAAGAAGCTGCTTGACCTCGGCATTGATACCTTTGTCTACAAAAGTGATGTGGACGATTTTATCCATATGGTAGACAACAAGGTCGTCAAAATTGTGGAGCTGGAGAATTATCAGCGGCGCATTCCGGAAGAAATCATTCAGAAAATCGAATGCTGCAAGGGTATTTTCGATAAGATGTATGTAGTCTTCACGGATTACACAAAGCGCGAGGAGCGAAGAGTCGAGGCTATCAAAAGAGAAAAAGACCCCATTCTTTTTGGGACTTTCCAAGATACCGCAACAAGAACCGTGGTAGAACGCTTTTATTTCATCGGCGATTGGACGGATGAATATTGCGATTTAACATTGGATAAGATGGTTGCCGTTGTCAAAGAAAAGGCTGACAAGGACATCGTAAAGAAGTTCTCTACGCCGGAAAGCATCCGCGAGTTGAGCGACCAACTTAACAATCTGGATGAGTCCATGAACGGGTTGTACCGCCAACGCGAAAAGGCTCCCGCACCCAAGAAAGGGTTCTTCGACCGAGTACGCACAGCGTTTCGTTCTCTGAAAGGAGAATGAAATGGCAAAAGTGGATTTGACCGAGGACGAAGTTTATTCGCATCTTCACTCTGTTTCTAATTCAAAAGGAAACAGTATTTATGATGCTTTACGTTCTGCCGATATTCCTTGGGACTTTTCTTCTTCTTTTACTTTGCTTCGTATTGTTCGCACAGAAGCAGAATTGACACCGCTTGTTTTTACTGGTGATGCAGAGACCGTCAACTTTATGAAAGAGGTTGCGGAGGTAGAAGAAGGAAAGAGATGCGATTGCTGTGGTCAGCTTATCACAACACCCTTATGGGATATGCCCTATGGTTCATTGTGTGATGAATGCAGCAAACGCCTTGACGAGCAAGTTCACGGCAAATACGAAACGCCTTGGCAAAAAGTAGAACAGGGAAGGGAAGAGCGTTCCACTCCTTGGTGGTTTGACCTTTGAAGTCAGAAAGGAAACGAATGAGCAGATGGAATGTTTTTTTGTAGCGAAAACGCTTCTTATCGTATTTATTATCGCCAAATTGAGATTAAGGGGGTTTTTTCATGTCCGCCGCAAATCCGCTTTACGATGAAGAGCTTCACTGCCGTCACTGCGCTTATCATGGCATCAAATGTAAGCGTGCCAATAACATCACTGTCAATCTTGTTTCGGATTGCGCTCATCCTCACTACGGTTCCTATCAGGGCATTTGTTCTGATTTTGCTCCCAATCCCAACTACCTGTTCTACTTCAAAAACTGGACAAGCTTCCAGGATTATTTTGATCACGCCGCCCCGGATATCCCCCGTCCCAACCTGGCCGACCAAACTGCCGCCGCTGTTTTCTGTTTCAATGGCGATCGCAGCACTCTTTATTTTGTCAGCCAGAACGATTTTATCTTCGGCAACCTTTATCAGGATGGTAAGCTCCGCACCGTCTATCGCCAGGTCAAAACCAAAAACATTCATTCTTCGTCCGGCTATTCCTACCCAACCGAAGCCTGTGATTTCACTCCTCTGCCCCAAGGTGCTTCCGTTCCGCTGGAAGCTGTCTGCACCACCACGCCCGCCTATCCGCCTTTAATCTACACTCCGCCTCTCACCCCGGAACAGGATTGTCCTTACCCCTATGATGAAACTTTTACCCCAAAAGTTTGGGAAGGCAATGATTTCATGCCGCCGCCCACCGTCTGCCCTTGGGGTCCCAACGTCCACCGCTGGCTCTCTTATTTTGGCGAAGGCTACACCTCGGCAAAGGATGATTCTCCCCTCGATCTCTACTGTTCTCCGTCCGCTGGCATCCGCCTGCAAGTTACCGGCCCCTACTTTTACTTAACGGAAACTCACCCCGGTACCGAGCTTCTTTTCACCAACAATGAATCCCATCGCAACTTTCTGGCTCAAGCCTGCACTCTTGCCCACCGCGATATGTCCAGGGACCGTGCCCTGCAACTCCTCTCCCGCACAAAACCGGATTGCGAACTCTGGCAGATTTTGCGTACCCACTGCCTGCCCCCTTGCCCAGTCCGCCTATGATTTCACCCAATAAATCCAAGGGTATTTGCAAAAATAGGTGGTTTGAATAAAACCATCTGTTTTTACAAATACCACAGGCATTTGGATGTTTGTTGCGCCTATCGATTTTCCCAGTTGATAGCTCCGCACGAGTGGCATTGTCTCGTACAATACCGCTCACAGCAAACACCCAGCCAAGGGAAACACAACCTCCTGTTTCAGCAGGAGAGACTTACAGTAAAAGGAGGGTAGCGTATATGCCTACTGTATATGTGTTAAACAAAGATGGTAAACCTTTGATGCCAACGACTCGCTGTATGCATGTGCGCCATCTCCTTAAGAATGGAAAAGCACGAGTCGTAAAATCAAAACCGTTTACTATCCAGTTGCTTTATGAAACTGATGATGTAGTTCAACCCCTATACTTGGGTATCGACCCTGGTAGGACCAACATCGGCATTGCCGTTGTCAAAGCAGACGGGGCGGCGGTCTTTACTGCGCATCTTGAGACCCGCAATAAGGAAGTCCCTAAGCTGATGAAAAAGCGTAAGGAATCACGCTGCGCAAGACGCACCAACGGCAGACGCTGCCGCCGTCAGCGGAGAGCAAAAACCAACGGCACTATTTCTAAGAAGTGCGTAAAGCAAACCACTGCTCAAAATGGTAGTGTTAGTAAACGTGCAAAAGAAATTGGCGTTATCAAGCGCCATCTTCCGGGTTGTGAGAAAGATGTACTTTGCATTGGTATCAAAAACAAAGAGGCAAAGTTCACCAATCGTGCAAGACCGGAAGGATGGCTTACGCCTACTGCAAATCAGTTGCTACAGACACACATCAACTTGGTGAAGAAAATTCAGAAGTTTCTTCCTATCAGTGATGTTGTGCTTGAAGTCAACAAATTTGCGTTCATGCAGCTTGACAACCCTAACATTCAGAAATGGCAGTATCAGCAAGGCCCACTCTACCAAAAAGGGAGCCTTGAAAATGCTGTTTCTGAAATGCAGGAACACCATTGCCTATTTTGTGAGAAGCCCATTGAACATTACCATCATGTAGTACCAAAATCCGAAAACGGTAGCAACACTATCGCCAATATTGTTGGTCTATGCACGGAGCATCACAATCTCGTTCATAAGGATGCTACCTGGCAAAAGAAACTCGCCAAAGAAAAAGTCGGACTCGTCAAAAAGTACAGTGCTTTGAGCGTATTGAATCAAATCATTCCGGCATTGACGAAAGAGATGAATTCTCTTTTTCCGAAGCATTTCTTTGTGACCAATGGTAAAAGTACCTACGACTATCGTACAGCGCACGGTGTGAGTAAAGACCATTGGCTTGATGCTTATTGCATTGCCTGTTCTGTTTTACCCAACGATGTTTGTGATAGCAATATAAACAGCCATGTGCCATACGAATTAAAGCAGTTCCGCCGCCATGATAGAAGAGTGCTACACAAAGCGAACATGAGCCGCGTGTACACACTCAATGGCAAAACAGTGGCAACGAATCGCCACAAGGCTATTAAACAGACTACCGACAGTTTGGAAGAGTTTCGTCAAAGCCATCCAGGTGATGTTTGCAAGCTCAAGGTGAAAGAGCATCATCCTGCATATAGAAACTTGAACCGTAACTATCCAGGAAGTGTATTTCTTGTTGACGGGCAAGTTCATGTGATGCAAGGAGTTAGCGGCTCACATAATGGCAAAGCAGATGGATATTACAATACGAATGGCAACGCATATCCATATTATAAATGTAAATTTGTTGTCAAAAACGAAGGAATTGTATTTGCATAAATTAGTAGACCACCTATTTTCAAATAGAAAATCACCTAATTTTGCAAATACCCAAATCCAACAAGGAGCTGACCCACTCCCCTCATGTCTTCCCGTCTTGATCCTCTTGCCCGCAATTATTATCGCCGCAACAACTACCGGCAAACAGCCGGCTACCCCAAACGTGAATGGACTACCGAGGAAATGAATCTTATCCTCGCCCACTCCATCCCCGACCGTCAGCTTTCCGCCCGTCTTCAGCGCAGCGTTCAGTCCATCCAAGTCATGCGCTGCCGTCTTCGTTCCAAATAAATTTCAATTTTCAAAATCCAAGGAGGTAACAATTATGTTAGGTGGTTTTGGTTTAATTCTCGGTATCGCTGGTCTGTTCGGTTCTGCCGCTGCAGCTGGTTACACATCCAATGATATTAAAGATTTTAATGCCCTCGGTGCCTACCAGCGCTCCATCTCGGAACCCACCCCGGAAGAGAAAGCCATCTATGAAAAGTGGCGTGGAAAAACGTTTAATCAGCGGCATGAAGCTTTTTCAATGCTTGCAGGGGAACATCACGTTGATTGTGCCGATGCCAAACGTATCTGGTGGCAGCATATCTTCGAGGATGAAAAAGTTGAGGTCAATCCCAACTATCTCGACCGTATCAGCGGCGTGCATGACCGCGCTCTGACCTATAAGGCAGAACAAATCGGCAAAAAGCGCCGCGGCTGGTAAGGCAGGTGAATCCTTATGCCCATCAAATTTCTTCTCCTCCTCTTTATGTTTTTCTCCCACCTCATTGCCGATTACAATCTTCAGGGCATCCTCGCCGATCTCAAGCAGCGTTTGTGGTGGGACCTCAAGTACTCCAAGGTGTTCGTTCAGGAACACTATCCTGTTGATTACATCACCGCCCTCATCGAGCATTCCTTCATGTGGTCAACTTGCATCATAATCCCGCTTTTGGTTTATTCTCTGTTCTTTCCTTATAATCCCCATGCAATTGCCTATTTCTGTTCCTCCATTCTTACCAATACCGGTTTTCATGCTATTATTGACCACCAAAAAGCAAACGAAGGTTCTATCTCTCTTACCACCGACCAGCTCCTTCATACCGGTCAAATCTTTTTTACCTGGCTGTTCTTCGTTCTGTCCTATTAAAAAAATAAAAACCAGGGTCGCAAAACCCTGGCGTACATCCTCCCATTCAAAGGAGTTTTATCATGAATTCTATCCCTCAGTCCTCCCAACAGCTTGTTGAGCTGCTCAAATCCAAATCTCTTCACATCTCTGCTGCCGAAAGCTGCACCGCCGGCCTCTTCTCTTCCTCTCTCGCCAGCATCCCCGGCGCATCCAGCGTTATGGAGTATGGCTTTGTCACCTACTCTGCCGCTGCCAAAATGAACCTTGTCTCTGTCAAACCGGACACCATCAAGAATTACACTGTTTATTCCGGTCCTGTCGCCGCCCAAATGGCAATCGGCGCAGCTCAAAAATCTGGCGCAGAGCTTGGCGTTGGCATCACCGGCATTGCAGGTCCTCATGCAGAATCTCAGCCTGCCGGCACTGTCTATATCGCCGTGGCCAATTCGGAGATTCAAAATGTTTTCGTCCGCCGCTATCTTTTTCAGGATCACGACCGCAACATCATCCGCCAAAAAGCCGTCCTTGCTGCCATGGATCTTGTCACCGCCGTTATCACTTCTACCGGCCGCCAGCCCCACTTTGCCTGGTCCTGCAGCCCCGCTATTATCCATACCGTAACCGAATCCAAAACCCACTCATTCTAACCACTATATAATAAGGTAGGTAATTTGCTATGAATAGAGAACGCCGCTCCAGAATTCGCGGTCTTATCAAGGCTTTCAAGGATCTCTCCTCCACCATCCAGAATGATCTCTCCTCCCAAGTTCAGGACCTGCACGATCTTGAGGAAGAAGCCTTCGATAATATGCCGGAGTCTATGCAGGATTCCGACCGCGGCACCGCCATGCAAGATGCCATGGATGAACTTCAGTCCGCTGTTGATCTCTGTTCCGAAGCCTCCGATGCCATTGATTCCATCGTGGATTCTTTACAGTCCGCTGCAGAATGATTTTCCCTCCCCATCAGGTAGTCTACTGTGCAGTGCATCTCGTCCGCCAATACACCCAGCGCCCAAAACCCTGGGTAATTGATTCCGTTCTCCCACCCCATCACGGTGTGGGTTCCGCATCGCAGCCGCTCTGCCAGTTCCCGCTGGCTTATCCCGTTTGCCTTGCGCCACTCTCGTATAATTTGCCCAATCTCCATATTTTCGTGTCCCCTTTTCAATGTTAGTACAGGTTTCCGTTCTAGTATCTTGAATTCCTTTGTGCTATACTCGCATTATACAACAAATGGTTGTCAATTACAACTATTGGGATTAAATTCCCACCATTTTCCAGTCCATCTTTTCGGACGTCAACGAATAAGGAGGAGCCATGAACACACAAACTATTACCCTTGCCCAGCTTGCCACCGCCTGCCAAAACGCAGCCTACATCAATGTCCACCTCTACACCCCGGCCATGTCTTCCCTTTCCACCTTCAAGCCAGATCAAATCCGCTTCATGTCTGCCTCCACCGGCGTCCCGCTGCTTCGCTTCCAAAGCAAAACCAGCACCATCGTCCTGCAGGCTCTCAACATTCAGGCCGCCGTCACCCCCAGCACCCCCGGCAACGAGATTCCTTTTGGCCGTTATACCTACTCCTACACCACCTATGATTTCGCCCTGGATGGTGTAAATTATTCCGTAAATATTTTTCAAAAATCTTGAATTTTACTGTTGACTTCTTGTAAGTAACGTGGTATGATAATATCACAAGGTAAGCAATAAACAAGTAAAGGAGGTTTCCCCGCTATGTTCAAACCCAGTACCTCGGTTCCCAAATTTGGCGAAATCCGGCTGGTCTGTGCTCCGCAAGACCATGCTCTGCTCGGTACGCACAAGTACGTTGGTATTCATCCCTATCTGGTCGTCAGCAATGATGTTTATAACAAATTCAGCGGCCAGTGTGATGTCATCCCCTTCACCACCAAGCGCTTTGCAAGTGCCAGTCCAACGCATGTTGATTATCCAGCCGGTTCCATCCGCGGCCTAACGCGGGATTCTACCCTCGTGGTCGAAGCGCGGGATACCCTCCTGAACTCTCAGCTTGGTGAACCGATTGCCCGCTTCTCGGATGAAAACTGGCAGCGGGCCAAAAAAGCTTTCCTCACTCAAAATCCATTCTTTACCCGCTGGATCATCCCGGAACCCCGCCCAACACCGGTTGCATAGTTTTCCTTTGCATTTCCTGTCTACATACGTTATACTATAAATAACTAGAAAGGCAGGATCTGTATGGGCAAAACTATTATCGATCGGTATAACAATGATTCTGTTCGTATTGATCGTTATCAGCAACTTATCTCTGATATTACCAATGCTTATATTACGGTCAATCACGGCAAAACCGTTCCGCAGTATATCCAAAAAATCATTCCCCGGCTTTCCTACACGCTCGAAACATATGAGCATCAGTACGGCACCCGGTTTGAATCCTTTTCCTATCAGCAGTACGCATCGTTTTATAAGCAGGCAATCATCGGCAACTCGGCAAGTGCAGTTATCAACCGCAACAAGCTGGTCCTTCTCTCCTGTTACCTGGATTACCTGGTTCTTCAAAACGTTATCACGCTGGATCAGTCAACAGGTCATCCGTTCCGTCAGTTTCTTCAGATGTCACTGGCTGATAATGAGGACGATTCTCAAATTTCGTCCAAGCCATCCCTCACTACCGTTTCCAATCCCAGCAAAACCACTCTGCAGCAGTCCCTTGATTCCTATTCTCAGCAGATGCTCTTTTCTGATGAAGAATTCGAATCTCTGCTGGAAGCTATCTTTAATAACAGCGATCTGGACTGTATGCCCCGTGCAATCTATACCCTTGCCTGGTGCGGTGTGGAGGTCAAAAACATTGCTCTTATCAAAAAAGCGGATGTCGATCTTACCCGTATGGTAATTTACGCCACCGAACAAAATCACCTCCCGCAGGATATTGTGATTTCTTCCTCTTTCTGCTGTATCAACCTTGAAAAAGCCATGCTTGCGCAAAGTATCCTGGTGCCCAATCGTACCGGTATGCGTGAAGTATTGTTTTTTGGCCGCGATGATTATGTGATCCGCGGTGTAAAAGGCGCCAACAAGGCCGAAACGCCGGACCCGGACGCCAGCGGTTTTTATATCGTCAATAACATCAACCGCGTCTATTCTCAGCGCCAAGAACAGCTTCCGGTGAACAATCCCTTCAAAAACAAAAAAGTTCTCGTCAGCTCTTGTTATAAATCCGGCCGGTTCCTGCGGCTCTTCAAAACACAACAGCTGTCAGAAAAACTCTGGGGCGTTTATAGCAATGATTTCGTTTACTCTTACAAAAAGTGGCTGTCTTACAAGCAGCTCAACTTAAAATAATTTTTTCTCATCGTGGGGCATCGTCGTCCCACATTTTTACGGGCGCTATATTACAAGTTTTCGCAAACACTATTTTCAGGAGGTTTTTCCCATGACTACCGAATCCATGTCCATTCACCGTGCTCTGGTGGAACTCAAAACGATTGATTCCCGGATCATCAAAAAGATCGATTCCGCCAAGTTCTGTGTCGCCGCCAAAGCCAAAGCTACCAAGCTCGGTGCAATCACGGTGGATGAATTCAAAACATCTGCTCAGGCCAGTTATGATTCCGCTATGGATCTCATCAATCGCCGCAACGCCATCAAGGCCGCTGTCTCCAAGTCCAACGCGGTCACAGAAATTTCAGTGAACAATAAAACTTATACCGTGGCCGAAGCCATCTCTCTCAAGCAGCACGGCATGGAATACCTGGACTACCTGCGCAGCCATATTCAGGCCCAGTATTCAAACGAAACCTCTCAGATCACCTCCGCCAATCTCCGTGTGGAAGCCAAGGCCGATGATATGGCCAAATCGATCTGCGGCGGCGATTCCAAAACCAAGGATGCCGATCCTGAAACTGTCGCCAAGATCCGCAACACCTATCTTGAACAGAACTCCATGGAGCTGGTCGATGGCCTCACCAAAGGCTGTACTCAAATCATTGAGGACCTGCAGTCCCAGATCAATTCCTTCAACAACGAAATTGATTCCGCCCTCTCTGTTTCCAACGCCGTTACCCAGATCACATTCAGCTACTAAGCTGTTTTGATACCATTTGCCTGTATACCGAAAGCGTCAAACCACAAGCCGCTTTGTCCGCTGTGGAATAATGACAAAGTTAAAACTATAAACACCTGTTCCACGCTATCAAATTATGATAAAAATATTGGTTCATTCTTTGTGGCTGTATTTTTGTATGCTCAGCCCGTCAGAATGAATGTTTTGCCCGGAAAGTTTAATGCTTAACGCTTAAACCTCAACGCTCAAATTTCAAACTTTATTTTTTCATCAAGGTTTATTCCTCAACCCCCAAGGCTCAAGGCTCTATTAAATCCTTGGCGCAAGGTCATGTGCATGGCTGTGTCGGCACCTCGCTGTCCTCAAGGCTGGTACATGGGCAACGTGCGAAGGCGGTAGCACGTTAAAACAATCCGCCCTGGTAAGCGGCTGTCGTACAACGGCCAGTATACAAGCCTTCCAAGCTTGGGATGGGGGTTCGACACCCCTCAGCCGCTCCACAACAGAATAACTTCATTTTGGTTTTCACACCGTAAAGTCCCGTCACACCGGCGCGGCCGTGGATTGGCCGTACCGGGTAGCAAACGGCTCCACACCTCGGTCATATCCAGTGGTCAGCGGCTTTTTCGGGGTTCTTGCTTCCATTCAGTTCAAACAGTTTGTCGAGCTGTCTGCCTGAAAATGTTCTGATCGTATTTCCAAATGAACTGCGAAAAGCTTACGCTCTTTTTGTTATCAAACGCAAGCCACTTGTCGCAAAATGGCGTTGTTACAATTTTCCTGTAACTGCGTATATCCAGGTGTTTGAATTTGAATCTATGTACCCGGCACCAGTATAAATATATGTACCATATCGCGGGGTGTCGTCTCCATCATGAATTTATTCTGTTATTATGCCAGGTTAGCTCAATTAGGCAGAGCAGCCGTTTTGTAAGCGGCAGGTTGTGGGTTCAATTCCCCCACCTGGCTCCACCGTTCCGGTTCACTCCGGGGCGTCATGGCTCCCAGCGCCGGTCAAGTCTGGGGTACGCGGAGGGCAATCTCTCCGTCAAATCAGTGGGTGAAATAAACTCGCTGGACGCTTTATTCTGGTCTAACCCCCAGATGCTAAAGCAATGGCAGAGCAGCGGCACACTGCCTCAAAACTATTCCGTTTGCACCTTCGGGCAGGTAACAGTCCACCTTGCCGGGTTCAAAGCCGTCTTTACGGCAGTCTTAACACGCAGCACCCAGCATGAAAACCGATCGGCGGAACTTCCAGTTGGCTTCCAAACACCTTTCCAACTGGTGGCAAGATGGGAAAGTCCTCCGGGCTGCGGTGAGTAGTAAGCAGCGGTAAGTACCTATCGACATATGGTGAGACGGCTAAGCACGTCACTGGTACCTCAAGGGTGGAATGCCCTTTCATACGGAGCAATACTCAAGCTGGTTTAAGAGGCGTCCCTGCTAAGGACGTAGGGTGGTTTATCCCGCCGCGTGGGTTCGAATCCCACTTGCTTCGCCAGTGGCCGGGTCGCTCCCGGACGATCTGAGAGGATGGGGTATCCCTCAGCCAGAAATGAAAATGCTCGGTGGCGTACTAGTCCCACTGGGAAGCCCCACATGGAACATTAGCACAGATGGTCAGTGCCTTCAGCTCATAACTGAAATTACAAAAGTTCAAATCTTTTATGTTCCACCAGTCTTACGGACTTGCCGTAAGGGATTGAAACCTTTTTGGTGATTTATCGGTCAAAAAAACCACCGTTCGGTGCCAACAACCCCGCCTAAACCGGTCCTCCGGTTATAGATGGGATTTACGGGGAAACTCGTAAGTCCGGTTGGTTAGCCTAAGTCTGCTGCTCCGGCAACAGGAAACTACGTTGTGTACCAATAATATAGGCACCTTACTCATGCTCCACAAGTGGTAAGCTCTGCGGACGGCTCGTTAAACATCTCTGAGGGTAGGAGAAGTGCGAACGTCATGTCGAAAGGCTAAAACAGTACAACAACATTGGCGATGTGGATCACAGGGCGCAAGCCCTGACTTATCGATTTATTATTTACGAAAGGGGTGCCTTGCATGAGCACTTGCGCTTGTGTTCTTAGTAAGAGCGGCGAACGTCTGATGCCGACTATCCGTCTTGGCAAGGTGCGCCACCTCCTGAAAGACGGAAAGGCAAAAATTATTAAGCATCATCCATTTACCATTCAGTTGCTGTATGACAGCGAAACGAATATTCAACCCATCGAAATCTGTGAGGACGTCGGTTACAACTACATCGGCATCAGCGTGAAAAGTGAATCTCATGAATATGTGTCTGCTCAGTATGATACATTGCAAGACGAGAAAGACTGCCACGATAGTTGTCGTAGGATGCGCCGCACTCGCAGAAACAGGCTTCGTTACCGTCAAAAGCGCTTTGATAACCGCAAACGTGATAAAGGTTGGCTTGCGCCCTCTCTTGAACATAAGAAAGAACTCAATGTTAATGTCATCAAGATGTATTGCAAGGTAATGCCTATTACGCATGTAACTGTTGAAGTTGGTTCTTTCGATACGATGCTTGTAAAAGCAATCGAGGAAGGCAAAGCTGCGCCGGAAGGTGTGGATTATCAAAAAGGACCTCGCTACAATTTGGCAACGCTACGTGAAGCAGTATTTTATCGGGATAACTATACTTGCCAAGTTTGTGGCCGTGAAGCCCAAAAAGATAGTGCCATTTTGCACGTGCATCACATGTTCTACTGGAAGGGTCGCCACGGCAATAGTCTCAGCGAACTTCTTACTGTGTGTGAAAAATGCCATACGCCAGCTAATCATCAAAAGGGCGGCAAGCTCTACGGATTTGGCGAAAATATTAAGTTTGCCAATCTATCTGGTGCGGCATTTATGAACACTGTGCGCTGGCAAATCGTTAATGAACTTTGCGCTGCTTTTGGCAAGCCGTTCGTCACATTCACTTATGGCGCAATGACCAAAGAAAAGCGAATTGCTCTTCATCTTGAAAAAAGTCATAACAACGATGCGTATGCAATGGGTAGCTTTCATCCAGTCGGCCGCTGCGCGTTTGAACATTATGAAAAAGTGAAGCGCAACAACCGCATTCTCGAAAGGTTTTATGACTCGCAGTACATTGACATTCGCACTGGCAAAGTAACTAACGGCAAAAGCCTCTTTAACGGTAGAATCAACCGCAACCATAAAAAGGATTCCGAGAACCTGCACAAGTACCGTGGAAAGAGGATTCGTAAAGGCTACCGTGCTCTACGCCGCAAGAAGGTGGCTCTCAATCCCGGCGATTTGGTTTTTCTTAACGGAGAAATTCTTGTTGTCCATGGTACTCATACTGATAAAAAAGGTGCCGTAAGAGTGGAATTCAAAGTGGCCGCCAAAAACGGCAAGAAGTCTGCAAACCTTAAAAAGCTAAAAATCATTAAAACATCAAACCTCACGTACTCTGCGTGGAAGAAAGTATTTTAAAAAATACTTGTACTTACCCAATCATCCCGCTGGTCAACCGTGCTCATTTCGCACCGCACTCCGGTCATATCCAAGCGCTTATCCAGGTCGGTTGGGTTCATTGATTCCAACCAATCAATCATCAGCAGTGGGATGATTTTTATTTGGTGTCTCGCCTTTCACGGCGTTTCATATTCCCGGCAAAGTCCCTGGTACCTACAGGCACCGCCTTCACGGCCTGCCCCGCATACCGCTTCCCGGTCATACCCGGAAGATTGAATTTGTCACGATAATGTCAACCTACAAGTTCTCGCTATGCCGGCTCGAACTTGTCGTTTGCCGGGATTTTATTTTTGATTCTATTCAGGGGGAATTTATTTTGTTATATACAAAACAGGAAATTCAATCTTTCTCTGATGAATTTATTTATTCTCGTATGAAAGAACTATTATCCTCTCCTCTTTGTCGTGACATTCCTGAATCTGAACAAGTGGACTGTTTGTTTTGTCTTGAACGTTATGACTGTGCAAATTCTATCCCGCCAGAATTTTTTCAGCTTAATGATGAATTTCAACGGAGAAGATATATAAATCGAAGGAGAGCTGCAAAATGAAATCCCGTCCCACTCCTGCCAACCTTTATACCACTCGCCGCTTCGGCCTTAAGCATTGGCTAGACCACTGGCTAGACCCTGAATCTAAAACCCTTTTCTCTCAGGGCAAATATCCTACCAAACTAACCTATTGGGATCTTCCCAACTGTTTTCTTTCCGGCACTTACTATGGTGCAAAGGGTTATCTCCGCACTGATTCCATCAAAGGTCTTTGGTACCAGCCCTGTTATCACACCAATCACATGTTTAAGGACGATTTCCTTTACATCTCTTATCAGCACCCCATTTCATCTTGTCCTTTATTGGATATTTACCTCTCTTCCCCTGATTCCAAACTTTATGATGAAGTTATTTTCGGCGGTATCATCCCACATTTCCTCCGCTTCGCAGAGCAGTATTCTTTGTATGATTGCACCTCCATCTGGTCACAGATCGAAGAAAAACGTGCCTGGTTCAAAGCCAATTATCCTACAGATTACCAGCATGAAGTTTTGATTCCCGATACCGAAACTTTTTCCACCTACTACCACAAAATTAAAATTCCCTGAATCCTCTTTCACTGAATTCTTATTCAGCAAAAAAGCCATAAAGCATCGCAGCACATTTTTCTGCGGGGCTTTCTATTTTTTACTCTTTTTTCAAAGGGGGTGTTTCCATTCCAGTCGCATTTGTCCTTCTCATAATCCTCGCAGCCATCCTTTTTTGGGCTTGGCTTTCCCCGCACTATGATGAATTTGGTTCCAAAATTCTCGATTTCTTCCGTCAGTTCACCAATAAAAAATAAGGAGTTTTTTCAATGAACAAAACCGTTGGCGCAGTCATCTCTGCCTTTGTCATCATCTTCTGTATCGTTATTGCTCTGTTTTGTACTGTCCGTATTCCTGCTGGCTATGTCGGCGTCATTTACAACATGAACGGCGGCGTGGCGGAAACCACACTCTCTCAGGGTTTTCATCTTGTCAAACCTACCCAAAAAGTTACCACCTACACCATCGGCATCGAACAGTCTTACCTCACCTCCGGTTCGGACGGTGATTCCAAAGGCGATGAATCCTTCGAAGTTCCGTCCAATGATGGTAAGGGCCTTACGGTCGATATGACTTTTACCTACCGTTTTGATCCCGATCATGTCGCGGATACCTTTACCCGTTTCAAGGGTCAGTCCGGTAAAGACGTCAAAGAGGTTTTTATCAAGCCCAACATCATGTCCTGGACCAAAGAGGTCACGGCCAAGTATTCCGTCATTGATCTGCTTGGCGACCAGCGTGCTTCCCTCAACTCGGAACTCACCGCCTACCTCAAGGATAAGTTCGAACCTTACGGCATCATCATTGAATCCGTTTCTCTGATCAATATCGACCCCGATGATGAAACCCGTGCTGCTGTCCAGAAAAAAGTCAACGCTCAGCAGGATCTGGAGCTGGCAAAGATCGAGCAGCAGACCGCCAACGTCAATGCCGAAAAAGAAAAAGAAGTCGCTATCACGAAAGCCAACCAGGAAAAAGAAACCGCTCAGATCAACGCCGAAGCCAAACTGATCGAAGCCCAGGCTCAGGCCGATGCCAACCGCCTGATCTCTCAGTCCCTCACCCCGGAACTGATCCAGCAGCAGATGTATGAAAAATGGAACGGCCAGCTCCCCGCCGTCCAGTCCGGCTCCGATACCCCCATTATTGTTGATACCACCAACTAAATCCTGTTCCATATTTGGAGGTGTTCTTATGGTCATTCTTAATTCCGGTACCTTATTGTTTCTTGTCCTGCTTGCTTTTGCTGCCGGTTTCCTTGTTGATGCTGCCATTGGTGTCCGCGCCCATCTTCATGATAAGGAGGACTAGATCATGAACACTTCTAAACCTAACCCGCACACCATCACCCCCACCACCGTCATGGAATCTGATTTTGATGAACCCACGCCTCACCGCAAACCCGGCAAATCCACCGGCCGTCCCCGCTCCCGGCATAAGCACATGTATACCCTCGGTTGGGCCTCTTATACTTTCGCTTCTCATCTTACCGGCAAAACGTTCACCCGCTACCTGCCCGTCAATTATTGCACCATCTGCGGCCGTCTTGGTGGCGTGTCAGTTTCCCAATTTACCGGTCAAGAACCCAAAGTCCCTCCCATTGGCTCCAAGGTGTTTGTTGTGCCGTCTTTCGGCACCAACGCTTTAGATCTTAATAATTTTATCATTTTCAAAGGAGAATGAATTATGAAACCTAAGTTCCGTCTTGGTGATCGTGTCACCGTTATCAAACCCTATGTTGCCCCCATCCCCGATTATGTCAAGGACAGCGAAATTTTCAACGATCTGTACAAGGCTTTTGGCTTGGATAAAGATATCCGTGGTGTCAAGCCCGGCGACACCTATACCATCATTGAAGCCGAATCCAAACCCCGCACCCGTTCTGACGGCAAAACTGTTTATGCTTATTCTTACCAGGGCAAAAGCGGCAAGCGTTCTGATTTTGTCTTGTGGGAAGATGAAATCAAACTGGTCGAAGCCACCAAGCCCGCCCCGGAAGACGATGATGAAGAGCCGGATACCGTCACCATCGAGATCGAAGTCTCCCTGGACGACAAGGCCGAAGCTCACCGCATCGCTCACAAAGTTGTCGAGCTGGCTTTCAAGTCCTATGCCGCTATCACCAAGGCCACCAATGATCCCGCCTCCATCACCTGGACTGATGATGAAATCGCAGCAGCCCGCAAAAAGGTTGTTGAACTGTCCTCCCGCGTTACGGAACATGGCGGCGATATGCTCTTTGTGCGTTCCGGCAATACCGTGCAGTGTATTATTTATACCTCCAGCTTTGATAATAAACCCGCTTCCAAAGGTTTCGCCAAACCCTTTGATCACGACCCCTTCAATGAATGGATCGGCAAGTGTGTCGCCGCCTGCAAAGCTATGGGCGAATCCATCCCCGGCTTCATCACCCACAAAAACACCAAACAGGATGCTGCGTGATGGGCACAGCACACGAATTTACCACCCGCATCCGCAGCTTTGCCGAGTGCCAGCGTCTTAACCAGGTCGCCAAAGAATGCGGCCAGGTCATTGTCATCGACCGCAACGGCAACCAAGCCAGCGCCAAAAGCCTGCTCTCCCTTATGAGCCTGGATTATTCCGCATCGGTTCGCATTGTGGCCTTCACAGCGGAAGAACTCTTTGCCCTGCATACCGCCCTTCTTGCCTTGAAATGATTTGTCAGGAGGTGTCCGCCACGTTCATCCTACCGCGCTCCCCGCCCCCGTTTTTTCGTCAAACCACCGCAATCATTTTTTCACTTATCTTAACGGGGGTGTTCTTACATGTTTATCTGCAATGTCTGCAAAAAGATTTTTCCTGATTTCAAAAGTTACGGTATGCGCATGAACTACCGCTTCGGCTATGGCTCTGAAAATGACGGCGATATCTTTGACCTCACCGTCTGTGATTCCTGTGCCGATACTGTTGCCAACGCCATTGAACCCGTCTGTGCCATCAACCCCCATCTCACCGTCGATGATGCCTTCTTCCCCTGCGATGAACCGTGTTCCGGCGATTGCTCTAACTGCTCCGGTGATTGTGCCGCCTCCCAGGACGATGAATCCTATGACTTCGAGGATGATGAGACCGATGAAGACGATGACGATGACGATTTTGACCCTGATTTTGGCGGCTGATTAACCATGCCTTTTTATTTTTTCTTTTCTAATTACAAGTTTTCGTAAATATGCCATATTAAGGAGTCCTCTATGCCTAAAAAAAACAACACCATCACCTTCAATTTTGTTGGTGATTTTACTCCTTCCACCAAAAATGATCTGCTTACCTCCACCCCGGCTACTTACGGCGGCATGTCTGATACCCGCCTCCAGCTCAGCTTTGGTGTTAAAGTCGGCAGCAGCGTTCAGTTTGTCTCCCTGCTGGGTCCTTCTCGCTCCGGCGATGTCATCAAAACTTACGACCGGGATAATAACCCCATTGATGTCCGTTGGTCTGACCGCCTTGACCCCGATGTCATTTCCGAAGTTGCCTCCTACCGCACCTACCGCACCAACATCGGCTCGGATGAAACCAAAACATTCATCACCGGCTATGACCTGGCTGAATATCTGGCCGAAGCTCTCAAGAACTATACCGGTCGCATCACCGTCAATGGCCGCATGGTCCTCCGTTACGATTCCAAAGGCATCCTGCGCCGCAACTTCAACATTGATTCCGTTTGGAAACCCCTGCTCGATAAAGACGGCGAACCGGTCGAAAAGCCCAAGCTGGCCATCATGGTCCCCTTCATCTTCAACAAGGATTGTATCGACAAAGCCGACCTCAAGGAAACCGGCAAGATCTACGTCAACGGCTATGTTGAATCCTACATCAACAAGGACGAAGGCGATAAGTATCTGCCGTTGCAGATGATCTTCAATACTGCCGTCTACAACATGGATGACCCCGGTGAAAAGTCTACCTATGAGTATCGTATGGGCGAGCTGGATACCAAAGCCAAAACGATGTTCTGCATGATGTGGGAAGGCCGTGTTGTCAACGGTGCTGAAGAAAAGCCGTTCGATGAATCCTGCCTCACTCCCTTCCAGCTGCGTTCCATCAAGGCCGGCAATGCCACTCTTGAAGATTTCCGTCCCCGCGGCTCCATCTACGGCAACCGTGTTCAGGAACTCCGCCTCATGCGCCCCATGCCCCGCAATGATTTCAAGGATGGCCCGATCGACCTCGGCCTCAAGAATTCCGAGTTTGTTGACCTGATCTACACCCCCACCAAGGATGAATCGGTTGCCGATATGGAAAAGTCCGCCAAAAAGGAACCGGAAACTCCGCCCTTCACCGCCCCCACCTCGCGGGATGAAGACGAGCTGTTTTAATTAACCACCAACACAAAAGGAGCGTGAACCTATGGCATTCAAAATGAATCAGATCAGCTGCGATCTTGCCAGCTACCCCTATTACATGCTGCTGTCCCCGCGCAAATTCGGCAAAACAACCTGGTGGCGCGACCTCGTTGTCGCCGCCTGGGGCAATGCCTCCAAGGGTCTGCTCATCTCCTGCGGCACCGAGTCCGGCTTCCACCACCTCGATAACCTCCAGGTCGAAGAAGCCCTCACCTGGGACGATGATTACGATGAAGAAACCGGCCACCGCGGCCTTGTCCAGATCGTCGATGATCTGATCGAAAACAATGCTGACTACGGCATCAAGGGCGTCTGCTTTGATACTTTTGATACCCTCTTTGATATCGCCACCGATGAAGTCATGCGGGAATCCCGTCGTGAAACCGGCAAGTCCTGCAAATCCATCAATGATGCTTTCGGCGGCTACAATCGCGGCTCTGACCGTCTGATTAAAATCATCAACGATCAGCTTTCCCGCATCCGCAATGCCGGCATCGCCGTCTTCATCCTGTCCCACACCAAGTTTAAGGAGCGCACGGACCCCCTCACCGGCGAAAAGTATGAGCAGCTCACAAACCTCATGCAAGACCGTACATACAGTGCCATTGCTGATAACGCCCAGATGGTCATGGTTGGCACCATCGAGCGCGATATCGCATCCGGCAAAATCGAAAACGAAAAGCGCGTCATCCATCTGCGCGGCACCTCCACCATTGATGCCGGTTCCCGCTTCAATGACCTGCCCGAAACGATCACCCTTGATCCGCAGGATTTCCTTGCCGCCTTCAAACGGGGTGTCGCCGGTGCTCATACTGTTGCTCCGGTTACGGATAAGCAGATTGATGCTGCCGCCAAGGCCGAGCAGAAAGCCGCCGCCAAACAGGCAGCCGTAGCCCGCAAAAAAGAGGAAGCCGAAAAGCAGGCCGAACAGGACGAATCTCACCGTGATGAATATTACAACACCATCGTCAATGGCTTCTCCAACGCCTCGGATGAAATCAAGGCCAAAGCCAAGGAACTGTTGGCCGCCACCGGTGAACCCAAGTTCTCCTCCCCCAACATCCCGGCTGCAACCCTGCGCCAGATCGCTGACCTCTTCGCAGCGTAAAGGTGGTGTCAAATATGGCAGCACCCAAAGTCCGTAAAGGCCGCCGCGTCATCTGTCACGCCACCGGCATCTATGGCAACTCGCTGGATTATTTCAAAGCCCCGGATGGTTTTTATTACCAAACCAAAGAGCTATATGAGCAAAAAAAGCAGGAATCTGATTATTACCGTCAGGTTGTTACCCGCATGGCTTCCTATATGGGCTATGAGCCGGGCGATGTTTTCCCAACGGTCGTCACCCGCGGCCTCATGCAATTCAAGCATTACGGTTATGCCGCTGTCCTTGCTACCATGGAGGAATGCCAGTCCAAAATTGAATACGCTCTGGCTTCCCGCTCTTTCGGTTCGGACTATCAAAAAGCATCCTACCTCATGGCCATCCTTACCAACAATATCAACGATGTTGCCCGCCGCCTCAAATCTCAGCAGGAATTTGAATCCCGTCAGGCTGCACCCCAACAGGCTCCGCCCCCACAGGATTTCACTTCCGCTGCTCAGCCCAAAGATATCACAGATTTTCTGGAAGGCGGTGACTAAATATCGAACTCCAAACCTGTCTTGATAAAATCAATACCTCCCGCGCTCAAGACGAAGCCTCTTTTGTCTTCTGCCTCTGGAAAGAACCGGTTTTGTTTGGCGAGTACGATCAGGTCAACTTCGGCAATGATTTAACCATCAAAACCAAAGATGCCCTCTTCTACTACCAGCTTGGCCGCGGCATGTATGATTCCGGCTTCCGCAATTTCGACAGCATTTCGGTCGATACTTACCTTTCGGATAAAGCCGATACCCGCAAAGTCTTCTCGGCCTACGGCGGCTACCCGGAAGTCGAAAAGCTCAAAACCCTCGTGGATGTTGATAACGTCGAAGCCTACTTTGACCGCATCTCCAAGCTCAACACCCTCTCTGATCTCTGCGAGCAGTTTTTCAAAACTTTCCAGGATACCTCCCGCTTTGATTCCATGTCCAACTCCCAAGTCTACGATTTTTTCGACTATCAGCTCAACACCATCAGCATGAACTCTACCCGCGATATGAAAGTCGAATCTGTCGCCTTTGATGAATCGTATATCACAGAGCTGGATAAGGGCGAAACGGTCGGTCTGAATTACGGTAAAAACTGCCCCCGCCTCAACTGGGCCACTCTCGGCCTTCCCCTTGGTGATCTTTACATGCTGGGCGGCTTCTCCGGCACCGGCAAAACCTCTTTCGTGTTTGAAAATATGATCCTGCCTTTAACCGAATCCGGTGTCAAGTGCTGCATCATTTCAAACGAAATGCAGGTCCGTGCCTACAAACAGCTGCTCACCATCCATATTCTCACCAATGATCTCGGCTACTGGAAAATGACTCGCAAGCATCTCAAGGTCGGCAAGTTCACGGATGAACAAAAAGAAATGCTACTTAAAGCAGCAGCCATCAGCCAAAAGAAATACTCTTCCATCCGCTTCATCAAAATGTTCGATAACGATACCTCCCGCGTCATCAAGTCGGTTCGCAAATATTCCAAACTCGGCTACCAGATGTTCCTGTGGGACACCATGAAGTCGGACGATGACGGCGGCAATATGGAAATGTATCGCCAGCTCTTGCAGTCCTCGCGCAAAATTTTCCAGTGTGCCAGTCGGGAAAACGTCTCCATCGTCTGTACCTATCAGCTGGCTCTCTACATGAAAAACCAGCGCTTTCTCGATGCCTCCACCCTTTCCAACGGCAAACAAATCAAAGAGGTCTTTTCCGAAATGATTTATATCCGGGAACTTTGGCAGGATGAATACACCGGCGAAAAATGTGATTGTCACGCATACACCCGCACCCGCAAACCGGATGGCACCTGGGAAAAATTCACCACCCCCATCACGCTGGATAAAACCAAAAAGTACATCGTCGCCTTTCTCGATAAAACCCGTAACGATGAAGACGGTCAGCAATTTTTGTATGAAGCAAACCTCAGCTGGAACAACTGGAAAGAGGTCGGCTATTGTACCATCCGCAATGACCATGTAGCCATCGGCCGTTAAAGGGGGTGCGCCCATGAACGCGGCACTCCTCTCCCAGCGCCTGATCGGCCACTCGGATGATATCTACACCATCCTCGAAACCCTCGGCTATGAAAACATTACGTTTAATTCAGCCAAAGCTCAGTTCCGCTTTTCACGGGCGGACGGCACCAACCCTACCAGCATTGTTCTAGATGTTGATTCTTTACGGTTTTATTGCTTTTCCACCAACGGCAAAGGCAATCTTTTCACCCTCATTATGTCGCGCCTGAACTGCACTTTCCCGGACAGCTTAACCTTTGTCACCACCGTCCTGGATCTCGACCAGAATGATTTCTCGGCCAAAGTTCACTACCCCTTCGGCGGCTTCTACCGCAAGCTCCTCCCTGATCAGCCGGAAGATTACTCCGTACCTCCCATCCCAGAGGAAACGTTGCAGCCATACTTGGGCAAGTACAACCAAATGTTCTTCCGCGATGGCATTGATTATGTAACGCAGGAAAAATTTCAGGTTGGTTATGATTTTCTTTCTAACCGTATCACCATCCCGGAGCGCAATTTTGATGGCCAGCTCTGCGGCATCATGGGCCGCTCCAATGACCCCAACTGCCCCCATCAGGACCGCTGGTATCCCATCGTCAGCTGCCCGCGCAGCAAAACCCTGTTCGCCCTGCAGCAAAACTACCAGCGCATCATCGAAACCCAGAACGTGGTCCTTTTTGAATCGGAAAAAGCCCCCATGCAGTGCGCATCATTCGGTGCCCATATTTCGCTCGGTCTCTGCGGCTGCCATGTCTCCCAGGCTCAGCGCAGCATGATTTTTTCTCTTCGCCCCAAAACTATCGTTCTCGCTCTTGATGAAGGATTAGAAGAAGACGCTATCCGGGAAGAAGCCGCCAAGCTTGTCCAGAACAATTTAATCCTAACTACCAGGGTCGGCTATGTCTGGGACCCTGACCACGATATTATCCCCGCAGGCAGCAAACAAAATCCCGCCGACCTTGGCCGCGATGCCTATGTCGCCTGCCTGCAAACGAAAGTGAGGTGGTTATAATCGAACGCGCCAAAGACCCCCGCCTGCAAGAACTTTTCGATGCCGGCGTGAATGTATACAGCTTTTCCAAATTAGGCACCATTGAGCAGTGCCAACTCCAGGCGTGGTACTCCTACATCAAACATGAAGAAGGAATCGACGGTATTTATTCACGGTTAGGTGGCTCTATGCACGATGTTCTGGAACAGTTGATTCACCAGCAAGTAACCTGTGATGACCTTCTTCCCGCCTTACATAATGCCCTGGATGAATGTGAAACCCTCGGCCTTACCTTTCCTAAGGACTTCCGCGGCAATGATTCCATCAAAGAGAAATGGGTCAAGGATATGACTCACTTCTGCCAGAACTTTTACCCGCCTAGGGGCGAGTTCAAAACAGAACAGCTGCTTATTTACCGCGTCAGTCCTACCCGCGCCATTCAAGGCTACATTGACCTGATGAAATTGGAACCCGATGGCTCTGTGTCGGTTTACGACTGGAAAACGAGCACACGATTCGCCCCATCTACCCTATTGGAGCATGGCCGCCAGCTTGTGATCTACGCTATGGCATTGGAGCAGGCAGGTTATACAGTCAAAAATCTCGCCTGGATCATGCTCAAGTATGTCGAGATCCGTTACACCTGGTACGCCACATCCCGTTCTCGCAACAAAACCCAGTGTACCCGCATCGTCAACCGCTCCAAAATTTACGATACCATCGCCCCCGCGGTCGAATCCGCCTGCCGCGATGCCGGTATGGATGAAGCCGAGATTGAATTCGCCATGCTGGATTTCAAAGAAACGAATCTTCTCGGCCCCAAGTTTCCCATGTCGGTCGCCCAGCAATTCATCATCAAACCTTTTGTAGAACCTTACCCCTACACCCCGGAACTCAAGCAGGAAGCTCTTACTTACATCAACAAGGTCGCCGATGTCTATGAGTCCCTGCCCCAGGATGAAACCACTCCCTGGCCTGCCCGCAAGGTCGATAAGGACAGCGCTTTCTTCTGCAATAACCTTTGCAGTTACCGCAAAATCTGCCCCGCCATCCGGGATTATAACGCCCAGGCCCTCATCGCAGACCCGCCCAAAACCGAAGCTGATTTGTTTTAACCAAGGAGCCGCCCATGACCACCCGTTCCCCGCCCCCACAGGGCTTTTGAAATAAATTACAGGAGGTGAATAAAAATTTTTGGACGTTACTGGACTAAAGATGAAGAAGCTTTGCTGAAGCTTATGTATGAGCGCGGAGATTCTATTTCTGATATTGCAAAAGCTGTAAATCATGGCGAAAAAGGCATCTACAACAAAGTTTGCCTTATGGGGTACAAACGCAAGGTGTTTGATAAACACGATGTCCGAATGGCCGCTATCTATAAAGATAAGGATTGGTGCTTTGATCGCTATATCAACCAACAGAAAACCTTCGACGAGATGGCAACAGAAGCTCATTGCAGCAAGCGTGTCATCCAGAAATGGTGCGCGGATATCTATGGGTATAACATGCACACCTATCGCCATTACGCAAAACTTAAACCTATTGAGCGTGAAATCGTAATGGCGGGTCGGCTAGGGGACGGACATATCACCAAAGGAGATCAGCCCCTTTATACTGAAACACATGCAGAGGACCAAAAGAACTATCTGTTCTGGAAGTTCTCTAAACTCCCAACGATCTGTTCTACGCTCCCCAAGTATACACCTGCCAAAATCAAAACGCTTAACGGAAAAGATTATCTATGCCAAGCTTCCTATCGGTTGTCGAGCCGTGTTCTGGATGAACTAGCAGAAATTCGTGACATGTCAAAGCTTGATATCATCAACTCACTTTCAGGACTTGGTGTTTCACTGTATTTTCTTGATGATGGATATCGTGATAATTCCAACTGGAGTTTATGTACAGGAGTTCTTACAAACGAAGAGGTTGAGCAGCTAATTTTTATTCTGAAAAATAAATTCGGCATTACCATGTGGCGCAATAAAGATCCTCGTTACGCTATTGTTGATACTCCCTCCTCTAAACTGCTGGACGATCTTATCCTTCAAAACCTCCCGCACAATCTCGATATTATTCAGCACAAAATCCCCTGGGCATATCAAGAAAACACAGAGGTGCTTGCCTCATGACAAACAATTACCTCTGCTATCACCTTCACGATGACGAAGGATCTGTCCTTGATTCCTGTACCAAATATCAGGATTACATTAACCTGGCCGTTCAAAGCGGCATGACTGCCCTTGGTTCCTCCAACCACGGCACCCTGCTGAACTGGACAGCTAAAAAGCAGGCAGCAGAAAAAGCCGGCCTCAAGTACATCTTCGGCGTTGAATGTTATCTTACCGACCGCCTTACTCACCAATCTCCCGGAGAAGATAAGCCTCATAAGCTACGCGATAACTACCACACGGTTCTGATCGCCCGCAACACCAAAGGCGTTATGGAGATCAATAACCTTATCAGTCTTTCCAATCGGGAAGATCACAAGTATTACAAACCTCGTGTCACCTTCGATGAATTTTACAACCTGTCCGATAACGTCATCGCCACCTCCGCCTGCCTTGCCAGTCCTCTGCATCACTACACTGCGGACGTTGAAGATTTTGACCCCACCCGTTATGAGCAGCTGATTCAACGCTACGACTTTCTGGAGATTCAATACCATAACTGCAAAGAGCAGATCGAATTCAACCAATACCTCTATGAGCTGTCTCAAAAGTATCACAAGCCCCTCATCGCGGCCACCGATACCCACAGCTCCACCACATATAAAGCCGAGTGTCGCAAAGTTCTCATGGAAGGTAAAGGTATTGAGTTTACTGGCGAAGATGAGTTCGACCTTACCTTCAAAACTTACGAGCAGCTGGTTGCGGCCTTTGAGCAGCAGGATTCTTTACCGCGTGAAGTCTGGATGCAGGCGATTGAAAACACCAACTGTCTGGCTGACTCCACCAAGGGTTTCAAGCTCAATACCAAAGCCCGCTACCCCATTTTGACCGGCTCTGTGGAGTCCGATGCTAAAGCCTACATCGAGCGCACCCACACCATGCTGGAAGATAAGATCCAAAAGGGCATCATCCCCCAAAATGAAGTCGCTGCCTTCCGCAAAGATATTGAGGAAGAGCTGGCTGTTTTCAAAAAGGTAAACATGCTGGGCTTCATGCTGTCGATGTCAGACCTTATGATCTGGGCCAAACATGAAAAGAACATCCCCATTGGTCCCAGCCGTGGTTCTGTGGCTGGTTCCCGTGCGGCTTTTGTTACAGACATCATCGACGTTGACCCCGTTCGCTGGAACCTTGTTTTCTCTCGCTTCTGTAATGAAAACCGTGTCGAAATTGGCGACGTGGACATTGATACTCCTGATGCTTACCGCCCCCTGATTTACGATCACATCTTTGAATCCTTTGGCCAACGCAAATGCGCCTATGTACTGGCTCTCGGTACTGTATCCGACAAAGGTACGATTGATGAAATTGGCCGTGCCCTCGCCAAACGCTGGCAGAAAGCCAATCCCACCAGCTCTAAAGAATCTAACCCATGGTCGCTCGATCGTATCGCTCAAATCAAAGACGAATACGATGCCGATCCCGAAACCTGCAGAACGAATTATCCTGATCTTTTCTATTACTTTGATGGCATCAAGGACACAGTAGTTTCTCTTTCTCATCACCCGGCCGGCGTTATCATCGCTCCCATTGATTTGTACGAACGTTACAGTGTCTTCCGTGATAAAGACGGCCTGCAAGTTCTTGCGCTGGATATGGACGCCTCTCATGCAGTGGGTCTGGCCAAATACGATATCCTCGGTTTGTCAACAATTGCCCAGCTCGATGAAACCTGTAAGCTCGCTCACATCCCCTACCCTCATACCTGGCAGATTAACTTTGATGACCCTGCCGTCTGGGCGGATATGAAAACCAGTCCTTATGGTCTGTTCCAGTTCGTGGAAGATTTCGCCTTTGAATCCTTAAAAAAATACGATGTCCACAGCATCAAGGATCTCAGCATTGTAACCGCTGCTATCCGCCCTGGCGGTGCATCGTATCGGGACAAGCTCTTCCGCCATGAACGCGGCCAGAACCCCTCCAAAGAGATTGACAACTTGCTTGAGGACACGCTCGGCTGGCTGATTTTTCAGGAACAATCTATTTCCTTCCTGCAGCAAATCTGCGGCATGTCCGGTGGTGATGCTGATTCTGTTCGCCGCGCTATCGGTCACAAAGATGAAAATGCTATTAAGGAAGCTCTCCCCCATATTCTGGAAGGTTACTGTGCTCACGCTTCCAGTTCTCGCGCTCAGGCAGAGCAAGAAGCCAAAGCATTCCTTCAAATTCTTCAAGATAGTAGCAACTACCAGTTCGGTCTGAATCATGCTACTGGCTACTCCATCCTTACCTATTACTGCGCTTACTATCGTTATTACCACCCTGTTGAATTCGTTACCGCTCTGCTCAACACTGCGGACAACCAAAAGAAAATCCTTGCCGGCACAGCTCTGGCGGCACAGCGCGGCATCAAAATCATGCCTATCCGCTTCCGCCACTCGCTGGACCAATACACCCCGGATGTTGCCAATCGCGCCATCTATAAAGGCATGGCTTCCATCAAATACCTCAACAAGCGCATTGGCCGTGAACTTTATGCTCTGCGGGATAACACTTACGCTGATTTTATCAGCCTCCTGCAAGATATCAAGCATAAAACCTCGGTCAATTCCCGCCAGCTTCAAATCCTGATTGAACTTGATTTTTTCCACGAGTTTGGAAATCCCAACCAGCTTAAAGCCCAGGTTGAATTGTTCGATAAGTACAGTGATTCCATTCAGCTCTCCAAAGCAACCGTTGACCCGTTCATTGACCATGATGCAATGCTCACCTTATGTGAGAAAGAAACTGAAAAGAAATACATCAACGTGGACTGGCTCGGCATTGTCCGTCACTGCGCCAAAGAAACCTCAGAAATCATCACTCCGGTCAGCGATATTCTTCAGTACGAGATGGATAATCTTGGCTACCTCCAATACCAAAACCCCTCTCTCGCTTCCACCTACCACTACATTCTTTCCATTGACGGCAAATATAAAAACAAGACCATCGCACTGTACCAGCTTGCAACCGGTCAAACCGTCACTTTCAAAATCCGTCCCTCCACCATAGATCAAAACCCCATCGCTCAAGGCGATATCATCAAGGTTCTTGGCACCAAGCAGGAGGGCAAGTGGTCCCGCACCGATACCGGTTGGGTCCAGTCCACAACAGATTTCAACACTTTTCTTTATAAATACAGCCATGTACGTTAATTTTTTTCTGGTTATGGCGGTTCTCAATACTGCCATCAGTGTTATTGCCACTATTTTCGGTAACGTCACCAAGAGTTCGATGCCTGGTGATACGCCCATTTTGATTTCCACGTCTTCTTCCCCTCCCAGTTTGAACTCATCTATCCCTTCAACCTCATTCTCGCCTGGCCGGTGGGGCGGTTCAAAGCCCTCGACCAATAACAATCGGTTTTTTTTATCTCGTGATGACTGGTACAAACTCTATCTCACAGCCATCGTTTTCAGCTTGTTCTGGTGGTTCAGATCCTAGGGGGTGATATTATCGAACCAGTCTTTGTTAAATCCGCCCTTGAAACTTTTACTATCCTGATTGATACCCGTGAGCACGAAACCTCGGCGCTCACTCAACGCATTCAGCAAATGGGTTGCCCAGTCGAACGGCAAAAGCTCTATTTTGGCGATTATTCTGCCAAGGTCATCTTGCCCACCGGCGTTCCATACAGCCTGGAAAATATCGTCGTGATCGAACGGAAGATGTCCAGCGACGAAATCGCAAATTGCTTTACCTCCCAGCGTGATCGCTTTACCCGTGAATTTGAACGTGCCAAAGCAGCCGGTGCCCGTACCTATCTGCTTGTTGAGCGCACCACCTGGGAAATGCTTTATGCCGGTACATACCGCAGCAAAATGAACCCTGTTGCCATGGTGGCCAGCCTCACAACCTGGCTTGCCCGCTATGACTGCAAGCTCATTTTCTGTGAACCTCAAACATCCGGCAAGCTCATCCATGATATCCTCTACCGCGAAATGAAACAGCACCTGGAGGGGGTTCAGCCATGATGCAAGCCGTCCTATTCGCCAATTATCCGTCCGCCTCTCCCCTGCTCCGTGCCCACCGTAGCTACCAGGTCGTCACCCGCCTTCAAATCGGCTGCTTCGTCCTCGCTGCCGGCCGCCTGGTCTTTCTTCCGGCCGCCCTCCAGGGCAAAACCTATCTTCTCGTTAAAGGAGTTGATCCACCGCCCCCATGAATACTACCCGTGAACTCCACCGCAAAGAGCGTGCCAAGGCAGAGCTTGAATCTATCTGCCGCAGTTATGCTTCCAAATGTTCCGCTCTCATCATTACCTATAACATCAATGATCTAACACCCGCCCAGCGTGCAGCGTTCAATGCCCGCCAACCTTTTCACTCTTACCAAAGCAGGTGATCTTATCAAAAACAAAGCAATCGCAAACGCCGTCAACATCAAGCGCAACGGCAAAGCCATCGCCTGGCTCTATCAGAACACCGGCAATATCCTGGATTACAAAGATGGCGATAAAGTCAAGTTCGATCTCACCGCTATCCAAAACGATCCCGATTGGCCTATCCTTCGCCAGGACTATAAAGACTTCATTCTCTCCAATGCGGATACCGTTTTCACTCTGGAATTTGAACCTCGTTTCCGCAAAAACCACACTCTTGCCTGCCTGAAAGAAGATCCCGTCACCCCTAAGCGCCTGTTCTGGATCGGCCATCTTATCAAGCAGTGCGAACCCGAACAGGAGGCCGCCCATGACTGAACCAATTACCGATGCCATTGGCCGCGAAATCCATGTCGGCGATACCGTTGCCTATGCGCAGACGGATAAAAACAGCGGCATCAACTGGAACACTTATGTTGTAATCGGTTTCACTTCTTGTCGCGTCAAAGTTTCCAACCCTACCTACCGCGGTTATGCCTGGGAGAAAGATTATATCCTTCTCTACCCATCCAACTGCGTCATCTTACAGGAGGCACCCACAGAATGAAAATTATCCCTCAATCCCACGAATGGATCACCCCGCTCAACCGTGATGTCACCATGCAGCGTATCGAGCGCATCGCCCGCACCTGCTATCAAAGCGAGGATGCCATCAAGCCCGGCAGTGATTCCAAAATGGTCGCCATGCTCTGCAAAAATCATCATTACGCCATGGTCGAGCATATCAGCTTGACCATTAAATTCATCACTGACCGCGGCGTTGCCAACGAGATCGTCCGTCACCGTATCGGCTCCTACGCCCAGGAATCCACCCGCTACTGCAATTACAACAAAGATAAATTCGGCAACGAAATTACTGTTATTGACCATGGTTATATCAATGAAAAGCGTTCCTACTGGATTACCGGCTGCGAAAATGCAGAGAGAGCGTACTTTGCCATGCTGACCGTTGGTGCCACCCCGGAAGAAGCCCGCGATGTCCTTCCCCTCTGCCTCAAGACCGAGATCGTTTGCACATGGAACCTGCGCGAATGGCATGAAGTCCTCCGCCTTCGCACCGCCAAGGATGCCCACCCCGCTATCCGCGCCCTCATGATTCCTGTCCTCAAGGAGCTGCAGGCTGTCTACCCTGAAATTTTCAATGATATCGAGGCGTCCGAATGACCCAAGAAGAAATCCGCAAGCTCCTCAAAACCTACGAGTTACATATCAACCAGGTGGAAGATGATGAAACTGCTCTTCGGGACTTGTCCGAAGTTGTCCATAAAGTCCTCACTGATTCCACCCGCGCTGTAAAGCTTAACGCCTGCGCCGTTGCTGCCTGGGCTTTACACATTCCCGTCTGGGGGTACGCCGCATCCAAACTTTGGAACTGGTTTTTAGCCATTGGCCCCATCCCCACCATCGGCGTCTTTCATGCAGCCGGCATCGGCCTGGCTCTTGAATTCATCGTTGATACCACCGGCATTCCCCACAAAATCCCCCTGCAGAATGATGTTCAAAACGTCATTGACGGCAAATCCAGCTGCTTTGATTCCTGGTCTTTGCCGGATGGTTTGTGTGTTTTCCTCGGCACTTTTGCCGGTCTCTGCCCGCCCGCGTTGGTCGCCCTCTTTGCCGGCTGGCTAATTAAATTTTTTATGTATCTATAAGGAGGTTACTTCATGAATGATGTTCAGCGCTTTGGTCGCATCCAGGTTGAAATGTGCGATACTTTCAAATCCAAAAACGCAGATTACGGCAATTCCTTCTCCCAGCTCTATCAGGAGTTTGGCGATAACGGCATCATCACCGCCGCCGTCCAGATCTCCCATAAGTACCACCGCTTCATGAATCTTATCAAGGGCACCCCCGCCAAGGTCAATGAATCTCTGCGCGATACTCTGTTGGATCTTGCCAACTACTGCGTCCTCACTGTCATGGAGCTGGATAAGGCCAAAGAAAAAGCAAACGCTTCAAGCTCCTCTGCCTTCGCTCAGGCTGCTTCTGCCGTTACATATCGTACAACTCCGCAGCTTGATTACAGCAAGTATATCTCTGACGACACCATCCTCACCTCTCGTGATGCTCCTGCCGCCACATTGAAGATAGATACCGAACCATTGTCCGCGCTACAAGGTGCTGAATAAGGGAAAGGCGGAGGAACACTTTTGAAATATGTAGGAAGTAAGGCGCGTGTCGCCAAAAAAATGTTTATTTACAAGGAGGGTCTATGGAAAATGTAATTCTCTACACCACGCATTGTCCGCGCTGTCTGATTCTGGCAAATAAACTGCAGGAGAAAGGCATCCACTATACGGAGTTTACCGATGTACAGAAAATGCTTGAAATGGGCATGGATATGATGCCTGTTCTGCAGGTGGGCGAACAGCAGTATGGATTCAAAGAAGCAATTAAAATCGTAGGAGGTATGTAATGGCTATCGAACAGTATGAAAAATATCAGCCGTATCTTGACTTTATCAAGGAATATGCCGCATCCAGCAACGCAGCCACTGGCAGTAAGGTTGATGCGAACGCGAATGTGGAATGCAAGAATGTCACCACTTTGACTGGTGAGCTTTATAAAAAGGACGGTATCGGCATCAACCGTCTGCGTATGTGGCAAAAAATCAAAGAGCTGTACGGTCAGGAGTATGCCGACAAGTACATTTACCAGCTTGACCACCATTTTATTTACCGCCATGACGAAACAAATCCGTGTCTGCCGTACTGCGTCTCCATTACCATGTATCCGTTCCTGTTCAATGGTCTGGAAAGCATCGGCGGCGGCTCATCTGCTCCTCACAACCTTGATTCCTTCTGTGGTGAATTCATCAACCTGTGCTTTGCCATTGCATCTCAGTTTGCCGGTGCAGTTGCCACCCCTGAGTTTATCTCGTATCTTGATTACTTTATCCGCAAGGACTATGGCGACGATTATTACCTGCACGCTGATAAGGTAGTCGATCTTTCCAGCCGTCATCGCACCATCGACAAGGTTATTACTGACCAGTTTGAGCAGGTCGTCTATTCTCTGAATCAGCCTGCCGCTGCTCGTAATTTCCAGTCCATCTTCTGGAACTGCGCATACTTCGACAAGCCATATTTTGAGGGCATGTTCTCTGATTTCGTATTCCCCGATGGCACAGAAATGCAGTGGGAGTCCGTGTCTTGGCTACAAAAGCGCTTTATGGAATGGCTGAATCAGGAGCGTCTGAAGAAGATTCTTACCTTCCCTGTCGAGACTCTGAACCTGCTGGATGATGGCACTGATTATGTCGATAAGGAATGGGCTGACAATGCTGCCGAAATGCTTTCTAAAGGCCATAGCTTCTTTATCTACCGTTCCAATAGTGTGGACTCTCTGGCATCCTGCTGCCGTTTGCGCAATGAAATGAGCGACAATACCTTTAGTTATACTCTTGGTGCTGGCGGCGTGGCTACTGGGTCTAAGGGTGTTATCACCATCAATATGAATCGCCTAATCCAGACTGCTGTTGCCGATGGCCGTGATATTTGCGAGGCCGTTCGTGAACAAGTCAAAGACATCCATGTTTACCTCAAGGCATGGAACGCAATTTTGAAAGACGAGTTCAATGCAAAGCTGCTCCCTATCTACGATGCCGGATATATCTCTTTGGATAAGCAGTTCCTGACCATTGGCATTAACGGCTTTGTTGAGGGCTGTGAATTTCTTGGCTACACCATCTCCCCGGACGATCAAAACTATGTTGATTTTACGAACAAAGTGCTCAAGGTCATCTATGACGAGAACAAGGCAGATCGCTCTGACGGCATTATGTTTAACACAGAATATGTCCCCGCTGAAAACCTTGGTGTCAAGAACGCAAAGTGGGATAAGCAGGATGGCTTCGTAGTTCCGCGTGACTGCTACAACAGTTACTTCTATGTTGTCGAAGATCCTACCAAGCCGCTTGATAAATTCATGCTTCACGGCTCCAAAATGACGCAGTATCTGGACGGCGGCAGCGCTCTGCATCTGAATCTGGAGGAACATCTGGATAAGGAGCAGTACCGCAAACTGATGAATGTGGCCATCAAGACTGGGTGCCCCTACTGGACGGTGAATGTGCCGAATACCATCTGCAATGACTGCGGACACATTTCTAAACACCACCTGCATAAATGCCCTAAGTGTGGCAGTGAGAACCTGGACTATGCAACCCGTGTCATTGGTTATCTCAAGCGCGTATCCAGCTTCTCCGAAGCCCGTCAAAAGGAGGCAGCGAAGCGCTATTATGCAGACTGATTGCAAGCCGCTTCTGTATAGCCACTATGATGTAACATTCCAAGAGGTCCCCGGCGAAATAAGCCTTGTGTTTGATATCACAGGCTGTCCGCATCACTGCCCTGACTGCCACTCCAAATTCTTATGGGAGTATAGCGGCAACACATTGCTGGAGAATCTTCCATCGGTCATCAATAAATACCGGTCCATGATTACCTGCGTGTGTTTTATGGGCGGCGACCAGAACACAATCGAACTACTGAAAGCATGCGAAATCGCACATCGGTACAACTTGAAAACATGCCTCTACACAGGTCTTGACTACCCAAGTTTTGTTCGCCTGATGTATGACGGTGGACCGCGCGATTACGGCGCATACTTCAATTTTATCAAGGTTGGCCCGTATGTCTCTGAACTCGGCGGCCTTGACAATCCAAAAACGAACCAGCGTTTTTATGAACTCAGAGGAAATGTACCGATTGATAAAACAATCCTGTTTCAAAAGGAGTACAAATGAAAATTATTACAAACCCCAGCTGGACAAAAGAGGAGGTCGAAGAATTCCGCGCCTCCATCAAGTCCAACAACGGCTATTGTCCCTGTCGCATTGAGCATATCCCGGCCAACAAATGTATGTGTCAGGAATTTCGTTCTCAGGTTTCCGGCCAGTGCCATTGCGGCCTCTACCTCAAGGAGGATTAACTATGAATCTCAATAAATGCAACAAACTTTTTCGCTTTGGCGTGCTCTTCTCAGCGTTCTTCACGGCGCTTGTTTTGATTGTTTTCTGCCCCCGGCTCAACACCACCGCCTATGCTGAGTCTTCCACGCCCGAAACCGCCGTCACCACTTACATCGTTACCTATCACGCCAATGGCGGCTACTGGTGGAGCAACTGGTCCCGCCCGACTTATTCTTTCGCCACCAAAAAATATGAGCAGGAGGAAGGCAAAACCTATCAGATCATTGATTCCAAGCCTACCTACGGCGCCAACACCTTCAACGGCTGGAACACAGAGTCCGACGGCTCCGGCACCTGGTATTCCCCCCATCAGGAATATGTCTGTACCGGCAATATGGACCTCTACGCTCAGTGGCTCGGCCCCGTTCCTGCGCCCACCGCTGAACCTACTGCCACACCGGAACCTACCCCGGAACCAACTGTTGCGCCCACAGCTACTCCGGCACCGACTGCAACTCCCGAACCTGTGACCACTCCGACACCAGTTCCCTCGGCCAAGCCCAATTATCGCGCCATGTTCCGCGCCTGGTTTAGCTATCTTCGCCGCCAGATGATTGGTCTGTATAAGTAAAGGAGGTACTCCATGCACTATGAAACTCCGTATGTAAACTATACCATCCCTGGAAATTTTTTTGGCGATGTCATTTTTAAGGATGAACTTTCCGTCAAACCTCTTGCCTCCGACATCCCCCTCCCCTCCTATGCTCACCCCACGGACGCCGGACTGGACCTGCACGCCATCAGTGTGGAAGCACCCGGTACCGTTATCGTTGCCACCTGTATTATCCAGCCTGGCATGACCGCCAAAGTACATACCGGCATCGCCATCAAGCTGCCCCACGGCACATTCGGCGCTGTCTATCCCCGCAGCGGCCTTGCCACCAAAACCGGCCTCGCCCCCGCCAATATGGTTGGTGTCATTGATGAAAACTATACCGGCGAAATCATCGTGGCCTTACATAACTATAGCAATGAACCTCAGGCGTTCGCCATCGGGGATCGTATCGCCCAGCTGGTCGTCCAACCCGTTGTCCACTGCACCGTCACCCAGGTCACAGAACTCCCCCATACCGACCGCGGTAACGGATCTTTCGGAAGTACAGGAGAACAGTGATGCACAAACTCTATTCTGCGAAGTATATATTGATTTCTGACGGAACAAATAACATTTTTGCTAGTGATTTGTTATTTTTAGAGGGTGAACCAACTAAACACCTTGACAGTTTTGGAACCTTTTATGAATTCTATGATGCTGTAGCTTCTTGCAAGTATCCCTGGAGCAATCACTGTTACTGTGATAAATCAATGTTCCTTCATAAACCACTTGTTAAATTTTATGGAACTTTTGACTGGTTTTTTACGGCAGAAAATTTCAAAGCACCTGTTTCTGTTGAAACGCAGTACAAAGAATGTTCCACTAAGGATTATGACTTTAATTTTTTCAAAGAAAACCTGTCTATGGACGACTTTGTAATCTTCCTGCGGGAGCATAACCTTATCGGAGGCAACACTTAATGAATCTTACTTTTGTTCCAAACGCCCTTGAAAAAATCTCTCCCACCTGGGTTATGTCAGACATTACATACCCCGATGGTATCATAACCCGCACCGAGGACGATTACCTTCGCCGCATCGGCAGCACCTTCAAGGGTATTTCTTTCCTTGGCCCTGGCTATCCTGCCTGGTTTGAATACTCCAAAGATAACCTCGGCGCTTCCAAGTCTGGCTTCTTACATACCAGCCTTGTTAAAGAGCTTGAAATTATCCTAGATATAGGTTATGCCAAGCTTGCCATCACAACCGAACATAGCATTTTCTTTCTGGAATCCGCAGAACCCGTTCAGGAAACCGCTGAAATTCATGAGCTGATGGATCAAATCAACGCTCTAAATAAGTAACAAAAACATTAAAGGTTGCGCTCTTAACGCGCGGGTGGGTATGGGGTTTATTATTTATGACATTATCAGAAAAATCAGAACTGCTGCGCCTGTTACAGCTCTATCAGGACGATCTTTTGCGTAAAAACCGTAAGAACATTGAAACAGCTGATGCTGTTGCCAAAAATAGCCTGTCCTTTATGGATGCTTCTTATTTTTACGGTATTAAGGCCCAGTACAACCACGCCCGTCTGATTGCTCGTAAGTTATCAGTTGAAATCGGTAAAGATGTCAAATCTTACTGGGAGCTGTCCTGATTCACAAACAAAAAACCGTGCAGGCACAACCACCCACACGGTTCATTCCATTACTTTAATTTTTCCAAAATCTCATCAGCACTCATGCCGTTCGCCAGCAGCTGGTTGATCATTTCCTGCGCTTGAATTTTCTTTGCTTCCGCCTCAGCAGCAATGTCCGCCTTGGCCTTTTTCTCTTCCAGCTTGGTCAGCTTTTTCTCCGCGGCCTTCACATCCGCCTTCTGCATCTTCAGCGTTTCTTTCATGGATTGCAGGTCGGTTTTCAGCTCCTCAATGCTGGCATTGGTCTTGGCAACCTCGGCCTCCGCCTCTTCCTTTTCTTTCTGAGCCTGGGCAATCAAAGCCTCATAGTTATTGGCAGCAGCTTTTACTTTATTCTTGCTTCCCTTGGTTCTCGGCATAGTGCTAACCTCCTACAAAATATTTTATGCGCTTAGTATATCACAGCGGTTTTCAAACTGCAATAGACGTTCAAAGGGGGAATTCTTTCTGCTTATTTTTTATGATACCTGTGCCCTGCTCAATATGGGCGCACATGTTGTCGATCGTCCATTTATTATCTCCGTCCAAACCCTGCTGGAGCTGGAATCCATCAAAACCAGCCGCACCAAAGATGAATCCGTTCGTTATCGTGCCCGTCAAATGGCTCACTATCTCGATAGCGCCCACGATTCCGACCTTTATCAAGTTTCCAATGCTACCGATTATCTTAACGATGATACCTGCCCGTTTCGCAGCACACTGCCCAACACCCCGGATTCCATCATCATTTATGCGGCCTGGAAAACATACAGCCAAAACCAGGATATGATCTTCTGCACGGACGATCTTTGCTGTAAACACCTGGCCTCTTCCCTCGCCCACCTGCCCGTCTGCTCCTCCAAGGATCTTCTCCCCCGCCAAAGCTATACCGGCTTTCTGGAGGTCACTCCAACCGATGAGCAATACGCTGCCCTCTATGAGCAGCCGGAACGAAATACCTTTGGCCTTATCCCCAATCAATATCTTATCGCTCACAGCCCCGCAGACAGCTCCGTACAGGCGTTTAAGTGGGCAAGCGGTAAACAATGTCGCGGTGGATTATAAGCCCTTCAAAACGCAGGCATTTGGCGCTGTCAGGGCCAAGGAGAAAGATATCTACCAGATGCTCGCCTTTGACAGCCTCTTACATAACCAAATCACCATGCTGTGCGGTCCTGCCGGTACTGGCAAAAGCTATCTGGCTCTGGCTCACATGCTCAAGCTGCTGGAAACCCACAAGATTGATAAAATCATCGTGTTCACCAACCCCTGCGCCACATCCGGCGCTGCCCGTCTTGGTTTTTACCCCGGTACCCGCGATGAAAAGCTGCTTGACAGCCAAATCGGCAACATGCTCGGCGCAAAACTCGGCGATACCATGGAACTCCAGCGCTATATTGACGCCAACAAAATCCAGCTTCTCCCCTTCTCAGACCTGCGCGGCTTTGATACCACCGGCATGAACTGCGCCGTCTATATTACCGAGGCCCAGAACCTTGATATTGAAATGATGCGGCTTGCTCTTCAGCGTATCGGCGAAGATTCCATCTGTATCATTGATGGTGATTATGACGCCCAGGTCGATCTCGATATCTACTCTGGCGATAACAACGGCATGCGCCGCCTCTCCCAGGTCTTCCGCGGTCAGGATTTCTATGGCGAGGTCAAGCTCCAAAAAATCTACCGTTCCCGTATCGCCGCACTTGCACAGGAGATGTAAACAATGACAGCTAATACAGATAAACTTCTTTCAATTCTTACCGGCATTCTTATTACCGTTCTGGTTTATTTTTTGGCCTTTTGGTTTCGCCTGGCTCTCGCCAAGTTTATTTTGGTGCCTATGTTTGGCACCGCCATCTGCTCCACATTGAACCAATTATTCAACACCGCATCTTTCACCCCGCAAATGCTGCCCTCTACATATGCCTGGGCCTGCCTGATCGGCGGCATCTTCTTCTGGCCTCATATCAGCAGCAGCAAGCATTGATTACTTTCTTCGCTTTACCACCACCCGCGGCTGTGCATGTCCAAACAAACTCTGTTTTGGCACTTCAAACGCTGTTTCAAACTCCTCGTCAAACTTGGCCCGCACCTTAAAATAGTCCGTGATTTTTGCCTGGATCTCTCGCAGCGCCTGCTGTTCCTTTTCAATCTGGATGTATTGTTCTCTTGTGCAGCTGTCCCCTTCCTGTATCCGCTGTTTCCATTCATTCAGGGCATCCTCCTGGTAGCCGCACAGCTCCAGCATCTCATTGCAAAATCTTACGCTTGTCGGTCCTGCCATTCATAACCACTCCTTGCCTTTTTCTTTTATCTTACCATATCAGAGGTGATTTCACTATGAATTTCTTTACTGCTGACCTTCATTTTTCTCACCGTAACATTATCCGCTTCGATGACCGTCCGTTTCCTGACCTGCCCTCTATGCACGCGGAGCTTATCAAGCGCTGGAACAGCGTTGTCTCTCCGGATGATAATGTTTATGTCATTGGCGATATGTTCTGGGACCCGTCCGAAGCTCCTATGATCCTTGAACAGCTCAATGGCCATATCCATCTCATCAAGGGCAACCACGATAAAATCTCACCGGAAATGATGCGCTACTTTTCTTCCATCAAGGGCTATGATGAACTCACAGCCGGCAAATACAAACTTATTCTCTGCCACTACCCTATCATGTTCTACAACCACTCCTATTCGCCGGAGTGCTACATGCTCTGCGGCCACGTCCATAACACCCGTGAGAACGCCTATCTCGCCAAGTGGAAAGCAGAACTGCGCGATAATGCGGTCGGTATTGCCAGTAACAAGGGCAACATCATCAACGTTGGCTGTATGCTGCATGATTATACCCCCAAAACCCTTAACCAGCTCATTGCCTGGGATAAGGAAGGAGGCTGGAAAGTTGAGTAAGACAATCTTTACCTTTACAGAAGAATTTGATGATGCCGGCCATCTCATCAAGCGTACCATTACAACCGAACAGGGCGAAACAGTTCTGCCGGTAACGCCAAACACTAAGCCGATTGATAACATGCCGTTTATCCCCACTCCAACCCCCCGGAAAGCGCCGCTTGATATAATCTGGAAAGCGCCACCTGATGTAACCTGTAATTCTACCGGAGGTACCGTCCATGAATCCTAAAGAATTTGAACTGGCTGCTTGCACCGCCATCTCCCGCTACTTCAATGATAACGCTGATGTAACTGGTGTCTATCTGTCACCGGATGATATCTACACCGTCTGGTCGTGTAAAACTCTTCAAAACAATAAAGGTCTTTTCACCACCCCTGTCAAAGACGGCCTGTATTACGAAGATACCTACAACGGCGATAAGCAGGAACTCTACGTTGACTGTTATCAAAAGCTTAAAAACTTTGCAGTAAAAGTCAGCGAATAAAACAACAAAGCCCCTATCCACTGTCACCCAGCGGACGGGGGCTATCTTTTTAGTTCAGGCCAAAATCAGCGAACAACGGGTTCTTCAACAGCATCCCCACAATCACATACCGGTAAGATTTCACACTGCCGTCATAGTAAAGGGTTCCTCGTATCCTCTGCTTTTTCACCAGTCCGGCCATGAACTCTGCCTGCTCTTTTGTAAAGTACAAAGAAACCTGCGGGTAGTTCTTGTCATCCAGCCGCGTTGTAATGTGCCGGTTGATTTCCAGTTCTGTCGGCAGCACATAGCTTCCTTCCAGGTGCGGCATCAAAGCCCGGTACTCTTTGGCATCTTTCATCACGCAGCGGTCGGCACCTACCGCCATCATCCTGCCAAGCTCTTCCTGCAACAGCCGGTTTGTCACGGTTCCAATGCGGGTATCTTCAACCTCGGCCTCGTCGTTCAGCACCTCGCGTACACGCATACTCAGCCGCAGGTTGATTTTTACTTCCTTTGCCATCACTTAACCGTCTCCAGCAGCTCTTTCAGCTTCGCAGCTTTTTCAATCAGCTCGGTCAGCGTCTTAATGTCTTCTTCCCGCTGCTCCTGGCTCATCTTTTTCAGTCCTCTCTTATATGCCGGCGTTGCAATCTTCTTACCAATCTTACCGGCCAGCGGCTGTAAAGTTTTCTGAACAAATGTTTTGGTTTCGGCTTTCTTTTCAGCTACCTCTACCTCGCGTTCAAGTGCAGCCTGTTTTTCAGTTTCCTCAGTTGCGTTTTCCGTTTCTTTTTCAACCAGTGTTTTAATTCCGTTTTTCAGCTCTGTCAGTACATCTTCAAAAAGTTGGTCGCGCTCTTCCGTTGAGCCGCCTTTCCAAACGTTTTTCAACCCTGCCATAACTTCATTCTTGATCTCGTCTTGTAGATCTTTTACCTCTGGGTTTTCAATGGCAAAAAGTTCCTCAAACAAAGAATCAATTCTCTGTTGCTGTTCCTGGTTGAGCCTTGTTAATTCTTCGCCTTCATTTCGTGTCAGATACTTTTCATCTAACATTTGCAGCAGCTGCTTATTTAGCGTATGTTCAATTCGTATGTCTTTATCAATCGTCCGCCCAACTGCACCACTGATTTCCTTCAGGGCTTTCTTGGCCTCGGCCTGGTTCATGTTATATGGCTCTTTTTGCAGACACTCAATAAATTCAACTGTTGCCTTGCGCCGAATCATTTCATCACCAAAACCACCACGCACCTGCAGGTTCGCGCTGTACAAAATAACTTTCTTTTCATTGGGGGATAGGGGAGTGGTAACTACATTACAGTTCTTGGCCGCATTCCAGGTCGCATCCTGTTCCTGCAGCAGCATCAATGCCCGGTATCTCCGCTCGCCAGAAAGCAAAACATATACCGTCTTACCATCTTCCTGCTCCGGGAACACGACCAGGTTGTGCAGCAGGCCATTGCGCTTAATGTCTTCGGCTAATATTTCAATATCTTCTCCATTGTCATTCTGGCGAAAAATCTCGTTGTCTGGGTTCAGCCGGATGTCTGCCAGGCTGATATCCTTATTTTCAAACTCAATGGTCTTATTACCAACGATCTTTCCAACCAGGGCACGGCCGGCATCGTTATCGTTCACTTCTTTTGCTGCACTGCTGGTAGGAATGTTCAGTTTCTTTTCATTGCCTTTCTTCGGCTTTGATTTCAAACCCATCTCACTTTTCCTCCTTATCCAGTTTTTCAAGCCGCTGTTTCAACTCTTTATAAGCCGCCACATAGCTCTTGCCAATCGGTTGTGTTTTGGCAGAATAACATACCGGCACACATCTTCTCACCGATGTCTTCACGGCCAAAGCGCTAGGTATCTCAGTCTTGAACAGGGTAGGGCCAAGCACTCTCTGGCATTCTTCCCGCGTCTCTCTCGTGGCCGCACCCTTGTCCACCATAGTCAAAATCACGCCGATTCCTTTCAGGTTCGTCTTTGGGTTCTTGCGCAGCTCATTGCAAATGGAATAAGTTCTAAATGCCGAATCCTCAGAGAACGAATCGCACATCATTGGGATCAATACATAATCCGCTGCCACTAAGGCGTTTGAAAGGATCATACTGTCACGGGTTGGCTGGGTATCCACAATGATATAATCATAGTTTTCCCGCACCTGGTTCAAAAAGTATAGCAAAAAGTCGGCCGTAGATTCCAGCTGTCTTGGGTCGCCCACATCATACTGCTGCGCATCAGCCAATAGGTCCGGCAGACGCTTGTTGATCCGCGGTGTCTGGCTGCTTGCCGGGATCATATCAACATTCTCATACTCTGTCTCCACAATATAGTCCTTCGTGGGGGTGTACTTGAACCCGTCAAACATATCATACAGTGCTTTGCGGGAATAGGCATTGCTCGTGATTGTATTGCCGCCGCTCAACGCAAAGGTCAGGTTGCCCTGTGGGTCAGTGTCCACACACAAAACCTTTTTTCCTTCATCTCCCATTAAGTAAGCAAGGTTAGAAGCAGTAACTGTTTTACCAGAGCCGCCCTTTTCAATCGCAATCGTAATAATTTTTGCAGCCATATACAGCCCTCCATGTAAAAGAACCAATTCTTTGTTGCTATTTTAATTTCATTATAACACATCAACACTCAAAGTCAACAAGCAAAAGAATCAGTTCTTTGTTGCTGTAATAAAGTTAAAAATAGGGGAGCCACCTCGTCAGCAGCTCCCCCTGGTTATTCTTCAAATGTTGTTTCATCCAGCCGGAACATCGGCTCTTTGCCGTCCTGTCCCATCCGCCGTTTTCCGCTTTCAATGATCGTGGCGGAATTTTCTACAATGTCGCTGTACACCACCGTGCGGTAATACTGCGCAGATTTCTTTTCCACATCCTGCCTCAGCATCACGCTAAACTTTTCCAGTTCACCCAACGCCCAGCTTTTCAGCCCGTGGTTATTCTGGATGATTCCATTCAGCGCTTCCAGTGTTTCTTCAGCCTGGTCTTGTTTGTTCTGGTTAGTCAATATCTTGGCCGCATAAGTAAACACATTTGCCAAAACATTCCGCTCTTCTACGGTCAGCTCCTTCTTGTAGCCCGCATATCCAGCCCGGTCTTCTATCTCGCCCCGCGCCTTGCGGAACGTCATTCTCATCACAGCCGGGGGCAGGGGAGAGACCTCTCCGGTTTCAGCCGCCAACACAGCTTGTTTCTTCGCCTTTTGTTGGCGTGCCACCTCCTGGTCACTGCGCTGGTTCGCGCTCAAAAACGCCCGCACCTTCTCCATCTCTTTGCGTGATTTGTACTTGATAAAAATATACAGATGGGTGTATTTCCGCACACCTTTGGTTCGTACCGGCTCATAATCAAACCACAGGTCTGTCATCTCGTTGATTTCATTTTTTACCAGCTTCAAAACATTGCGTTCAAAGTCTGAAAAATTCGGGTACTTTTCTGTCAACGGTTTTTCGCGGTCATACTTGTTATCCACATCGGACTTTTTGCGGTTCATACCGCGCTCTTCTTTGGTCGGTACAGACAGCAGGTTTTTGAAATCATCAATGCCAAACTTTTTGTACTTGTATCCGCGCAGCTGGCTCCGCTTGGCGGGGAACATCCCCAGCACCTCGTCCGTCACCGGCTCAAACACCAGCCCATTGGCGTATTCGTAGTCCCGGTTGCCGTTATCATAAGATAAGATAATTTCATACACACGCATAGAATAGGTGCTCTGCATCATCAGCAAGTATTCAATACTGTAAGATGTGTAGTTGCTTGTCAGCTGGGCAATGTCTTTCCAAATGTCCTCATTAAACCGCATACTGATGGTTTTGCCCTCAGTATCAATAATCGAACCTTTGCGTACCCAGCTCATGCTCTTGTACTTGGTCGGGGCAATCGGCACCCAAAATGTCCGGTTCTCCAAATTTTCAATCGTGTGCTGCAAATATGCCACATAGGCCGGCTTTTCCGCGTTCACACCAGTCAGTTTTGAAAAGTCGCTGAACGTAATCGTGTAATACTTCGAAGCATCCGTGTCATTTTTCTGGTCAATTTTGGAAAGCAGCATGAACAAAATTTTCTGCTCGTTGCGCGGCAGGGAATACTTGGTCTTCTGGATCAGGTCATTGCTCTTGGTGATGTAAGAGCCAACGGCAAAAGGGGAGCCGGTCTTCTTTTCCTGCTCCTTTTTCGCCTTAACCTCTTCGTCCGTCATCACCTCTCCGGTAATCGCCGTTCCTGTGCCTGCACGGTTTACTTTTTGGTCTTTCATCATTCTGTTCGCCCGCATAGCCTGTCCGCCATGTCAAGCTCAACCTCCAAATCACAGTGTATGTATCGCATCGCACAGGTGGGTATACCTAACGCATTATATCTTTATCTTACCCTATTTTTATCCGCTCGTCAAGCCTGATTTTTTTGCGCTTTTCTTCAAAACAAAACTCGTAGTAAAATTTTTTGCGCTTATTATTATTTATTATTTATATTTTATATTTATATTATATAAGGTATATTGCGAGTTTCTTTTACACAAGCTGCGAGGTTCTTTTATTCTACATACGAGTTTCTTTTATACGGGCTACGAGTTTCTTTTATTCTTGCTACGAGTTTCTTTTACGCAAAATCCTGCCTTTCGCTGTCAAACAACCTCGTAATTGCCATCAAAAAATCTCGCAGTTCGCATCAAACAATCTCGTAATTCACGTTAAATTTTTTATTTCCTGCGCTTTTCGTCAAACAAACTCGTAGTTTTAAGCCAAACGGATAGGGTAGGGGAGTGGTCCCGCCCCTGGTTTTTTACGCCTTTTCAAATCAAAAAAACTCGTAGTTAATTCCGCTGCATCAACCATCCATATCTGGCCGTCTGAACCATATTTTTTCAATCTTTTGGTCAAACAAACTCGTAATTCTGGCTATGGGTGGTCATAAATCAACTTCAAGTCCTGCCATGCGCCGCCCGTCCATACCATCCTGGCTTTATTACAATCGGTATTTTTTGCACTTTTTCACCGTAAAAGAAACTCGTAGTTCAGCTCTAAATGCTCTGCTCATCAATCGGCAGCAGGGGAGAGGGGGCTGATTTTTTTGCAGTTTTCGGCGTAAAACAAACTCGTAATAGCTGCAGCAGCCAGCGCCGGTCGGATTCAATCTTGTCGCATGTATCATCTATCAATTCATAAACCGTTCATATTGGCCGTTTTCCCAGTTTCACACCCCATAAACCCATATACCAAAAAGTATACACCCCACATGCCGGCAGTTCAACAAAAATCAATCCCGTCAACCAAATAATAACCGCGTACACATTCTTGGGTATAACTTTGTACAACCTGCCTATTGTATTCGTACCCATAAATGTGTACAATAAGGTCAATCTAAAAAGCAAATCAGGAGGGAACAAACATGGAAATCAAACCTATGGGTAATACAGAACAGGAAAAAATGTCCAGCTTGTGGGGTTATTTCATCGCGTGCTGCAAAATTCTTGATGATGTTACAATCGAGTATCAAGAACCCTGTGTGTCGGATTACTACCTCAATCACATTAGCGTCATGCAAAGCAAAACAATCCTTTCCGGCATGGAAAAATTTCATACCCTTGCTAATGAGCGTGTGGTTAAAATGCCCTCTAAACTCTATCCTCAAGGCAAAGCCGTTCTGGATGTAATGACTGCTATTGTTGCCGCCAGCGGAAAATACCCGATTGCCAAAACCAGAATCGCAGATCTGCATGAATTTGAGCTTCTGGCTCGTGCGACAATCGGTACCTGCTGGAAAGAGGGTAATATGCTCAAGGTTGTCCGCAATCTGGAGGGTATCTCCCTACAAAAACTGGCGGAAAAAAGCGGCGTCAGCAAAAACACAATTTTCCGCATTGAGAACAACCAGTCTATCCCGCGCATTGATGTTCTGCGTAAGCTTGCTGATGCTCTGGAAGCCCCTCTGGAACTTGTAGCCATTGGCATTGGTAAAACCGAACCGGAAACAGCCCCTGAAGAAGAAGTTCCTAACCCCCATGCCCCTAAATTGCCAAGCGTTTACGATAGCCAGGATCGTAGCGCCGACGATGAAATCAAAGCTTTTCAAGAATAAAAAAGGTAAATCACAATGCCTCAAAAATTAGAAATTGCACCCAACACTGTTTTTGATCAGTGGACCGTCATCGGCCGTTCTAAAGACCCGGCAAAAGCGAAAAAGGGATATCTTGAATGCCGTTGTTCTTGCGGAACTGTTTCTGATGTTTCCGGGCACTCACTCATTAGCGGGAAAAGTAAATCATGCAAAAAATGCGGGTATGCAAGATCGGCGCTTACTAAATTAGAAGCAAACACTAAAAATTCAAAAGAAAAATATGAAGGCAAAACAATCAACGGTTTTTTTATAAAAAAGATTGTTGATAAAGAAAAAAGCGGCACCTGTACCAGATGTATTGCAATTTGTCCCAAGTGTGGGCGCGAATTCACAACGCGGTTGTCAAGCATAAAGAATTTACAATTCTGTGGTCATTGCGAACGAGACAAAAAAGAACTATTGGAAATAACCAGAAAAGTCGTAAACGTGGACGGAACCGACTTGTCAAAAATTCGTTCGCGCATAAACGGAACAGTAAATAAAAACTCTAGAACCGGGGTAAACGGTGTTGCGCTTACCAAAAAAGGCACCTACAAAGCATATATTAACTTTAAGCATAAACGCATTCACCTTGGTTTCTTCACCAATCTAAAAGACGCAGCCGCTGCCAGAAAAGAAGCCGAAGAAATTCTTTACAATAAATTTTTAGACGATAACGCCGGTTGGGAACAGCGCCTGGCAGACGCAATGGCCGAATATAAAAAGAACAAGAAATAACCGGCAACTTCGCTAAAGCTTAATTTAGCGAAATATAGGAAACCCAATAAAATTTTCAAAACCTCCTTGACATATGACACAAAATGTCGTATCCTATCCTGTGATGCTATCCCCGTTCTAAACGACTTTGAACCCGCAATCAACTCCGCCATTCAAACCATCAAGATCTCCACACCAACCCCATCCGGCAAGCGCGAGGATCTTCCCGCCAAAGTTCTTTCTGTTTCTGAACTATATTGATACTTCCAACCTTCTAAAAAATAGGGAGCACCCAAGGTTTCAAAACCAAAGGTACTCCCTATTCCTGTTTGTATAATAACGTAATGTTTTTACAAAAGCGCAATATCTGCTTGTGATCTTGTAGCTATATGTGGTATACTTATTCTCAGAGGATTGAAGCTCCGCTGAATTTCACCCACCTTTATAAGCGCTTAGGCGGCCACCTCCCACTAGCCGGAAGGCTGAATGGAGGTTTAATCATTTTCGCCTTTCGGCAATCTTATTGTCGGAGGTGATGCCATGAATTCTATTGTGGATGTGCTTACAATCGTAAGCTGCATCGGTACATGGACTGGCGTTTTTGTGGCCATTTATTTTGGCCGTAAAAAGAAATGAGGCTACCTAACTAGCACTTAGGCGGCCTCATCTGAACTGGGTACATTGTAGCAGATGTATTTGGTTCATTTGCAGCTAACTGAGGTGTTCGCTTATTAAGAGCTTCAATCCTCTACTTGTATTATATACCACATGTTGTTCGCTGTCAACCTTAACGCTTAAACAAAAACTCCTGTATATCGTCAAATGCTCGCTGCATCTGCTCCACATTGTCGCCATTCAGGTTGTGCCCCAGCTGTGCAAATTCTGCCCGCAACAGCATGTTGATGCTTTCATCCAGGCTATTCAGGTGCTTCTTCACACCCTCCAACTGTTTGTCAAACGTGTCGCAGCGCCCTTCCACCGTTTTCAGCCGCTCTTCAATCTTGTCCATCCGGGCATCCTGATCTCTGTTTGGCTTTTTCAAAAAGTTGTTGAACTTAACCCCCTGGGCAATCGCATTCGAAATACTAACCACCGCCGCACAAGCTGAAAGCACCAGCATCAGTATGTCCTGCGCCGTAAATGTAAATACCGGGTTAGGCATCTGCGTTCACCTTCTCTCCGGCAGCAGCTTCACCCGCTTTCATCTGCTCGTAAGCCGCCTGGGCAATCGCACGCGCCTGCTCCTCTGTAATGGTAACGCCGGCCTGCTTGGCCACTTCCATAATCAGTTCTGCGGCACGCTTGTTCTTTTCCTCGCCGGAAATATCGTTAAAATATTGCTTGATATATTTACAGGCGCTTAACCCCCAC
>OLQR01000009.1_pt1 | contig 179359 bp, 147 predicted proteins | sample 1671881 | NCBI WGS metagenome assembly OLQR01 (sample SAMEA3136623, study PRJEB25190) | human gut metagenome | biome: human gut; feature: human-associated habitat; material: faeces | place: Austria | collected 2013 | reverse complement strand
AGCATTAGAATTTTGCCACGTTTTTTACGGATTCGCAGCCGGCTTGGTGCGTTGTCTGAGCCTCAAAGAGTTTCTGTTTTGAATACCCTTGAAGGCGAGTTACGCAAGGAAAGCCGGCGGATCAGCGATCTGTAAAAAACGTGAGGAAAATTCTCTAGCTGCTCTTCCGATCGTTTATTTATTTTTTATCATATACTTGAAATCTACAGTTGGCCACTACAAATTCAAAACTTTATAATCTTTTGCTGTTAATGTAAATTCCACTCCATCGCTTACATATACTTTATTGTTTTTATCTACAAAAACAGCCTTTGCATTATATTTTTTTAACAATTTCTGGCTTTTCTTTACTCCTAAACTGAAACATGCTGTAGATAGTCCGTCTGCGTTGAGTCCTGAATTGCAGATGATCGTGCAGGATCTGATGTCTGTTTTTACACTGTATCCTGTTTTGGAATCTAAGATATGGAAGTAGCGTTTGCCTGTCTTTTTATCTGTAAATGTTTTTTCATAATCTCCAGATGTTGAAATGCTTGTGCCGCTTTTGACTTTGATCCCTCCTAGGACTTCTCCGTCTTTGCCGTTTGGATCTTGGATCCCTACGTTCCAGTCGGAGCCGTCAGATTTTTCTCCATAAACTACAATGCTTCCTCCTAGGGCTACCATGGCTCCTGTGATTTCTTTGTCTTTTTTGATCATCTTGATGGCTTCGTCGGTTCCGATTCCTTTTCCATAGGCTCCAAGGTCTATCTTGGTATTTTTGTCGCATGCAAGGATTTCTCCGTTGTCTTTGACTGTGACATGCTGGCTGTTTTCTGACAGATCTCCACTGATCGCTTTCTTGATCTTATTTGCATCTGGTACTTTAGGATCACTTGATTCGAAGTCCCAGAGTTTTGTTAAGGCCCCGATCGTTGGGTCTACGGTGTTTCTTCCGTCTGCATAGGAGTCCTGGCTGATCTTGATCGCTTGCTGTAACCAGTTTTTAAGATTCCCTGTGACTTTTGTTTTTCCGTTGTTTTGTTCTAATTCCTGATTGATTTTTGAGACTTGGGAACTTTTTAATCTCCATGACAATTGTTGTTTTTCAAGTTTCTTTTCCATGTCGATGATCTTTTGTTCTGTCCCTTCCAGATCATCGCTTGTTCCATAGAGTGTAATGTTCGTTACAGTTCCCATTGCAAAATCTGTATGGCTGTATGATGTCGATTCCTTTTTGCATCCTGTCATCATAGATGGGATCATGCTGATGCACAAGATACTTGCGATCATTTTTTTCAATGTAAGTCTCATATTCTTTACTGACTCCTTCTTTATAAATTTACATACTGCCATCCATACTCTTTGTAAGCTTTGATCTTTAATTTATTCTGACTAACATATTTTTGTAAGACTTTCTTTCTCTGATTTTGTGTGACAGAATCTTTCATCATCCTTATTGCAACATCAGGATATCCTTTACATAACTTCCAGATCGATCTTTCCAGAGATTCTCCATCTTCTGCGTATCTTGTCTTGGTTACTCGATAGCCGTCTTTTGTTTTCTTCAGATACATGACCCCTGGATAACTTCCACCAGAGTAGTTCTTTAACAGACTTCCATAACGATAATATGTTTCACTCCAGAAGTTCGCATAAACTTCTGCTCCGGATTTTGTTTCAACGATCTTATAAATATTCAGCATTGGGATTGTAACAAGTCCTTCTTCTTTATCTTCGTCAGATCTCTTTTTTGTCTCATCAAAGACTGCCTTGATCCTTAAGTCTTTCCCTGTATATTCGTATTCTGGAAGTTTGGTATTAAGTTTTATTTTGTCGGATGTTTTAAGATCTACCATTTCACTTTGTATGTCTGGCTGGTTTTCTTTTCCTGATAAAGTATATAGTTTTAGGCTGTCTTTGTCTACCACTAACACCGATTGTTTTCTGATTCCTTTGGAATCTTTCCACTGATATACATACTTACTTGATGAGACATCCATTGCACGGATCTTATCTCCGATCTTTCCAGGTATGCTGTCCGATTCTTTTTGTGTATGTTTATGATCTTTGATGATCGTCTGATACAATTTGTCTTTTTCACTGATCTGTTTGGATGGCGTGATTTTTGCAAATTTCATGTTATCACACCGTTTGAGCGAATATGCATAAATATTTCCGTTTACTTTTCCTTGTAATTGATTGTAAATGATCATCCATTTCTGATCTTTTGACACCTTTATAGCCGTCTCAAGTCCTGGATTTTCTTCATCTCCTTCACTGTAGAAATGATCACATCCGATTTTGTCAAGATCTACCGCAGCAATGACTTTCTTCTTTGTTCTATCATAGATCACACTTCCGACAGAGTCTGAAAATACGGCAAGGTTATCTGAGCAATACGACAATTCTATTCCTTCATTCTGAAACAACCTATTATTTTTTATCCTGTAAGAAAGCCAGGCACAGATCTGTTCTGCAGATGCTGACTGATCGCTTTTTTTGATCGTTGCATAGACTTCATTTTTCTGTGCCTGACTACTCTTACCCTTCCCACACCCTGTAAACAACGATGTTGCCATAACAGCACTCATCAATAGTAAAGTACCTTTTCCACACTTTCTCATCTTTGTTCCTCCTTATTCTCTTATTGTCTCCTATCTTATTGTTTTCAACTTTATTATACAAAGAAAAAGCATCAAAAAAGAAAACAAAATCTTAAGATTCTTCTACATAATTCTTAATGATTTTGTTTTCTTCTTGTATACATTATAATTCTATGATCTTGCCATCACAGATCGTATATTTTACTTTTCCTTTTAATTTCCATCCTGTAAATGGAGAGTTCGTTGCTTTGGATTTATATTCCTTGACTTCCCATTCTTCCTCTGGATCAAACAAGACAACATCCGCAGGTTTCCCTTCCTGCAATCTTCCTTGTTCCATATTATATAGTTTTGCTGGATTGATCGTCATCTTCTCCAGAAGCTGCATCATAGAAAGATATCCTTTCTCCACAAGTTCTGTGACTCCAAGTGCCAGCGATGTCTCGATTCCTGTAATGCCACTTGGTGCCTGATCTAATGGTTTGTCTTTCTCTTCTTTGGAGTGTGGGGCGTGGTCTGTTGCAATGATCTCGATCGTACCTTCCTGTAATCCTTTGATGATCCTCTGACGGTCTTCTTCTGTTCGCAGTGGCGGGTTCATTCTTGCCAGTGTTCCGTATTTTAATACGGCCTCTTCTGTCAACGTGAAATGGTGTGGAGACGCCTCTGCGTAAACATTCGCACCTTTTTCTTTGGCTTCTTTCACGTAATCTACCGCAACACCAGAGCTGATATGCTGAATATCGACTTTCGCTCCTGTTTTGACTGCTAATTCACAGTCTCTCTTTACCATCACGGCTTCTGCCAGGTAAGAAGCTCCACCATAATTTAACTGTTCGGAGACTTTTCCCTGATTCACTCCTGGCTGTTTAATATATGCAGGATCTTCTTCATGAAGACTGATCGGTACATCTAATTCTTTGGCTTTCTTCATGGCTTCTTCTACGAGCTTCTCATCCATCAGTGGAATTCCATCGTCTGTAAATCCACGAACCCCTGCTTCATAGAGTGCATCCATGTCTGTTAATTCTTTTCCTTCAAATCCTTTGGACACAGCTGCTGCCTGCCATACTTTGATCGGAAGTTGTTCACATCTGTCTTCAATCTCTTTGTAAATATCCACAGAATCCACGACAGGCTTTGTATTTGCCATACATACTACCGTCGTAAATCCACCAGCTGCTGCCGCAGCAGAACCTGTCTGTAAATCTTCCTTATATGTAAATCCCGGATCGCGGAAATGTACATGTACATCGATCAATCCAGGGGCTGCGATCATCCCGGAAGCATCAATGACCTGTTCAATGCCAGAGACATCATCTACCTTACCGATCTGTCTGATCCTCTTCCCGTCTAATAAAATATCTGTTACCTGATCGAATCCGCTTTCTGGATCCATCACTCTTGCATTCTTAATTAAAATCATCTCTGCCTCCACGATCATATGTTTTATTTTACCTGTTCTTTCACTGCTTCAGCGACAGTTTCTAAATTATCTTGTGTCAGTTCTTTTTCTGATTTCACGACAATAACATAGTTATTTCCGCTCTTTGATGTGATCGTCCCAAATGCATTGTATGCTGTCTCATCATCAATTTCTTTTGTCATTGGTACAAACGCTACTTCTTCTGTCTCGATCGTATCTCCGATCTCGTAATTATGTCCTTTTTCTTCCAGTGCCATTACCTCATTAGAGATTGTTTCATCTAGATCTTCTTCCATGATCTCCTCAGATTTTCCTTCACACTGCTGAATGCTGACATTCATTCCATTGACTTCAAAACTGTGATCAGAGGCTTTGGTCGTGATCTTCTGTTTGATCGCAAATCCTCCTGCTACAGATAAGCAGATTCCTACAATGGCTAAAAACTTTTTGTTAAAAATAATTTTTCTCATGGTTCTATCCCTCCTTGAATGCTGGCATTTTAGTCAGATATAGTATACCCTATTTTATAGATAAATTGCGAGCTATTTTTTTCTTAATTTTTTCTTTCCAAAAAATATTCCCTTTACCTGATAGAAAAGATTTTGTTTTTGTGTCTTCTCTTTTGTAGCAAGTCTTTTTGCTTCATTTAAAAAGTGGATCTGTGAATTCATATTATCTTCACGTTTTTTCTTAGTTGTATATTCTCCGTTGGAAAGCAGTACCTGTGCCTGAATGTTATCCTGCTTCATCACATTGATCATCTTCAGGATTCTTTGTTTTAACCTCGGATCATAGATCGGTACTGCGACTTCAACTCTTCTTCTTGTATTCCTTGTCATCATATCCGCAGATGAAATATAAATCTCTGTATCATCTCCAACTCCAAATGCATAAATCCTTGAATGTTCCAGAAATCTTCCGACAATGCTTTCTACACGGATATTCTCTGTCTTCCCTGGGATTCCAGGACGAATACAGCAGATTCCACGAATCAACAGAAATATCGGAACTCCTGCATTTGACGCCTTCGACAACTCATCGATGATCTTACGATCTGTTAAAGAGTTCATTTTCATAAAGATCCCACATGGCTGAAAGCTTTCTGCTTTCATTTTTTCACGTTCGATCCTTTTTATGATCCCATCCTGAAGACTTGATGGTGCCACAAGAAGATGTTCATACGTTCCTTGAAGATTAAATGTTGCCATATTGTGAAAGAAAACAGATGCATCATGTCCAATTTCTTCGGATGCTGTCATAAAGCTTAAATCTGTATATAATTTCGATGTACTTTCATTATAATTTCCTGTTCCGATCTGTGTGATGTAATAAATTCCACGACTGTTTTTCTTCGTGATCAGACAAACTTTAGAATGAACTTTGTAATCTTCCATTCCATACATAACCTTACAACCAGCTTCTTCTAAGATTTCAGAATAATTGATGTTATTTTCTTCATCAAATCTTGCCCTAAGTTCCATCAATACAAGAACTTCTTTTCCATTTTCCGCTGCCTCACATAGATATTTGACGATCCTTGCCTGCCTTGCCAAACGATAAATGGTGATCTTGATAGAAAGAGTTTCTTTATCCTTTGCACTTTCTTTCAATAATTCAATAAATGTATCCATGCTGTCAAATGGAAAGGATAATAATTTATCTTCCTCAAGAATCTGTTTTGTCACACTGACTCCTGGAATAAAATCTCTGTTTAACGCTGGTACAAATGGACGATAGCATCCATTTTTTCTCTCTTCTTTTGACACTTTATCTGTCAACTTGTAAACATATTTTAAATCCAACGGCGCCTGGCTTTTAAAGATGTCCTGTTCTGAAATACTTAAACGTTCTGAGAGGTATTTTTTAATCTCTTTATGACGATTGCCCTCAATTTCTAAGCGAACTGGTTTTAATCTGGCTCTCATCTTAATGATCTTCTTCATATGTGTACGATAATCATCTGTTGATTCATAAATCTCATCATCTGGATTGATATCAGCACTTCTTGTAATACATAAAACTGCCTTTTCTTCTACCGTATAATTCTCAAATAATTCATTGCAGAAATACAAAATGATGTCTTCTAAAAGTACATATCTTCTTCCTTCCCCTGATAGAAAGATCATACGCTCCACATCTTTTGGAAGTCCAATAATCCCAAAAGAAATCTTTTCTTTCTTCTTTAAGATCAATCCGATCTGCAATACTTTATTCGGAATATGAGGAAATGGATGCTGTTTCCCGATCACGATCGGAGAAAGTACTGGCAGTATCATCGCCTCATAATATGTCTTTAATTTTTTCTTTTCCTCTTTTTCTAATTCCTCGATCTGACAGCGTTTGATCTTCTTGTCTGCTAGTTCTCTGGATACTTTTGCAAAGATCTTATCTCTTAATTCATACAGTGGTCTGACATGTTTTGCGATCTCATCTAACTGTTCTTCTGGGGTCAGATCCGAACGGATATCTCTGTGATTATCATGGATCAGACTCATTTCATGAATGCTGCCCACTCTGACCATAAAAAATTCATCCAGATTGTTCGTAAATATCTCTAAAAATTTCAGACGTTCAAAAATAGGAACGTTCTTTTTATCTGCTTCTCTTAAAACACGCTCATTAAATTTCAACCAGGATAATTCCCTGTCCTGTGTGTAAGAAAAATCATAGTTTTTGTTCATCATCCTGCCCTCCATCATTCATTCTATTTCCTATGAAAAAATCCGGAGAGATATTGATATTCCCCCGGATTCTCATTCTTATTAATATGCAAATTTTTCTGCAAAATATGCTTTCAGATCTTCAATCTTAACACGTTCCTGTTCCATTGTGTCACGGTCACGAACTGTAACAGCTCCATCTTCTAAAGAATCGAAATCGAATGTTACACAGTAAGGTGTTCCGATCTCATCCTGTCTTCTATAACGCTTACCAATATTACCACGTTCGTCGAATTCACAGTTATATTCTTTCGCTAATTCTTCATAAACCTTCATAGCACCATCGCTTAACTTCTTAGATAATGGTAAGATACCGATCTTAACAGGTGCTAATGCTGGATGGAAATGAAGAACTGTTCTTGTATCTCCGCCTTCTAATTCTTCTTCATCATATGCAGAGCATAAGAATGCAAGTGTTACACGGTCTGCTCCAAGAGAAGGTTCGATCACATATGGGATGTAACGTTCTTTGTTCACATCGTCAAAATATGTTAAATCTTCACCAGATGTATTCTGATGCTGAGTTAAGTCATAATCTGTACGGTCTGCGATGCCCCATAATTCACCCCATCCGAATGGGAACATAAATTCAATGTCGGATGTTGCTTTAGAATAGTGAGATAACTCTTCTTTCTCGTGGTCACGCACTCTCATCTCATCTTCTTTGATTCCAAGTGTCTGTAACCAGTTGATGCAGTAATTCTTCCAATATTCAAACCATTCTAAATCTTTGTCTGGTTCACAGAAGAATTCTAATTCCATCTGTTCGAACTCACGAGTACGGAATGTGAAGTTTCCTGGTGTGATCTCGTTACGGAAAGATTTACCGATCTGTCCGATTCCAAATGGGATCTTCTTTCTTGATGTTCTCTGAACATTCTTGAAGTTTACAAAAATTCCCTGTGCTGTCTCAGGACGTAAGTAAACTGTATTCTTCGCATCTTCTGTAACACCCTGAAATGTCTTGAACATCAGGTTGAACTGACGGATCTCTGTAAAGTTCTTCTTTCCACAAGTTGGGCATACAACATCATGCTCATTGATGAAGCTTTCCATCTCTTCTTTGGACCATGCATCCACAGATCCTTCGATCTCCATTCCATGTTCCTGCATATAATCTTCGATCAGTTTATCTGCACGGAAACGTTCATGACATTCTTTACAATCCATTAATGGATCTGAGAAGTTACCAAGATGTCCTGATGCAACCCATGTCTGAGGGTTCATTAAGATTGCAGCATCAATTCCTACATTATATGGACTTTCCTGAATAAACTTCTTCCACCATGCTTTCTTTACATTGTTCTTAAGTTCTACACCAAGGTTTCCATAGTCCCATGTATTAGCAAGTCCTCCATAAATTTCTGAACCGCTGTATACAAATCCACGTACCTTGGCAAGGTTAACGATTTTCTCCATTGATAATTTCATAATAGCCTTTACCTCTTCAAATTTTTGTATTATTATAATATTGTATCTTGTAATAAGTAATTTTTCAAGGTATATTTCAAAAGCATCACACTTGAAAATATATCAAATATACTGAATGAATATTACTTTTTATATTTTTTTATATTATAATACTTAATGTTATTATATGAGATATGAAGAAAGGGAATTTATAACCATGTATCAAATTGACTATACCAATGTTGGTAAAAGAATGAAAACTCTGCGTAAGCAGGCAGGGTACACTCAAGAACAGATCGCTGATGCACTCGATGTAACAGTTGCATTCATCAGCAACATTGAAAATGACCGCGTAAAGATGAACCTTCGTGTACTATCTTATTACGCAAAACTTCTGAATGTATCTATTGATTATCTTCTTCGTCCAGAATCAGATGAGAATGGTGAAAAAGATGATGTACTGAACAAAGAAATTCTTCGTCTATTGGAAAAATTCTCTACCGACGACAAAGAAAAATTTGTTAAAGTTCTTCGCATTTTATGCAAATAGATTACATATCTCAGATATAAAAAGAGCCGTATGACCGGCTCTTTTTTTATTCACTCTTTTTCGTTAAAATCTGATCTTATAAAAATGACAAAGATTTAAATTCATGATTCACATGATAACGCATATATTCGCGAATGATCTTTTTTAATTCCCATAAAACATCCGCACTGACTTTAAAGGTATAAAGCCTCTCGATCGAACTGTAAAGAATGTACTGAAGTGTATATAATGTTGCAGGACTTACTTTCACTTTCCCATGTTCACATTTGTTACATACCACTCCACTTTCTCTTGCATCAAACCAGATCAGATCTTCCCTGCTCCCACATTTTACACATCTGGATGCTTCGATTCCGATTCCATATAATGCAAGGATCTTAATCTCATAAATACAGCGGACCAATTCAATATCAATCGTCTTTTTTTCTAATGCACGCAGTGTCTGATAGAGTAATTTTAAGATCTCTAACTCATCGTTATTCTCCCTTGTCAGGTAGGATGCAAGTTCACAAAAATAACTCGCATAATAAATGAGATCCAGGTCTTTTTTCAGAGTATCAAAATAATTCTCAACCCCTGCCCACATCAGATTAAAAGAATTTTTTCCCTCATATAAAGAAAACTCTCCAAACGTAAATGGCTGACAGGCTGCCGCATACTGACTGGTTGCTTTTTTAGCACCTCTTGCAAATGCCGAGATCCTTCCACGTTCTTTTGTAAGAAGCACGATCCGCTTATCATACTCCCCAATATTGCCAGCCTGTAAGACCATTCCCGTCACTTTGATCTCTTGTGACATCTTTATACTTCTTTCTTATCATATCCATAGTTCTTAAGCAGCATATCGCTGTCTCTCCAGTCTTTCTTGACTTTAACCCATAACTGAAGATTTACTTTCATATCCAGAAGATTTTCCATCTCGATCCTTGCCTGTGTACCGATCTTCTTAAGCATAGATCCCTGCTTTCCGATAATGATCCCTTTATGAGAATCTCTCTCGCATACGATCGTTGCATCGATGTCCACGATATGTCCATGACGTCTGACTTTCATCGCATCAATGACAACAGCGATCCCATGCGGGATCTCCTGACTTAACAGACGAAGAGCTTTCTCACGGATCAATTCCGCACAGATTTGTCTCTCTGGCTGATCTGTGATCGTATCTTCATCAAAGTACATTGGACCTTCATCTAAATATTTGTAAATACTGTCGATGACATCATCCGTATTCTTGCCTTTCAATGCAGATACCGGGATGATCTCTGCAAATTCACATACATCTTTGTATGTATCAATCGCTTCTAAGATGTCTTTTTCTTCTACTGTATCAATCTTGTTGATGACTAAAATGATCGGTGTTTTGATCTTAGATAACTGTTCAATGATATATTTTTCACCACCACCGATGAACGTACTTGGTTCTACTAACCAAAGTACGACATCGACTTCATTTAATGTGCGTTCTGCAACTTGTAACATATAGTTTCCAAGTTTATTTTTCGCCTTGTTGATCCCTGGTGTATCAAGGAAGATGATCTGCCCTCTTTCATCGGTGTACACTGTCTGGATACGATTTCTTGTTGTCTGCGGTTTGCTTGATGTAATCGCGATCTTCTGTCCGATCAGACGGTTCATTAATGTTGACTTTCCAACGTTTGGTCGTCCGATAAATGTTACAAAACCGGATTTAAATTCATTTGCCATAAATTGTCCTTTCCCTGTTTTCTCTATAGTACATGTTTTACTTCATCAAAATATTCTTTATTCTGATCGATCTTCTCTTCATTTCCAATACAGCAGCGGTTTCCTGCTTCTACTACTGCTTTAACGATCGGTGCTAACGCTCTGATATCTTCCTGTGTACAGGATAATACCTGATCTCTAACCTTCTGAAGATCAGCTTCTGTCTTGTCTAAGAAATATGCATGAAAACTTCTTGCCCCCATATCAACAGCTTCCATTGGCATATCCATGCTTCCGATCGTTCCAATGATATATTTCTTCATATCACGATCATCTGCATCAAAATCTACCACATAATCTGCTGCCTCGTCGTATACTTTATAAGATTCAGAAAGGTTTGGATCACGGTATGTCACAAACATAGAATCTCCCTGATCTGAGAAACTGCACATGCATCCATACGCACCACCTTTGACACGGATCTGAATCCACAGATATTCATAGGAGAAGATCATCTGAAGCACTTTTAACGCTCCTGTATACTCAAGTCCTGCATCCTTAAAGTTTCCAGCGCATGCCACATACTGAACACCACCTGCAGTTGCAAATCCTTCATTGCTCTTTGTGCATGTAACTTTGACTTTCTCACCTTGTTTCTGGTCTTCATATAATCCTTCGATAAAGCTTTCCACTTCTGCCTTCATGAACTCAGGTGCTTCTTCTTTTCCTGTATAACTGATCGTCATATTTTGTTTTTCAAAGATCATTTTTACAGCTTCTTTTAAACCATTGACGATATTGTCATATTCTTCATCGAAATCTTCATACCATTTCTTCACAGTCTCATACATCGTGATCCCCTGAATTGCTTCACGGTATGCTGCATATTCTGAGAAATAAGACATTGCACGGTTTGCCGCACTCTTGTGTCCTGTCTCTGTCAATGTGATCTTAAGGTTTGTATAAATCTGTCCGATGATCTCTTTTAGTCGTTTCTTATGATCTAATTTGCTTTCAAATGCCACTTCTTTTAATAGATCAAATGCTTTTTCGATATTAGAATAGAAGCATTTTGTCTTTAAGATAAACATTGGAAGAAATTCATGCACATCCGTTGGCATAACATCCATTGTTGCGCTGATGCCACCTGTCTCAATGCTGATCTCGTTTCCTAATTCCTGATAACTATAGTGTGTTGTATCAACGATCGTTAAGATCTCTGCTAAAAATGATGCATATGGCACGAGATCCATTGGCACATGACTCATATCAAATGCAAGCTTGACGTAAGCGATCTTGTTTGTAAAATACTGATGCCATAATACTTTCACACCACCAAGTTCAGATTCCACATTGGATAATGGTTTGACATCTTTTCTGATATCTTCAATGTCGATCACTGGAATCTTCTCTAATTCTTCTTTTGTAGATGCTTCTTCCTGTGATGCTTTTAACTGTTTCGTCTCTTCGACTAATTTCTTTACTTCTTCTTCGGATAAAGAATCTTTGTAAGCCTTTAATTTATCCACTTCTTCCTGATCTTTGATCTTCTGTAAGCCTTTCTTTGGCTTCATCACCACGATCGTTTTATGGTTATTATCGATCAGATATTCTTTGATCAGATTCTCAAAATAGCCATTCTCGATCTCTTCTCTTAACTGTTTGAAGATCTCATTTGTCTTGATATGGATAAATGGTTTCTCATCGTCATATAACCAGCTGTCGTACATCTGAAGTCCATACATCAATCCCTTTGGAAAACGTCCAAAGTTTGCTTCTCTGTATTTGAATTCATAGTAATTAAATGCTGCTAAAAGATTTCTTCTTGGAATTCCTTCTTTTGCGATCTTGGCTAAGTTCTTTTCTAAAATCTTAACAAATTCATCTTCCTGATCATCCCTTGCTTCCTGTGCGATCACAGAAAATACTGGCTGCATGATCCCATTATCATAAGAACTTTGAATATCTTTTCCAATCTGTGCATCCATCAAAGCTTTCTTCACTGGTGCTCCAGGTGCATCGAATAATACTCTGTTTAAGATTTCAAATCCTAAGTAAAGTTTTGCATCCAAGCTGTCTCCGATCACTGCATTGTAGGATAAATAAGTCTTTTCTTCTTCGGAGTCATTCTCCCCGACTGGATAATATTCTTCCACTCGTTTTACTTCTGTAAATGGTTCTTGTTTCTCCCATGATGAATCGATCTGTTTCTTATCGAAATCTTTTAAATAATGTTCATCGATAAATGTCAGGTATTCATCAACATCCATATCTCCATACAGATAAATATAGCTGTTGGATGGATGGTAATAAGTCTTGTGGAAATCAAGGAACATCTCATAAGTTAAATCTGGGATTGCCTTTGGATCTCCGCCTGATTCAAATCCATATGGTGTGTCTTCCAATAAAGACTTCTGAATGATACGTGCAAGCTGCTGGTCTGGAGATGAAAATACTCCTTTCATCTCGTTAAACACAACTCCATTATACGTCAGAGGAGCATCTTCGTTTAACAGATCATAATGCCATCCTTCCTGCTTTAGGATCTCTGGCTTCTTATAGATATTGGGATAAAATACAGCATCCAGATAAACATGCACCAGGTTAAAGAAATCTTTATCATTCTGGCTTGCAACCGGATAAACAGTCTTATCTGGATAAGTCATTGCATTTAAAAATGTATTCAGTGATCCTTTGACCAATTCCACAAATGGATCCTTCATTGGGAACTCTCTTGATCCGCAAAGTACAGAATGCTCTAAGATATGAGGAACTCCTGTATCATCTTTTGGTGGTGTACGGAATCCGATCTGGAATACCTTGTTATCATCTTCATTGGAGATCACAACCACTCTGGCTCCCGTCTTATCATGCTTTAAAATATATCCTGTTCCATTTAATTCTTCAATAGATTCTTGTTTGATGATCGTATATTTATTATTCATAAACCTTTAACAAAATCTCCTTTTTTCTATTCATTGATATCCTTTATGCTACTACAAATGGAACAGATTGAAAAGGGGGTCGGTTTGATTTTTGCATAAAAATACGGCACCGAAAGCTTATTCTCATGCTTTCGATGCCGCATTGATATTTTTTATCGTTTGATCGATCTTACTTTGGAAAAACTGCTGTATCTGTACTTGCCGGATACTTTTTTCATTGTGCGGACCTTAAAATAATATTTCTTTCCTTTTTTTAGTTTTCCTTTGGTATAAGATGATTTCTTAGAGGAAAGTGTTGCGATCTTTTTATATCCTGATTTCTTCTTTGTGGACATATAGATCTGGTATCCACTGACTCCTGAAACCTTCTTATATGTGATCTTGACCGCTTTCTTTCCACTCTTCCTTAAGCTCTTGATCGTTGTTGCTTTGGGTTTAACAACAACTGTTTTCTTTGCTGAACTGTATCCTGCATAAGTCCAGTTTCCGATCTTATAATTTAAATCAACTTTTTCTGAAATTCCAGGGATCACACCTTGTGTTGAATACTGCCACATATGATAACTTCCCTGATATGTACATTTGTTACTATGTTGTGCAATCCATTTTGGGTAATCAGAAAATACAGATGCTGTCAGTTTCGTTTCAAATAAGTATTTGTTACTGTAAACTGCGACATTTTTATATCCATAAGATTCCATCGTATTCAAAAATGTTTTTGCAATATTTCCGATCTGTGTGCTGCTTAACTGATTTAACATATCAGCTTCCATATCATAATAAATCGGATATGTTAAATTCTTTCCCTGTAAAAGTCTGACAACATGTTCTGCTTCGCTTTTTGCTTTCGCTGTTGTATCAGCTCCAGAATACAGGTAAGTTCCATAAGGGATCCCCAGTCTCTCACATTCACTGGAATTGTAGTCCCAATACTTATCATCTTTATCTGTTTGATTTACACCATATCCACATCGGATGATCGCATAATCTGCCAAAGCACTGTTCTTTACCTGTTCCCAATCGATCTTGCCCTGATGCGAACTTACATCAATTCCCTGCTGTGTTGCATTGGCTGGTTTCTCTGCACCCCAGACTTTGCATGTTGTCTGAAATATCATAAACACGCTGATCAGCAATAAGAGTACCCCAACAACCAATCCAGTAAACATTCCTAGTTTTTCACTTCTCTTCATTTTCATCTCTGCCTCCTAAGTATGATCGTTTCCTTATTTTTTCTTCCACATTTATCATATCATATTTTTTTCGGCAGAAAGTGAACATTTTCTTAATTTTTCTGTAAATTTATACACATCCCATCTTGATCATCTCTCTTTTCAGGCGTTTGATGATCTTTTTCTCCAGTCTTGATATGTAAGATTGTGAAATTCCAAGCATATCAGCGACTTCTTTCTGTGTTTTTTCTTTTCCTTCTTTTTGATTGATCCCAAACCTTAATTCAATGATCATTTTCTCGCGGTCCGTAAGGATCGTCATGGCTCTTGTCAGAAGTTTCTTATCTACTTCATGTTCTAAGTCCTTGTAAATGATATCTTCATCGGTTCCAAGGATATCGGATAATAATAATTCATTTCCATCCCAGTCTACATTTAATGGCTCATCGATGGAAACTTCCATTTTTGTCTTGTTATTTCTTCTTAAATACATCAAAATTTCATTTTCGATACATCTGGATGCATAAGTCGCAAGTTTGATCTTCTTTGCCGGGTTAAATGTATTGATCGCTTTGATCAGACCGATCGTACCAATCGAAATCAGATCTTCCACACCGATTCCCGTGTTGTCAAATTTCTTTGCTATGTATACAACCAATCGTAGATTTCTCTCGATCAGCATGCTTCTTGCCGTTTCTTCATTGACAGTTCCTAACATATGGATCATTTTCTGCTCCTCCGCTGTATCAAGCGGTGCTGGAAGTATCTCCGTTCCCCCAATATAATGAATCTCATTTCCTCTTCCAAAAAATGTCCTTCTTCCACTTACCAAGCTCAACTTTAACACAATCATTACCTCCCATTTTTGATCAGATCCGGATGTAGTAACATTTCGTAAGCTCCCCATTTGGAAAGGGATACTTTGGATATGGCGATCACTGCCTTTTTGTGTTCTATTATCCGGTCCTCTTTCGTGATTTTCATATCATTTGCCATCACTGCCGGCATCATCCCATGTTCCCTTCCAACACTTTGATATGGAATCATGCGGATGCCCTCTGCTTCCTGCTTTTCTATCATCTTGAACAACGGCTCATGAAAATACTTCAAAAATGTTTCTTCTTCCAGAATACATACTGGCATTTGACTGACTGGTTCATATAAGAAATTTCCTGTATCCAAGAATGCACAAACCTCTAATTTCTTATGCAGGATCTTAAATTCCACTTGATAAAAAGATTCTTTGTCGTGATTCATATCTTTTACGGCTGATACATACAAATACCTTACAAGCATGCAGCTGGCTGTCGCAAGGATCAGCCACGGCAGAATGATCTGGCTTTTTATCATTGTAAAGATTCCACCAGTAAATAAACTCAACACCAGAAGATACACGCTGTATTTCCATGCTTTTTTCATTGGAAATGCACAAGATATCTTTACCGTCATAACAATGGAAATGATCATCAATCCCAATTTCAGTCCATGATCTTCGTCATAAAGCTGAAGTATAAGACATCCTGAAAAACTTCCAAAGATGGATGCGGCAAATATTTTATAAAATTTCATCTTTTTATGTATGATCCATTCCAGTAATTTTAGCTGGAACGCGATCATGATCCATTGTTCCAAAAACATTTCGATGAAATACATAATGCAATTATAGAAAATTTCTAAAAAATATTTTGTCATACCATGACGGTAACGCCCTGCAAGTTTTTACAGTTTCTGACGAAAACTTTCTTCTGTCTGCATCATCTGATAAAATAGAAGTTGAAATTTGTAGAAAAATACGATAAGAAAGGAAATTTTGAAATGACTCATGTGATTCATGAAATCCCTCCCGTATATGATGACCGATCAAAGATCCTGATCCTTGGTTCTTTTCCTTCTGTAAAGTCTAGAGAGGGACAGTTTTTTTATCATCATAAGCAAAACCGTTTCTGGAAGGTTCTTGCTGCAGTCTTTGAGGATACTCTGCCTGAAACGATCGAGGAGAAAAAAGAGTTTTTATTAAGACACAACATTGCCATCTGGGATGTGATCGCTTCCTGCGATATTGAAGGTTCCAGCGACAGCAGTATTAAAAATGCAGTGCCAAATGATTTTTCATTCATTTTAAAAACAGCCCCAATTCGCCAGATTTATACCAACGGTGGGACTGCTTATAAACTTTATCATAAATATTGTGAAAAAGTGACTGGATTTGAAGCTGTGAAACTGCCTTCCACAAGCCCTGCGAATGCTTCTTATTCATTAGAACGGCTGATACGTCAGTGGAATCAGATTTCAAATACCTGACCTGCACCTGTGATATCTCTGACGATATTCTTCCATCTGCGCCCATCTTCACAGTTTAAATAATGATGGTTGATCTTGTAATGCTCAAAGCAATGCATTGGGAATACAACTTTACTGTCCGTATGTTCTAAGAAATAATTCATTCCCCAGCAATACTTATCTTCCTGTCTTGGATCAAGGAGCATAAATGCAAGATCGATCTTCTTTCCTTCCAGATATTTCATCTCATCCTGAAAGGTCTTCTTGTAATATTCATTATCTTCCTCTGGTTCTCCATTCCAATGCCACCAGTTAAGATCCCCTGCATGGTAGATTGTCTTTCCTTCCACTTTCACAAGAAATGCTACTCCCATGTCATTTGATCTTAAAGTTTCTATTTCGATTCCAGCAACTTCCTTTTTTTCATGTGCTTTCATAACGACTGCATCTTCGTTATCTTTGATATCATCAGAAAGAATATAATGAATATCTTTATACTGTTCTTTTAGTTTCCAGATTGCTGGATCATAATGATCGGCATGGCTGTGTGATGCAAAGACATAGAGAGTCTTACTGCCGTCAAATGACGGGATTTCTCCCTGATAGTAATCAAACAGCAGAACATTTTGTTCCATCTCAACCATAAAACCACTATGTTCAATAAATGTTACTTTCATTTCTGGTTATCCTCCAAAATCTTTTCCTTCATCTGCGGATCAAACTGTTCCTGTTTTAACATCTCAATCTCATATTTGTATGGCGGATAGGATTTCTTGCTGTCTTCCGCTTTAATGTATGGTGTTTCTAAAATCTTAGGTACCTGTTCGAAGTCTTTGTGATGTACGATGTGGTTTAACGTCTCAAATCCGATCGTTCCAAATCCAAGATTTTCATGACGGTCTTTTCCTGCACCGATCACATTCTTACTGTCATTGATATGAAAGACTGCGATCTGGTCTTTGCCGATCGTCTTATCAAACTGGTCAATGACATTTTCAAATCCTTCTCCAGACAGATCTAAGCCGCTGTCGCTCACATGACAAGTATCGAAGCAGACTCTTAATTTCTCTGGATATTTTACACCATCATAGATTCTTTTTAGTTCTTCAAACTCACGCCCGATCTCGCTTCCTTTTCCTGCCATTGTCTCCAGTGCGATATGAACCGGCATATCCTGATACATGACCTGATTTAATCCTTCGATGATACGATCAATTCCTTTGTCAACACCAGCTCCAACATGAGAACCTGGATGCAGGACCAACGTATGACTTCCCATAGCTTTGGTACGTTCTACTTCAACTTCTAAGAATTCCACTGCTAACTCAAACGTCTCAGGTTTCGTCGTATTCGCAAGATTGATGATATATGGTGCATGAACAACAAACGTTTCCATTCCATGTTCTTTCATTAATTTCGTTCCATCTTCAATTCTTAATTCCTCAATCTTTTTTCTTCTTGTATTCTGTGGTGCACCAGTGTACACCATAAAAGTATTCGCTCCATAAGATAATGCTTCTTTGACAGATCCTAGAAACATGTCCTTTCCTTTCATCCCTACATGAGAACCAATCAGCATAATTTTCCCTCCGATTAAAAATTTTTCTTCTTTTTTGTGTGTCATTCTGTTGCAGATTATACCGAAAATATGCTGTAAAATCCATATTTTGATACTTAATTTAATTTTTTTGAACTTTTTTTCGTTTTTTTATTGACACAAGTTCCATATAGTGATATCATAACGGTGTTGCGCAGTTGTGGCGGAATTGGCATACGCGCTAGACTAAGGATCTAGTCCGGGTTAACTGGGTAGGGGTTCAAGTCCCCTCAACTGCACTTAAGCCGATGTGGCGGAATTGGCAGACGCGCTGTGTTCAGGTCGCAGTGAGCTTACGTTCGTGCGAGTTCGAATCTCGCCATCGGCATACCGAAGTTTGTGACTTCGGTTTTTTTATTTCATACAATAACTACAAAAAGGAGTCCTCAGACTCCTTTTTTCTTTCGACTCTTTAATAAATTATCTGCTAAGGTTGATACAGTATTCACAATAATCTCCTGCTCTACCGTCTCACATTGTTCCATGATCAGATCCATCTTCTTGCTGTAAAAATATTTTTTCTGTTTCTTGCTGTAACTGTCCACCAACAGTTCATCTATGGTAACACCTAGTGCATCTGCGATCAGCTTAAGTGCTGGCAGCGAAACGCTTACTGAAGCCGTCTCCACATTTGACATATGACTTAATGAAATATCTGCCATCTCGGCAAGTTGTTCCTGTGTTATATTTTCTTTTTTACGATATTCTTTAATTTTCGCTCCCAGAGCTTTATAATTAATGGGCTTCATAGCTCTCCACACTCCTTATATACTCTGATTTTATTATGAATCATTTTTTCAAATAACCGCCTGTGGCAATAGTTTCTATTGTAATGGACCGCTGGCCTTATTTCTGTTATGATAAAACCAACTAATATATTGTTATCATTTATAAATAGGAGGTTTTTATGCATCTATTCATGAAATTTATTTTAGCACCTGTTCTTTTTGTTCTATCTGTTTTTGTGATCATACAAACTTATAGAAAATATAAGATCAAACATCTTTTGAAAAAATGGGAAAAGAAATATCACCCATTTCCATTGAAAAAGGAAGCCTGAGATTTAGGCTTCCTTTTTTTGATATGATGATTTGTTTGTATATTCTTGAAAACATTTCATCTTTTTATTTCTTAACACTATCGCTGCTGCACTAAAGCATGCAGAAGATTGTATTGATTAAATTCAGATCTCGCTCATGATCCTCTGCGTGATCTCATTCGCTTTTTCATAAATGCGAGCCGCATCTGTTCCAATAAAGAATTCGCCATCTTCATACAGAATCTTTCCTGCAACCATTGTCATCTTGACATTCTGCTTACTTCCACTGTATACCAGATTCTTTCTGATATTGTGGATTGGCTGCATATTTGGCTGATGCAGGTCGATCATTATAAGATCTGCCTGCTTTCCTTTGACTAACACATCACAGTCTGAAAGATTCATTGCTTTTGCACCGCCTGTTGTTGCCATCTTTAATACCTCTGCTGCATCAACTGCACTCGCATCATTTTCCCGATATTTGGCAAGTGCTGTAACAAGAAACATCTCGCGAAACATATCAAGACAGTTATTGCTTGCAGGTCCATCCGTTCCGATTGCCAGATCAATATTTCGTTTTAACATCTCCTCGATCGGAGCGATCCCGCTTGCTAATTTTAGATTCGAGGCTGGGTTGGTGATCACAGAAATCTGATGTCTCTTTACGACATCAAGATCTTCTTCGCTCATATGAACACAGTGGTACAACCCTCCTCCATATTCAAACAGCCCTAGCTGTTCCATATATACCGTTGGTGTCATACCTGTTCTCTCGACGCACTGTACCACTTCTGAGGCACTTTCTGAATTGTGGGTATAGATAGGTGCATGGTACTTCTTAGAAAGCTCTGAGATGCCTTCTAAGATTTCTCTCTTGGTTGTATATTCTGCATGGAACCCCAGTTCATAACTGGTAAGTCCATCTTCTTTATGGTACTTCTCATACCAATTCTCTACTTCTTTCACAGACTGGGTAAAATCATTCACTGCTCCAATAACAGTTGTCCGAAAACCACAATCCTCAGATGCCTGGATCATCGTATCTGGTGTCAGATACATATCCGCATTGGCGGTGATCCCGCTTGTTAAATATTCCATGATGGCAAGTTTGGATAAATGATAGATATCATCCGGTGTTAACTTGGCTTCATATGGGAACACCTGATCATTTAACCAGGAAAGCAGCGGCATATCATCTGCATGAGATCTTAAAAATGTCATCGCAGAATGTGTATGGGCATTCTTAAATCCAGGCATGATCAGATTGCCTTTTGCATCAATCTGTCTCTCCCATGCGATCTTTGCCGCTTCTTCTTTATTCTCCGGTCCGACATACTGTATTTTATGATCTGAGATCCAAATCTCTCCATCAAAGATCTCTTGATCTTCCTGCATGGTTAAAATTCTTGCATGGTAGATTCTTATCATTTGATCACCTCTTATTTCTTCAGACTCTTCCCCATTCTACAGATGCATTCTGTTACTAGTTTCTGGAATTTTGGAGCTGCACGATCTGCACTTTGCTGAACTTCTTCGTGTGTCAGTGGTTTCTTACTGATTCCGGCAGCAGGATTCGCAATACACGAAATTCCACAGATCTTCATTCCCATATGATTTGCCGCGATCGCCTCACAGGCAGTACTCATTCCAACCGCATCTGCACCGATGGCTTTACACATCCTGATTTCTGCCGGAGATTCAAAATTAGGACCTGGAAGCTGGATATAAGTTCCTTCTTTAAGATCAATCTGCAGATGATCCGCACTTTTTCTGATCACTTCTTGTAATTCTTCATCATAAATATGACTCATATCCGGAAATCTTTCTCCAAATTCTTCGATATTCGGCCCAATTAATGGAGATGGTACAAAACTTGCGATCTGATCCGTGATCATCATAAAGTCACCCGCTTCAAATCCACGATGAATCCCACCGGATGCATTTGTCAAAAACAAGATCTCTGCTCCCATCATCTTCATCAGTCGAATCGGCAGTACAACATCACTCATGGAATATCCTTCATAATAGTGAACTCGTCCTTCCATGATCATTACTGGAATATCTTCTACGTAACCAAGTACAAATCTTCCTTTATGTCCCTGTACTGTAGAAACTGGAAATCCTTTGATCTCATGGTAATCGATCACAGTCTCAATCTTGATCTTCTCCGCATAATCTCCAAGACCGGAACCTAAGACCAATGCGATCTGTGGTTTAAACTCTGTCATTTCATTTACTTGTTTATAACATTCATTTACTTTATCATATATTTTATTCATATTATTGATCTCCTTCCTGCCAGTTCTTTTTCTTACATTATGACACATTTTTGTACAAAATGAAATGCATTCCACACACATCCTATTGTTTACAAAAATTATAGTTCCCATTTCTTGCTTTCCATTCATTTGCAAGTTATACTTAAAGAAACCCCAATTTCCCTACAACAAGGAGTACTAATATGAAGTTAGCAATCGTTGATGATAATAAATTAGAACAGGAGCTCATTTTCAACACTCTTCGTACTTATGAACATGAAAGAAACATCTCCATTGATATTTCTTCTTATAGCGATGGTAATTCTTTTTTGAATACCTATGTCCCTGGAGATTTTGATCTGATCTTTATGGATATTTATCTAAATGAACTGAACGGGATCGATATTGTACGCAAGATCCGTCAGATGGATTCCAAAGTGATGATCGTATTCTTAACAACAAGTAAAGAATACATTTTTGAAGCTGCCCCTTTTCATTTTTTTGATTATATTTTAAAGCCTTTTGAATCCACACAGATCTTTCATGTACTTGATGATGCTTTAGCGCTTCTTCCTGAGCAGGAAGCTGAATTATCTTTTGAATATCGTTCTTTTGATGTTCATTTTCCATTATCAAAGATTCAATATATTTACTCAAATAATCATGAGGTGATCATTCATACAACGAATGGAACACATGCTTTCCGGCTTCCTTTTTATTCTGTCACAGATCATCTGGATGATTCAAGATTTCTTCAGTGCAACCGTGGAATCATGTTGAATATGGACTATATTAAGACGATGGAATCCGATTACTTCGAAATGACAGATTCAAAGTGTTTTCCGATCAAAACGAAAGGACGCAAGCAAATCCGAGAGCAATATATCAAATACCAGTTTTTGAAACTTGAGGAGGCATGATCTTTTATGACTTTTTATGATATTTTTACATATTTATGTACATTTACAATCATCATTCCACTGGCAGTTTTTTGCCTGTTTCCAGTAATCGATCATCTAAAGACTCCGATCCGCCATCTGCTGATCAAGATCAGCCTTGTTTTTGTATGCTATTTTGTTCTATTGATCATTCCGTATATGATCTTTCAACAGGATCTGGGCAATATTCTTGTATTCCTTGCTGTGCCTGTGTTCTTTTATCTATTTCAAAAAGAAACGAACCTGATGCTTCCTGCATCTCTCTTTGTTATGCTGACTGCATGTTGTCTTGGTTCTCTTTCTTATGTTATCTATCATACATTCGGTGTCATCTTTCATCCACATGGACAAAGTACAGAATTTTATCCAGAATCCATGATCGCACAACTGATCTTTCTGGTTTTCGCCGATATCATCTTATATAAACCTGCCAGAAAATATCTCGGCTGGATGGTTACGAATTTCCACAATGCCTTTGTCTGGCGAATTGCGTGTATTTTCCCATGCTGTTTTACTTTTCTCGTTTTTACTTATATTCCACACAATTATTATGATATTTATACCTATCATGATCTACATGTTTACTTTTCCATGATGCTCACTTTACTGGTCTTTGTATTTCTTTTATATGTCTTATTTTATACTATCATCCACAGTTATGTAGAAAATCAGTACATATTGGAAGAACAAAAGATTCTGGAGATTCAGGCAAAAGAATACTCCAGCTTTCCCAACATGTACAGGAGACAAGAGAAATCCGCCATGATTTTCGTCATCAGATCACTGTTATCTCTGGATTGTTAAATCAAGGAAATTATGAAGAATTAAAGGAGTATCTGTCCCAATATGAATCATCTATTTCTTTACAGACTAAGATCTACTGCCGTCAGCCCGCTGTAAATGCCATTTTATCGCATTATGATCTTTTATGTGCACAAGATAAGATCAAAACAAAATTTGCCGTTGATTTTCCAACGCTCTCTCCAATCTCTTCCGTTGATTTTTGTATTGTTCTTGGAAATCTTTTAGAAAATGCTTACCTTGAATGTAAGACATTACAGAAGTATGAGAAATTCATCCATCTCAAAGCCAGACAGACTTCTCCTGGTGCTTTTGTTCTGCTCATCGAGAACCCTTATGAGCATGAGATCAAAAAAACAGACAGTGGCTTCTTCTTATCCTCTCGCCGCAAAAACTGCGTCGGTACAGGTCTTAAATCAGTCACTGCCATATGTAAAAAATACGATGGCCATCTGTCTATTGAGACTGATAACCACCGCTTTAAAGTCAAGATGTTTTTACAATGTTAATTCTATTGATTAAGCTAATTTTTCTTTTGCTACGTCAACTAAAGCTTTGAATGCTTCTGGTTCGCTGATCGCCATCTCAGATAACATTTTTCTGTTGATGTCAACACCAGCTAATTTTAATCCGTGCATGAATTTGCTGTAAGAAAGTCCGTTCATTCTTGTAGCAGCGTTGATACGTGCGATCCATAACTGTCTGAACTGACGTTTTCTCTGTTTTCTTCCTGCGTAAGAACTTGTTAAAGCTCTCATAACAGACTGTTTTGCTACTCTATACTGTTTAGATCTAGCTCCTCTATATCCTTTAGCCAGTTTTAATACTCTATTGTGTTTTTTCTTTGCGTTCATTCCGCCTTTGATTCTTGCCATTGCTTACATTTCCTCCTTAACGATCCATCTTACAGATATGGTAAAATCTTCTTCATGTTCTTTTCATTTGTTGCATCTGTCATTGCAGCTTTTCTTAAATTTCTCTTTCTCTTAGGAGATTTCTTTGTTAAGATATGGCTTTTGTATGCCTTATTTCTTTTTAATTTTCCTGTTCCTGTCTTTTTAAATCTTTTTGCAGCTGCTCTACATGTCTTCATTTTTGGCATGGTTATTTCCTCCTTAATCCTGCTTGTATCTACTCATATTTGAATATCTTAAACTCCTAGTTGTTCTTTGGAGCTAAAAACATTGTCATGCTTCTTCCTTCAAACTTTGGTTTCTTATCGATGGTGGCTACATCTTCTAATGCTTTCGCAAAATCATCTAAGATATACTTACTTGCATTCACATGAGCAAGTTCTCTTCCTCTGAATCGAAGTGTGACTTTCACTCTCGCACCTTTTGCAAGGAATTTCTTTGCATGATTAATCTTTGTGTTTAAGTCGTTTGTGTCAATGTTTGGTGACATGCGGACTTCTTTCACATCGATGACTTTCTGTTTCTTCTTTGCCAGCTTTTCTTTTCTTGTCTGCTCGTATTTGTACTTACCGTAATCGATAATCTTACAAACCGGTGGTTTTGCCTTTGGTGAGATCTTGACAAGATCTAATCCTGCTTCATCTGCTAACTTCTGTGCTTCCCTTGCGGACATAACTCCAAGCTGCTCGCCATCATTCGCGATCAGACGTACTTCTTTATCTCTGATCTGTCCGTTAATCATTAAATCGCTAATAATTACACCTCCATGATAATTAAAAAAGTGGATAGTTATAAGACTATCCACATAAAATTCAAGCATGATCACGAAATATCATATTCTTAAATATTAACCCAAGTCACTTCCTAATCTATCATATGTGCTAAGGTGAGAGTGGATACTCTTCTTTGTTGTTTCTGTTGTTCTTCACAACTTTTGATATTATATCATGCTTTCATTTTTATTGTCAAGTATTTTTCTTATCTTTTTATTTTTCTACATTGAATGTCACTTTGTTATTCAACGCTTTATAAAATGTCAGCTGGTATCTCTGGGCATCCGCTAATACATCGTAATCTTCGCCAGTTTCAATGATCTTGAAATTAATGATGTTCGCCTTTCTCGCACTGTCTTTGCTCACTGCTACACCATTACGTTCGTCTGCAAATCCTTTGACATTCGCCAGCATATTAAATTCTGTTTTGATGCTATCCACTTTATAAGAATATTGTTTTCCTGTTTGACTTGTAAAATAGATTGTGACAGATTTCCAGTTTGGATTAAATGTAAATGTTGTCTTGCTTCCAGATGTTTCACTGCATACATCATCAAATCCATCATATACAAAAACATCAACATCTTTTGTGCAGATCTTTCCTGATCTTGCAGTGGTAGAAATCTGAATTCTGCTGTATCCGCCTTTTTTAGCTGCCACTTTTCCTTTGCTGTTAACCACTGCTACCTGTGGATTACTGCTCTTATAAGTCAGAGTTTTTGATGCCATCTGTTTTCCTCCAGGTAAAGCTGTTGCTTTGATCTGGGCAGTGTTTCCTGTCTTGTAGAAATTGATCGTCTGTGCAGATGAAAGTTTGATCCCTGTCGCTGCTTTTCTTACATATACAGTGATCTTCTTTGTTTTCACTCCAGAAGCTTTCATTGTGATCTTAGCAGTTCCGTATTTCTTTCCTTTGATCACACCCTTTTTATTTACTGTCGCTACAGATTTTTTGGATGTCTTATATGTGATCTTTTTCTTTTTCCCAACTGTTTTTGCATTTAATTTTAAAGTTTTTCCAACAAAAACCGTTGCCTTGCTTCCTGTTGATGTTTTGATATATGCTTTTTTGGCAGCTTTCGCATTTGTTGGCATGATCATACAGGAAACTGCAAGCAACATCAGCATCGTCATTATCTTTTTCTTCATGTTCCTGATCCTTCTTAAATAGAAAATTCTTTTATAGAAAAAGAATCCTGGAGGAAAGCTCCTCCAAGATTCCTTTATCACTCAGCAATTGATTATTTTGCTACATACTGTGTAATTGTTAAATCTTTTGCTTTGTCTGCTGGTAATTTTACTGTGTATTTACCATCTTTTGCTGTTGCTGAAGCAATAACTTTTCCAGCTGCATCTTTTACTACGATGTTTGTAGCGTTTTTGTCGCTTGTTACAACGTATTTAGCACTTGTAGCTGTTACTGTACCGTCTTTTGCTACTGTAACTTTGATGTTGTGGTTCTGACCTTTTTCAGATTTTGCTGCAACAGCGTATTCTGTATCAGATACTTTTGTAACTGTTGCTGTGTATTTTCCATCATAGTTAGATGTACCTTTGATCGTAGCTGTCTTTGTAGCACCTTTACCAGTAGCTGATAATACACCTAATGTAAAGTTTTCTTTGCTTTCCCATGCTTTGAATCCAGCTGCTGGATCAGCAATATATCCTAATGCTTCTTTAACCTGTGCTGCAGAGATCTCAACTGTCTGTTTTCCACGAGTTAAAACGTATTTGTCAGCATTAGCAACTAATCCTGTATATTCAGCTGTGTTATCTTTTACAACTGGTTTTACAGTTTCAGGTGTTACAACTTTTGCAGGTGCTGGAGCTGCTTTTACTGTTACTGTAAATTTAGCTTTCTTACCTTTTGCATCTTTACATGTTGCTGTAATTGTTACTTTACCAGCTTTCTTTGCAGTTACTTTACCTTTAGAAGTTACTGTAGCTACTTTCTTGTTGCTAGATTTGAATGTTACAGCTTTTGTAGAAGCTTTCTTTGGTGAGTAAGTTGGGTGAAGAGTGAATTTCTTTCCAGCTGTTACTGTTTTCTTTGTCCCCTCTTTGAATTTTAAAGTTTTAACAACTTTACCAACTGTAACCTTTGTTGTAGCCTTTGCTTTTTTGTTGTTTTTAGCAATTGCTGTGATTGTTACTGTACCTTTTTTCTTTGCACGGATGATACCATTCTTAGAAATAGTAGCAATCTTTTTGTTGCTTGTTTTGTACTTTAACTTATAAGTTTTAGCACTTTTTGGTGAGAATTTCAGGCGTGTCTTTGCATTCATCCAGTGTCCTGGTACACTAATCACATACCCTTTCTTCTTAAAAGATAATTTCTTTACCTTTTTTGTTGCTGCACTAACATTAGCTGTTTTTGGTGCTTCTGTTACTGCGACAAGCCCGAAAGCCATAACTGCGGATAATCCACAAGCTGCTGCTTTCTTGATGATTTTGTTACTCATACTTACATTCCTCCTTATTAAGTATTTGGATGATTTTTCTCCGTATCTGACTCACCGTAATATGAATATGAATATTTATACTCATAATTACCATAAGCACCGATACGCTCATCAACTTTATTTAATACAGCCCCAAGGATACGAACCTCGCCCCTCTTCAACTGCTTGATGACATCTTGAACGATCTTACGTTTGATCACTCCCTGCTCGATCACGATGACCGCTCCATCTGTATATTTACCGATGATCACAGCATCAATAACAACACCTAGCGGTGGTGCATCAATGATCACATAATCAAACATATCCCTAACATTCTCAATGAATTGTTCAAACTGCTCAGAATCCAAAATGCTTGTTGGATCTGGTGACAGCGGACCAGCTACTGTAATACAAAGTCCCTCAACTTCTGTCTCGTAGATGATATCCTCCACTTCTGCCTGTCCTGTCAGATAATGGCTTAATCCTTTATCGATTCCCTGTATATGATATCTGGCTGCCATTACTGATTTTCTTAAATCAGCATCCACCATCAGTATCTTCTTTCCACTTTCTGCAAGTGTTCTTGAAAGGCTCAGAGAAATAGAACTCTTTCCTTCATTCGGAACACTGCTTGTCATTGTGATCACTTTAATATCTTTTCCGCAGAAGGCTAAGTTCGTCTTTAACTGGTTTAGTCCTTCTACCATACGATAATCATTGATCTCTGGAAGATCCATTACTAATTTCTTCATCTTATTCCCTCGCCCTCTTTACTTTCTTTGTTCGCTTTGTAGTTCCCTTTACCAAAGGTAATTGCGCTAAAGTAATAATTCCAAGATATTTCTCAATATCTTCTTCTTTCAGGATCGTATCGTTCATCAGATACTGGATCACAATGGCTGCTGCCATCAATATAAATCCAAGAACTGCTCCAATCAATACGTTCTTCTTAAGACTTGGGCTGTCTGGTTTATCTGCCTTATATGCCTTTTCGATGATCGTTGGTGATTTCACGTCCATCTTCTCTGCAACTGTCTTCGCTGTTACTTCTGCAAGATCCTGTGTGATGCTCTGTGCAAGTGCTGCATCCTTATCTGTTATCGTAATCTGCATGATACGTGTATCAGATGGATTCTCCACCGTGATCTTCTTCTCTAATTCTTTATAATCCATATCAAGCTTCAGATCTGCGATCACCTGTTCAAGGACTGGTCTTGTCTTAACAATTACCATATAATCCTGTGTTAACTGAGTACCCATTGTAAGATCTGTAAGCTGTGAAAGTCCACCCTTTGAAACAACATAAAGCTGTGCTGTAGAAGAATAGATCGGTGTCATCGCAAACTTCGTGATCAATCCTGATGCACCTGCAAAGACGATTGCTGTCAACAAAATCCAAACGATCTTCTTCTTCAATGCCAAAAACAATTCCCTTAAATCAATCTCGATCTCATCATCATTCTCTAACTCGTACATAGATGTTTTTATCCCTTCTTTAATTAAATACTTTTCCCCTCAAGCATTCTCCTTGGATTCTCATAAAGAATCTGGTCCGCATGCTTCTTCCGTACAACTTCTGCTGCCGGTTTCATATTTGGTCTTCTTGTCCGGAAATCGTGACAATCCGTTCCAAGGAAATGAACCAGTCCTTCTTTCATAATCTTCTTACAAAAAGATGCTCGTTTATCAAAAATTCCTCCGATCAGGCTTTCCGCATTTATCTGAATATATGCACCTGTTTCGATCAGTTCGACAATCTTGTCTACATGTCCGAAAACTGCTTTGTATCGCTCTACATGCGCAAGGATCGGAATATATCCTGCATATACAAAATCCTGAACCGCGCGATATATATGCGAATAGGCATCTGATGTCGCAAACTCTACTAAAACATAACGGGTCCCATTCATCGTCAATGCTTTCCCTTGTTTCAGATCTGAAACTGTCCCTTGCTGATAATATAATTCGCTCCCAAGGTATAGCTGAATCTCTGGATAATACTTGTATGCCTTTTCTCTGATCGCCTCAAACTTCTCTCTCAATACTTCTGTATCCGGATGTCCAAACTTCGGACCGTAATGCGGAGTCAGTATTACCTGATCCACGCCTTGTTCCCGTTCTTCATCCAACAGTCCCATTGAATCATTGATGTCCTTTGCTCCATCATCAACTCCATATAATATATGTGTATGAATATCTATCAACGCCATAACAATCTCTTTTCTAAGTCTGATATTTATATTATTTTTGATAACTTAAGAAATATACTAATATAATATACCATCTTTATTCTCAAGTTACAATGCTTTTTCTTGTCAAAAAGAAATACAATTTATACTATTCTTTGCTGAACTCAACTAACTCTAATCCCTCATTACGATCAAGTACAAACTGGATTCCCCATTCATTCTTAAATAACAACAGTGGATTTCCTCGCATATCTTTGACTTTCTTAACTTCAGATACACCACGTAATTTGTTCATATCCGTGTTGCGGTCTTTGATCCAGCGGATTGCCTGATATGGCAATGGTTCTAAACGGATCTCGCAGTTGTATTCATTTTCCAGACGGTATTTTAAGACATCAAACTGAAGTGTTCCTACAACTCCGACGATGATCTCTGCAAATCCTGCTTCATGTTCCTGGAAGATCTGGATAGCACCTTCCTGTGCGATCTGTTCTACACCTTTCACAAACTGCTTACGCTTCATAGAATCTAACTGGATGACTCTTGCAAAATGTTCTGGTGCGAATGTTGGGATTCCTTCATATTCAAAGTCATCTTTTGGAAGGCAGACAGTGTCTCCGATAGAGAAGATTCCCGGGTCAAATACTCCGATGATATCTCCTGCATACGCCTCTTCTACGATCTTACGTTCCTGTGCCATGATCTGCTGTGGCTGGGAAAGCCTCATCTTTTTCTTACTCTGTACATGTTTTACTTCCATGTTCGCTTCGAATTTACCGGAACAGATTCTCATAAATGCAATTCTGTCACGGTGGTTTTTGTTCATATTTGCCTGAATCTTAAAGACAAACGCTGAAAAACCATTTTCCACAGGATCTACTTCTTCTCCCTTGGATGTTCTTGCAAGTGGTCTGTTTGTCATCTTCAGGAAATGCTCTAAGAATGGTTCTACACCAAAGTTTGTAAGTGCTGATCCAAAGAATACTGGAGATAGTTTTCCCTGATGTACTTTCTCCATATCAAGATCTGCTGCTGCACCATCTAACAATTCAATTTCTTCCATCAGATTCTCATAGAAATCTTCTCCGATCAGATCTGCTGCATTATCATCATCTGCTGAAATAATCGTTTCTTTTGCTTCTTTTGCACCACCTGTGGAGACTGCCTCGAATCGTAAGATATTTCTTGATGCACGCTCGTATACACCCTTAAATTCTTTTCCACATCCGATCGGCCAGTTGATCGGACATGTCTCGATCCCTAAGACTTTCTCGATATCGTCTAACAAATCGAAAGTATCCTTAGCTTCACGGTCCATCTTATTGATAAATGTAAAGATCGGGATATGTCTCATAACACAGACCTTAAATAACTTGATCGTCTGTGGTTCGACACCCTTGGAAGCATCGATCACCATGACGGCACAATCCGCTGCCATCAGTGTACGATACGTATCTTCTGAGAAATCCTCATGTCCTGGTGTATCAAGGATATTGATACATTTTCCTTCGTATTCAAACTGTAATACAGAAGAAGTGACAGAGATACCTCTTTCTTTTTCAATCTCCATCCAGTCAGATACTGCATGTTTGGAGTTTGCCTTTCCTTTCACAGACCCCGCTGTATTGATCGCTCCTCCATATAAAAGGAACTTCTCAGTCAACGTTGTCTTACCGGCATCCGGATGGGAAATGATCGCAAAGGTTCTTCTGCGGCCGATCTCCTGCTCAATGCTGTTTGCCATAATCTTTTTCCTCTTTTCTATTTTTATCTATTATTTTACATTTCTACGCATACTTAGTCATATTATCACACCACTTCTTAAATTTCTACTGATTCTTTATAAAAAATATGCTTTTAACTATTGCTTTTCCCAAGAAACACAAGTGTTTTTCGATGTTAATTCGTGGTATAATGATACTATATTAAATCTAGGAGGATATCTCATGAGCAATACAATCTTACGCAATGAAAATGTATCTGTCACTTTAAAATCTCTTGGTGGGGAACTGACTTCTATCAAAGATGCTTCTGGTACAGAATATCTCTGGCAAGGAAATCCTGACTTCTGGAGCGGACAGGCACCTGTCTTATTTCCGATCGTTGGATGTTTAAGAAATGGAACTGCAACCATCGGTGATTCTAAGACTTGTTCTTTTGGCCGTCATGGTCTTGCAAGAAAATTAGAATTTACTTTGGTTTCTTCTTCTGAAACTTGTGCTATTTATTCTTTGAAAGCGGATGATTCTACAAAAGAACAGTATCCTTATGATTTTGAACTCCAGATGATCTATGAATTAACGGATCATGGAGTGAAAGTCAGTCATAAGGTGATCAATCATGGGGACATCGTTATGCCTTACTGTATTGGTGGTCATCCTGCATTTAACTGTCCAGTGTATGAAGGGGAAAATTTTGAAGATTATATCGTGGAATTTGAACAACCGGAAACTGCTACCTGTGCACAGCTTACAGATGATGGTTTGATCAATAACAACGATCGTATTCCTGTTCTTGATCATGAAACTGTGATCCCTGTAAAACATTCTTTATTTTACAAGGACGCTTTGATCTTTGATCAGTTGAAATCACGCACGGTTGCATTAAAACATAAGGAAAGCGGTCATGGTATCTTAGTTACTTTCCCTGATTTTGATTATCTGGGTGTATGGTCTAGTGCAAATGATGGACCTTTTGTTGCTTTGGAACCTTGGAGTGGAACTTCTACCTGCAGTGATGAGGATGATGTGTTTGAACATAAAAGAGGGGTGCGATTCTTGGAGCCTGGAGAACATGAAACTTTGAGTTTTGTGATTGAGATTTTATAGTACGTGTTAATGTTATGAACATTTTGTGACTTGAAAACACTGGAATTTCCACATTTTTCGTGCTATCTTGTAGATAACAAACTTGTAGTTAGGAGTTATGATCATATGAATTGGCATGGAAAACGTTATTATTCGTTTGATAGTTTTTTAAAGAATTATTTTGGTGAGAAAATTTATAAAGTATCCTTAGATGGTGGTTTTACCTGTCCAAACAGAGATGGAACACTTGGAACTGGTGGTTGTATCTTTTGCAGTGAGGGCGGTTCCGGGGATTTTGCTTCTTCGGCTGCTTTGTCTGTGACAGATCAGATCACCGCTGGAATTGAGATGGTTTCTAAAAAGATCGAGAATGGAAAGTATATTGCTTATTTTCAGGCTTTTACGAATACTTATGGTCCGATTGAAAAACTGGAAGCTTTGTATATGGAAGCGATCAATGATCCGCGAATCGTTGCTCTTGCGATCGGTACCAGACCAGATTGCCTGCCTGCCGAGGTTTTGGAGCTTTTAAATCAATTAAATAAGATCAAACCTGTGTTTGTGGAACTTGGTCTGCAGACGATTCATGAAAAGACTGCTTCTTTTATCCGACGTGGATACCCTTTGTCTTGTTTTGATGAAGCAGTTATGAATCTTCATAAGATCGGTGTATTGACTGTTGTTCACCTGATTCTTGGGCTTCCTGATGAAACGGATGATATGATGCTTGAGTCAGTTCGTTATCTGAATCACCTTCCGATTCATGGGGTTAAATTTTCTATGCTGCATATTTTGAAGAATACGGATCTGGCTGATCATTATGAGGAACATCCCTTTGATGTGTTTACTTTGGAGTCTTATGTTGATCTGATTTTGAAATGTATTGAGAATCTGAGTCCTGAGATCGTGATTCATCGATTAACTGGAGATGGACCGAGAGATTTGTTGATTGCTCCTGAGTGGAGTGTTTATAAGCGGAAAGTTTTGAATAGGATTGCGCATGAGATGAAGGTGAAGGATGTTTGGCAGGGGGATTTGTTGTAGATTTTGATTTGCCAATTGTTTATGATATCTCAAACAACTGTTTTCAAAATCTGGGATTTCTTCCGACAAATCTCATACCATCATCCTTTTTGCTAACTGACTAATTACTAATTACCTAATTACTAATCGCACAATTAGTAATTAGGTAATTATGACATACTTTAAAATTTTCAATCAATACCTTTGCATAATTCTTTGTTGATTTATTTTACCTTAACCGTCACATATTTCACCGCTTTCTGATACTTCGATGTTTTTGCTGCCGTGATCCGGATCTTGTATGTTCCTTTCTTGGCTTTCTTCTTTAATGTAACTTTTCCACTCTTAGTTACGGTCATACATTTTTTCGCTTTCTTTGGATATTTGGTCACTTTATAGGTCAGTTTTGCTTTCCCAAAAGATTTCGCTTTTAGGTTAAATGTTGCCTTTTTACGTTTTAATTTTTTTGCCTTGTAAGTTTTTATTTTTGCTGTTTTTATTATCTGTTTCTTTAATTTTAATGGTTTTACGATGTTTGGTTTTATTACTTCTGGTTTACTTTGTGCATTATTTCCAGAGATATCATTTCCATTGCCGTTTCCTGTATTGCCATTCCCTTTATTATCTTCTCCTTGATCTGGGATTGCAGGATCTTTCTTATCAAGTTCCTCTACTACAAGATCAGAACCTTTGACTTCTTCTTTCTCATCAACGATATCTGCTAAAAAATCAACATATTTTGTTACCTTAACGTTATTTCCCTTATCATCAAATTGAATGGATGTGTTTGTGTTGTTATCTAAAATCGTACTGTTTCCCTGCACTTTGGCATTGATCTCTACAATTCCTTCCTCGGAATTCTTTGATTGCATCGCAGCTGACAGATTATAATGATCTCCTTCCACTTTGATCTTCCCAGAAGTGATCGTTACTTTGTCTGCTCCATTGGCGGTTACTGCATATCCTTTGTTGTTATCATCACAAAGGAACTGGCAGCCTTCCTCTGCTTTCGTTAATTCAAATGAATTGCTTGCCGCCACTCTAAGATTCCAGATTGGATGCTCACTTTCCCAATCGCTTTGTTCGCAGGAATAAACTTTCATATCTCCTGTGTAATTGTTTCCATCGTATTCGAGATACTTTCCTTCTGCATTTTGTAATCGGAATCGCTTATTTGCTGATATCTGAATCGTCGTCTGATCCTGATCATCTTCCTGATATGCTGATGCCGCCATCCTGCTTTTCATTTTTAAGGTCTGGATCCCGCCATTATATATTTTATCAACGCCATAATAGTTCAGGTTCTTCCACAGATCTTCTACACATACATCATCAAATCTTGAATTTGAATCTGCAAAATGGAAGCTCTTGAAATCAGAAGAGACTTTCATTGTCAGGTATCCCCCGTAACTTCCAGGGTGATAAGAATTTTCATCATAGATCGTAATCTCATGATTTCCATCCGTGTCCTTCTTATAACCACAAACAACAACACTATGTCCGCCCTCTGGTATCATGAATGAGAAAACAAATGGTTTTTTCACTCTTTTTGCATACTGGGCTTCTGCTACAAATTTCTTAAGAAAAGTTTCCAGATCTCCATTTCCCCAACCTGAATTTTTACTGATTCCATACGTTGATCTTCCACTGTCCAGACACTGTGTCATCTGATAATATAAGATCATGTCTTTCATTTTGGAATTCTCATATGGGCTTCCCAGCGTCCAATAATCATGTGCACCACTTGTAATATCATCAAAATCAATATAACCTTGGTTTCCATAACACATACTCAAAGCGATCCCATGGCATACACCTGTATGTTCTCCATGAAAATACGTGATCATTCTCCATTTACTCTGAAAATCGCTACACTGCTTCACCAATTTATTTAGATATACAGGATTTGAAATGAAAGCTCTCATCCCTATATGCTTAAACTGATTCGTATCCTTACCTGTTTTAAAGTAACTAGACATTCCTCCTTCGATCACTTCTCCATGGAATTGATCTTCATCCAGATAAAATGCGGCTCTTACTCCATGATTCGAATTATTTGCTCTTGCATGTGTGATTCTGTTTGCTCCTATTGATCGTGCTACATTTTCGTAAGATTGTCCTGTGTTACAAGGCAGTCTTAACCAGTAGGAATCGTCCGGAGCCATATAATCCAAACCAATATTATTGGTTCCCATCAGCAACTGCTCTGGTCCTATCAAGAAGAACTGATCCGTTGTATTCTCATACCATTTATCGGTTGCCTCTGCTAAAGTTTCAAACAGCTTACGATGGTATCCATTTGCATCAAAATCAAATTTGGAAGATCCTCCATCTGCTTTGTCTGCATCCAGATTATTCAAATATGTTTTCTGTGTGACCGTCCTTACACACTGAAGCTCCGAATCAGTAAAAGAAGATAAAAATCCCTGCTCTTCATCATAAGCATCCTCTCCATCAAGATTTGCTGCGGAAGGTACAGATCGATTGCTCCAATCAACCACTCCGGCAGAATTCATCCAATGTCTCAAGGCTGATTCTGTCCAGCGATTGGATCCTCTTTCAGCCCTGATGTAGTTTTTATACCCGGAATATTTTGCATCATAACTCTTCTTACACAGGATTTGATCACTCAGCATCAATTTTCCATTTGAATCCTCTCCGATGCATCTCCATTTTATCTTCTTACCTTGATAAGTTCCAAGATAAATATAATCTCCAATATTTACTTTGCTGTCCCCAGCATGTACTATTTTGTTGTTCACTGGCAGTAACGTAAATACCATACTGAATACGACCAGTAATGTTAAGATTTTGCTGATAATTCTCTTTTTCATTCCTTTTCCTTTCCTCATATTTTCTGAACTACTACTTTACATTTCTTTTTACAACACACCGTTTCTTGTAAAAAGAAATCCCATAGCAGATCACCTCATCATAACTATCCTCAAATTCCTTTGCATACATCCTATGATCGATCTGCTGAATAGCTTTTTCACAATCCTCTTCTAAGTTCTTTACTTCTTTTGAATATTTCGCTTCAAAAACTGCAACCTTTCCTTCATGTTCATTAAAAATAACAAGATCACTTCGACCTTCTCCATGTTCTTTATTCGATTCAACACTATATCCAGCCCCAGCAAATATTCCTGCAAGAAATGCATGATAAAAATCTTCTCTATAATCATGATAACTGATCGTTATTCGCAATAACCTGCTGATATCCTGTGTCAAAGTCTGCTCATCACCATTCCATACTGCATCAAATAAATGCTTTCGATCTTGTAGTTTCGCTGTATCACTAAACCAATCCTGTACTGTTGTCTCAAAAATCTCTCGTATCTCTTTGTTTGGAATCTTCAATGTGATCTTTCCATCTGCACTTTCCTTCTCTTCCTTATCTCTTGTCAGATATCCTGTTAAATACAAAATGCTCCAAAAATTCTCTTCTGACGAATGTAAATAATCATACGTAAGATTTTCTTCTATTTTCTGATCAATCGTGTCTCCTGCCATCAATTTTTCCATCTTTTTTTGAATTCCGCTGCCTGCGTAGTCTATAAAAGATCGTATGATCGCATTATCACTTGTATTCTTCCAGTAACTTGCTGGCTTCATGTCTGGATCGATCCGTAGATCTCTTACATAGTTCATAACATCCCATGGACAATATACATCGATCTTTCCAAAATTATACCCATCATACCATTCTTTGATTTCTTTAAAATGCTCTTGCAATCCAATATCTTTTAAGATATCTTTTACTTCCTGATCGGTAAATCCAAAACATTCATTTAAATGTGTTGCTATGATCGTATCTGAGATAAAATTATTGGTTCCTGTAAATATACTTTCCTTTGCAATTTTCAAGCAACCTGTAACTACTGCGAACTGAAGATGAGAATTATCTTTTAGAGATGTGCTCATCATCGTTTTCATTACATCCAGCATTTCTTTATAGTAGCCATTGCTGCTTGCTTTCGCTAATGGTACATCATATTCATCCAATAATAAAATAACCGGCTTTCCGTAATGCGCATTCATCATTCTTATGATGGTAGCCACACTGATTTTTATCAGGTCTTCTGATAAATTTTCTTCACTTATATCTTGTAACTTCAAAAAGATCTTTTTATCATTCTCATTTACCTTATCGCTATCTGATAAATAATCATGCTCATTGCAGATCCATGAAATCTGATTTCTTAACATCTTCATAGCTGATTGAAAATTCAATCCATCCACATCTTTGAAGGAAATAAATAATGTTGGATACTGATTCATCCATTTTTGACATAATTCTATATCTCTTGAGATCTTCAAATCTTCAAATAGTTTTCTGCTGTCTTTTCGTATATCAAAGAAATACGCCAACATACTCATGCCGATCGTCTTTCCAAAACGTCTTGGTCTCGTGATCAATGTAACTTCTGCGATTCTTGATTCCAGTAATTCTTTGATCAAATTCGTTTTATCTACATAATAATATTCATTTTGTCTTAACTTATGAAAATCAGAAATTCCTACTGGTAATTTCACATTGTTCATTGCCAACACCACCTTCTTAGATTTTATCTAATCACAAAACATCCTCTTCCGTTTGCTTTAGCTTCATATAAGATCTCATCGGTCTTTGTCAGAAGTTCCTTGATCGTTTTTGGATATGTAAAACGATATACTCCAATACTGCAGCTTACTGTGACTTCCTTCTGAATTCCTGAGATGTTTTGAAAGAATTGTTTCATTTCTTCTTCTAACGCTTCCTGGCTCATCTCTTCTTCGATCATCACGGCAAACTCATCTCCACCAACTCTTCCGACTGCTCCATATGGCTCAAATTGTTCTTGTAAAAACATCGCAAATTTCTTTAAGGTTTCATCTCCTGCTATATGTCCCAGTTTATCATTGATCTGCTTAAACCAATCCACATCCAAGAATAAAAACCATCCTTGATGGCCATGGATCCTCTGATCGTTTTGAATATTTTGGCAGTGTTGCAAAAACAGTCTTCTTCCCATCACCCCAGTAAGGAAATCAATCTCCCCTTGATATTCCCGATACTTCATATATTGGTAGATCATAAGCATCGTCAATATTAAGATAAAATCCAATGCAAGCATTGCGATCAAAAACTGTACCTGTAAATGTAGCAGATCAATCTCTATTGTTCTTGTTACATGAACTCTGTGCTGTTTCAACATACATGTAGACCGATTTGCAAAATATCCAGTAGAAAATATCGCTATACAAATGATCAAAAAACTGATCCCTGATGATATAGCGACTATCTTAGAAGACAGATATGGATCATCCAAAGATTGATTTACCGCATCCTTGTATTTTTGAATGCGTTCCTTGTGATAAATCTTATATGCCACCTCTACCCAGAAAAGACAACATAGTGCAATAAGTGCATCATTGATCCCCATATGAAATGTCGACATTCCAGTATAACCAAGCTGTGGAAAACAGGCTCCCATAACGGTGAACACTAGGAAAGCATGTATCCACTGTGAGATCAAAGAAAGAATCCAGATTCCTATTTTCTCATACTTTCGTCCTTTTATGATGGAAAACAGATATCCAATCACAAAACCAAACAGAACTCTTGACCCAACGCTTAGTAAAATGCTTCCTATTGGATTACCACTATATAGCGGTGAAAATATCTTATCATCTGATACAACATAAAGTGCTGATGCCTTATACATACTTGCTAGTCCAAATACCAATCCGATCAGTGTCGATTCCAAAGGTCCAAGCAAACATCCCGCAACTACGATCGGGATATATGCTGTTGTAAGTGAAATTGGATCAATATGGATGAAACCTAAAAAAGTAAATGACATAATAAGCTCGATCGCCAATAATAACACAAAAACATATTTTTCAAATTTTAAATGCTTCCATTTGTTTTGCTTCATATCTCTAATCTTCCTTTGCTTTTGGGTCTCTTAAACTTCTTCCCAATTTTCCTTTGCTTACTTACATCATATCATAAAAACAAAGTATCAACGACACCTGAATGCCCAAAATCAAAGGTATCCCTAATCTAAAATACCATTTTCTTGTCTTATGATGAAATACTGTCATACCGATCATTGCTCCAATGGAGCCTCCGATCAGTGCAAGTATGATCAATTTTTTCTCTCTAACTCTCCACTGTCTTGTCATCGCTCTCCATTTGTCTAGTCCATACAATGCAAATGTTATAACGTTGATCATGATCAGATATAAATGAATATATGCTGATTGCATTTGCAGGTTTCCTCCCCATATCCTTTTTATTTTAATCTGTATTTTCGATTTTTATTATTGCCTATTTGTTCTATATCTTGTGTCAAAGCTTTTAATAACTCTTTCGTTCTGGAGGGTTTTAAATTTAACAAATTACAAAAATCCTGAATCGTATATTCTTTACCCTCTTCCATAAATTCAAGTATTTTTTTATAATTTTGTATTGTCTTTTTTGAAATCTTTTTATCGCCGTTTTTTATCGCCGTTTTTTATCACCGTTTTTTTATCGCCGTTTTTTACATTATCATATGAATAATCTTCATTTAATGGCACAATAATCCTGAATACATCCCCTTCTACAAATTCTGGTTCTTCTCCTGAATAATATTTCGAATACTTAAATATATTTCTCACTCCTGAACCTAATCGATCTGACCATCCTATATTTCTAAAAAATGATGCAATAATCGGATTCTTTGGATTTGGTTCCATATTATCAGGTGTAATAATTCCATCTCCTGATGACCGATTCGCATTTTCTGTATACATCCTATCTTTTTCTATTACAAATTTAGCTGTATATGAACTCGTAAATTCTCTATGAATCAATGTATTTGCAATCATTTCCCAATAACATAACTGCTGCCAGATTATATCCACTTTCTCCTGTCGCTCTGTCCTTTCCATATAATCCCGCACTTCTCAATAACTCCTCATCACTCATACTTTCCCAACTATGCAAACCTTCTATATTATTTGTTGCCATTTTTCTAATTCGTGGCAATAAATCTAATCTAAAGTCTTCCAGTGAAATATAAGGATAAATCTGTTTCTCTGTAAACCTATTCTGTTTTCTAATATACATCATTGCAAGTTGAGCTGTTGCAGTAACTTTTACATCTGCATCATCTACTCTGTCATAAACTTCTTTTTTGAAACCGTGTACTTCTGCGCTGACTGGTATATGAATATGAATGATCGTTTTTCCTTCATACTTTATAATTTCTGGTGATAGATATATGGTTGGAGTAAACATATTGGGATTACTGATAATCTTTATAAAATTTTTTACCATATCTCCTGCTGCATTTTCAGGAACTCCACAAACAGTCCCATCGTCTTCTACTCCAAGGTAAATATCTCCACCAAAACGATTCAGAAAGGAGCATACACTTTGATATACATCATTTTCTATTCGTGTATATTCACCTCTTTCTTTTTAAGACTAGATAAGCTTAACAGATTTTTCTTATACAATTCCCATTCCTTCAAGAATATTTACAGAACATCTAAATGAAACATCTATATCTTCTGCATAACCTATTTCACTGCTAATTATTTTATAAGCTGAAAAAAAACATCCAATTGCATCTGAATAATTCATAACATCTTCATTCATCATTTCAATACCTAATGAAATACTCATTATCAATGAATCTATCTTTTCTATTGATAAATAATCTGCTATTCCTAACATTAACTTGTTATCTTTAACTATATTAGCTTCACGCCAAAGATGTGCTCCATCAAATGATATGATTTCAAACATTTTTTTAATTTTCAATAATTCCATCTCTTGCATTTTCTGTTGTTTCTCAATATTATATTTATCTCTTATTATATTTAAAATTTTTTCAGCTTCATCTAATGAAATTTTTTTGTTATTATAATATCTTCCTACCCATATCATAAATTCAAATGTAAAGTATTCTTTTACTTGAAATGACCAGTCAAATTCTCTATCATCTATCTTATCATCTAACCATATAATTTTCCCTAAAATTATATTTAATTCTTCTTCAATTCGCTTAAAATAAATTCTTTTTGCTTCATTTAAACGTATTTTTTCTTTTTTCGCATTATTTTTTTCTATATAAAGTGCCATTACCGATGCCGTTAAAGCACTACAGCCAATCCCAGAGCATATATTTAATATCTTGCAATCCCAAATATAATATGGAACCATCATTACAACTGAAATTATACTAATAATAATATAGTTTTTTGTATTATCCATAAATCATTCTCACCTAGAAGTTCTTAAAGTCCCTGGAACCTTATATTTTGTATGCCAATTTGTTAATTTTTCCATTTGTTTCTTAATTTTTTAAATTCTTTGTTTCTAAAAAGTCAATAAAATATTGTAACAAATATATATGCACTTCGTTTTCCAAGATTAGAAGTTCTTAAGGTCCCTGAGACCTTATATTTTCTAAACACAAACCTTCGGGACTTAAGAATATCCTTTTTATAATCGCATCAATATTTCTTTTATTTTATCTCTTATTCTTTCTTGATAAACCATTTGCTCCAATTCATTATATATTTTATTAAAATTTCTTTGTTCTACCATAACCGCTATATGATTAGGCTTTTCTCTCTTGCATAAACATATTGCAGCATCTGATACTTCTGAAATATTACATATTCTTTCAATCTCTTCTCTCAATAGTTTTTCTGAATAGTTTCCCTGTTTTTTACACATTTTCCACCAGCTGAAAATTACATTCATTAACTCTACATTTGTAAAATATTTTGCATCCTGTGGCATTGGGTATTCTTTTATTAATTCCATCTTCGTTTGATACAATACTAAAAAATCATTCAACATATATGGCATAAATTTTGAAGTATTGCCACCTATTCGATAATTATATATAATATCTGGAACAATAACTAATTTTTTTGTAAGTGGTAAACATCTTAAAGTAACGCTTAGATCATCCCCCATAAATTTAACTTTTACTGGAAATTTCATAGCTTTACTAATTAATTCTGTCTTATATAATTTAGCCACTAAATTAACTGGATAATCAGATATTCCAAAACAACTAATATACAATTTTTCTAAAATATCTTTTGTATTATACTCTTGAGGTTCTTCGATTTTAAAACACGGATTTTGATATTTATTATTGAATTTTATTCCTTTCCAACATTTTCTCATATTGGCACATACGCAATCTGCATCATATTTTTTGGCAAACTTATACAACTTTTCTAGTGCATTTTTTTCTACAAAATCATCGGCATCTGAAAAAAATATATACTCCATCTTTTGTGCTTCCGAATTTAATACCCCATCCTTACGTGCTTTTACCGATCCTTCATTTTCTTTATGTATAACAAGGATTCTATTATCTATCTTTGCCATCTGATCACATATTTTCCCACTTCTATCCTGCGATCCATCATCTATTAAAATCAATTTAAAATCTTGCAATGTTTGATTCTGAAAAGATTTGATACACTTTCGTATATATTTTTCTGCATTATAAACAGGAATAACAATAGCTATCTTATTCTGTTGATTTATCATTGTATTATTTCTCCTCTCCTTAAAATAGCTCTACATCCGATGGTAATTTATCAAAACACTCAAACAAAAACATTTTATATTTATTCACAAATTCTTTTACTGTCTATCAAATTTTAATTTAATTTTCCCAACTATAAAATCTCTACAATATAAATATGATTCTTTATCAATTACAGACCCCATAACAAAAAAAGCTGCTACTACAACCACGCCTGTTATTGCTGCGTAAATAATAATCATAATATAGCTATTTAACATAGTAATATCAAATAATTTATTAGACACAAACATTATGACTGCAAACAATATAAAATTTAATATCCATTTAAAATATGTATTCTTTGCTGATCTTTTTAATAACTTATGTGAAGAATATAAAATCATATCATTTGTTCTATAAAATAACGCTGCAATTGTTCCAAACAATACACCATATATTCCAAATTTAAATACACAAACTAACGATACACAAATATTAATTGCTGATTCTATAATTGATCGATTTTGTGTTAATTTAAAATGTCCAGCATATTCTATCACACGTTGCGCTGCTGAACGTCCGTTAGATAACAAATACGTCATAATAAATAAATACGGCAATAAATGATCTACATACTGAACATCTGAAACACCTTTCGTATACAATCTTAAAAATGGTAAAATAAAGATATTTGCTACACAATACAATGAAAAAGTCAACGACATATTATATGTTTCAAATATATTATATAATTTAGAAAAATATTTTTTATCTGTATTGTATGCTTGTCCCATTGCAAATGAAACACTGCTATTAATTGTTGAAATTGCCGTTCCAACCATTCCAAATAACATTACATACATAGAATAAACACTTACTGTTTTCAATCCACATACGACGGTCAAAACTAATACATCTGTATTTTCAAATATCAGTCCTGATATTTGATGAACCATAACAGAATTTTTTTGTGATATTGCTTCATAATCCGGCTTCACTGATAAATCTAGCCATTGATAATTTTTTCTTATATATCTAGTTATATATATCATCTGTAATACGCTGAATCCAAAATACATCAACTGCAAAACAGCAATGTTTGCTCCATTTAATAATAGAATAATCTTTCCTATGCTTGAAAATGTATTAACTATTGTACCTAGATTAGTCAGAATGTAACTCTTCCCCTCCGCCTGCATTAAAATTCGATATTTGCCTTGAAAAAAGAAATTTATTACCTGTGATAAACCACTTAACATTATAACTGATACAATAATCCATGGTGATAATGATGAATGCACTACAAAAGGAAAAATCGCAGATAATCCACACACTGCAAGGAAATAATATTTTCCAACTTTACGATAATACAGATTCGTTGCTGACATTACATGATTTATATCTTCATGATTTTTCTGTGCAACCGGACGATATAATGCTTGTAATGTTGCTGTACCAATTCCCGCCTCTAATAAATTTAAGTAAACCAACGCCTGATTAATAGATGATAATAACCCATTTGATTCAGATCCAAGATTTACAATAACTAATCTTGGAATAATTATCCCTAATGCAATCGAAATAATCTGGCTTAATAATCCAAAAATTGCGTTATAAAATCCACGCTTAGCATTCATTATCTTCTCCTCATCTTCCAATCAATTTTCTAGATATCTTCATTGCTGTTGAGTTTCTTAGTTTTAAATATTTGTTACTCATTATCCATATTGTATTCAATGTTGGTAAAATATAATTTTTCCGCTTCTTTTTATCAATTTCATAAAGCATTTGTAAATCAACAGCTTGATTTGCGTCCATTAATAATTTAAATAACTCCAAATCACCTGAATCTAAATTTTTTTCAGCATAATAATTTGCGTCTTTTTCCAATCTTTCAAATACAATATAATGTAATTTACTTAAACCTTTCTTTGATGTTAACTCCAGCTCTTTTATCAAACCTTTTAAATAATCCTTTGTTTTACATAAATTCATTGTCGTAGCTTGATGCTCTCCATTATATTTATAAACATCTTCCGCTACAGCATAAAATTTACCCGTTTCAGATAATGCATAAAACAAAAATATAGGATCCTCGTATACTCTTAATTCTGGAAATCTTATCAATTTATTATTCCAAATATAATCACGATTAAATATAAATCTTCCAAACATATAATCAAATTGATATTCCTTAAAATCATACCATCTGCTATCTGTAAATCTTCTAATTCCATCATCCGAGATTTCGTTTCCAACAGCTGATCCACCACAAACTATCGCATTCTTGTTTTTAGCTATTTTATATAAATCAAACAAAGCATTATTTGTCGCATATTCATCATCTGCATCCATAAATGCAATATATTCTCCATGTGCCATAACAATTCCTTTATTTCTTGCTATGCCTGCACCTTGATTTTCTTGAAAATAATATTTTATACGTCCATCTTCTTTTTGTTCTTTTTTTATAATATCTGCAGATGCATCTGTTGACCCGTCATCAACACAAATAATCTCTAATTCCTTAATTGTTTGGTTTCCTACACTTTTTAGCGTATTTTTTATTGTTGCTTCTGCATTATACACAGGAACAATTACTGATATTTTATACATAGATTCTATCCTTTCACTATATCCAAAATTTTAAAGAATATTTTCCAAAATATAAAATTATTTCTTAAATATGCCTTTTTCAACTCTTCTGTAACGCTATCTTTTTCTTCTAATAAGTTATACTGCTGCCCCATCAATGTCTTATCTCTATAATCTATTGCCGTAAAAAAACGTTTTTTTGCATATCTTATTGTGATTAGATTGTCATATTTTTCTTTCTCTTTCTCTGTTAACGGAATCTGTTTTAATGTATTTCTTATAATTTTTTCATGCTCATTCCATCGAAATAGTTCTTTCTCTTCACTCACATCTCCTGACGACATACTATCTGAATAAACAATATATCCGTATAATGGTTCATCTAGAAAATATCTTTTGCCTATGTAATATACTGGCAATAACATCTGCCAGTTTTGCCCTCGTCGTGCCTGGTATATTTCTCGCTTTGGATTTGCCTTATCGAATGTACTCATACGAACCATATGACATCCGGCACAAAAATGAGATTCTTCTTTCAATAAATATTCAAATTGTTGTTCTTCAAAACGATGTTCAAATCGTTCTGCTTCTTTTTTTATTGGATGCTCTAAGTCTGTTTCCTGATATACATATGCATCACTACTTACCACATCATATTCCGGATGTTCAATTAATATATTTAATCTCTTCTCTATTGACTCTGGCATAAAAAAATCATCTGGGTCTGCCCAGCAAAGAAAATCTCCCGTTACTAATTTTAATCCTGTATTTATGGCTCCCCCTAAACCTGCATTTTCTTGGTATACATATTTTACCTTTATCTTATTTTGTTCAAACTCATTAATATATTCTTTAATAATTTTTTCTGTTTCATCTGTTGAACCATCATCTATAAAAATAAGCTCCAAATTTTTATATGTCTGATTCAATATTGATTGCAGATATTTCTTTATCGTTTTCTCCACATTGTAACATGGCGTTATAATACTTACTAAATAAGATTCCATATCTACTCACCCTCATTCAATTCTATATGTTAAATTTACTCGTTTTTTGATAATTTTTTTAACAGGACTTAGTAATTTTGAAAAAATAATCGCAATGCACACACTAACTATATACATCATCATTATTGACACTACATACACAATAAAAGTTACCATTAAATTTTTATTTAAAAGATCCTTTAATGGTATCGCTGACCATACTTCGTATAATTTTGTATGTATAATATAAACAGCAAATGCCTGTGCAGCCAAAATATTAATTATTTGACTTGAAACTATCTCAATTTTTTGAAAATATGCCGTTAAAAATACTGCACTCAAAATCACAAATATATTATTGTAATTCATAACTGATTTAGAAAAATGTAGGAAAATATATATTACAGCAAAACTAATTACATATCCTGTAAAGCAAAATTTCTTTTGAAAATTCAATTTATATTTTTTCAAATATGCCCCTAAACAATATGCAAAAATAAATTGAACTATTGTATATCCTGCTTCATTATCGTTTGCTGAAATAAAACTAATCTCTGCAATTGTTGTACCAGATACTGATGTATAAAAATCCACAACTGTAGGCCATAATGAAAACATAATAAATAAAACAACAATTAATCGTTCAAAATCTTTTTTTCTTAAATTATTTATCATTTTATTAATCCATGGTGATATCACATACACTCCGCAATACAACCACACAAAATAATTAATTGGAATTAAACTTCTTACTATTCCCCCTATCGTCACAGAATGGGTTAGAATATTTTTTATCAAATAAAAAAATACTCCATATCCCATTGTCATTCCCATTAATAATATTATTTTTATAATATCTCTATCTTTTCTATTGCACAAAAAGTAACCTGATAATATCAAAAAAACATTAACTGCACATAAGGAAAAACTTTCAAATATTAAAGCTAACTCATAATTAATATTTGTTGTATAAATAAATGCTCTTCCCCCCATCGAATTGTTAAAATGTAATGTAATTACAAAAATAGTCAATACTATACGCAACACATCCATAGATGCAATTCTCTTCTCATCCATTATTTTTATTTGAACTCCTTTAATTTTTCTTCCATTTTATCCAAGATCGCACAATATTCTTTTGTTTTTTCAACCAATGTTTCTTTTATTGTATCTGCATGTTCTAATATCCATAAATAATGATTTAATAGGTCTGTTTCTTTTTTGATATTTTTATAAGATAAAACATAATTTTCTTCGGACCCAAATAAATCTCTTGCTATTCCCACTGATTTAATAGAATATCCTAACACAAGTGTTGGAACTCCAGTTGAATATGCTGCAATGGTTGCATGTGTTCTTGCTCCAATAAATGCTGCACACTTTGAAATGATCCATTTTAATTGCTCTGCATTCTGATCTTCTATCATACAAACTCTATTTGTATCTTTATATTTATCATATAATCTTTTTAATGGCACTCTATCATCATTATTCTTCCAGACAACATGTGGAACCATTGCAATATTATAATCTGACTTTGATATTATATTTTCAATTAGTATTTCAAAGTTCTCCATTAACAATTCTGGATCCTCCGATTTATTAAGTACCAACTCACTCAGGTTTAAGCCTATTGTTTTCCCTTCTTTAAATTCTTTTGGTAAATTCGTAGCACAACATTTTAATCTAAATGCTGAGTCCGGACAATATTCTACATTTTTTAATCCCTTGGACTTTAATGCATTGTATGTTATATGTTCTCTTGCCGTAATCATGTCAAAAGATTTCAGATCAGAAACCAATTTTTCATCCTTCAAAGATTCTGGCTCAATCGAGCATCCTAATAGAATACTTTTGTTTACATATTTTAATGCTGTTTGATGAATTAGAATATATTTAGGATAATTTTCATAACAGAAAATATCTCCACCAATAGAGACCAAAACATCATCTTTATTTATGTTTTTTAGTGCTTGCATATATGGCAATATGTCCATATAAAAATAATTTTTTTTAACCTTTAACTCGTAATAAGCTTTTAAAAATTCTATTGGACTTTTTTTATCTTTTGTTATCGCCGGGCATACTTCAATTAATTTATCGATTCCATATTTTTTTTCTTCTGCTGGTGCATCTGATAACAACTTTGTATTGTCATACCCCGTAAGACCTGCTATTGTTCTTACGAGTGCTTCACATCCATGATTTGCACTTCCCACATGATTATATAATACAAATTTCATAATTCCCCTGTCTCCTGTCATCTTTACTAATCATCAATCATGACTTTATTTTTCGATATAATTTTCTTATTAAATTCCTACCATTTAGATATATCTCAATCTTTGTTAAATTTTCTTCTTTTAACCCTTTTACAATTGGTTTCATAATTTTATCAACACCATCAATTATCAGTAAGTCTATAGTTTTTGTTTCCCGCATTAATTTTAATGCTTTTTGTTTATAGTCTTCTCCACTTTCATAAGCATGAAAAATAATACACCCAGCATAATTACTGATAATTCTTTTTAAATGATCCTCAAAAACCATTTGTTCTTTTTTCCTTATAATCCAGTCGTATACCATCATTTGAATATGCATCTGTGCATAGTAATCAATTTTCTTTTCTTTCGACGAATTGTAGGCATCTACCGTGTATCTCATTGCACAGCATGAAACTATCTTTATTCTTGGGTCCAATCTATACAATTGAATCATAAATTTTAAATCTTCTGCCAACTTCAAATTTTTTTCAAATTCGATATTTTCATTTGATATCAATTCTTTGCAAATTAATTTATTCCACAAATAGCCCCAATAACCATTTTTATATTGATACTTCATAAACAACGTGCTAATATCAGTTCCTTCAAATATTCCTTTTTCTTCAATTTTTATATGCTGAATCTCTTGATTTTCATAATAACGATCAAAACTTCCTACAATAATTTTCACGTCATCCAGACTTTCTTCCAGTGCAATTTTTAAAAAATCTTTTTGCGGCATATCATCTGCATCTACAAACCATATCCATTTACCCTTTGCAAATTGCAATGCTTTATTTCTTGCTTCTGAAACTCCTTTATTTTCTTGATTTATTAATTTTATTCTGTCATCTTTTTGATTCATCTGCTGTACGATTTTTTCACTTCCATCACTGGATCCATCATTTACAACAATCAATTCCCAATCCTGATATGTTTGATCAATAATTGCATTGATTACTTTCTCAACATATTGTTTTTTGTTATACAACGGCATGATAATTGATACTTGTACCATTTATTTTCTCCTAATTATTAGAACTTCCATTAATTTATAACTCTTGTATTTCATTAAGCTAAGCTGAATTGCTAATTTCTTAGGAAATTTTTTCAGATTTATATGTTTTAATGCATCTTGTAATTTATTATCATTTAATATTTTTCTTAATTCTTCGTTTCTTTGCTTCTTCGACAACATATTTGTTTGTCCTATACACACACACGCATAATAAACCAAATGTTCCTGTAATTGTTCATCAAAATGTGCTCCCGTTTTTCCCTGGAAAAATTCCTTTAGATGCTCATTCATTTTTTTATAAACTTCCCAGGCTCCTTTTTTATAACTTGTTGTAATTGTTCCTGGATTTTGATAATAATGATACAAACCTTCTCCTTTTAAATAATAAAAAGAATCCGCATAATACCCTACAATCGCACTAAATATATTATCTTCTGACCATCGAACTTCTTCATCAAACATAATCTTATTTTTTCGAAGGAATTCTAGATCGTACATACAATGCCATACGGATAACAGTGGTCCATAATCCAGATTTTTACCCATAATCAATTCTGGATATATTGTTTCTGTTATACTTTTTTTATTATAATAACCATTAGTAATCTCTAACGATTTTAAATACTCTGATCCATCTGCAAGAACTCTTTTATAATCTGACATTACAAAATCACAATTATATTTCTTTATTTTTTTATATAATTCTTCATACATATTAGGTTCAACTGTATCATCAGAGTCTACAAATCCAATATATTTTCCCGTTGCCTTTACCAGTCCAACATTTCTTGCACTACTTAATCCACCATTTTTTTTATGTACAACAACTATACGATCATCCTTTTGCTCCAGTTGTTCACACATTTCTGGACACTTGTCTGGAGATCCATCATCTACCAGAATCACTTCAATATTGGTGTATGTTTGTGATAATATACTATTTACACATCGTTCCAGATATTTCTCTACTTTATAAACTGGAACTACTATACTAATTTTATCCACTGCAATTTCCCCTTATCTGTCATATCTAATCAATTAGATTATAAATTTTATTCACTTCTGACAAATTATCGTAATTTCCATTTTTACAATTATCAATCAATTTTTTCTGCTTCTCAATATCAAGAATCAAATCTGAAATTGCATCAGCACATCCTTGATTGTCCAACGGAACAATCACTCCATCAACCCCATCTGTAATCTGGCTTTTCGCAGTTGAAAAATCCGTAATTACTACCGGTTTTTGTAATATTTGCGCTTCCCGTACTGTTACCGCTTTTCCCTCAAATCTAGAAGGCTGCACATATATATCGCATTCTTTTATATATGGATATGGATTTTCTTTCTTCCCTAAAAGAATTACATTTTTCTCCATACCAAATTCTTTTATCTTGTTCTTTATTAATTCTTCATCACTGCCAAACCCTATAATATACCACCTGACATTTTGTCCTTTCTCTATAATCCTCGAACAAATATCTGGTATATTATCAAAATTTTTTGCTATAGTAAAGCGACCAATCGATAATAACTTTGTAAAATCTGATTCACTTCTCATCTCATCTTTTACATCAATCTCATTTGCCTGTTTTTGAATTAATTCTTTTGAAACAATATTTTCTATCAATACTATTTTTTCTTTTAAATCTTTAAATTTTGTTAAAAATGCTTTTGTTACTTCTTCTGAAATAGATACAATATAATCATACGCTGACCAAACTTTTCTTTCTTCTATAGTATCTCCATCTAATTTTGAATAATCTGTATGAAGCCAAACAGCCTTTTTCTTTGCTTTTACTTTCTCATCTACAATATAATATGGAACAGTGAATCCTAACGCTAAATCATAAACCTCTTCCGTTATTCTTGGCAAATATTTTTTTGTGTATCTATAGCTGTAATGAATTTCTACTGAATTTGAAACACTTAAACTATTTTTCTTGATAAACTGTTTAGCCTTATGTTTTCCCAAAATACGTCCAACTAACATTCCTATATGTCCCTTTTTTAGCACATTGCCAATCGGTACCGCCAAATCTGAGTATTTATTATTTTCATCTAAAACGTGAATCTTTGATGGAATAAATTTCATAAATGGACCTTCTTGTCTAAATAAAAATAAATCAACCTTATACTTTGAACAATCTATTGCCTGCAATAAGCCTAATAATGCTCTTTCCGCTCCACCTATTTCCATATTATTTGCAACAATCAAAATTTTTTTCATCTTTTTTTCACTCTATACATAAAACTTTCTAATTTTTTTGGTTCATGCAAAAATCGTATCATATCTCTTTTTCTATTTGCTCGTATCTCCTGTTTTGAATCAAAATAACTTTCCTTCTCTTCCGATATTTTTTCCCAAAAAGACTCATCATCCAGTAATTTTTCATCAAAGCAATCTACTCTATTAGGAAATATAATATATTTTTTATTTGATGTTTGTTTATTTACATCCATTTTTCTTTTTTGTAAATGTACATACATCATCTCTTCTTGATTTATCCTACCATTGTTTCTTGTTATTTTATATACATGTCCCTTGTCATAAACAAATACACAAGGTATACGTTCTTGCGACACATCATAAAATGGATAATATCGAAAATCAATATCTGCTATCCAAGATTTCTCATCCAAAAATCGATATCCATTTTCTAATAATTCTCCTGCAAACCCTAAATGATATCCATTAACAGCCTCATCATATCCATAAATTGCTGGTGATGTGACCACCATTTTATATGTATCGTATTTCAAAAAATTTTCATTGATTTCTTTTTTATTTCTGATTACGCTTAGATGTCCCGTTCGTAAAATCTTATCATATTTTTCCAATATTTCTTTTGTTAAAAATTTCTGTATATCTCCAAATATGAGATCGCAATCACAATATCCCCAAAAATCAAAACCTTCCAAATATTCCGAAAATAAAAATCCATAATATGCTTTATAATCACATAATTTATATGGTCGTTCTAAATTAATTTTTAGTTTCAATTTGTTTTCAAATTTTTTCTTTAATTCATTTAATGTTGTATAAACAAACGTTATATTTTTTGGATGATCCTTTGGAATTTCCTGATCTGTCATAATCAAAAAATCAATCTTTGAATTTTGTCCACATGATTCAATCCAGTATTCAAAATAATTATTAAATTGTCCAAAATAAGGAAGTATAATTCTTATTTTCATATTATTGTTCCCTTCGCTTATTAAAAAAATCTCTGCCTAATATACGATGCATTGGTTTTGTTAAAGTACTCCTGATCTGGGTACTTTTTTTCATCCAACTCTTAGCATACCAATGAATGGAGTACGTATTCTTTGTTTTATTCAATCGTCCTGTAGGATCATCATATGGATTAAAATATTCTATAGGATATATTGTTGCTCCATTTACAGATTGCATTTGTCCATTCTGCTTTAATCCCTTTTTTAATAATGCTGCTGTATTTAATTTGGGACATCCTATCACATCATGCTTTCCATCTAATACTACATCATATTCTTTTATCATTGCTCTTACTAATTCACTATTTTTTTCAGCTCCAAATCCTATTCCTGTGTTAATATATTCTTCAGTTTCGAATCCAAAAAAAGCATGTTCGGTCAATAAATCATCCATTGACCGAACAACTTCTACATCAACATCAAAATAAATACCGCCCTCTTTTTCTATAATCTGAAGTCTCGCATAATCGCTTAAAAAAGCAAATTTTTTATTATCATATGTATATTTTGTATACGGATTTTGATTTATATCATAATTATCTTCATTCCATTCGATAATTTCATAATCCGGACAATATTTTTCCCAACTATGAATACATTTTTTTGCTTTTTTATTTAACTCACCTCTGCCAAACCAACAATAATGAATTTTTTTCGGAATCATATACTCCCCTCCTTTTAGCTTATCTTCTCTTAGCCTTTCTTTTTATCATTGCTGTTAACAATAATCCAAATGGTGTACAGATAACTGTTAACAGCTTACGTGGTGACTCTTTTACGTACTCTTTATTTTTGATAATAAAACTACTAGAACAATAATGAATGCAATCCATAACTAATCTCTTCGTACTGATAGGATATTGCATACATATTTTTCTATAAAACGCAAAACCTTTTGGATTTTTTAAATACTGTTGATACATTGTTCCACTTGAACCGTCTGCCTGATATTCTACATCACATAATACTTCATTCAATACGCTTAATTTATACTTTTGATCTATCAATGTATATTTATAAGCTAATCCAACATATTTTTCTCCTGGAAAAACTGGATATGATGGAACGCTATTGATTATATCTGTACGATAAACTAATTTTTTATCACCCTGTCCACCACCTGCGTAATATCCACCCAATGTAGTTTCTTTCATTCCTTTTGGAAAGCCTTTTCCAATAACCCTTCCTGTATTTAAATCTGCATCTAACCCTATAATTCCTGCATATCCCTTGTTCTTAACTTTATTCCATTTGTTTTTTATTTTCGTAACTGCCCCTGCTGCTAATCTGTCATCTGAGTCAATACAAACATTTAATTCTGTCGTAATGTTTTCATATGCTACATTATGTGCTGTGTGCATACCACCATTTTCTTTATAAATATATTTTATTTCAAAACCATTATTTTTTTTTATCCAATTTTGTACTAATTCTTGTGTATCATCCGTTGATCCATCATCAACAATCAGCCAGATAAACTCCTTACAATCTTGTTCACATAAACTTTCATATGTTCTTTTTAATGTTTCTGCACGATTATAGGCAGGTGTGAATACTGTCAAAAATTTCATTTTACCTTTCCTGCTTTCCGAAGATAATATCTTTCAAGTTTTTTTGCTTCATTCTCAATATCATATCCAGCTATACTTACTTCTTTAGAATGATCTCTGCGTTCTAATTTACTATATTTAAAAATGTCATTTACCCATTTACTTAACGGTACATCTAATGACTCTTTTTTTACTAATTGTTGTGTTACAATACAATCATTCGGTATTGTATCCGAAATCACACAGGGTAAACCAGCTGCCTGTGCCTCAACAGCTACAATTCCCAATCCTTCATAACATGATGGAAAAACAAAAATATCCATTATTTGCAAAAATTTTTCCACATCATTGCGAACGCCCATAAATAAAACCTTATCTTCAATTCCCAATTTTTTAACTTTTCTTTTTATTGCTTCTTTTCCGTCTCCATCACCTATCAAAAGCAACTTTATGTTTTGATTTTTTTTCAGGCATTCATAATAGACATCAATTAAAAACGTATGATTTTTTTGCGGATTAAATCTTCCAACATGTCCAATAACCAACTCATTCTTCAAACCTAATTTATCTTTTAAGCGAATTGACTCTTTAGACTCATATTTGTACTTCTCAATATCTATCGCATTATACAAAATATGATACTTATTTTTTCCAAACATCCAATTCCCCGCTGACTTGCTGCACGCAAATAAATCAGTTGCATATACTGGTATTTTCTTCATATAATATTTTTTTATCAAATATTTTAAATTTTTATCCTGACTACTGTTATGACTATGTGCAATTCGTACTGGAACCCCACATTCTTTTGCACACCCCAAAGCTACAGAACTTAAGCAATCCTGATGTACATGCACAATTTTATATTCTGGATGTTTTAAAAAAAATTGTTTTAATTCCTTTTTATATTTTCTGCTCCAAGGAATCAATCGTGACATGTGATAAATTTTTCCACCCAATTGCAATATTTCTGAATCATAATCTGCTTCAAAATCTCGATGTACTAAGAAATCAAATTGAACCTTTTCTCTATTAATATGCCGATAATAATTCATCAGCATTGTTTCCAATCCGCCTCTTCCCATGTATGTAACTATATGTAATATCCTAGTTGTCATTTTTCCCCCTTAATAAAAAATATAATGACTCAAAATATTTGCCAGATAATATGCATTTGATAATAATAAAATACTATATAGCATGCAATCAATCCTATATAAATTATCTTTTTGGACCTTTGTGTGAATAAATTCTCAATCTCCCAAGGTAATAAAATATAATTATATAGTGAAAAATAAATCGGCAATCTTCCAATAAAAATACCACTTGTAAACATTGAAATAATATATAATCCTGTAGAAATAATAGACATATTAACACATATATTTATTAATTTATTATCTTTTTCCCATATAATTTTTCTTCCTAGATAAGAAATTGCCGTTGGTGCAGCATATACCAATACTCTTAGTGGACTAGTCCCATTATCATTAAATTCTTTCCAATCACTTACAACATTTTTATATTGTGTTTCTGCTAATGCTGAATTTAATATATTTGTAAACCTTCCTACAAAAAGAACCACCACTAAAGCTAATAAAATAAAAAATATTGTTTTTTTATTCCACGCATACCCCTTTGCAATTATTGCAAAAGGAATTAATATTAGCGCACTTTGATGCATTGTCGCTGCTAGTAAAATTATAATTATAAATCGAATCCAATCATCGTCCAATAAATATTTTATTCCAATAAATGCAATTGCCACTGCTGTAAATTGTCGAATTCCATTAAACATCCAAGATATATAATCACTTGAAATCAAAAACAAAAAAATACTTAGTATATAATTTATAGAATATTTTCGATATACTTTTACAATACAAAATCCTTGTATTAATGCAAGAATAAAGCAATATCGAACTGTGTTTCCTCCAAAAAGAACTTTTATAACAGCTGACAATAAATAAAAACCTTTATCCTTCTTCACAGTAGAAATATAATGTGGAATTGCACCAATTGCCTGTGGCATACTTTTAAATGTTTCCTTGTAAACCCATGTATCTCCAATGTTCCCACGGGTACCAACCATCCAAATCACCGGTAAAAACACCAAAAATGCCCACAAAAACCGATATCTATATTCAGTTTTTCCACATATATTCTCTGGCTGTTGCATGCCTTCTTGACTGAATATCACAGCAGCAATTCCTATCCATACTAATATCAATACATATCTTGATGTCATCTTTATATCGTCTCCTAGCTTAATATTGCTTCTACTGTCTTCTCCACTACCTTATCTTTATCAAACTGTGCTTGCATTTTTCTGCGTCCATTTTTACCCATTTCTTCTCGTTCTTTTTGGGTTAATTCAATAAATTTGTGCATCTTGCGATATAAACTTTTTGCACTTTTAACTTTGCATAAATAACCATTGATTCCTTCATCAACCGCTTCTTTACATCCTGGAATGTATGTTGTGATCAGAGCTCTTCCTGTGGAAGCTGCTTCTAATAATACGTTGGACATTCCTTCATGATAGGATGGAAGTACAATGCAATGTGCCTTCTCATAAAATGGGCGTACTTCATTCTGGAATCCATAGAATCGAATGATTCCTTCTTGCTCCAGATGTTCTACTTTTTCTTTGTATTCATCTTCAAAGAATCCTACCATGCCAATTTCAATCTTGTCATGATAGATTTCTTTTAATTTCTTAGATGCCCTGAATAATTCGTCAACACCTTTTTCTTTCATGATTCTTCCTACAAATAAAAACCGAATTGGGTCTTCTTCGGTGTATGGACGATATCTATAATATTTAAGATTCACTCCTGCACCTTTGAGCAGTACTTGTTTGTCTCTGGATATAATCTTTCTCTTTCTAAATTCTTCTGCATTTGCTGTATTTTCAAAGAATACTTTCTTCACACGGAAGAATGCTGCTTTATACAGAAGTGTCACAAAGCTTGCAAGTCCTTTTTTCTGAAATGCTGTTCCTAGTCCTTGTACATTACAGCAGTATGGAATTTTCTTTAATCCGCATAAAAATCCTGCATAAATGTTTGGTTTAATGGAAAATGTGATCACTTGATCTGGTTTTTCTTCTTTTAACATCTTCGCATAAACTTTGATCAATTTCAAATCGGTCACTGGATTGATTCCTCTGCGGTCAATTGGTGTTTCAATGCATTTGCATCCCATCTCCTGAAAATCTTCTTCATGTCCAACATATGGCATACTGATTACAACTTCATGTGTTTCCATTAATTTTTGTATCAGTTCTCTTCGAAACTGATACAGCATATAAGAGTGATTTGTGCAGATTAAGATCTTTGGGCGTTCTTTACTAGCTGCCGCTTCCATAGCTCCCGTTCCGCCTTCCACAACACCTTCACTTTTTAATACAGAGCTGACAGTTCCAAGTACGCATTTAACATCCAACCAAAAGCTGATATTCTGTGCATAATATCCATCTAATTTTGCTTTCACTGGAATCTCTAATTCATCTCTTCCATGAATCTGTGCCCATCCTGAAATTCCTGGTTTCACATCATTTGCTCCGTATTTGTCACGTTCTTCGATCAGATCGTACTGATTCCAAAGTGCAGGACGTGGTCCGATGATTGTCATATCACCTTTTAACAAAACATTATGTAAGATCTGTGGCAGTTCATCTAAACTTGTTTTTCTTAAAAATTTCCCCATTCTTGTAATAAATGCATCTGGGTCTTGTAATAAATGAGTTGGCACATCTTTTGGTGTATCTGTTCTCATAGTACGGAACTTATAAATATAAAAATGTGTCTTATGGATTCCTACTCTTTTTTGCTTAAAATATACTGGACCTTTGGAGTCTAATTTGATCAGGATTGCAATTAACAAAAATAGCGGCCATATGATCAACATTGCTGCCCCGCATAATAAGATGTCCAGTCCTCTTTTTATCACTCTTTGATACATATATGTTTCCCCTTTTAATTATTTATCTGCTGAATTGTATATTCTGGCACAAGTTTCTTTACAACTCGTCGGATATTTTCATCTTCTGAGAAGGTCGCTTTCTCAAGTTCTTTCATCTTCTCATCGAATTCAGCTTCATCAATCTTGATTGGTTGTCCAATAAAAATACGTTTGTTTGCCGTCTCTTTCTTGTTATCGTCATCAATCAACAGTTCTTCGTATAACTTTTCTCCCGGTCGAAGTCCTGTGAACTTAATCTCAATATCTTCTCCTGGTACTAATCCAGATAATCGGATCATATTTTCTGCAAGGTCTAAAATCTTTACCGGTTCTCCCATATCCAGGATAAAGATTTCCCCTCCTTGAGCATACGCTCCTGCCTGCAGAACCAAACTGACTGCTTCTGGAATAGTCATAAAATAACGAATAATATCTGGATGGGTTACTGTTACCGGTCCTCCTTCTCTAATCTGCTGTTTAAATAATGGCACAACACTTCCATTACTTCCTAATACATTTCCAAATCGGACAGCGACATATTCTGTCTTGGAACGTTGATTGTAGGTCTGAATGACCATCTCACAGATTCGTTTAGAAGCTCCCATAATATTAGTAGGTCTGACTGCTTTGTCTGTAGAAATCAATACCATACGCTTAACACCCGAACGATTGGCTTCAGATGCAACATTCATTGTTCCAAATACGTTATTCTTAATTGCTTCACATGGACTATATTCCATCAATGGCACATGCTTATGTGCTGCTGCATGGAATACTAAATCTGGTTTATATTGCTCGAAAATCTCACGGATTTTTCTTCGATTCTGGACAGAAACAATCAATACGATAACATCTAATTCTGGATGTTTTCTTCCTAATTCCATCTGCAATTCATAGGCTGCATTTTCATAATTATCAATAATGATCAATTGTTTCGGCTGATCATCTGCAATCTGTCTGCACAGCTCGCTTCCGATTGATCCTCCACCTCCAGTCACCATAACTTTCTGGTCCTTAACATAAGACATGATGGATTCTAAATCTGTGCGTACTGCTTCTCTTCCTAGTAAGTCTTCAATCTGCACATCTCGAAGCATGGACACTTTGACATCACAGTTAATCAGTTGGTAAATTCCTGGAAGTGTACTCATCTTACAACCTGTTTGCTGACAAATATTAATGATATTCTTCCTCTCGTGTGGCTTCAATGTTGGAATTGCAAGTACAATCTCTTGAATTCCAAATCTTACAACACTTTGTGTAATCTTGCGCCTTCCTCCAACAACTGGAACCCCGTGAATAAAAGTTCCCCATTTCTTTGGATTATCATCAATCACACAGACAATCTCTTTCTCTACAAACTTGCTATTCTTAAATTCTTGCAGAATGATGCTTCCTGCTTCTCCAGCTCCGATCAACATCACTGGAATTGCCTGTTTACCAATCGCCTGCAATGGAATCCTTCTTCCCCCTCGTAGAATTCGGATCATCATTCTCGGAAATACAGCAGCAATTCCAAGCCATCCAATATACAATACAATAAAACTTCTTGGAATCGGCCATGCCAACATATGAATCCCTATAAACTGAAATACACTGGAGATCAATACTGCTTTCACGACATTAAAAAAATCCATAATGCTTGCAAAACTCCAAAGAGTTGAATACATTCTATATGCTGCAAAAATACAAATGCTGCAAAATGTATTCAATACTGCATAATGGACTAACGTGTCAATAAACAATGGCTCAATTGTATGAATCCTGAATTCAAAACGTGTTAAAATTGCTAAAAATGCTGCCAGCTGAATAGCAATGATATCAAACAATACCAATTCTATCGCTAGCCTTTTTCTGTTTACATAACTCTTTAACTTCATAATTTATTTATAATCCTTCTATATATTTTATTATAAAATTTATTATAGCACCTTTTTTCTTAATTTCCTATATCTACTCCTGCCCATTTCCTGCTTTTTGGTAATTTTTTCTTAAAATACAGCAAAAAGAGATGGAAAAATCTATATTGTTTTGATCTTTCCATCTCTTTCTATGTTAAAATTTTATCTTTTTATACGTTGATCTCAGCTGTTAATCCAAGTACTTCTTTATTCTCTTCCAGAATTGGATTGATCACTTCATTCACAAATTCTTCTGTCTGCTGTGGTGCACGTCCTACGAAGTTCTCTGGTTTCATGATCGCCTGTAACTGCTCCATGTTCATACCAAATGCTGGGTCTGCTGCGATTCTCTCTAACAGATCGTTTGCTTTTCCTTCTTCTTTGACAACTTTTCCTGCTGCCATAGAATGTACACGGATCTTCTCATGAAGTTCCTGTCTGTCTCCACCAGCTTTTACTGCATCCATCATGATATTCTCTGTTGCCATGAATGGAAGTTCGCTTCTTAAACGGCTTTCGATAACCTTAGGGTATACAACTAATCCGTCTACAACGTTTAAGTAAAGGTCTAAGATACCATCGATCGCTAAGAATCCTTCTGGTACAGATAAACGTTTGTTGGCTGAGTCATCTAATGTTCTTTCAAACCACTGTGTAGATGCTACTAATGCTGGGTTCATGGCATCTGACATTACGTAGTTTGCTAAGGAAGCGATTCTTTCACTTCTCATTGGGTTTCTCTTATATGCCATTGCAGAGGATCCGATCTGGTTCTTCTCAAATGGTTCTTCTACTTCTTTTAAGTGCTGAAGAAGTCTGATGTCGTTTGAGAACTTATGAGCAGACTGTGCGATCTGGCTTAATACGTTGATCACGCGGGAATCAACTTTTCTAGAGTATGTCTGTCCAGATACTGGCTGGCATTTGTCAAATCCCATCTTCTTGGCGATCATTCCATCGATCTTCTTGATCGTTTCGTGGTTTCCTTCGAATAACTCTAAGAAACTTGCCTGTGTTCCTGTTGTTCCTTTTGATCCTAATAATCTCATGTTAGCGATCACGTGATCAAGATCTTCTAGATCATATACGAGATCCATCAGCCAAAGGCTTGCTCTCTTACCTACTGTTGTAGGCTGTGCTGGCTGAAAATGTGTAAATCCAAGTGTTGGAAGATCTTTGTATTTCATTGCGAATTTGGATAATTCGTTGATCACATTTAATAATTTTACTCTGACAAGCTTTAATGCTTCTGTCATGATGATGATGTCTGTGTTATCACCAACATAGCAGGATGTTGCTCCTAAATGGATGATTCCTTTTGCCTTTGGACATTGTACTCCGTATGCATATACGTGAGACATAACATCATGACGGACTAATTTTTCACGTTCTTTTGCTACATCGTAGTTGATGTCTTCTGCATGTGCTTTTAATTCGTCGATCTGTTCCTGTGTAATATCAAGTCCTAATTCTTTCTCTGTCTCAGCAAGTGCGATCCATAACTTTCTCCATGTCTTAAACTTCTTGTCTGGAGAAAAGATGTACTGCATCTCTTTGCTTGCATAACGTTCTGATAATGGGCTCTGGTAACGGTCGTTCATAAAAATCTCCTTATCCTTATCTTTCAAAATTTCCACGAATATCTCTTGTTGGCGGTTTCATCGGATACTCACCTGTGAAACATCCTTTACAGATCGGTAATCCCTGTACCATCTCTGAAAGTCGTTCTTCTCTTAAATATCCTAATGTATCTGCTCCGATCACTTCACAGATCTCGTTGATCGATCTGTTATATGCGATCAGCTGTTCTCTCTCTGGAATATCAGTTCCAAAGTAGCATGGCCACAGGAATGGTGGGGAACTGATCCTTACGTGAACTTCTGTCGCTCCTGCATCGCGTAACATCTTCACAATGCGGTCACTTGTTGTTCCTCGTACGATAGAATCATCGATCATGATGACTCTCTTTCCTTTGACTGCTTCTTTTAAAACATTTAACTTGATCTGCACGCTTGATTCACGGCTGCTCTGCCCTGGTTTGATGAAAGTTCTTCCAACATAACCGTTCTTGACAAACGCGGTTCCATATGGGATTCCTGACTCTAAGGAATATCCAAGAGCTGCTGCATTTCCTGATTCTGGTACTCCGACAACCAAGTCTGCTTCTACCGGTGAATCCTGTGCGAGGTATCTTCCTGCCTGAATTCTTGAGTGGTATACCCCAACTCCGTCAATCTCACTGTCTGGTCTTGCAAAATAAATGTATTCAAAGATACATCTTGCTGTTTTTTCCTTTGGAATACATAAATCACAGTCTGACTGAATTCCATCCTTTGTGATCGTTACGATCTCTCCTGGATTCACATCACGGATAAATTCTGCTCCGATCGTATCTAATGCACAGCTTTCAGATGCTAATACATAAGCGTTATCTCTCTTACCGATACATAATGGCTTAAATCCATATGGATCTCTTGCCCCGATCAGTTTCCTTGGTGACATAACGATCAGGGAATACGCACCTTTGATCTTCTGCATTGCTCTGGCTACTGCCTTCTCAATTGATGATGTATTTACGCGTTCTCTTGCGATATGATATGCGATAACTTCGGAATCGATCGTTGTCTGGAAAATAGCTCCTGTCTTTTCTAATTCTTCGCGAAGTTCTATTGCATTGATCAGATTACCATTATGTGCAAGTCCTAAAGTACCTTTTACATAATTTAAAACCAGTGGCTGGGCATTCTCAGGAACACTCTCTCCTGCTGTTGAATACCTTACATGCCCCACACCGATATCTCCCTTTAATGCCTGAAGGGAATCTGGTGTAAACACTTCATTACATAATCCCATACCTTTTTGAGATGTGACATTACGTTTTGGACCATTCGTATCAGAAACTGCAATTCCGCAGCTTTCCTGACCTCGATGCTGAAGTGCAAACAATCCATAATAGATCGTTGACGCTACATCATTGCCATCGAAATCGTAGATACCGAAAACTCCACATTCTTCTCCCAACTTATCAAAGTTCTCTCTGCTCATCGTGATCTTTTGACCTTTCTGTTATACAATCTTTAGTTTCCTTTGTAAAATACACATTTTTGATAGTAACATATTCATTTTAAATCTGCAAGCATCCCTGTTATTGATTCTCTTTTAATAATGTAGTATCTGGAGGGATCTCTCCTCGCTTAAGCTTTGTATATATGATCCTTCTTACAGATTTATCGATTCTTGATTCTTTGATCTTGCCACTTTTTAGTGCCTTCTTAATTGCCTTGTATGCTTCTTTATAGTTATCCGGCATCACGATCAGGTCAACTCCTGCCTGAATCGCCTTCACTGCTGCTTTTCCGGAACTATAGTTATCTGTGATCGCTTTCATGTTCATCGCATCGGTCATGATAACGCCCTTATATTCAAGTTCATCTCTTAGAATATCTGATACAACTCTGCTGCTCAGGCTTGAAGGCTCCTTCTCATCTGTCACATTAGACAGCATCAGATGAGATACCATCACTGCATCAGCTTTTGCCTTGATCCCTGCTTTAAATGGTTTAAAATCTGTATCTCTTAATGTATTGATCGTCTGATCGGTCTCTGTGCTTCCGCGGTGTGTGTCTCCTCCAGTCTGTCCACTTCCTGGAAAATGCTTTAATGTCGCTGAGATCTGTTGTTTCTGCATGTTCTTTACCAGTGTTGTAATAATATCAGCAACTTTCTTTGAGTCTGTCCCAAAGCTTCGGTCTCCAATCTCTGTGTTATTCTTATTCGTTAAAACGTCTGCGACTGGTGCCAGATTCATGTTAAATCCAAGCTCTTTTAATTCCTTTCCCTGTGTCTTTCCCATCTGCGCGATCTTCTTGTTATTGTAAGTTCTTCCAACTTCCTGTGCAGATGGATATACTGTCATCTTCATCTTGGGATTTGATGCGACTCTTGAAACCTGTCCACCTTCCTCATCCACTGCCATAAATAGTGGAATATAGGAGGCATCTTGAAGCTCATCCGTCATCTTCTTTGTCTGATCAGGTGTGTTGATATTCTTCGCAAACATGATCACTCCACCTGCTGGATACTTCTTCAATGTCTTCTTCATCTGACTCGTCACACTTGTCTGATTCTTGCTTTCTGCCTCATCTAATTGATAAACAGATACCATAAATAGTTGTCCGATCTTATTCTTTAAGGACATCTCCTTTGTGATATCTTTTGCCATTCCCTGCAGGGTTGTTTCATCCAGATCTTCTGTCTTGAGTTTCTTTGTTGTACTCTTCTTCCCGCATCCTGCTGTCATGACAAGCATCAATACAAGGACAAGGCTGATTAAACGTCTCTTCATTCTTTCGTGTCCTTTCCGTGCATGCTCTTTTCTTTTTATTATACCAGAAGCATTTGTTTGTATCAAATGCTGTTACGTCTTATTTCTAATAGTAAGAAAGAATCCTGCTTTGCAGGATTCTCCGCCTGCGGCGGGTCGCTTCAGCGACAAATTTCCCTTCCGCCGCAGTGCGATCCTGCCCGGAACGCTTTTTTCTTATTTCATAGGGGATTTCATCGAAATTTCCTATGAAATAAGAAAAAAGCCCCTCCAGATCTTAATGTCTGAAGAGACTTTAAAAGCAGATGTCTCCAAATACGCAACCGTTCCATAAGTCACCATGTATCAAAACTTCATGAAAAAAAGGATTTAAAAACCACTCTCTCAAATGGTCTATTTGCATATTGTCGACACCACTAGTATATACTTTTATATTTATGTTTTCTACCCTTTCAACATAGTTTTTTTCAATTTTTACAATTTTGTAAAAAAATATATGAAATCTATTTTTTTACATCTAAATGTTGTTTAAATTGTATAGTAACCAGGAATTGATCTCCGTCTATTCTTATCGAAAACTCTCCTCCACAATTCTTTGTAAAACTGTCTGCGATGGAAAGTCCTAATCCGTTTCCTTCGCTGGTACGTGATTTTTCCGCTCTGGCAAACCGTTCCATGATCTCTTCTTCTGTAAAATTCATCTCATAGGATGCTGTGTTTATAACTTCTAATTTTATATTTTGATCTGCTTCGGTGATCCTTAGGAAGATTCTGGTTCCTTTCAGGGAGTATTTTAAGGCATTTTCTATGACATTTTGTACCACTCGGTACATGCGGCTACTGTCTCCGATAAATCTTGTGTGTGTAGCTTCGCACTGATATCTGATCGCAAATCCAGATTCTTCTATCTGATCTGCCATATCCCCCAGTGTCTGTTCTACCAGACGTTTCATATCCATTTCTTCCAGATCTACTTTCGCATCTCCACTTGTTGCTTTCGCAAGTTCAAACAGGTCAGAAATGATGGCTTTTAAGCGTTCAGTCTTGTTGATCAGGATAGTTACATAATCTCTTGATTCTGCGGATAATGTCTGATCTCTGCTTAAGAGATCGACGTATCCGATGATAGAAGTCAGCGGTGTCTTAAGATCATGTGATACATTTGTGATCAGATCGATCTTCATTCTCTCGCCCTTCATCTGTGTTTCTAATGCTTTTTCCATTCCCTGCCCGATATTGGTCAGTTTCTGACTGTATTCATAATACGCAGATTCTTTTGAAATATCAGTCGTTGCTGTCAGTTCTCCATTGGAAATACGTTCGATCTGATCGACAAGCATGCTTAAATCTCTCTGTTCTTTTGCATATTGGTCTGAATATCTTGAAAAATATCTGATAAGGAAAACAAAGATGACTGCTGCTATAAACAAGAGTGGGGATGGAATATTCATTCCACTCATTCCCATGATGATACAAGCAAGTGTACCGACAGTTAAAATATATCGTAAGACCCTGTACTGTCTGATCCTGTCTCTTGCATGTTTTTCTGCAAATGACATCGCTTCATCTTCCAGCTTTCTTCTTGTCTTTGCGTGACGACTCCATTTTCGAATATATCCCAGACAAAATGTTGAATCGAGAAGATTCTTCTGGCGGATCCTCCATACCGTTGTCTGGATGCATACGGCAAATGCCATGATAAAAAATGGGACTGAGATATAACTCAGCATCATGATCATCTCGATCGTTGAACCTGTGATCCCGCCCTGTGTATATTCTATCGTATATTCCCAGATTGCAAAGCATAATGCGATCGCCAATCCAAGCAGCGTAGTTGCTGTCACTAGTATGATCTCCCACCAGAGCCTGTCAAGCCCTCTAAAAAATCTGGTTCGCTTTTCCTGAAGTGCAAATAAGATGCACAGCAGGATCGTTCCGATCACTTCGATGATCGAAACAATGATGATCGTTTTGATTCCCATCGTGATCTGTTTTGTTGATCCTTTTCGGAAATTTTCAATCTCTGTTAGTGCTTTTTTTGTCAAAGAAATCTCAATGTCTGCATTTTCCAAACGCTGATTCTTCTCATCATTGATCAGAAGCTGTTCTGGGAATATATCCCGCAGTGTATAATTATCTCCTGAGAATTCATAGTATTCTGTCTGAGGCACAATGTACTCACTGTACTCATCGTAATCATCATACGGATCCCATCCTTTGAAACTTCCGTCTTTGTTTAATTTCTCTGTCTTGTCTCTTTCTATATGAAAATGTTCAATCCTGCCCCCAGTATAGTTCGCATTTTCTGTTCCATATGTTGATGTTGTCGTTACCATCTTTTTATCATATGGTTTGACCTTCATCGTTACTTTCACAAATGATTCTTTTTTTATCTTATTCAGTAAACTTTCTGACACATGATTTGCCTGTGTATAATAGACTTTATCACCTTCTTGATCCGCCCATTTGTCAAACAGTGACATCTGTGTGTGTTTGATATAGTCTGATTGATCCTGTTCATCCAAACTGAAGCTGTTATCTCCTGTCATTGCCATGTTATGGATCGTATCGAGTCCATATATCCCTGACAGGGTCATGGCGATCATCACAAGTGTGATCAATATCTTGTTAGTCCATTTTCTCGATCTTGTATCCAATTCCCCACACCACCTTTAAATATCTTGGATTTTTTGCATCTATTTCTATTTTCTCGCGGATACGACGGATGTGAACCATAACGGTATTCTCTGTTGCATAGGCTTCTTCATTCCATACGCGTTCATAGATCTCATCTGCTGAAAATACTCTGCCCAGGTTGTTCATCAGAAGGCTTACGATCTTGTATTCGGTTGCAGTCAGTTTCACTGGCTCTCCGTCTACCATCATCCTTTTTCCTTTCATGTCAAGGATCAGTCCGCCATTGATGATCTGTTCCTTATTGCTTTCTGCGGCGTTCATTCCTCCAAACTGCATGTATCTTCGCAGCTGGGATTTCACTCTCGCTACTAGTTCATCTGGGCGGAATGGTTTGCTGATATAGTCGTCAGCTCCCATGGATAGTCCCAGGATCTTATCGCTTTCTTCTGTCTTGGCTGAAAGAATGATGATCGGGATGTTCTTGCTTTCCCTGATCTTCATCGTTGCGGATAGTCCGTCCATCTTCGGCATCATAACGTCTATGATCAGAAGTTGGACTTCTTGTTCCATCAGGATATCCATGGCTTCCAGACCATCATATGCCGTTATGATTTCATAGTCTTCCATTTCCAGACGTTTCTTGATCGCTCCTACGATCTCTTTGTCGTCGTCAACGACCAGGATCTTTGGCTGGTTCATACTTTTCCTCCTCGTATCTTTGATGGTTTTAGTGTATCAGGTGGTTCTTTCGTTTCTGCGGATATAATTCTTACGAATTTCTTAAAATGACTTCCTTAATTATAGTAACTTCCAGAATAATTATCAATATCCTGTCCAATGACCGTAGGAGCACACCTGCATTTAATGAATGACAAGGTATTGATAATTATTCTCATTTGCAGTTATTGTTCACTAACCTTTCGTGTGGTATCATATCTTTCATCAGTTAGAGTTTTCTAACTACGTACACGCTATTATTTTATATTACAGAAAACGGAGGAAAAACTATATGCGTAAAAGATTAATCGGGAAAGCCTTTGCTATCGCTATGAGTGGTGCAATGGTTTTAACTGCGACTCCTGTGACAGCTAATATCTTTAATGTTGCTCACATTGTTAAGGCTGCTGATGAACAGTCTGATGAATATGTTTATTGCTATGCTGGACTTACCTGGAATGAATATTGGGCATCTGAGGGTGTTTATGCTGCCGGTAATGACAGCTCTTCTGATACATTAGATAGTCATAATGAACTTGATAATGGTGGATACGATGCCGTTACTCGTGCTACAACAAACCATGGTCTTCATAGAGGAAGTTTTCAGTGCATCACTACGATCTATACAACCGATGGAAGTGCTTATCAGATCTCTAATTGGGAACAGGTAAAAGATTCTGATGGTAAAGTAACAGCCACTTATTTACATCTAAAAGACGTGGAAGGAAGAGTTACTTTTAACAAAGGAACTTTAACATTTGCTGATAATTCCACAAAAAAAATGGATCACTATAGTGTTTCTGGAATCAAATATGTTCCTGTAAAAGTAAAGGCTTCTGACTACAACGATTTCAAAGCAAAATACTCTGTTGTTGAAAACAATGGTACACTGATCGGTGGATATGCAGAAGGTGTTTTAAGTTCTTATGAAGCATCTGCAAATGTAACAGCAGATACAAATGGATTAAAGGAAGCGGTCAAAGGTTCTGACGGTTCCTTCTCTTTCAAAGCCAGAACAACTGGTACTGACTCTGGTATTAAAAATCAGACATTGCAGAAAGCTGTAAAAATCACTCCAACTGTAAAAGCTGCTTCTGGATCATATGGAGAATTTCTTCGTGTTGATCTAAATGGAGATGACTATGGTGCTTTAGGTGACAAGATGCAGGCTGTTAAATGGACATACTACGGAAATGACAGCACTCGTACAAAAGCTTTAGCTTCTTACGGAACAAAATTTGCAGCTGATAACTGGATGCATAAATCTATGGGAATCCAGCTTGGATTAACAGATTCTATTCGTTGCCAGTTACCTAAAAATACAGATGGTACAGGTTATTGGAGTTTAACAGTTTATGCTCTTGGTTATGAAGATTATACAGTTAACTTTGAAGCCACAAAAGACAATATTGTATCCAAAAAGGCTCTTGCAAGCGACGAAGAAAAAGCTTCTCTTCAGAAATTAGTAACAGAAGCTGAATCTTTGAAGAAAGATTCCTATGTTGATAGTTCTGACAAACAAACTGCATTTGCTAATCTTCAAACTGAACTAGATGAAACAAAAGATTTACTTAACAAAAAGGATTTAAGTTCTGCAGAGGTTAGTGAGCAGATCACTCATTTAACAGAAGCGATCAATGCAGTCAAAGCTTTAAAAACAAAAGATGCTGCAACTACTACTGCTGCACCTTCTACAACAAAACCAGCAGCTACAACTACTGCAACAAACACAACTACTGTGAAAGCTCCTGCTAAGACTACTGTGAAATTAAGCAAAGCTAAGAAGACTTCTATCAAAGTATCTTGGAAGAAGATTTCCGGAGTTGCTGCTTACCAGATTCAGTACAGCACATCTAAGAACTTTAAGAAAGCAAAAACAGTCAAGGTTTCTGCAAAATCTGCTTCTAAAGTCTTAAAGAAACTGAAAAAGAACAAGAAATATTATGTAAGAGTTCGAAGCTATAAAGTAACAAAAGTAAACAACAAATCTAAGAATGTTTACTCTGCTTGGTCTGCTAAGAAAGCTTTAAAAACTAAGAAAAAATAATTTCTCTTAAATAATATCAATTACATCTCAATCTTAAAATTATTAAATAAAATAGGAACTGCATTTGGTCTGCGGTTCCTATTTTATTCCTCATTCTATGCTTCTTTTTTGCCGTTGATAAATTGATGATATTCTATTTTGAAAATTATTTATTGATAATCCTATAGATTTCATCAACTGATAACTCTGGATTTTGTTTGATCATTTCGTAAATCGGCTGAACAAATTCTATACTTTCCATAAGATCATCTATTATCTTCTCCATAGAATCTCCTCTTTGGGATTTTTTTTGAATGAGTAGAATTTTATTCTTGATTTCTCCTTTGATTTCTCCTTCTCTTCTTCCTTCTATCCTTCCTTTTTCTTCTAATTCCTCTAGCGCCTTGCACATATTCATCTTCCCTCCTTCTTTCTCTAGCTTTATTGCATCATCAATCAATTTCTGTGATTCTGTAATCGCACCAATTACTAATCCCAGTTCTGAAGGTATTAATTGCTCTTTGTATATATCATTAATTTTATCATATCTTTTATCATAAATGAATCTACTGATATCAAAAACTGTACTAACATCTGAATTCTGAAATTTCAGATATTCGCTGTTTCTTACCTCTATAAGATTCATCTTATAATCTGATACTAACGCTTGAAATCTTTCTGGTACTTTCAACATGTCTATCAATGAACGAGGGCCATCCCATTCTTTTTCGCCATAATAAATGCAGATTGTAATCATTGGATGTAAACGATCCTCTGCTGTTAGCCCTGATAAAAATTCATCTGAATTTCTCCAATTCTTTTGCTTTTTATTTTGGACTGCTAATTCATTGTATTCTTTTAAATAAGAAAATGCATCTCCTATCATGTGACGCAATGGCATTGCATAATGAACTTTCTGTTGATTTTCAATTCCTAGAATTACAAAATCAATACCAAATGCTGTTTTTTTAACTACATCTAAGACTTTCTGTATCGTTTCTGCATGCCCGTTAAATTGAAGCAATGATGAAATATCCGTATCTACTTCTGTCAGATCATTAGGTTTTAACACCTGCTCTCCATCAAATATACAAGCATTAAATAAATCTGCAAATCTACTATTATCTTTCCAGAAATTTTTTAAAATATGATCTGCTTTTATATGATTCTTTATTTTCTTTTGCTGTGCCATTTGAACTGATTCCCTCCCATCCTGTTATATATCCGTATATTTTTCATGTTTTTAATATACTATATTTATTTCATATTTTCAATACCTGATATTTTGCAATTCAACATTCAACCAATACACTTTATGCTGTGAATGAAGATTTCAAATATATAATGGGCAGGAACGTGTTCATACGGTTCCTGCCCATTATATATTTGAAATCTTCTTTCTAATCTCTAAGATTACGTTTATTTTACGGCTCTTACTATTACCCTTGTGCTAAATTTTCTTGTAATAATTCCGTCTATCTAAAATATTTATCCAAGATCTGGCGTTCTCCTTCATTGTCATTGATGTCTGTGACAATATCTGCTGCCTCTTTTACTTCATCTGCGGCATTGCCCATGGCGACTCCAAGTCCTGCATATCTGATCATATCGATATCGTTGAAATTATCACCAAATGCCATTATCTCTTCTTGTTTCACATGAAAATGGTCTTTTAACATATGGATTGCATCGGATTTTGATGCTTTCATGGACATGATCTCTAAATAGGTATCTTTGGATCGATAAATTCTGATCTGTGGGAATTCTTTTACTAACTGTTGTTCCAACGCTGCAATATCTTCTTTATCTCCCATGCATAACACCTTGTGTACTTCTTTGTAGACTTCTTCATCTTCAAAAGACACTTCTTGTGGAATCACGCCTGTGATATCACTTTCCTGCGCTGCCCAATATTCTTTTTTATCTTTTACCAGCCATTCATCGTTTGTGTAAATGTTAACCGAAATCTTTGGATTCAATTCATAGACTCTTCTGCATAACTTCATGGCAACTTCTTGTGGCATTGCCACACTGTAGATTGGATGGTCTTCTTCATCAACAACTAAAGCTCCGCTGTAGCAGATCATTGGACTCTTCGCCTCTAATTCTGCTCTGATAGCTGTCATGCCTTTGGGCATTCTTGCGGACACTAAGACGTATGGGATTCCATTTTGGTTGATCTGTTTTATTTTTTTTCTTGTATTTTCTGGTATCTGATGTTTTGAATTTAATAATGTTCCATCAATATCACTAAATACTGCTTTATACTTTTTCATTATGTCTGCATCCTTTCGTTTCTCTGCTTTGTTGTCTATTTCTTCCATTATTATAAAGCAAGAAAAGCCATCTGGCGAGGATAAAATATTCCAGATGGCTTTCTTCTTTTTTAGGTCTTTATTTTTAATATGCTTTCACTGATTTTGCTTTAGAATATGTTCCATATACTTTCTGATTTGTTGAATCATAGTAGTAATAGCGAACCTGTACATAGTATTTCTTGCCTTTTTTCAGACCTGTTTTTGTATAAACATTTTTCACTAAACCTGTTGTCTTGTATTTTGCAGATTTCATCTTTTTGCTTGTGGAATAACGGAATCTAAATCCTCGTTTTTCTCCATATTTATTTGTGTATTTGATAGATTTGGCTACAAATCCTGTTCCTTTTCCAGACTTACCTTTCAAAGATGATAGTTTCGCTGTTTCTACTTTGATTTTAACAAATTTTGCTGTTAATACAATATTTTTATCTGAAGCAGGTACTTTATTAACAACTTTTCCTTGATAAGTCCATCCCGCAAATACATAACCTTTCTTACCAGCAGCTTTATATTTTGTTTTATTCCATCCTGGTAATTTAGTTCCAGCTTTTGTTTTATTTATTGTTGTAACAGTTTTTCCACCATTACCTTTTAATGTTACTGAAATTGTTTTTGGTGTTTCTGATGGTTTTGTTGGCTCTGATGGTTTTGTTGGCTCTGATGGTTTTGTTGGCTCTGATGGTTTTGTTTCTTCTTTTTTATCTACATATAAATTCTTGAAACTTACTGCACCATCCCATAAACCAAGTCCCATATATCCAGTTTTGATATCAAAGAAATCTTTGTCTGACTCTTTATTTGCATCAAAAGTATAATTTAAGCATTCCTTATCATCTACATATACTTTCACTGCATTTGCTTCTTTTTCAATCTTCACATGATGATATGCTCCATCACTAATGCTAGAAGACATCTCTCCTACTGCAATATCACCATCTTTATACATTCTGAACAAGCGCACTCTGTTACTACCTGGAACAAACTGAAGACAATATGCTCCATTTGGATCCGTTGATTTTGATGCAAAAATTAAATTAACTAATCCTTTTTCAAAGGACATATCCGCTTCTATTGTTGATTTTTCATTAACTACCGCATCTTCAGACATATAAAAATCATTTGCAGACTGGTTGGAATCTGATAACACTTCTCCATCAATTGTCCAATTACCACTTACATTTACAAATTTCTTAATGTTTGTTTTGAAGTTATTTTCTTTTACATTAATCGTAAATATCTTTTTCTTTGATGGATCTGATTTACTCGATGCAGTAACTGTTGCTTTTCCTGATTTTAATGCTGTTACAACTGCTTTTCCATCTGACTCTTTGATACTTACAACATCTTTTCCTTCTGTAACATCCCATGTTATCGTCTGATCCATAGAAATTGGAAATACATATGCACTTAATTCTACACTATCACCAGCATATAATATCTGGTTCTCATTCTGCATAGATCCAACAGATTCCACATCTGTCAATTCTTCCTTATCTGTCCAAATTGACTTCATTGGATAAATATCAATATCTGCTTTTACAGGATCACCTTCTACTAGAACAGATGCTCCTAAACTTGTTGGTGTTGGGAATATCTGGTTCGCTCCTGCTGCTGTATTATTACTGCTAAATACTTCGACACTGGCTTTGTCTACATAAATATGTAATTCTACAGAACCATCTTCATTCTTTTTCACATTAGACTGCTCATTTATTTTTTTGAATTCCTGACTGATAATCTTTCCTGATTTACTTCTATCGATAGATAGTTTCTCATTTTCTAAATCATAAATTACATCGGTATATTCTGTATCATTTTGATTCTTTCTTAGTCTGAACCCAACTTTCTTTGTTTTCTCTGATGGTTTAAATTTAGCAACAATTTCATATGTATCCTTTGCAAAATCCTTTAAGAGATCATTATCTTCTGAAATTGTAACATCTTTATAAGAAATCTTATTTTCTGCATCTCTTAAACTCTCATATTCACTGATTGGTGTCTGTGTTAAAACGTATTTTCCATTTTCCTGTTTTAGTCCTACTTTAAGATTCAGATTATAAGTTCCATTAAAATTCTGTCCTACAGTATCTGCAACTTTATTACAATAATCATCCCATGTATTCATCCAATTTCCTTCAATAATCTCTGGAATCGTTGGATTTTCCTGTGTTCCGAAGTCTTGTACATAATATGTCATTGCTGCATAGGAATCCTTACCAAAGTTCATAACACCGTCACTGTTTTTGTAAGCTTCATCTGCAACAAATTTCCATTTTCCATCAACTTGTTTAAAATCACCGACTTTATAAGATCTTCCACCGCGGGAAAGTACCCATTTCACACCATCTTTTGTTTCAATTGGATAAAGGTCAGGGCATTCTGTATGAAGATCTGCATATGTAGATTCACATTTCCAATCTGTCAGATTGTCTGATGAATAAATACGAAGTGGTCCGCCTGCAATTACCATGAACCATTTATTTTCCCATCTAAAAACTTTAGGATCTCGGAAATCTCTATTGTTTAATGGATCTTTTGACCAGTCTGCTGCAATTTTATTTGTTTTTTTCCAAGTTTTTCCTTCATCTGTACTATAGGCAACTTTAATACGTTGTCCATTTCCATCTGCTGTGATCAATGCAACTAATCCACCTTCATTGCCGTCACCAAAAAGTCCTGATGTATTCTTTTCATCCGCTACAATACATCCTGAAAACATAGCTCCATTTGCATCTGGATATAATGCAATTGGCTGTTCTTCCCAATGGATCAAATCTTTACTTGTTGCATGTGCCCAATGCATTGGCCCCCATTTTGTATCATCATAGAACTGATAGAACATGTGATATGTTCCTTTATACTTAACCAATCCATTTAAATCATTTCCCCATCCGTCCTTTACAGAATAATGATACTGATTTCTGTATGCTTCATTATAATAAGTTTTATCTGCTGCTCGGCGATGCACATTTACACGATATGTTAAAGTTGCTGTCTGTCCATTTTCTCCCTGAACTGTGCTCTTTACTGTAATGTAATTCTTACCAACTTTAACTGGAATATTCTTTCCATCGTTATATGTTTTTCCATCATATTCAACCTGTACATCTGCATTTTTATTTTTCTTTTCGATATTCAAGTCTACTGTTTCTGCATTATTCTTTACATACTGAATCATAATTGGTTCTGTGGATGTAAATTGTGCTGCTTTCTCCACATCTCCAGTTGAGGAAGATACCGAGATATTTTTTAACTCTGGTGTGTTTTGATCATTTAATTCTGTATAATAGGTATTTTGGAATGTCATCTCACCATTCCAATTTAATAGACCAAGAGAACCTTCTGTCAAAACAGTACTCTGTCCTTTGTCGTCTTTTTGAAGTGTATAATCACCTGTACTTGCTATCAAAGTATCATTTACATAATAAGAAATCCATGAATCGTAAGCCACTACTTTTAAAGTATATTTCTCATCATCCGTTGCTTTTACTTCTTTTTCATCAATCAACTGATAATCACTATTTTCCTGCCATCGCCAAAACTTGCATTTATGCGAACCTCCATCGATATTTACCGCATAGCATTCTTTATTATCAAGATTATTATTACAACGGAAAATTAATGTTGCTGCACCTTGATTTCTCTTAAATGTTACGTCTGTAGAATATACAAAATTCTTAGCTGTTGTTTTACTGAATGCAAAACAGTCTCCTTTATCAACTGCATTGCTGTACAGACCATCTTTTGTTTCTTTCCAATCACCTTTCTTATAATCAAAACCTGTTAAATTCGTTTGATATCCTTGCGCTGCCTCTTTCTCCTGACTATCTGTTGCAGCATTTACAGTAATCGTTTGATATCCTGTTACTGGTGTTATGGAGGTAACTGTAACAGCTCCTGCCATCATTAGTGCCAATAATCTTGGACTTATTTTTCTCATAATTTTTCCTTCTTTCTTTGTACAAAAAAGGACGATCAAACTATAATCGTTCTTTTCACTCAAAAAACAATAAGTTCTTATACCTATGCTTTAATCAATTGTATAATCTTATCTATGTTTTCTTTGCCTCTCTTTATCCCAAGTCCTATGACAACACAAAGTATCACACTGATGATCGTAATGATCACTCCAGCTACACCAAATACTGTAAATGGCATTTTACTTTGGGCATCTAGTCCCCAATACGCAAGTATGATTCCGATAGAAGATAGAATAATGAGATTGCGAATCCATTTTTTGAGGTTATTGAGCATTTGTGTCTGAAATTCAATTTCTTTTAGCTGCTGTGCTCTTGTTTGTGTTGTCATAATATACTTCCTTTCTTAGTATTTTAATCCTGGGTTAAAGAATCCGATCATAACTCCGATAAATGCTACAACTACTAAGATCAACATTGTAACAACTGGAGATACTTTTTTCTTTGACATTAACCACCAACAGAAGATTACAAAAGCTGCTGTTAAGAATCCTGGATATACTCCGTCTAACTGATTCTGAAGATTTAAGAATTCTTTTCCTGCACTGTTTACAAGATGGAATGATGTTTTTACTGATACCCATGTTGCTGCTACAGATCCAACAACCATTGTTCCTAACATAACGATTGCTTCACGGATCGCGGTTGCTTGCTCACCAACCAGGATATCTACGGCTTTTCCACCCAGTTCATATCCTTTGAAGTATAAGAACTTCATTCCAAATGCCATGATCAAGTTCCATGCTACGATATAGAAGATCGGTCCTACGACAGATCCACCTGTTGATAATCCCAGTGCGATACCAAGTAAGATAGGAATTAATGTACCTACAACTAAGGAATCACCAATACCTGCTAAAGGTCCCATAAGACCGGCACGGATACCATTGATTGCTTCTGCATCGATATCTTCATTTCCATTTGCTTTTGCTTCCTCAAGACCAGCTGTGATACCTACGATGATAGATCCAACCTGTGGTTCTGTATTAAAGAAAGCTGTGTATGTATTCATTGCTTCTTTCTGTTCTTCTTTTGTATCATATAACTCTTCTACCAATGGAAGCATTGCACACAGATAACCAAATGTCTGCATATGTTCCTGAGAGAAACATGTTAAGTTTCCATAAGCCCAGTTACGGAATGATTTATTTAACGCTTTTTTAGATAGTTTTTTCTCTGCCATATTAAATATCCTCCTCGTCATCATCGTCAAAGGAACCGCCAGAAGCTAAGGCTGCTTCTTTTGCTCTGATTCCTACCATTTTAATGTTGTAGTAAATAATTGCGAACATTGCTGCTACAACTGTTACTGATACAAGGTTTAATCCCATACTTGCTGCTAATGTAAATCCGAAGAAGAATGGTATAAAGTCAACTGCTTTTGTTACTACCTGTTTTAATAAGATCGCAATACCTACGCAAGGAAGTAAGCTACCTACTGTAAACAGTGTTTTCATTGCAATTCCATCCATTGGTAATGTTGTTTTGATCGCTTCTACAACTGGAACTCCTAATTTACACATTACAACTGCTGGTAAGAAGCTGCAGATGATATGAGAAATCCATGGAAGAACCATATCTACAACGTATAATCTCTTGAATTCACCTTTTTCAACGGCCTGCCATCCAATGTGCTGCCATACAAGGTTGATCGTTGCTGTTCCATAGAATAATACTGTACCGATTGTTCCTACCATTGCTCCAAATGATGTTGCCATGGAGATACCTTTTGCTGATGCAGGATCTAATCCGTATGAATTTAATGCTAACATTGCCAGTGGAATACCGATATAAGATACGGCACGAACGTCTGCTGATACAGTTCCTCCTGGTGTAACCAATGCGATATATACAACCTGCATTGCCGCACCGACTAAAACACCTGCCTGAATATCTCCAAGTACGATACCACAGACAAGACCTGCAACTAATGGTCTTCCTAATGTGTAGTTACCAATGGTTGTACCTCCCATACCAGGCATACTGGATAAGCAGGCAAAAATACCTAAAATGATTGCTTGTAACCAACTAATTGTCATAATAGTTTCTCCTCTCTATTGGTTTTTTAGTTAAATCCAAACTGACCTCTGAATTTGTCCCATGTTCCGATGGACGCTTCTTTGATCAGTGCGAATTCGATTTCATAACCAGCTTTGCTGATCGCTTCTAAAGCTTCTGCTTCTTCCTGTGTAATAGATTGGTTATTACCAAGTTTGACAGCTCCCAGTCTGTCATTACATGGTCCTACGATTACTTTCTTTACATCACTTGGAACAAATCCATCATCCACTAAGATCTTCTTCATCTGGATTGAATCTTTTGTGATCAGGAAGTAATTGTCTTTGCTGTCTAATACTTTCTGGTTTTTCTTTTTCCATGCTTCATATGTCCAAACAAATGTTTTCTTTGTGCTGGCACTCTTGTATGCCATCTTAAGTGCATCTGTTGTTGCTGCTTTGTCGTTCACTGCGATCAGCCCATCGCATGGATACTCTAGTGACCAACGTGTTACTGTCTGACCATGGATCATACGGTCATCAATTCTTAAAAATGAAACTGACATATTTTTTTCCTCCTTAAAATTTAAATATCGTCTTCTTCATCATCGTTTGCTGATGTCATAACAAATTCTTTAACTGCATCTTTTGCCTCATTGATCAAGCTGTCTTTTAGCATGTCTGTGTCTACGCCGTCTTTCATTAATGTTGCTGTCAATGCCATTGCCAGGTTCATTCCACCAAAGATCACTGTCTGACCGATCAGTCCTTTATTTGATACCTGTTCAATTGCATTTGTAAGAGGTGATCCACCCACAATGTCACCAAGAAGAATGATCTCATCGTCTTCTGTGATCTTGCTGATCGCATTGCTGAATTTCTCTGCGAATTCATCAGCACTCATTCCGTCCTCTAATCCGACGCTGATCACGTCTTCTCTTTCTCCACCAGCTAACATCTTAAGTACACTGTGAAGTCCTGGTGCAAATGTTCCGTGGCTGACTAATACTACGTATTTCATCCTCTTCTCCTTTCTTATTCCTATCTCTTATTTACAAACTTATTCTACCAAGCATGTAAAAAAAGGACATCTGTAAATTGTCATGACTTTCAATTTACAAATGTCCTTTTTTATGTGACAAATGTCATATTCGTGTTTTATTTGTTTTGATTTTCTTATTGTTACTGATTTAAAAACTTATCAATCTCTTGTTTTAGTTTCAAGATATTGGAATCAAATTCTTCTTCATCTGTAAGAATTCTTGTCATCTCACTGTCAATCTTTTGGTAGGCTTCATTGTATCTTCGGAATTTTGGAATCTGCAAGGCATTGTTCATGAGTTCATCTAACAATTTCATTTTATCTGTCATATTCTCACCCATGCTTTTTTCTAATACCTGCTGTGCTTGTTTTGAATTCGTCACAGCTTTTAATGGTGAGATTCCCTGACGATACTGAAAGATCTTTTGCTGTGTCTTTGTTTCATAACATAATTTCTTTAAAAACTGCCATGCCATATCTCCTTGCTTGGTCTGATTGCTGATTCCCATCAGCAGATTATCTACCTGTGTCTTATTCTCTCCATCTGGTCCGGAAGGGAGTCTGATACAATCCCATTTGAAATCAAAGTATTTATTGATCTTCCATGGATATGGTTTATACGTTCTAAATTCTGAAAATGTCATAGGACGAAATGCAATATTTCCAGAATCAAAATCATCAGATGTCAGATTTCGAAAAGATGATATTTTTTCAATCTTCTTTGTAAAGAAGATTGCATTTTCAATTGGTTCGGATGACAAGTTGCATTTTGTTCCACTTTGATTAAACAATGTTCCGCCATTGCTCAGAGTTGCATCATTCCATTTATAATTATATACACCAAATTGGTCTAAACGGCCATCTCCATCGGTATCTTTGGTTACTTTTTGACAGATCTTATAAAAATCATCCCAAGTCCAGTGATTCCCTGGCATTTTGATATGCTCTTTTTTTAGTAGTGTCTTATTGACTAGCATCAAAGTTGGTACACTTTCGTATGGAAGAGCATATTGCGTTCCCTTATAGGTTCCAGCATCATAACTTCCTTCATAATAGTTGCTTTTTTTGAACGCTTTATCAATCTTTGTATAGGAGTCTAAGTTCTTTAACATTCCTACGGATGAAAATGTGCTAAAATCTTCTGGCAAGACCATAAAAACATCTGGCAGATCTCCTTTTAGTGCCTTTTGTGACAGCCATTCTGAATAATCATCTTTCATCACACCACTTTCGTATTTGATCGTGACATTCGGATATTCTTTTTCAAATTCTTTGATTACTTGATCGATCATCTGATAGCAATTATCATCTGGAACATCCCACTTGTTTCCTGCAAACATTCCAAAGGTTAAAACAATTTTTTGTTGTTTGGGATAGATCACAAAACCAACAGATAATAAACTTATGACCAATCCAACAGCAATGATTCGTTTCCACCATTTTTCTAGTTTCTGTCTCATCTATCTTCTCCCGTATTTGGCTGAACCTGACTGTACTTCCCAGATTGCAAGCTGGGTTCTGTCTCTTAGGTCTAGTTTACTTAAGATCGTGCTGAGATAATTTCGTACAGTTCCTTCGGAAAGGCTTAGTTCCGTCGAGATTTCTTTATTTGACATGCCTCTTCCGACTAATTTAATGATCTCCCATTCTGCATCTGTGATCTCTTCTACATTCTGTGCATGAATTGATGTATCATAATTGCTTTGTGCCATTTCAGAGAAGAAATCGACCACCTTTGTTGCCACTTCTGGATTGATCATGGCCCCGCCGCTATGTACTGTATTGATCGCTTTTTCTAATTCATCCATAGAAATTCCTTTTAACAGATAACCACTTGCTCCATGTTTTAATGCATTGTATACATACTCATCATCATCGAACGTTGTCAAAATAATGATCTTGACATCTGGATATTGTTCTTTGATGATCTGTGTACATTGCACTCCATCCATTTCTGGCATACGCACATCCATTAAAATAACATCTGGCTTGTCTTTCCTGACTTCCTGAATGACTTCTCTTCCGTCCTTGGCAGTTGCAGTAACTTCGATTCCTTCTTTCATCTCAAGTACGATCTGTAAACTTTGTCTGATCAGTTCCTGATCATCTGCTATCATTACTTTAATCATAGTTTTTCACCCCATCTGATCGGTATTCTTGCTGTGACTTTAAATCCATTACTTCCATCATATTCTACAGTTCCTTTTAACATCTTGATCCTCTCTTCGATATGGATCAATCCAAATCCTGTATGAATCTCTTCACATCCGATTCCATTGTCTTTGATCTCTAGATTGAGCCACTTATCTTCCTTCCATAAGTTTACATCAATCTGCTTCGCTTTTCCATGCCTGATCGCATTTGTAATACTTTCCTGTACTACACGATAGATCATATCTTCTTCATCTTGATTGAATTTCAAGACCTCTACCTGACAATCATAATTAATCTTAACATCTGATACCTGCATCGTCTCATTGATCATCTTTTCTAAAGCTTCTTGCAATCCACTATGCTCTAAGGCATCTGGTCTTAATTTATTGACCGATCTTCGAATATCTTTAATTCCTTGCCTTGCAACCTGTGATATTTTATTTAACTGTTCTTTCGTTGCATCTACAGAAAAATCGATCATCGCGATACATGCGTCAATTCCTGCAGACAGTCCAGTCATTGTATGCCCCAGTGTGTCATGAATCTCTCTGGCAATTCGATTTCGTTCCCTTGTCTCCGCCATTTTCTCTGTCATCTCTGAATAGTCCTTCAGCTGTTCATTCATTTCTTTTAAACGTATATTGGCTGTCTGAAGCTGAAGGTTTAACAATCCAATCCTTGCATTCTCTTTCATCTGATTTCTCATCAAAATGATCATGTATGCAATAAATGCGATCGCATTCAATGCAACTAGTATATTTCTTGTTCCTTGGATCATCATACTGACTTTCGCCGGGTATACACTCAAAAATTGTTGGAACGATATCATATCTATAAACATTGATATGATATCGTAGTCTGAGAATAAATATATCATTCCCATGATGACAAAGAAAATTCCCCTAGTGTGTTTATCTTTGATATCCGTTACAATATCTGCAATGACAAGAAGAATGATTCCATTATAATTTACATAAACAAATTTAATAATGATCAGACATAACAAAATCTCTGCTGCATATAAGATCACAGATACCTGTTGCCTTTTTCTTTGTTTTCTTCGAATTTCTATAATGCCTAACAATAAGAAAAAAGCAATAAATATCAACACTGTTGATGTCACTGGTTCGTTTGGGAGATATGTGATATTCTCTAAGAAATTCCTTGCTCCAAAATCACAATTGATCTTATTTAATGTTAAAATAAAAACTGCAGAAAGGAAGGATAAAATGATGAAATTTATGACTCCCATCAGAATCTTGATATAATATAAATTTTGATTTTTTCGATCCATATCATTTCCTCTTTACTGCCAACGGCTAATATCAGTCTGCTCTACATTCTTTTTTGTTATCATTTGAACAGAGATTACCTTTTTCTTCTCTACTTTCTCCCCTTGCAGAATCTGGTATGCCGCATTGACCGCTGTGTCTGCCATCTGTTTGGGAGATTGTGCCGCTGTTCCTGTCATCATACCTTCTTTGATCAGCTTTTTCCCTTCTGGCGAACCATCGATTCCGTATACAAGAACCCCTTCTCTTGCACCCTTGCTGTCAAGAGCCGCCAAAGCTCCCATCGCCGCTGGGTCATTTAATCCCATGACAATATCTATGTTCTGGTATTCTTCGATAATCTTATCTACCTTAGGAAGTGCACGTTCAATCTGTCCTTGGGTATCTGCAGATGCAAGGATCTTATAGTTTTTATTGTTCTTGATCGTATCTAAAAATCCATTGATACGATCTACCGCAGATTTTGCTGCATTATGTGTTAACAAGATGATATTCGCCTGATCTTTTTGCTTCATCATTTCCTTGGCACATAAAACGCCTGCCTTGTAGTTGTCTGACACGATCGTCATTGCGACGAGATCATTTCTGTAAACCTGTGAGTCGATAACGATCACAGGAATCTTCGCTTTCTTTGCTGCTACAAGTCCTGGTTCTACTGCTTTCCAGTCTACTGGATTTAGAAAAATCGCATCTACTTTTCGTTTGACAAACTGTTTAATCTGTTCATTCTGCTTCTTCTGATCGAGTGCTGGATCTAATGTGATCATCTGGTTCCCATTCTTCTCAACCTGCATCCGAATCTGGTTATTAACTATCTTATAGAATTCATTATTCATCGTCATATAAGTTGCACCGAATAATTTTTTTCTTGTGTTATACTTTTTCAAATAGTTTGAAAATACACAGACATAAATTCCAATAAAAAAAGCAAAAACTGTGATTCCTGCTAAAGCGACAATCCTATTGGTTAGATTTTTTTTTGATTGTTGGTTCATATTTGTTTACTCCTCAATTAACATAAAATCATCGCTGCTCATTAAGTGTCCGCTATGTGCGAATCGAGCGAGAGCGCGTTTCCAGATAGCTTTTATTTCTCTACAACCAAGCCGTTGGACTAGCATCACTAGGCATTCGTAGATCTCCACGAGGTGATACCGCCACACTACCTACCTTAGGTCCGTCTGGCAGACATGAACGTTTAAACTGCTGGCTGAAGAATCTCCAGTAAAATTTATCCAGCCATTTCTTGATCGTTTCATCATCATATACACCGTCAAATGTTAATTTTGCCATGCGGTATAGTTTAGCTTTTGGAAATCCAAATCGTAACATATAGTATAAGAAGAAATCGTGCAGTTCATATGGTCCGACTAAGTCTTCTGTCTTCTGTGAGATGACTCCATCAACTGGTGGCAATAATTCTGGGCTGACTGGTGTGTCTAGGACATCCATCAGTACTTCTGATAATTTCTTATTCTCTGTTGTTTCAGCATAATAGAGTACAAGATAGCGTACTAATGTCTTTGGTACAGAACAGTTCACTGCATACATGGACATATGATCGCCATTATATGTTGCCCAACCAAGCGCTAATTCTGACATGTCTCCAGTTCCGATGACCATACCATTGTACTGATTTGCCATATCCATCAGAATCTGCGTTCTTTCTCTTGCCTGAGAGTTTTCATAAGTTACATCGTGGTTATTTTCATCATGCCCGATATCTGCAAAATGCTGGCGGACTGCTTTTTCGATTCTTACTTCTTTGAGTGTCGCTCCTAATTCTTTGATCAGGGATACGGCATTCTGGTAAGTTCTGTCTGTTGTTCCAAAACATGGCATTGTCACACAGATCAGGTTTTCTCTTGGAATGTCTAACAGATCAAAGGCTCTTGCTGTAACTAAGACTGCTAATGTGGAATCCAATCCACCGGAGATTCCTACGACTGCGTGTTTACAGTTTGTGTGCTCCAGACGTTTCTTAAGTCCCATGGACTGTAAGGATAGGATTTCATCACATCTTTTGTCTCTCTCGTCCTGGTTGTCTGGTACAAATGGAGCTTTTGGGAAGGTTCTTGTGATCTTGTTTTCTTTGACTTCTAGTGAAAATTCCTGTTCAAAATAATCATCTGTTTGGCCTCCTGGGAAAGAAGTCATCTTTCTTCGTTCTGCTGCCAATTTCTGCACATCGATATCTGCATAGATAATCTCATTTGTAAATCGTTTTGCTTCTGCTAAAACTGAACCATTTTCACAGATGAGATGGTGTCCACTGTATACAACATCCTGTGTGGATTCTCCTTCTCCTGCATCAGCATAGATATAAGCCGCTAACAATCTTGCTGACTGATTTGATACAAGGCTTCTTCGATAAGATTCTTTTGTTGTTGTCTCTACACTTGCAGATGGATTACAGATCACCGTTGCTCCTGCCATTGCGTGATATGTGCTTGGTGGAAGTGGTACCCAGAGATCTTCACAGATTTCACATGCTACCACAAGTTCTGGAATCTCTTTGCATTTGAATAACTGATTCACGGCTACATTTACATAACCAAATTCTTCTCCAAACCAAAGATCTTCCTCTAATCCTTCTCCAGATGTAAAATGACGTAATTCATAAAATTCTGAATAGTTTGGTAAATGTGTTTTTGGCACGATTCCTAAAATACTGCCATCACTGATCACAACCGCACAGTTATATAATTTTTGTTTTATAACGATCGGACATCCTACAACAACTAACATACTCTTATTTTCAGTTGCTTTCACAATTCTTAAAAGCTGATTTTTACATTCTGTTAAAAGTGGCTGCTGCAAGAATAGATCACCACATGTATATCCACTGATCGTTAATTCAGAAAATACCAGAATACTTGCTCCATTTTTTTCTGTCTCATCGATGATCTTTAAAATTTCTTCTGTATTGTATGCAGGATCTGCCACTTTGATCTTTGGTGTTGCGGCTGCAACTTTGATAAATCCATCTTTCATTTTGTATACCTCAATTAAATATATGCAGGGGCCAGGTTTGATCACCTGACCCCTTATAAATCTCTTTGTATTATTCTTCTTCCATGTTACTTAATTTTGCTGCCTGATCTGCTGCTGTTAAGCTGTCGATCAATTCATCTAAATCACCGTTCATGATAGAATCTAATTTGTGAAGTGTCAGCTTGATTCTGTGATCTGTAACACGACCCTGTGGATAATTGTATGTTCTGATCTTTTCAGAACGGTCTCCTGTACCGATCTGGCTCTTTCTCTTTGCTGCTTCTTCATCATGTGCTTTCTGCTGTTCTAATTCATACAGACGGGAACGTAATACCTTTAACGCTTTGTCCTTATTCTTTAACTGGGATTTTTCATCCTGGCATGATACAACGATTCCTGTTGGAATATGTGTTAAACGTACCGCAGAATCTGTTGTATTGACACACTGTCCACCATTTCCTGATGCACGGAATACATCAAACTTACAATCGTTCATATCGATTTCTACTTCCACATCTTCCACTTCTGGCATGATTGCTACCGTAATTGTAGATGTATGGATTCTTCCTCCAGACTCTGTTGCAGGGATTCTCTGTACACGGTGTACACCGCTTTCGTACTTGAATCTTGAGTATGCACCCTGTCCAGATACCATGAATACAAGTTCTTTAAATCCACCGATTCCACTCTCATTAAAACTTAATGTATTTACTTTCCAACGTTTGCTTTCTGCATAATTTCGATACATACGTGCAACGTCAGCGACGAATAACCCAGCTTCATCTCCACCGGCACCGGCACGCATCTCAACGATGATATTCTTGTCATCCATTGGATCCTTTGGAATTAAGAGAATCTTTAACTCTTCTTCTAATCTTTCCACATTTGCCTTAGATTCATTCAGTTCTTCCTTGGCAAGTTCTTTCATCTCTTCGTCAGACTCTTCTTCTAAAAGCATCAAACTATCTTCGATATTCTGTTTCTCTGCTTTGTATTCTTTGTATTTTTCCACGATCGGTGTCAGCTCATTTTGTTCTTTCATCAGATCACGGAAACGATTCTGGTTACCTGCTACATCTGGATCATTCAATTCCTGCAGTACAGTGTCCAGACGATCTACTAAACCTTCTAACTTATCAAACATCTTATTCTCCTTCTCTTGCAAATCCAAAGACCAGCCGGTCTAATCCTGCCAGGTCCTTTTTTATCTCAACACAGTCAAAATCCTGTGCTTCCATCAAATTCTTCACTGCTTCTCCTTGATCATATCCAATCTCGAATGCAAGCATTCCATCTGGGTTTAAATAATTTTTCGCTTCTTTGATGATCTTCTTATAAAAATAAAGTCCATCTTCTTTCCCGTCAAGTGCTAACATCGGTTCATGGTCTTTCACTTCCGGCATTAACTTTCCACATTCTTCTGTTGTAATATATGGTGGATTGGAAATGATCAGATCATAGCTTCCTGTAACATTCTCAAAAAGGTCACTTTGAATAAATTTTACCATAGGTGCGAGATTTTCGCCATTAGCTTTTGCGATTTTTAATGCTTTTTCACTGATATCTGTCCCAATACATACTTCTGGATTTAAAATCAATGCCAGACTGATCGCAATACAGCCAGATCCTGTACAGATATCCAGTATCGTATCTGGTTTCTTTGACTGTTTTAACTGATCAAGCACTTCTTCCAATACTGTTTCTGTATCTGCTCTTGGGATCAGTACATCTGGTGTTACCTTAAATGTATATCCCATAAATTCCTGTGTTCCTAAAATATATTGCAGTGGAACATGTTCTTTTCTCTTCTGAATCAGTTCCTTATATCTTTCTTCCGCTTCTTTATCATTGATCTCATCGGTCATCCCAAACAGGTAGTCTTCCATTGATATATGAAAACATTCGGAAAATAAATACCATGCATCACCGGATGCATTCTCGATCTGTGCTTCTTCTAATTCCTTTTGTCCATAGAGGACCCATTCTCTTCTATTCATCTTCTTTTTGTTCCCCTTTATGAAGATTTTCTAAATATTCTCTCCAATCGAAGACACCTTCCACCGATGCGATCGCAACTTCGATCATGGAGTGATCTGGTTCTTTCGTTGTCAGTCTCTGAAGTGCCAGTCCTGGTTTTGAAAATATCTGAACAAGCGGGTGGTCACTGCTTCCTGCCAGCCGGATAAATTCATAGGAAACACCAGCTACCAATGGTAAAAATAATAATCTTAATACGATTCGTAACCAGATGGTATCCACTCTGATAAAGAAGAAAAATACCATACTGATGATCATAACGATAAAAATAAAACTTGTTCCACATCTTTTGTGTAATCTTGAAAAGTTATCCACATTTTCAGGAGTTAAAGGAACACCTGCTTCTAAACAGTTGATCGTTTTATGTTCTGCACCATGATACATGAAGACTCTCTTGATGTCTTCCATTCTTGAGATCAACACAATGTATCCAAGAAATATCGCTATTCGGATAATACCTTCCATAAATAAAATCACATATTCATTCCTGATCAGCTTTCCGAGTGCTTCGGATGCGATGTATGGAAGGATCATAAATAATCCGATGGAAATTGCCAGTGAAAATACCAGTACGATTCCCATGATGATCTTCTCTGCTTTCTCTCCAAGAATCTTTTCTAAGAGCTGTTCTGTCCTGCTCTCTGTTTGTTCTTCTTCGTCTTCGTAAAAAGATGCAGAATAATTCAGTGTCTTCATCCCGATCACCATAGATTCCAGGAAATTTGCCATTCCTCGAAAAACTGGTAATTGAAATAATGGATGTTTCTCTGCGAAGCTTACGCATTCTTCTACTTTCGTCTCTATCTTGCCATTGGGCTTTCGCACGGATACTGCATAACGATCCATATTCTTCATCATTACGCCTTCGATCACTGCCTGCCCGCCTATACGAACCGCCATTGTTGTCTCCTATATTTCTATGAGATTTTTCTCGTTACATTGAGTTTCTCGTTACATAAAAAAAAGGTTGAGATTTCGATAACCTCAACCTGATTTCTTACTTTTCTACTTAACACCATATTTACGATTGAACTTATCAATACGTCCACGAGCCTGAGTAGCTTTCTGCTGTCCTGTGTAGAATGAATGACATTTTGAGCAGATTTCTACGTGGATATCTTCCTTTGTAGATCCTGTTACGAATTCGTTACCACAGTTGCATACTACTTTTGCCTGATAATAATTTGGATGGATTCCTTCACGCATGTTCTTTCACCTCTTCTAAAAAATTTGTTGGATTTTGCCAACATTTACATACTTTGACTTTCGTCATTTCTTGTTTTATAAACAGCTTTTTTATTCTATCACAATTTATTTGAAATTGCAATTACTTTTTTTATTTTCTTAATAATGATCGTTTGGTTAGTGCTACAAATTCTTTGTTGTTTTGGGTTCGTTTAAATAAATCTAACATCTGTTCCATAAATTCTTCCGAACGGTTTCCGGATAATTCTTTGTGAAGTGCTGTGACAACTTCTCTTTCATCTTTGGTAAGCAGCAGCTCTTCTCTTCTTGTTCCTGATTTGGCAATATCAACCGCTGGGAAGATTCTTTTTTCTGCCAGACGACGGTTTAAGACTAATTCCATATTACCTGTTCCCTTGAATTCTTCAAAGATCACGTCGTCCATCTTGCTTCCTGTCTCTACGAGTGCTGTGGCAAGGATGGTAAGACTTCCGCCTTCTCTCATATTTCTGGCTGCACCGAAAAATTTCTTCGGCATATAGAGAGCGGCTGGATCAAGTCCACCAGTTAATGTTCTTCCGCTTGGCGGTACTGTAAGGTTGTAAGCTCTTGCAAGTCTTGTGATACTATCTAATAAAATTACGACATCTTCTTTATGTTCTACGAGACGTTTTGCACGTTCTAATACCATCTCTGACACTCTCTTGTGGTGTTCTGGTAATTCATCAAATGTGGAATAAATAACTTCAACGTTCTTTCCTTCGATAGATTCTTTAAAATCTGTGACCTCTTCTGGTCGTTCATCGATCAATAATACGATTAATTTGATATCTTTATAATTCTGGCTGATACTTTGTGCCATTTGTTTTAACAGTGTTGTCTTTCCTGTCTTTGGAGGCGATACGATCATTCCTCGCTGCCCTTTTCCAACGGGTGATAGCAGGTCAACCATTCGCATTGGTATGGATGATCTCTCTGTTTCCATTCCTAATCTTTCGTTAGGGAAGATTGGTGTCAGATCTTCAAAATGCTGTCTTCTCGCTGCCATTTCTGGCTTATATCCATTGACAGATTCTACGAATAATAAGGCACTGAATTTCTCACTCTGGGTTTTGATACGGATCGCTCCTGTTAAGATGTCTCCTGTTTTTAAATTGAATTTGCGGATCTGAGCCGGAGATACATAGATATCATTCTCCCCTGGAAGATAGTTTTCACATCGGATGAAACCATACCCGTCTGGCATAACTTCCAGAATCCCATGTGCTTTTTCTCCGCTGTCCAGACTCTTTATATTCTTTGGAAATTCTTTCTGATGATGTTTTCTTTCTTGATGCTCTGAATAAGATTGTTTTGGTTCACGTTGTATCTGCGGTTCTTCCTTTTGTTTTGATTGTTCCTGATCATAGTTTTCTAATACTTTGATCAGTTCTTGTTTCTTTAAGGTCGAAATGCCTTTTATTTTTCTTTCTTTGGCAATTTCACGTAATTCAATTACCGACTTTTTTTCATATGTCATTCTATCTTGCTCCTTTTACCTGGGAAAATGGATGAATTATCCTTTAACGATCGATCCAGATTTGTGTTTTCTTTATTCTAGCATAGTTTTTCAGATATTTCCAATCATTTGTCTTCTTAGTTTTTTTAAGATCTTTTTTTGTATTCTTGAAACCTGTACCTGTGAAATATGAAAGATCTTCGCAATTTCTTGTTGAGTTTTTCCTTCAAAATATCGGTAATAGATCATTTGCTGTTCTTTCTGTTCCAAATGTTTCATGGCTTCCTTTAACAGAACATGATCTACCACTTTCTCAGATTCATTTTCTCCTTTTGATAACTTATCCAGCAGAGAAATCTCACTGCCATCCTTCTGATATGCACTCTGATGAATGGATTCTACTTCATTGCTTGCCTCTAAGGATGTTACGATCTCTTCTCTTGTAATCTTCGTGATCTCACTGATTTCTTCGATCGTTGCTTCCCTTTGATACTGCTGGCAAAACTTTTCTCTTGCTTTCATGATCTTGTATACATTTTCTTTTAAAGATCTGCTGACTTTGATCATACCATCATCTCTTAGGAATCTACGAATCTCTCCTGTGATCATCGGTACTGCATAAGTTGAAAATTTCACGTCATAAGACAGGTCAAACTTGTCCACGGCTTTCATAAGTCCAATACTTCCGATCTGAAACAGATCCTCAGACTCATATCCTCTGTTTGTAAATCGTCTCACAACACTCCAGATCAATCCAACATTATTAAGAATGATCTGCTCTCGTGCTGCTTCGTTTCCTTCTTTGGTAAGCCGTAACAGTTCCCTCGTCTTATCCATTCAGCTTGTCTTGATCTCCTATTTTCTTTGTCATGATCACTGTCGTTCCTTCTCCTTGTTTTGAAATAACTTCTACTTGATCCATAAATGCTTCCATAAAAGAAAATCCCATTCCAGTCCTTTCTTCTTCTGGTTTTGTTGTAAACATCGGTTCCATCGCTTTCTTGACATCTGGAATTCCGATACCCTGATCTTTAATCTCTATTCGCAGGATTCCATTCTGATCGGAAAGATCCATGCTGATCTTTCCATCTGGATTGTGATACGCATGTACAATACAGTTTGTCACTGCTTCTGACACTGCGGTCTTGATATCATCCATTTCTTCCATATCCGGATCAAATTTCATGATATAAGCAGCCGTCACAATTCTTGCAATTCCTTCATTTTCTGAGTCACTGTTAAATTCTAAATGCAACATTTCTTATCCTCCCATTTCTCTATATTTCTTCTATCAGTTGATGCAATCCTGCCATATGAATGATCTTTCTTACTGATGCACTCATATTGCTGACTTTCACCGTTCCTCCCATCGCCTGTACCTGACGATATCTTCCTAAGATCACTCCAATCCCTGAACTATCGATAAATCCTGAATTTTTAAAATCAAACTCAATATCTTTGATCGGATATGATTTTAAAATGATATCGCATTTATGTTTTACTTTCTTCGCTAAGTGATGATCTAGATCACCATCCAGATAAATATATAAAACCCTGTTTTCTATCTTGTATTCTGTTGCCATATTCTGATCGCTCCTTCCTGCTCTTTGCTGTGATACGTTCCTTTCCAAGATCATCTTGAATTTCCTGATAGAAAATAAAAAAGAAAGAAGTTCAAACTTTCGCTTGTTCTTCTTCCTTTATCTTTTGTTTGTAAACTTGTATTCTGTGTAATATTAATTATAAACTTTTGGCACTCTTTTTACCCATTGCATCAATTCGACTCTTCGCATTGATCGCCTGAGATGTTCCTGGGAACTTTTCGATGATCGTCTGATATGTCTTCTTCGCATTCTTCTGATCGGAAGCACCTTCATAAGCTTTGGCAAGATAATCATATGCATAACGGTTTGTATCGCTGACTTTGATCGCTTTCTTTAAATAAGAGATCGCTGTCTTGTAGTCTTTTGCCCAGTATGCATTCTTTCCTTTGCTGTATAATCCAGTTCCTGCACTTGGATATACCTTTGCTGTCAGATCTTTGTAGATCGCTTTCATATTCTTTGTTGTTAGTTTCTGACTGTCGATATCTAATAAAGCATCTGCAGATCCTGTATAATCACGATCGCTGTATTTCTGTAAGGCACTTAACAGCAGATCATAGACACCGTCTTTCTTGCTTGTTCCAATGTACTCGTCTAATTCATCTTCTGCTTTCTTCTGTGCTGCCTTTGCTTCTTTAACTTTCTTCTCGCTTGCTTTCAACTGTGTGTCTTTGGCAAGGATCTGTTCTTTATAATCTTCTACCTGTGTAGAATTCTTATGACTGAAGCTTGCACGTACTGTTGGATAGATCAAAACTGCTGCCACGATCACACCGATCACAATTCCTGTTACCATGTAAAACATCGGGCTCTTTCCAGCTTCGTTTTCCTGAATTGAAGAAATATTAAATGGATTCTTCTTTTTCTTTGGTTCTTCTGGCTGGCTCACAACTTTTTTCTTCTCTTTTTTCTTCTTGTCTTTCTTCTCTGGCTCAGTTGTCTGTGGCTCTTCTTCGACTACTTTTGTCTCAAATTCTTTGCCATATTCCACTGCTGATTCGTTGTTTGGATCGATCTTTAAGATCGTATCAAGGAATGTTCTTGCATTATCATAATTCTCTCCCTTGATAGATAATAATGCCATTAAAAGATATGCATCTACAAAATTAGGAATAGATGCCACAACATTCTTTAACTGTAACATCGCAAGGTCATCATTCCCTTGCTTGGCGTAATTTAATGCCTGATTATATTTCTTGATCATCTGGTTGGCTTTATATAATTCTGTCTTATTCTTCTTGATCTCTTCTAATTCTTTCCCATATATATTCTCTTCCGCTTCTTCCAAATCTGCACATGGTTGAAACTTGGCTAATTCTTCGTTAAAGTCTAACATTCTCTTCCTCCTGATTTATAAACTCTTTGGCCATGCCTGCCAGATAAAAAGATCCGACAACAAAGCATACCGTTGTTTCCTGATTCCTGTCTATCATCTTACGAAAAGCATCCTGAAATTCTGCTTCGTCGATTCTTCTCTTATGAATCCCCACTGTATAAAAGGCTTCAATCTCTGGAATCGTCTTCAGAATGTTCTTCATGTATTCTTCTTCATTCTGATGAGATGCTGCAAATAAGATCCGCTTCTTCATTCCATGGTAGTTTGCCTCCACAGTCTGTACAAAGCCTTGCATTCCTTGGATATTGTGCGATACATCCACAATGATCCCTGGTGCGATCTCTTCCATCCTTCCGCTAATCCTGATCTGGCTCAGTGCTTCATAGATCTTGTCTTCATCGAGTCGTCCACAGATAAGTTCTGCTGTCTGCAATGCTGCTGCAAGATTGGACTTCTGAAATTCTCCTGCAATGTTGGTCCGCACATCTCTTTCCTTATCATACGCATTGGCATTTAAAAAATCAATATATTTTCCTGCTTTTTCTTTAAAATTAAGATTATCTTCAGAAATGTCATAAATTCGTGATTTTTTCTGCCTTGCTTCTTCAGAAAGGATTTCTTTTACCTTGGGTTCCTGTTCTATTGTCACAACTGGAATTCCTGGCTTAATGATCCCTGCTTTGTGTGTTGCGATCTCTTCCAATGTTTGTCCCAGAAATTCCATATGATCTTCGCTGATCGAAGTGATCACACTGACCTTCGGACAGATAACATTGGTAGCATCATATCTTCCACCCATTCCTGTCTCGATCATACAGATATCTGGTTGTTCTTCCTGAAAGATCACCATCGCCATCAGAAATACTGCCTCAAAAAATGATGGGCTGTTCTTTCCTTCTGTTATTCCAGTTTCAATGGCATGTCTTACCTTCACCGCAGCTGATGCAAATCGTTCATCACTGATCTCTTTCGCACACAGCTTGATTCGTTCATTGATCTTCACAACATGTGGCGAGGTAAAGGAAGCTGTCTTCTTTCCATGCTGGGTAAGGAGTGCTTCTAAAAATGCACAGACGGATCCTTTTCCATTCGTCCCTGCTACATGGATCATATGCAGCTCCTTTTGAGGATTTCCCAATCGTTCTAAAAAGTATTTTATATCTTCGAGAGAAGATTTTGTGGCGAATCCTGCGATTTTGTATAAATATTTTACAGACTCTTCATAAGTCATGGTCATTTCTTCTGTTAGCATAATTCACCACTCAGTACTGCTTTCAATACCTGAAGTACCCCATCTTCTTTGTAAGATGGTGCTACAAAATTCGCTGCTTCTTTTACTTCATCTCTGGCATTCTCCACTGCAAAACTGTGACTTGCACGTTTTAACATCTCGATATCATTTAAATTATCTCCAAATGCCAGTGTTTCATCTGGTGTGATTCCGTATTCTTCCTGAAAATGTCTTAAGGCACTTCCTTTGTTCGCACCTTTGTTGGCACAATCAACCCAGCATTTTCCGGATACTACAACATTCATCTTCTTGCCCCATCGTTTGATGAACTCATCCCCAACTACATCTTCGGCGCAATTGTGATGAAAAATACTCATCTTACATACACCTTCTGGATTCCCTAAAACATCATCTACAAGATCACCTCTGTAGCCATAGTCTCCGACCAGATGCTGATAAATCCCGATATTCTCCATATATGTCATGTTATCTTTATTGATCGCAATCTCACATCCTGGGAACTGTCTTGCTTCTTCAATATAAGTTCTTACGATTTCTGGGTCGATCACATCTACATATTGATAATCTTTGGAATGAATACAAGTTCCATTTTCTGAAATAAAACTGATATCATCAAGTACTGGCGTGAATACTTTCTCGATACTTGCTCTCTGACGGCCGCTTGCCGCTAACACGATCGTTCCTCTTCGTTTCAGTTCTTTGATCACGTCATAATATTCCGGATTCAGATCCAGTGTCCCATCTGCCACTAATGTTCCATCAATGTCTGTTGCGATTAGTTTGATCATTTGTTTTCCTTTCTTTTCTCCATCTACATGCTGTATCATTATTTCAAAAAGGCTGCCATACTTTGTACAGCAACCTTTGTTTTATTTGTCTTTTTCCAGATCGTATGGTGTCACCTGATATACATAATAATTCAGCCAGTTATAATACATAGCATTTGCATGACATCTCCATGACTTCACTGGTTTCTTCGTTGGATCATCATCTTTGTAATAATTCTTTGGTATATCTGGATTCAGTCCTCGTTTTACATCCCTTACATATTCATAATGCAGTGACATCACATCATATTCTGGATGTCCTGTGACAAATACCTGACTTCCTGTGGAATTCAAAATAATGTATGGTCCTGTCTCATCTGATTCTGCTACGATCGTTAATTCTTTATTCTTGCGGATGGCTTCTCCGTCAACTCCTGTATTTCTAGAGTGTGGCACATAGAACTTATCATCAAATCCTCGAATAATAGGAAGTTTATTATGTAATGGATGGTGTTCATAAACACCTGAAATCTTCTTATTCAAGATATGTTTCTTGATTCCATAGTGATAATAAAGTCCTGCTTGTGCTGCCCAGCAGATATGCAAAGTTGATGTAACATGTGTTTTGGACCATTCCATGATCTCAACAACTTCATCCCAGTAATCAACCTCTTCAAATTCTTTTAACTCTACTGGTGCTCCTGTAATGATCAGTCCGTCAAAACGTTTGTCTTTGATCTCTGAGAAATAATTATAAAATTTCTCCATGTGTGACTCTGATACATGAGTCGGAACATAAGATTCTGTCTGTAAAAATGTAATATCTAACTGTAATGGTGTATTTGATAAACTTCTCAGCAAATGAAGTTCTGTGTCTAATTTGTTTGGCATCAGATTTAAAATTGCAATCTTTAAAGGCCTGATATCCTGTGTACATGCCCTTTCTTTATCCATCACAAATACATTCTCTTCTTCTAAGACTGCCTTCGCCGGCAGATCGTTATCTATTCGAATTGGCATTTTATCAAATCTCCTTCTCTCTTTTTTCGATTGCTTTTTAAGCTGACAGCATTTTTCCTGTCAGATATTTATTATAAAACTCTTGCATTTTTTATGCAATCTATATTTATCATCGTCCGATCAGATTAAGGAAATCTTCTTCGCTCAGTATTGGAATGTTTAATTCCATCGCTTTCTTATTCTTTGATGACTGCGACATTTTATCATTGTTGATCAGATAGTCTGTTTTCTTTGACACTGATCCTGTGACCTTGCCTCCCATCTGTTCAATCTCTTCCTTTAGTTGTTTTCTGTTATCGAAATGATCAAGTGATCCTGTCACAACAAATGTTTTTCCTTCTAAGATCTGTTCTGTCTTACTTTCTTCTTTCTTCTCAAACTGCACATATTGTAACAGTTGTTCTAAGATCTTCTGATTATGTGGTGTATGAAAATATGATACCATAGCTTCTGCGATCATCGGTCCAATCTGATCGATCGCAATAAAATCCTCTGCATCGGCTTCTCTGATCGCATTGAAATCTTCTTTAAAATGTTTGCAGATCAATTTTGCATTGGAAAGTCCTACATTCGGAATTCCCAGACTATAAATAAAGTTTGCCAATGCAGGCTGTTTGGAATCATTGATCGCATTGATCAGATTTTGGTAGGATTTTTCTCCAAATCCTTCTAATTCCAGAATCTCTTCTTTGTGATCTTTTAAAGTGAAGAGGTCATAAATTTCATTTAATAGTCCAACATCGATCATCTTCTGTAATGTTGCTTCGGATAGTCCATCAACATTCATTGCATCTCTTGATACAAAATGCGAGAATGATTTGATCTTCTTTGCACTGCAAAATTCGTTGGTGCAGACTAGGGTTCTGATTCCATTTTCATCTTCGATCTTTGTCTCACCACCGCATGCAGGACAAGTATGCGGAATCTCTATATTGCCGCTCTTTGTTTTATTCTCTGCAAGCTGTGGAATGATCATATTAGCTTTGTATACAACGACCTCATCGCCGATTCCTAACTGCAATTCTTCCATCACACTAATGTTGTGGAGACTGGCTCTGCTGACAGTCGTTCCTTCTAATTCTACTGGTTCAAAAATTGCCACTGGATTGATCAGTCCAGTTCTTGATGGGCTCCATTCAATCTCAGTTAATGTTGTCTCCGCTGTCTCATCTGCCCATTTAAATGCGATGGAATCTCTTGGGAATTTGGCTGTTCTTCCAAGACTTTTTCCATATGCAAGATCATCATAGACTAATACCAGTCCATCTGATGGCAGATCAAATTGTTCGATCTTCTTTGAGAATTCCTCAATCTCATCTCGGATCGTATCTTCTGTGACTCTGATATGTTCTACCACATCAAATCCAAGACTTGCTGCCCAGTCTAATTTCTTCTCGAAGGAATTATCAAAATCCATACCTTCAACATCACTGACACTGAACGCATAGAAATGAACGTGGCGTTTGGCTGTGATCTCATTGTTTAACTGTCTGACGGAACCACTGCATAAGTTTCTTGGGTTCTTATACTGACTGTCAACATCTTCGATTTCTTCGTTCATCTTATAGAAATCTGAATATGGAATGATCGCTTCTCCACGAATGACCAATGTTCCCTGATATGCAATGTGTCTTGGAACATTTTCAAAAACCCTTGCGTTGTTTGTTACAACTTCTCCGACTTCCCCATTTCCACGGGTCACGGCTTTGATGAGTTCTCCATGTTCATAGGTCAGAACGATCGTTAAACCATCGAGTTTCCATGACAGGATTCCTTCCTGGCCGTTCAGCCATGCTGCCAGCTGATCTGGCTCCTTTGTCTTGTCTAATGATAACATCGGAGATGGATGTGCTTCTTTTTCCAATGCTGTCATCAATTCATACCCTACATGGATCGTTGGGCTGTTTGATAAAACAGTGTTCGTCTTTTTCTCTAGTTCTAAAAGTTCATCATACATCTTATCGTATTCGAGGTTGCTCATAACTTCTTTATTCTGCTGGTAATAAGCTTTCCCTGCTTCATTTAGTGTATGAATGAGTTCTTTCATTCTGTCTAAATCATTCACTTTTTAGCTCCTTCTTTAACTCTCGTAATTCATCCGGAGTTAATTTTCGATATCTTCCTTCTTTCAGATCGCCGAGTTTAATGTTCATAACACGGACTCTCTTAAGTTTTGTCACACGGTATCCAAAATGTTCACACATTCTTCGGATCTGCCGGTTTAATCCCTGTGTCAAGATGATCCTGAACTCGTTTGGTCCTTCTTTTATAACTTTGCATCTTCTTGTTACTGCATTAATCTCATCTAATGGTACTGGATTCCTCATATCATGAATGAATTCATTCGTAATTCGTTTATTCACTGTTACTTCGTATTCTTTTTCATGATAATTTCTTGCTTTCATGATCTGATTGGCTGCTTCACCATCATTGGTAAGCAGGATCAATCCTTGAGAATCCTTATCTAATCGTCCTACAGGATAGATCCTTGTTGGATAGTTAATATAGTCGATAATATTATCTTTCTCTTCTTTGCTTGCTGTGCATACAATTCCTCTTGGCTTATGAAAAGCCAGAAAGATCAGATCTTCCTGAATCTTTACCGGCTTTCCATCAAATGTCACGCTCTGCCCCGGAAGTACTTTGGTTCCGCTTACTGCAACTTCTCCATCGACTTCGACTCTGCCTTCCTCGACATAAGTATCTGCCTGTCTTCTGGAGCAGATTCCTGCTTGACTTAAATATTTATTTATACGCACTGCATCTTCTGTTTTACGTTTTGTCTCTTGCATTGTTACCTTTCCCACTTGTCACAAAGGGCGATGATCTGATCAGCAAATTTGCCCAGGTCTTTGTTCGTTCCACCCTCATTGTGCTCAATTACAGATTTCAAACGCTCGCTGGCTGTAAGAAGTCTGATATAAGCACTGCTCTGTTTTGGTTTCTTCTGGATGCGTTCTCTTGATCCCCATTCAGTCCATTCGCCTGCAATAAGGTCAAACACATCTCCGCTGTATGGTGCTCTGGCTTTGAATTTGTATTCATCTTTTAAGCATGATGTAAATGCTTCACAGACCGCATCCTCTCCATGAACTACAAATACTTCTTCTGGTTTCTTCTCGAAACTATTGACCCATTTTAATAACCCGTTCTTGTCTGCATGTCCGCTTAAACCTTCTAATTGTACGATATCTGCTGCCACTTTGATTGCCTCACCAAACAGTTTTACTTCTTTGGCTCCTTCGATCAGTGATCTTCCCAGAGTTCCATATGCCTGATATCCTACAAATATGATCGTATTCTCTGATCTCCACAGGTTATGTTTTAAATGGTGTCTGATTCGTCCAGCTTCACACATTCCGGATGCTGAAATGATCACCATCGGTTCTGTTTCAAAGTTGATCTCCTTTGATTCTTCTGTCGTAATGGATAAATGAAGATTGGAAAATGTAATCGGATTAATTCCTTGTTTCACTAATTCCATAGCTTCCTCATCATATGTTTCATCGATGTTCATATTAAAGATCTTCGTCGCTTCCACTGCCAATGGGCTGTCTACAACAACTTTGAAATCTCCATGATTCTTGATCCTATCTTCAGCCTTGATCTGACGGATATAATATAACAGCTCCTGTGTTCTTCCAACTGCAAATGATGGGATCACGACATTCCCGCCTCGGTCAAAGGTTCTCTGGATCACATTGGTCAGTTCTGTCACATAATCCTGATGTTTTCCATGATAACGGTCACCATACGTAGATTCCATAATAACATAATCTGCTTCTCTCGTATAGCTCGGATCTTTGATCAATGGCTGGTTAAAGTTTCCGATATCTCCAGAGAATACCAGTTTCTTTTCCACATCTGCTTCCCTTAACCATACTTCAATGCTGGAAGATCCTAACAGATGTCCGATATCTGTAAATTTGATCGTAATGCCGTCAGCAACTTCAATCTGTCTGCCATATGGGCATGGCACGAAATACTGCATGACATTGATCGCATCATCCATCGTATAGATTGGTACAACTTCTGGTTTTCCAGATCGCCTTGCTTTCCTGTTCTTCCACTCCGCTTCAAATTCCTGAATGTGTGCACTGTCTTGCAACATGATCTCACATAGATCGGTTGTTGCTCTTGTCGCATAGATCTTTCCTCTGAATCCTTTTGCATACAACAGCGGGATCAGCCCTGAATGATCGATATGTGCATGTGTCAGCAGGATAAAATCAAGATTCCCTGCATTCACTGGAAGATCAACATTCTCGTATACATTTAACCCTTGTTCCATTCCATAGTCAACAATAAATCTTTTGCCGCAAGCTTCCACATAATGGCAACTTCCGGTCACTTCATGATCCGCTCCGATAAACATTAACTTCATGGCTTATACCTCCTCTGAAATATAGATTGGGCCAGCCGGCACGATATCTTTTAGATACTCATGCTCTTTTAATATCTGTCCTGCATCGTAGTCAAAAAACACCTGTGTCAGCTCGTCGATTGAAATTTCATCTTTCCATCCCTGTGCATCCGTTGTGTGTATGTCTAATGTCTCATCTTGTGGTATGTCTGCACGTTGAATGGATATCTTATGATTCAGACATTGAAACTGGAATACTCCATTCTGATCCTTGATATATGGATCTTTCACCAATATCCTGAATGTAAAATCGTTCTTTCCTTGCAAGATATCTCCCCAAGCAGTAAGGTTCGTGATCCTTGCCATGATCTTTGGTACTTTTTTGCTTTGTATAAAATCCTTTCCTGTTGAATTTCCTTTGAATAAATTCCCTTCTGTGATATAAATCTTCTTACCTTGGTGTCGTTGTTTGATCTGGTTAAGCATATGTTCTGATTCTAAAGAATACGCCCATCGGATATATACTTCATCTTCTTCAAAACTTTCTGCAAATACGCCTTGTAACAGATCGTCTTCATAATAAGCTAAGAGGCTTCCATCTCCACTCTGGCTTTCTTTTTCCAGTCGTCTCAGGTATGGTTCATCCGGAACTGTATATATCTTGTATTGTTCCATAAACCGCTCTAAAAAATTCTGGATCGTCTGATAATCTTCTGCCATTATATGAACGATCTTATGATTTCTATCCGTTGTATCATCTGTATATGAAATGTTATGATCATCGATCATTGTTTCTTCCCAGTCCATCACAAATCGAAACTGGAATGGTTCATAATATGCTTTATTCGCAGGCATCAGATACGTAAATGGCTGTTGCTGCTCATGCATATCATTGAAACACTTCTTAAGCATCTCTGCCATGATGCCTCTTCTTCTATATTCCTTCCACACCGCAACTGCTACAATATAATTTAATGTATATGTCTTCTTTCCTGCTCTTATGTGATATGGATTTAAATGGAGCATTCCTAAGATCTTGTTGTCTTCTTCTGCCAGTATCACCTGATTCGTTGCATATATCTCTTCAAAATAATATTGTGCAAACGGCTCTGGATCTTCAAAAATCTTCTGATACATGTCATATACTGGCTGTTTGTCTTTGTTTTTCTGATAAACGATCTCCATGCTATTTCCTTTATTCTTATTTTGTTTCATTAAGCAGACACACTGCCTGTGCACTGATCCCGAGTCCCTCTCCTGTGAATCCTAAATGTTCTTCTGTCGTTGCTTTGACATTCACCTGATCTGGATCTACTTTGAGGGTCTTACTAATATTTTCTTTCATTGTTGGAATATAATTTAATAACTTTGGTCTCTGTGCAATGACTGTCGCATCCACATTCCCAATCTCGTATCCTTTTTCCTCGATCAATCTTACAACTTCTGCTAACAACTTCATGCTGTCTGCATTATGATATGCAGGATCTGTGTCTGGAAAATGCTTTCCGATATCTCCTAATGCTGCTGCCCCAAGGATCGCATCTGTGATCGCATGCAGCAGAACATCAGCATCTGAGTGTCCTAATAATCCTTTCTCATATGGTATATTTACTCCGCCTAAGATCAAGTCTCTTCCTTCTACTAACTGATGGACATCATATCCCATTCCTACACGCATATTCTTGCTCTCCTTTTTTTGTTTTTATTATAACATGATTTCACTCTTTTATCATGATTTTTAGCAAGAAAGAATCCTACTTTGTAGGATTCTCCGCCGCAGTGCGATCCTGCCCAGAGGGCTTTTTTATTTCATAGGGGATTTCATCGAAATTTTCTATGAAATAAAAAAAAGACATATTCATATCGAATATGTCTTCCGAAAGTAGCGATGAGCAGATTCGAACTGCTGACACTACGGGTATGAACCGTATGCTCTAGCCAACTGAGCTACATCGCCATATGTTATGAAATTCATCCATGTAGTTCATGGATAGTGGGACCAATAGGACTCGAACCTATGACCCTCTGCTTGTAAGGCAGATGCTCTCCCAGCTGAGCTATGATCCCTTGTGTCTCTCAAGCTCTCTTGCCTGACGACAAAATATAATATACTCTTATTTTCGATGAATGTCAACACTTTTTTTAATTTTTTTTTGATATTTTTATTTTATAGATAGAAACCACGTAAAAAATGGCTTATTTACGTGGTTTCTTCATAATTTATTTTTTTATATTTTTTCGGATTCTATCGAAATTTTCTATGCAATAAAAATAATCCTCCTAAAATCAGAATGATTCCTCCTATGAATGAAAGCTCATCTGTCCGTCCACCTGTCTTTGGAAGATCCAATATAGAATCATTCGTAACATTGTACGTCAGATGATAGAAGTAATAATCATTTCCCTGTTTGATCGCTTTACTTGTATCCACATTCTGTTTATCCACCTCTGCCTGTGACATCGTCATTGGCAGTGTAACGATGATTGGTTCTTTTAACAGATTCTTTCCAACCGCTGTCTTTGTCTCTGTAATCGTATAAGTATCAGGAAGCAGTCCATCAAAAGTGACTTCTCCAGCAGAATCTGTTTTGGCCTTCGCTACTTCTGCTCCATCAGATGATGTGATCACAAATTCGATATTTCTTAATGATTTTCCCTTAGAATCTTTCTTGATAAGTTTTACAGATCCTTGGATCATCTGATTCATAAACTTCGCTCCACCTGTCAATTGTGCTTTAGCTGTCGTTCCAGTTGATCCAATATCGAACGTCACAGTTTCTTTCTCCTGGTCGATCGTTGCATTGCTTCTGTTGCTCGTAATATTGAGTAATTTGAAATACTTGATCATACCTCCTTCATTACACGTATAAGTACCATATTCCAGATCATCAAACGTCACAGACAGTTCGATCAGATCTCCCGGATGATCTTTCATCTGTTTTTCAACCTCTGCCTTTGTGAATTTGACTTTCTTCTCATAACTGTGTTTCTTTCCATAGACATCGGTTCCAGTCAGTGTAAATATAAAAGTCGGATCCCCAACATCCATATTCAGATTACCTGGGTCCAATGCTTTTGTGATCGTAATGCTTCCTTTCGGCCCTGTACGGTCATGTGTGTTTGTGATCACTGTAAGATCCTGATCATTTTCATCCGTATCATAGGTTGGTCTGTATCCGATCTCAGATTCTCCCGTGATCAATCCTTCTTCGACTTCTTTCCATGTATAATTGACTTTTTTCCCATTGACTTTCACAGGAAGTACCTTACTGGACGCTTTCCAGTTATTCTTCGCACTGAGCATCAATGTTTCTTCCACTTTACCATCAGCCAACAGATTAACTAAAACAGATTTGGGACGTATGCCATCTTTATTCCCATGATCATTCCATACCTTTTTAACCTTTTTCTTCGTCGTATCTGGTGTATGCGTATTCGTGATCATGATATTCTTCGTTGTTGTACCATCATCATCTATTGTCTCATTTGTCTCATAAGTATCGACATATCCTGTTTTTGCATTACCTGTCAGCTTATCATAGACTTCTTCTTTCACTTCATACTCAAATGGTTCGCCAGCTTTGTCATACTTATCGAGGCAATGATACGTTACATCATCTGACCAGTTATTTGTTTCGTCTAATGTAATAGCATTCTTGTATTTCTCACCATTTCTATATAATTGAGCTTTGATCGATATCGGCCTCAGATTATCTCCATTGTCACCATCTTCCCAAACCTTTTGTACATTGATATCGACATATTCTGGATTTTCATGGAAGTTCGTAAACGAAATCACATACATCGCATCATTCCAGTGTGTACTCGTCAAAGTATAACCTTCGGGAACATCTTCATGAAACTCCCACTTTTCACGATCATCCTTCTTGATATCCGTAAACATTGTCCAGTTATTATCTTTTGTCAGTGTATACACCTTTACTTCTTTTGTTGTCTTATGTGTTGCCTTGATCGTAACAACATCTGGACGGATCTTTGCTGCATTGTCATGATCATCCCATATCTTCTTCAATGCAATATAATCCAGTTTCTGGTTGACTAAAGTATCTGAATCATGCACATATGTTGTTGTATCATTATCCGTATTATTCTCGACTTTTACATCATGAATGAGATTTTCTTTCGTATCATTGATCACTTTACCCTTAAATGTTAATGTCTTGTCCGATTTCTCGTATCCATCTGGTGCATAGATTTCTTCTACCTCATACATATCACTGTCTGTTCCATCCTTTGCATAGATATCGGTCGGCAATCCAATAAACTCCAGATATTCAAACTGATCATCCTGTGATGTAGTGGTGGCGATCGTATCACCCTTCTTAAAGATATTTTCTCCTTTGCTATTAACGATATCTGTTTTCGCTTTTAAGGCAAATATGGCTCCCGCCAGCTTGTTTCCGTCTTGATCGGTCTTGATCAGATGGATGCCGTATTTTTGCAGAGTATCATTAGCTTTGACATGAATACTTACTTTCTTTGCAACCTTTAAGGCGATATCTTCCTCTTCTGGATCCAGAACCTCTACCGTAGTCTTGATCGTTTTCTCTGGCAGATCTTTATACGATCCTTGGTTGTTAAAACTGATATTAATCTCGTATTTTCCTGATTTTTCTGCATATGTCGGTGTAAATGCCACATCTTTATCCGTCACTTCCACATCTTCTGCTCCATCGTCATCATAAAAGATTCTCCAGCTAAAGTCCTCTGCCTTGAATTTATCACCTTTTAAGAACCTGTTCTTTGGCATGGCAACGATCTTTAACGGCTGTTCCTCGATAAACTTATCTTCTTCGATCTTTAAGATCTGATCCATGACATATGTTGTCTTAAGAACTGGATTTCCATAGAACATCTGGCTGACATCTTCTACATTGGAGGTGTTGAAAGATGAAAGATCGAGTGTTTTGATGGAATCCATGGCATAAAACATCTGACTCATATCCACGACTGCGGATGTATCAATATTTTTAAAATTGATCTCTGTGAGATTCCTGCAATTTTTAAACATTTTAGATGATATTGCATTCATGTAGATGATCTGTCCGGCTCTTTGACTTGAGATATAACAATCTCCACCATCGTTCCAAAGCACAATACTGCCATCTTTATTCTGAGAAACATCCGTTGTCACAGCTCCTTCTGGCGCACTCTTCCACGTGAAAGTCACAGATTCCGCATCCTTGATCTTCTGGTTCAATTTTTCGCCTTTTTCCAACACATAAATACCAGTACTTACATTATTGTCTTCATTTCCAAACGGATCTTCCTTGTCTGATACTTTATCATCATCACGAATATCATTGATACTTCCTGCAGTTGTATCCCATGTCAGTTCTACTTCATGTTTTTCCTGATCTTTGATATAGCCTGTCGGAGACTTGATCTCTTTTATGTAATACTTTCCTAAATAGAAGTTAGTTGTTTCTTTTCCATCCATATCCTTTCTTGTAAAATGGATCTCCTTCTCTTTTGTCGTTGTCTTTTGATCGATCAGTTCGTCCTTCTTCCAGACAAGCGTTCCGTCATCTTTCTTGATATTCTCATCCGCATACAGCCCATAGACTGCTCCTGCGATCTGATCGTTGTCATAGATAAAACTCTGAAAATCCTTGTCATAATCTGTTAAGATATCTCCCGTCTTACTGAACGTAATTTCTCCATAGACTGGCGTATCCATCTGGTCAAACCTGCAGCTTCCATTTCCAGCGTTATCGTACGTGATCTTGATGCTTGTGGATTCCCCGCTTAACTCAAAAGATTTTTCTTCTGCGTCATCCATGTTGTAGCCTGCTGGCGCAGCAGTTTCCTTGATCGTATATTTTCCATATGGAAGATAGCACTCTGCAGTTCCATCTCCACTCGTTCCTGTAGTCAAAGTTGCCACAATATCCTGATCTTCATCATAGATTTCATAGACTGCATCATTTAACAGCTTCTTTGTCTCTGATGAACGTTTGACTAGTTCGATCCTGATCTTATTTTCATCATCTTTATACGGACCAAACGTGACTGTCTTATGGACATCAGACTTGATCAAGACCACATCTTCATCTTCCATCATTTCATGCTTTGGATCACCCTTGATCTGATGCAATGTATAAACACCGATCGCTAACGAGATTGAAGTTGCTTCTCCTTTTTCATCAGTTATCAGAGTATCGACCACTTCTCCATGCGGATCAATGATCTGAAATTCCGCCCCAGATTCCGGTACATACTTATCTTTATTTACGGACATTTGCTTTTTGATCGAAATCTTTGCGGATTTTGTATAATCGTCTTTTAAAACGAATTCATACACTTTGACTTCATCCTCGATCGATGCTTTCATTTCTGTGGAATACTGCGGTAGCGCAAGGTCATAGCCTTCGACACCTCTGGTCTGCACGACTATAAACCCTGTCTTCTTTACGAAATCTTTTAGGAGCATCGCTGCCTTTCCTTCGGAATCTGTGACTAATGTTCCAAGAATCGCATCTCTATTATCTTTTTTCAGTTTTTCAATGTAATGAAGCCTGTCCTGTGACGTTGCCAATGTCTGATCCTTGAAATCTTTCACCATAGATTCATCCAGTACAACAAACTCAGCCCCTGGTTCTGGTTTAGACTTTCCATTCTTGACCATCGTTTTTCTGACCCGGATCTTGTCTCCATTATAATAATTATCCAGCTCAAATTTTTTAAATTTCTTATCGCCGTCTTTGATCGTTACATCAAAATCATCAGCGATCTTATAATTATCACTTCCTTTTGTCTGATGAACCGTGTAGATGCCAGGATCTAACTTTCCAGATTGAGCTGCACCATTTTCATCCGTGATCAATGTTTCTATGACTTTCTTTGTCGACTGATCGATGATCTGGAATTCTGCCTTATATTCTTCTTTTTTTGTATAAGTTCCAGTTTCCTTATCACTGATCCTTGTAACCTTTGTCAACATGATCCCTGCATGCTGCTTTGGATCGTTTGATTCAACCTTATAGATCATTTTAGATCCATCAATGCTTACCCATTTGTCCGGTACCATATCATATCCATCGGTCGTTTTCGTCTGATGAATACGGTAAGCTCCATAAGGAAGTAAATCTGTTTCTGCGATCCCTTTGTCATTCGTTGTGATCGTCTGTTTTAAGTTATTCTTGGAATCATAAACCTCAAAAACTGCCTGTGCTTCTGGAACATTTTCCTCGCCAAACGTCTTTACAACTTGTATTGTTCCTTCATATTGCTGTTCCTTCAGATACTGGGATGTATTTTTATTGACCGTGACTGATATATCATTACTAGATAACTTATATCCCAACGGAGCATACTTCTCATGTAAACGGTAATATCCCGGATACAGATCTGTCACTTTTGCATAACCATCCGCATCAGTTACCATCTGTGTCACAAGTGTTCCTGCTTTATAGACAACACTCTTGTTATCGGAGCCTGTGATATCATGGTCAGCATATAGCTCATAGACAGCATTCTGCAAGTTTGCTTCAACTCCTAGATCCCCTCGTTTATTCTTTACAGTTCCCTGTTTAAAGATCTCCAGATCACTCTTTTGAAATTCATTGATATAGTTAAATGTGAATGATCTGACTCCACCCTGTTCCACTTTGCTCTGATCTGTCTGATCTGGGATCAGGTGTCCGAATGGGGATTTTGTTTCCCTGACCATCCAAGTGTGGACCGAGGCACTCTTTAAGGCTGAAATCTTCTGCTCTGCAAGTTTTTGTGCTTCCTGCATTGCCACAGCATATGCTTTTGCCGAAGAATCGTACCAGCCATTATCTGTCGCTTCTTTTTGCTGACTTTTTGAAAGATCGTTCCAATTCTTTACATAAGTCTTTTTCGTTGATGTCACACTATAACTTACCGTTCTTTGAACAGTATAAGAAGCTTCTCCATTGTCATCGGTTGTTACACTTCCTTGATAATTCCCATCCATATAGATCTGAAATACTGCTCCAGAAAGCCCTGCTCTTGTTTCCGCATCTTTCTTTTTGATCTTGATCCTTACATTATCTGGGCTGGTTCCTGACTTTGTTGCACTCGTTTTCGCTTTTTCAATATCTGGAGGTGTATGACGAAATCCGAACAAAACCTGATGGGAATCCAGTTTCTTCTTTTTCACACATTTCTTCACTGTATAATAATAGATCGTTCCTTCTGGATCCTGATCACTGATCATTTTACAGAACTTTTTTGCATCTTTCTGCGAATAACCCCTGTCCACATTTTTTCCTGCCTGATAAACGGTATTTTGCTTATTCGCTCCATGTCCACATGCCCAGATGTATGCCTGACACAATGACAGATCTTTTGTATTCTTGCCGCTTGACCTGAAATACCAGTTTAATGCTTTTGCAATTCCCTTTTTTTCATAAGTTGCTGCATTGATCGTCTTGTATTTTAAGGTATCTCCAGAACACATGGTCTTTCCAGAGTTTAAGCAAAACACTCTGTGTCCGTCAGCTGTCATACTCCACAGACCTTCTGATGCAGGACGATCGATCTCTGAGATCTTATTACTTGATAATGCCTGGCTCATCACCAGTTTGGCTTCTCCTGTGAAAGCCTTGACGTCTCTATTCTTCAGGAACAGTGATTCTCCTGAACCACTCAGATACATTGTCATGATCATCAGGAGGGTAAGAATACTTACCGATATCTTTTTACAGATCGTCTTCATTTGTTTCAAACTTTCTTCCTCCTTTTTTACTTGTAACGGTTTGTGAAATATCCTGGCTGTCCTTCCTTGTCGATCCTTCCATATTCAGAATCTACGTGGTCTCTCGAAAATCCAGTTCCATTCTGCCCTTCCAGTTCGATCGAGCCATTAAACATGCCGTCATCATGAATAATGTTGTGTGTGTCGAATGATCCATCTGTTTTCTTCCAGACAGCATACAATTCACAAGTCTGTCCAGCATCGCAGAGAGTATTGACTGCCTGTCTGTCGGTATATTTTGCTTTGATCGCATTCGGATCTTCACTCCACCCAAGGAAGGTATATCTCGGCCGTTCAAATGTATTTGCTGGCAGGATATCATCCTGTCCATATTTTAATTCCACAGTCTTTTTGCTGCCTGATGCACCATTTCCATCAAATGTTACTTCATAAGAGTTCTTGGACCAAACAGCATAAAGTGTTATACCCTCCGTGTTACTCCATGTGATCGTCTCTCCTGGAGAATACCGTGCTCTCACCGCATGTTTATCTGTATTCCATCCAACAAAGGCATAGCCTTTTTTCGTGTATCCATTCTCAGCAAAGCTGTAATTTTGATCGTACGTGGCTGTCCCATCATTCACATATCCAGAATCTTCTCCATTTCCATCATAGTTTACAGTGTATGTATTCGCTGTCCACTGGGCTGTCTCTGTATAATTACCACATACCAGCCAGCCTGTATTGGACATCCATTTTGTTCCTTCATCCAGCCATCCTTCCAAGGTATAACCTCTTCTTGATACCGTTGGAAACGAAAAATAATCTCCATCCGTAAAATTCCATGTTACATCTGCACCATCTCCACCATTTCCGTTGTAATAAATGCTACGGCTTGGCTTTTCCAGATTCAGATTTATAGAACACCAGTCATAAGTTTTCCATCCATCTCTGTCAGCAGAGGCCACTCCGACCAATCCAGTACTGACATGGATATTTACTGATTTCCAATGTTCTTGAGTATCATGATAGGAATTTTCCCAAAATCCATCATTTCCTCCACAATAAAGCGTTATATCCTTGCTCGGATCTGAAAATACTGGTTTATCCACCGTTACCCATTCCCAGGATCGATGCTGTTCATGGGCCGGTAACAGATACCAGACTTTGATCGTTAAAAGTGTATAGTTGTTGTTACTGTTCTTCTCTGAATATATCGTCTGTTTATTCACTGTAAGCTTATAATCTCCGCCTCCACCGGAATACGTCGTTACCGTATATGGATGTCTGGAATTATTAAATGTCCCACCGCTGACATTTTTATTTTTTTCATATTCATCACTATGAATATACATTGTCAGACTATCGCTTTTCCCATTTGGTCCATTGATGTTCACTGTTAAATGTCCATCTTTAAAATGTTTGTTTCCTCCTGTATTATATGATTGATAAGCATGTGCCTTCTTCATCTGATACCATGCCAGAATGGAAACAAATGAAACCATGACCACTAATACCACTATGATCTTTCGTTTTCTTTCCAGGATCTTTTTTGCATTCTTCATCATATCCTCCTCTCCATCTATTTTTATCTATCTTCCTTTTGTTTCCTGATCTTCTGTCCATGATTCCTCATACAGTACACCACATACCGATATCTTCCATGTCCTCGGTACGGATGACAGGTTAAAAGTGTGACCATATCTTTCCCTTTTTGAATCAGAATCTTGTCCATATCATATGGATCGATCACTTTAATCTTTGTAACCCGGTAATCCAGTCTTTCCCATGGATTTCTAATGATCACCTGATCGCCTGTTTTTAACTGTTCGATGTCCCGAAAATACGGAATTCCCCGATATCCCCGATGTGCAGCGATCACGCAGTTGCTGTCTTTTTGTCCTACTGGCAGGGATGTCTGTCCCATGATCGCTGCTCCTTTTCTCATATTTTCCATCGTCGCTCCCAGATATAATGGAAGTTTCTGTTTCATCTTCGGTATCTTAATGTAACCGAAGGTATTCTTTTCGTTTCTTAAGACGATCGGTGCACTGCGGTAACTGAATACATCCTTTAGCCCTGCTTGTTTTTCTTTGAATATCTTCCTGTTATAGCGGACTGCTTTTTGATACAGTAGATCATCCTGTTTTCTTTTGCTTCTCCTCTGCGTCAATTCTTTCACCGTCTGATTGGACTGTTTTTGTTTCAGATATGATATGATCTCCGGATAAAGCAGTAACGTGATCCCTATCACCAGAAAAAAGATTCCAACAATATTTATGATCTTTTGTTTCACCCATATCTCCTTTCTCCGCTTTTTCTTTTCATCTTTTCATATACTTTTCTGACTGCGATCAATACACAAATGATCAATAGTCCTGCAAAGATGGCCCGTTTGTAAACTTCCATCCATTGCGAATGATGATTTCTTGCTCTTATCTCTTCCTCTTTTGCATGATAAGCTGTGCGAACTCCTCGGACTAATAAACGCTTGTCATTAACTCCATAGGGTGTGCAAGTAACCAATGTTACATGATCTTTTCCTTCCATGATCTGAAGTTCCTTTGTATCTTGTGGTTCCACGACTGTGATCTGATCCACAAGGTAAGCAAGCTTTTTATCCAATACATGTATAAAAAAGAAATCTCCCTTTTTCATCTCTGTCAGATCTGTAAAGATTTTTGCAGAACTAAGCCCAGTATGTCCAGTCAACACCGCATGGGTATCTTTTCCTCCAATCGGAAAGGAAGATGTAGCCAGATGTCCGATCCCATGTTCCAAAACTGTCCCACTTGTCCCATGATAGATCGGCAGATTGACTGAAATACAAGGAATCTTTAAATATCCCATGATCGATGATCCATCAATATTTAATATTCTGTTATAATGAACCGTCTCTCCATCTAAGCGTTTTTCCTTAAACGGATCAGTCAACTGTACTGAAGATCGCATCAATTCCCCATTATACTGTTTTGCTTCATCCATTACTTTTTTTATGATCGCCTGATCCATTCCGGCTGCCTTTTCCTGATAACTTTCCACCGTCGAACCTGCACTCTTTTCAAACAGATAGTTGCTTGTAAATGGATAAAACAACAGCAAAAAACCTGTCAGAACGATCAGAATCGGTATGATCTTTTGTTTCATTTTATCTTTGTGATCGTCTTCTGTTTTTGTTCAAGATCAAGATCCCACATCCAGCAACAACAACCCCTGCAATGATCAGAAGATAGTTTCCTGCCCCACCTGTCATTGGCAGCATGAACTGCTTCTGATTTGTGATCTGCATATTGATATATGCATTTCCAGAATCATCGTGTTTTGTCATCGTTGCCTTTATCTCATCCACAGTCGCACTCGCTGCTGTAGTCTGAACCGTCACATCATTCTTTAATACCGCACCATTAGGAACTCCATCATTTGCTGTGGAATCTGCATCAGACTTACTCTGGATCCCTGTGATGTTTGCTTCGGTTGGTGTGATATCTGCTTTTGTCTCTTTGACCTTAACGATCACTTCTTTCTTTAACAGGGAGTATCCTGCATCGGAGTGTGTTTCTGTAAATCCATATTCATCTCCTTCGATCCCATTGATCACAAGTTTTCCATCAGAAGACGGACTAAACTGAGTCGCATCAGCTTCTTTTGCAGACTTTCCTGTTACCTGATAAACACCTGCTCTATCTGCTCTTGCTACCAGATAGTAATTATCTGTCTTATTTTTTACAACGAATTTAACCTTTGTTGCATCTCCCTTGCTGTCAGAAAATTTCTTTGTCAGATCATATCCGTAAGAGTATACGATACATTTGTCTTTTAAAATATCATAATAATTCGTATTTGTTCTCTTCCACATAAGGGATACATCGTTTGGATTTCCTTTATCACCAAGAATAACGCTGTCATCTGTATTCACCTTAGCTGTATAATATACAACGATATATTTATCAGAATATTTCTTATTCAACTCATTAAGTCCTGCTTTTGTCATCTCAATCTTCATTGCAGGATCGTCTCCAGATTTTCCGTATGTTGCTGCAAACTTTGGATCCGTGTCGGAACTCTTCCATACAGCCAATGCTCCACTCTTTTCAACATTATTCACATTTGTTCTGTCCGCTGCATCCTTAGTTTCATAGATTGCGATCACGGCATCTTTCCCATATGTCATTCCTTTTGCCATCGTATCGTTAAATGTATAAGTTGACAGGTAGGTTGTTGATGATGTGATATGTGGCAATTTGGAAATGAACTGATAATCCAGTCTTTCTGCTTTAGATGCTGTCACGGTACTCTGATATTTATATTCATTTCTTGCAGAAGTAAAATCTGCCAGTCTGTCTGTATTGGCAGTTGTTACATTGTCCTGATCTGGATTATTGCGTACTCTTTTGTCAAGTGTTGGATTTCCAGTTTCATTCTTTGGATAACAGATCACATCATAGAACCAGTCATCTCCCTTAGAATCCGTGGATGGCAACTGTACAAACCATGGATTTATTGTGTAAGTTACATTTTCTGGTGCCTTTGTCTCAACGATCAGGTAAAGACCCAGTGGCAATTTGTCTTTACTTGTCACACCATTAGCATTAGTCTCATCCATGGCTGTCCCATTCTTTCCCATGTAATCTTCTAATTTGTCTTTCGTTACCGTATTATCTTCTAATGCCTTGGCAAGTTTCTCATTGATCTGCTGGCTTGTAAAATATGTCTTACTTCCTTCTGTTTTAGCTGCATCAGAAGATGTCAAACCCAAAATCTGCTGTATTGTGGTTGGAAGTTCATAGATCATCTGAATCTTTCCATTCTCACTCTGCTGTTCAACATCTCCAACTCGCAGGTAACTAAATTCCGCACCTTTGATCGCATATTTTTCCAAGGCTGCTTCCGCAGCAGCGTCCTGTTTTCCTGTTGGTGTAAACTGACTGGTGTTAACACCGGCCTGTTTTGCTGCTGTCATGTCATATTTGTGGATCGTTATAGATCCGGTTTTGCTTGTATCGACCACATCTGTTGATGCCGCTTTGATATTAACGATAGGTGCAAGCATCATTGCTGCAGATAATACAGCAATCATTATTTTTTTGATCATATTTTGAATCTTCATTTTTCTTTCCTCCTATTTTTTAGAATAGAAAAAGCACAGAAATCATTGATCATACTCAATGATTCTGTGCTCTTCTTTATGTAATATATACTATTTTATTTATCTGTTAAATTAGTTTTGTCAGGTGCAATCATGATCGTATTCCAAAAAGAATCTTTGACTGCCTCTGCCTGAATCTCATCTACTACTGTGTCAAGATCGACATCACTTGTTAACTTCTTGCTCTCATCCATTACGGAAACTTTATCGTTGATTCCTAAGGATGTGATCGTAACAAACTGTTCTTCACTAACTAGTGTTCCTTTCTTTAGTGGAACCGCTAACTGATAATTCTTCTGCAATACTGACTTGATCTCATTATACATTGCTTTAAATTCTTTGCTTCTGTATTTCTTCTCAGCTTTCAGCTGCTTTGCCTTCTTATCAGCCTTCGCAGATATCTTTTGATCAGAATAAATCTCCCAGCATGGACCTCCTGCTGATGCTGACTTCGTCTGTGCGATCACTTCTTTTAGTGGATATTTGTACTGTGTACGCTGTCTGCTTCCAACATCTGCAACCGTTACCTGATCATTATCATCGATCGCAACCAATACGATAAAATGACCTTTCTTCGTAAAATATCCTGGCCCCATCAGTGCTACTACTGGATGCTTCTTCTTCAATGCATCTCTAACCTTGCTGACATCACTTCCAAGTCCATGACATTCCAGTTTATACTGTTGTGCCAGTGCTGGGACCATCTCATGACTTGCTCCAGCACTACTGTAATAGCCATTCTTATATGCCCATACTGTTGTATCAACTGGAGTTACCCATTTATTCGTCAGCGAACTGATACAAACTGCCATAGCGCTTGGTCCGCATCCACTGCTTTTGATCTGATATCCATTGTCATTCCATGCTGCATCTGCCTGATTAAAGTAAATAAATCCCTGTATCGTCTCTTTCTTATCTTTCATCTCAAGACTATGATCATTATATACTTTTGGAATGATAGATTTTTTATCTTTCTTGTCTTTTTTCTTATCTTTTTTATCTTTCTTCTTATCTTGATCAGACTTTGTCTTTTGTTTCTTTGTATGCGTTACCGCTGTATGTTTCTTTGTATGTGTTGTTGCTGTATGTTTCTTTGTATGTGTTGCTGCAGCCGTTGTATGCGTATGCGTTGTTGCTTCCGTTGTCGGCTTTGCCTGAGTCGTCTGTGTTGTTGTCTCTGTCGTTGCTTCACTTTCTGTCGTCTGGGCAGAAGAATCTGTCTTGGTCTCAGTCTGTTCACTGCTTATTTGCTCTCTTGTGACTGGCTGATCTGCTCTGACCACAGACACTGATCCAAGCATCAAAAACGTATACAGAGCTACTACAGCTGCTGTTTTACGTGTTTTTCTCATCTTTCATTGTTCCCCCTAACTATTTAAACATACTTATTATACCACTTTGGATACCCTCGTCAATAAAAATGAATGGTCATGATCCATGTTCACATTTTTTTCACATCTTATGCTTCAAAGACTAATTTTTCAATTGCATATGCAACACCATCTTCATTATTTGTCTTTGTCACAAAGTCTGCGATTTCTTTCAGATCAGGTTGTCCATTTTCCATAACAACACCGGTTCCTACAGCTTTGATCATCATCGTATCATTTCCTGCATCTCCACATGCCATCACTTCATCCATAGATAGTCCAATTTGCTCTGCCAGATGTAAAAGTCCATCTCCTTTATCACATCCAATCTGATTTATTTCAATGTTATTTCCCAGAGAACTTGATACACTCGCAATATTTTTCTCGATTAATTCTTGTCTTGCAGTTTCCCGCTCTTCCATATCATCAAAAAATACATTGATCTTCTCAATTCCCAGCGGACGCTCTTCAATGTACTTTCGCAGATCATCCAGTGGCAGTCTTGTATCTCTCACAAGTTTTAATACATGATCTGATACACCATACTCTGCAAGATGGTCAAAATAGCATCGTTCCATATACCCTTGCCCATTCTGATAAATATCACGTGTACAATGATATTTTTCCAAAATATCAAACAACGAAAATACCGTTTCTTTTGGTAGATGATTTGTATATATGATCTTATTTTCTTTCTGATCATAAACAGTTGCCCCGTTACAGCAAACAGCATATCGAACGCCTGGAATATCTCTTAAAAATTCTGGAATTGCTTTAAAAATACGTCCTGTTGCTGGAACTATATAAACACCCCTTCTGATCGCTTCTTTTAGAACTTCTTCTGTGTGTTTTGAAATCTGTTTCTCGCTGTCTAAGAGTGTATTATCTAGATCCATTGCTACTAATTTTATCTTACTCATGTTATTCCTCCACAAAAAAATAATTTTGAATGTTGATCTGAAGACTTTTATATCCCTGATACTCATTGATCACTGGATAATATGTACATGTGATATACTTTGATGTTCCCATTTTCTCTCGAAATTCATCTTCATCCTCAAAAATCATGCCATCAATTCTAGTTCCCTGACTACTCTTTAATGCTAATTTTATCACATTTTTATTTTTTCCAAAAACATTCACACGTTCCACTTTTAACTTTCTGTGTGCAAATAATGGTTTTTTATTCTCTTTTCCAAATGGCTCTAAAACAGATAACTGATGGATCAGATCCATGGTAATATAATCAACTGGCATATCAATATCAATCTGTACCTTCTTTGCAAAATCTTTTTTCTCAAGGGTACAGTTCTCATTGATCTTTTTGCGGAATTCCTGTAATTTTTCTTTTTCCAAAGAACATCCTGCGGCCATTGGATGTCCCCCAAACTTTGTGAACACCTCTTTGACTTTCATCATCTCTTCAAACATGGAATATCCTTCGATGGAACGTCCAGAACCTTTGATTCCTTCTTTTGCATCTGTTAAGACAAATGCTGGATGATTTAAGCGGTCCTTGATCCTTCCTGCTATGATACCTGCAATACTTTCATGACATTCTGGAAGATATAATACAAGCACTTTATCTCCTTTTGCTTCATATTCGAACGCCTGTCCCAGTGCCTCTTTTACACCATTTTCTGTCATGGTTTTCCGAAGATCATTCAGTTCTTTTAATTCTTCTGCTGTCTGTTTTGCCTTCTCTTCATCTTCTTCCAGAAATAGATTCAATGCTTTTTCGGCAGATTCCAAACGTCCGCTCGCATTGATACATGGTCCAACAATAAATCCTAGTGCATAAGACTGTATCTGTTTATCCATCAGATCATGCACATTCAGCAATGCTTTCAACCCGATATTTTGTGTATCTTTGATTCGGCGTAATCCTTCTTTGACAAAGATTCTGTTTTCTCCTGTCAGATCTACCACATCACAAACAGTCGCGATCGCAAGCATGGATAACAACTCTTCCAATTGGCTTTCATCTTCTTCCATTGCCTGATAAAATGCCCTCATAAACTGAAAAGCCACTCCTGCTCCACAAAGTAACGGATACGGATAATTGCATGCTTCTTGCTTTGGATTGATCACTACATCTGCTGGTGGAAGAACCTCTTTTCTCATTCCTGCTTCATCGGTATCAAATGGCACATCATGATGATCCGTAATGATCATTGTCAGTCCATGTTCTTTGCCGTATGCAACTGCATCTGCTGCTGCAATCCCATTATCACAGGTAAGGATCGTATCAATCTGGTCTTCCACTGCTTTTTCAATGATATTTTCATTAATTCCATAGCCATCTTTCATGCGGTCTGGAATCTGAAAATCAATCTTTCCACCAAGATCATGAATCGCTTTCCACAAAATGTAATTTGAGACAACTCCATCTACATCATAATCTGAAATAATACGGATCGTTTTCCCTTCTTGTACCTTTTGCTTCAAAATCTCAACTCCTTCTTTGACGCCTTTCATCAAAAAAGGATCTGAAATATCTGAAAGTTCTCCATACAGATACTGCTGTATTTGTTCATCCCCAACCACATCCCTGTTGCGGATCAGCCGTGCGATCACTGGATCTATGTTAAATTTTTCTCCAATCTGATTAAAATTAGCCTTTTTCTTATACAGATACCACTGTTCCATCATCTTACTCCATTTTTCATAAAAAAGAGCATCCAGTATTTACTGAATACTCTTTTTGAATGTTTTATTTTCTTTTCTTTTTCTTGCGGTTTGGATTTGCTGTGATCTTCTCTGGCTGTGCTTGACTGGCTGCCTGATTTTCTTTGATCACATCTGATCCAATTCGCGTCTTCATCATATACCAAAGTGGTCCAGTTAAAAATACAGAAGAGAACGCTCCTCCGATCACACCCACCATCAATGCTAATGCAAATTCTCTTAAGGAGGATACTCCGCAGATGAATAACGCTAACACCATAACAAATGTTGTCAAACTTGTATTGATCGTACGAACCAATGTACTTGAAATACTCTGATTCACAAGTGCTTTGATATCATCTCTTGTCCGGATCGTCTGAAGTTTCAGATTCTCACGGATACGGTCAAAGATAACGATCGTTGAGTTGATAGAATATCCAATGATCGTTAACATACATGCGATAAATGTTCCACCAACAGATAATCTTCCAACAGAATATGCTGCAAATACGACCAATACGTCATTGATCAATGCGATGATCGCACTGGATCCAAACTTCACGTCTTTGAATCGAATCGCAATGTAGATCAGCATACAGATTGCTGAGATCACAACGGAAATAAATGCATCTCTTTGCATTTCATTACTGATCGTTGAACTGATATTCTCTGTTGTTACAGATTTTACTTTATAATCTTTCTTTAATGTATTTTCGATCTGTTTTCTCTGACTCAGATTCAATTCTACACTTTTTACAACCATCTGATTGTTTGCTTTTACTTTCTGACTCTGAACAGAGGTTGACTTGCTGACTTTCTCGTAAGCTTTCACAACCTGTTTTTCCAGAGAATCATTGACTTTCTGGTCATCCTTGAATGTGATCGTAGATGCTGTACCACCTGAAAATTCCAGATCATAATTCAAGATTGATCCAATCTTGCTTCGATTCATTGGAAGTGCAGCAAGTCCGATCAAAATGATCACACCTGCAACTGCAACGTATTTCTTACCTGTACGGACAAAATCTCTTGTTTTGATCGTTCTTGGTTTTCCATACCATTTCTTGTCGTGAAGTCCAAAATGATATGCCGCATATACAAGGAATCGGCTGATCACAAGTGCTGTAAACATAGAGATCAATACACTCATTCCAAGTGTCTGAGCAAATCCTTTGACCGTTCCTGATCCTTTAAACCATAAAACTAATACTGCGATCAATGTTGTAACGTTACCATCGATGATCGCTGATGCTGCCTTTCCGAATCCAGATTTGATCGCTGCTCCTGTACTCTTTCCTGCCCCGATCTCTTCCTGAATTCTGGCATAAATGATAACGTTTGCATCAACTGCCATACCGATACCGAGGATGATACCTGCAAGTCCCGGCAATGTCAGTGTCGCATTAAATCCATTCAGTGCTAATAACATCATCAGCATATAGATCGCAAGTGCCACACACGCAATCACACCAGGCACTGCATAAAATGCGATCATGATCAAGCATACCAGTACAAATCCGATGACTCCTGCTTTGACCGTTGTCTGGATCGCATTCACTCCTAATTTCGCAGATACTACGTTAGAGCGTAATTCGTTTAATTTCACTGGTAAGGAACCGATTCGAATTGATGAAGCTAAATTCTCTGCTGCTTCATAACTTTCCATACCATCGATCGTACATTCTCCTTTTGTGATCGCTTCCTGTACATTTGGGGCACTGATCACCTGATTATCATAGATAATATAAATTGGTTTTCCAATATTGGCTTTTGTAGCTTTCGCAAATGCCTTTGTTCCCTTAGCATCAAATTCAAGTGCAACTAAATATTCTTTCTTACCAGTTGTCTGATTCTGATTAGTTACAGCTTTGGCTTTCTTAACATTTTGACCTGTCAATACAGTATCTAATGTTGTCTGAGTCGTTGTTTTTCCATTCTTCTTTACTTTTACCTGTTTCTGGACAGCAAAAGAAAGTGTTCCTGGTTTACCAAGCTCATCTAAAATCTTGTTTGCATCTGTCACTCCAGGAATCTCGATATTGATACGATCTTTTCCTTCCTGATAAACTTCTGCTTCTGTACTGTACCCTTCTACACGCTTCTGAAGTTTGTATACAGTATCTTTCATATCACTATCAGATACATTCTTGCCATCTACTTCATATGTAATACTAACTCCACCTGCAAGGTCTAATCCGAGTTCGATATTGCTTGCTCGACCGATCTTCTTCTTTGTAATTCCCTTGGTTGTGATAAATGCTCCAAATACACACAAAGCGATCAGTAAAATAAGCCCTGCAATATACTTGCCACTGCTATTACGCTTCTTCATTCTCCGTCTCCCCTTCTAATGCCAATGCTGCCTTTACCATTAATGCACATTCTACCCTCTTGCGCTCTAATTTACATCCGATCTCATAAGTTCCATCGATCGTACCGTTAAAGTTATAAGAGTTTGCACTGCATCCACCACTGCAATAGAATCTTGCAAAACATTTTTTACATTCTTCTTTGGAGTATACATTACATGCCTTGAATTCTTTGACGATCTCATCTTTCTTGACTCCTTCGTAAACATTACCCATTAAGAAGTCTTCTTCTCCTACAAACTGATGGCATGGATATAAATCTCCCCATGGAGTCACTGCAAGATATTCTGTTCCTGAACCACATCCGGATAAACGTTTTGCAACACATGGCCCTCCTGTTAAGTCGATCATAAAGTGGAAGAAGGTAAATCCTTTTCCTTCCTTCTCTCTTTTGATCATCTCTTTTGCAAGAAGATCATATTCATCCATCAAAATTGGAAGATCCTCTTCTGTGATCGCATAATCTGCTGTATCTGGTGCTACAACAGGTTCTACAGAAATCTGTTCGAATCCTGCATCTGCTAAATGCATAACGTCTTTTGAGAAATCTAAGTTATGATGTGTAAAAGTTCCTCTTACATAATATTTCTGCTGGTTTCTGCTGTCTGCAAATTTCTTGAATTTGTCGATAATAAAATCATAGCTTCCTTTTCCATTACGGAATGGTCTCATGTAATCGTGAACTTCTTTTCTTCCATCCACACTTAATACAACGTTATCCATCTCTTTATTGGCAAATTCCATGATATCATCGTTTAGTAATACACCATTTGTTGTCAATGTAAAACGGAACTTCTTATCATGTGTTTCTTCCAAAGAACGTCCATATGCAACGATCTCTTTCACTACATCAAAGTTCATCAAAGGCTCTCCACCAAAGAAATCAACTTCCAGATTTCTACGGTTTCCTGAATTCTCTACAAGAAAATCTAATGCTTTCTTACCAACTTCAGCACTCATTAATGCACGTCTTCCCTTGTATTCTCCTTCTTCTGCGAAACAGTATCGGCAGGCAAGGTTACAATCATGTGCAATATGAAGACAGAGTGCCTTTACAACTGTTGGTCTATCTTTGAATCCACAAATGTATTCTTCATAACAGTCTTCTGTAAATAATACACCTGCATCTTTTAATTCTGTAACTTCTCCATAAGATTCTTTGACATCTTTCTCATCCCAGGATGATAATTCTTTGATGATCTCTTCTAATGTATGATCCTCATATAAAGCAATCACCTCATATGTCAGGTCATCAACCACATGGACAGATCCACTTGCTACATCAAGGACCATGTTATATCCATTATTTTTATACTGGTGAACCATTGTTTCTTTCTCCCTTTATCTGTTATTTTCTTTCATCGAAAAAATGAGGCGGCCCACAAGGAACGCCTCAAGCACAAAGTCTTTGTTCGATTTGACTATTTGCTGTGTTCGCAGGTCTGGTTACCTACTGTACAAGATGTTTTACATGCTGACTGGCAAGATGTCTGGCATTCACCACATCCACCTTTTTTCACTGTGTTCTGTAATGTTTTATTTGTCAGAGTTTTAATATGTTTCATCTTATCGTCCTCCTAATTCTCATAAAATAACTTGCTATATTGTATCATATTCATTTTCAAATAGCAAGCATTCCACCTAAAGTTCCTCCTGCAATACATAAGAAACATGCTGTGATCCTTTCTGTGGAAAACAGAACGATATTTTTTTGAAAAATCCACGAGATCAAAGTCAAGATCATAAAGTATAACATTCCTGCTGCAAATCCCCATAAAAACTTCTTTTTTCCGATCTTACTTCCGATCAGCATGCCAGCAAAAACAGATGCAAGAATATATGTAAGTGTGACCCCAAGATTCGCGATCTTCATTCCTGCATTGCTTTGATAGATGATAAATGCAAGAAGACACAATAAAATTCCTGTGGCAATGTAGGCAAATACCAGACTTTGTATCATATAGAGTCCCTTTTTCCCCATGTCCATAACAATTGCTCCTTTTTCTATTTAATCTATGAATGGTATTTTGAATCTATACCTTTTTGTGATAAACTGACATTAAAAATACGAAAGGAGTTTTCCTATGATCGATCTTCATATACATTCTACTTGTTCCGATGGAACTTTTACACCAAAACAGATTGTTCAAAAAGTGATAGCAAAAAGATTATATGGATTTTCTCTGACAGATCATGATACTGTCGATGGAATTCCGGAAATTCTTGCTATGGATCTTCCAGATGATCTGAAATTCATTCCTGGAATTGAAATTTCATGTGATGCACTTCATCGTGAGATTCATGTATTAGGATACGGAATCAACTATAAGGATCAGCAGTTAAATCATACTCTCAACATGCTCCGTGACAAACGGTTTCAGAGAAATCTTGATATGATCGAACTCTTTCAAAAAGACGGTTATCCGATTACGCTTGAAAAACTGCAAAATGGTGATCCTCATACTGTGATCACACGAGCTCACTTTGCAAGAACTTTGATCTCAGAAGGCATTTGTTCTTCCATGGATCAGGCTTTTTCCAAATATCTTGGTGAAAAGTGTAAATATTATGTTCCAAAACCATTTTTTGATCCAAAAGATTGCTTAAGATTAATCCTTGATGCTGGCGGAATTCCGGTTCTTGCACATCCATTTTTATATAAATTCTCAAATGAAGATACCAAACATCTCATTCATGATCTGAAAGAAGAAGGGCTCGCAGGAATCGAAGTTTATCATTCTTCCCATCATATCGGCCAGATCACAAAACTTCGCCAATGGCAGAAAGAATATGATCTTCTTGCAACTGGAGGATCAGACTTCCATGGAACGAATAAACCAGATATCGAAATCGGAACCGGACGCGGACCGTTATTTGTCCCAGATCATTTGATTGATGATCTGATGAATTAATATTAAGAAACAAAAAAAGAATCTGAAATACAGATACTATTCTCTGTCTCAGATTCTTTTCTTTTGATCAAATATTCATCTTATTCTTCAGATGATGATGCATTCGCTTTTTCCATTGCCTGGATTGCTGATTTCTCCATTGGGATACGGCAATGTTTGTCGTTACCAAATTCAACAATGATCGTTGTTTCATCAACTTTATCTACAACAACTCCGTAAAATCCGCTTGTTGTCAACACGCTGTCTCCAACTTCCAGAGTTTCCATCATCTGTTTTAATTCTTCTTCTTTTTTCTTCTGTGGTCTGATCGTTAAAAAGTACATTAATCCAAAACAAACAACCAACATTAGAATTGTCATTGTAACCTGATCCATTTTCTTCCTCCATCTTTCTAATAAGATTACTGGTTCATCATGCCATCGATCTTACGTTTCTTGTATTCCTTATAATTGCCTTCTTCGATTGCCTGACGAATCTCACTCATCATTGTATTATAAAAATACAAGTTATGCAAGACACATAATCTCATTCCTAGCATTTCTTTTGCTTTTAAAAGATGTCGAATATAGGCTCTGCTGTAACTTCTACAGGCTGGGCACTGGCATCCTTCTTCGATCGGGCGATGGTCCAGTTCGTATTTTTTATTGAACATATTAAGTTTTCCCTGATTCGTATATACATGTCCATGACGGCCATTTCTTGTTGGATATACACAATCAAAGAAATCAACTCCACGGTCAACTGCTTCTAAAATATTCACCGGTGTTCCAACCCCCATCAGGTAAGTTGGTTTATCTTCTGGCAGATATGGCACTGTCTTTTCAAGGATATTGTACATCTCTTCATGTGTTTCTCCAACCGCAAGTCCACCTAATGCATATCCATCTAGATCCATCTTGGAAATCTCTTTGGCGTGTTCGATTCGGATATCTTCAAATGTTCCACCCTGATTGATCCCAAATAACATCTGATGTGGATTGACTGTATCTTCCAGAGAATTTAAGCGGTCCATCTCTTTTTTGCATCGTCTCAACCATCTTGTTGTACGATCAACAGAATTCTGCATATACTCTCTTGTTGCAGGATGTGGCGGACATTCGTCAAATGCCATCGCGATCGTTGATCCTAAGTTTGACTGGATCTGCATACTTTCTTCTGGTCCCATGAAAATCTTTCTTCCATCAATATGAGAAGCAAAAGAAACGCCTTCTTCTTTGATCTTACGAAGCTTCGCCAATGAAAACACCTGAAATCCGCCAGAATCTGTAAGGATTGGGCGGTCCCAGTGCATAAACTTATGCAGCCCTCCAAATTCCTTGATCAGCTTATCTCCTGTTCTTACATGCAGATGATATGTATTAGATAACTCCACCTGTGTTCCAATATCTTTGAGATCATCTGTACTGACTGCACCTTTGATCGCTGCCACAGTCCCGACATTCATAAATACTGGTGTTTCGATCACACCATGGACCGTTGTTAAACGGCCTCTTTTTGCTCTTCCGTCTTTTTTGATTAATTCATACATTCTTATTCACCATAAATTTTCTTAATATTATCCATTGTTGCACCAAGATTCTTTAAAACTCCATCAAGAATCGTAACAGCTGCCATTGATTCTACCACAACTACAGCTCTTGGCACGATCATTGGATCATGACGGCCATGAATTTCAATCTCTACATTATCAAGATCACGATTGACTGTCTTCTGTGTCTGTGCGATCGATGGTGTCGGTTTGATAGCTGCACGGAATACGATCGCACTTCCATCACTCATTCCTCCAAGAACTCCTCCAGAATGATTTGTCTCTTTTGCTACCTTCCCATCAACACAGATAAAATCATCATTATTCTCTGACCCTCGCAGGTTGGCAGCCTCAAATCCATCTCCGATCTCGAAGCCTTTTACTGATCCAATGGACATAATGGCTTTCGAAAGTTCTGCATCCAGTTTATCAAAAACGGTTTCCCCGATTCCAACTGGCATTCCTGTGATCTGACATTCAATGATACCACCGATGGAATCCATCTCTTTAATCATCTGGTCTGCTTTCTCCTGTACAAGTTTTGCTGCCTCTTTATCTGGCATGTTAAATGGATTGTTATTCATCTCCGCAAAGTCAAAATGATCCTTAGATACTTCAATTCCGGCGATTGCTTTTGCATAAGCTTTGATCTCAATTCCCAGTTCTTTCAAAACTTTCGCTGCTACAGCTCCTGCTGCTACACGTCCGATTGTCTCTCGTCCAGAAGATCTGCCGCCACCGCGGTAATCTCTGAATCCATATTTCATGTCAAATGTAAAATCTGCATGTCCTGGACGGTAAATATCTTTGATATTGCTGTAATCTTTAGACCTCTGATCCTTGTTATATACAACCATGGAGATCGGAGTCCCTGTTGTTCTTCCTTCGAAGATACCAGAAAGAATCTCAACCTGATCTCCTTCTTTTCTCTGTGTTGTATACTTTGACTGCCCTGGTTTTCTGCGGTCCAGATATTTCTGAACATCTTCTCTCTCAAGAGGTAATCCAGCCGGACATCCATCTACCACGACACCTACGCCTGCACCATGAGTTTCCCCCCATGTTGTAATTCGAAAATTTGTGCCAAAACCTGATCCTGCCATATATGTTCCTTCCTATAATTTGATATTTGCAAGTAAGTCACCAAGACTTGTTCCAGCTGCATCTTCTGTGTATTCCACACCAGTTTCTTCTGCTTTCTTAGCTGCTTCTTTATCATCTTCTAATGCTTTGATACTTAAACTTACTTTTCCATTTGCAACTTTAATGATCTTAACTGTAACAGCATCTCCTTCTTTCACAACTTCTTCTGGAGATTTTACTCTCTTCTGGCTTAACTGTGAAATATGAACTAATCCACTGATTCCATCACCGATATCAACAAATGCTCCATATGGCATGATATTTTCAACTGTACCTTCTACAACTGTACCAACTTTTAATTCATTGATCTTATTCTCGCGTTCTTTTCTTTCTTTTTCCTTCTCAACAGCTTTTGCAGATAAGACAAGTCTCTGTTCTTCTGGTTCTACTGTGATGATCTTTGCTTCCACATCTTTCTGTAACCATACGTTCAGATCTTCTACATATTTTGTTGATAATAAAGATGCTGGAATAAATCCACGGATTCCTTCGACATAAACGATAACTCCACCATTTACAACACCACCAACTGTCAATGCCAGAACATCCCCATCTTCTTTCATCTGCTCTAAACGGTTCCATACTGCGTCTTCATTTGTTGATGCTTTATTTAAAGATTCTTCTAACTGTGCTTCGAAATCTTCTCTTGTTTCTTTTACTTCTTCTGCCATAATATCCATTCCTCCATTTGATTGAACTATATACGTAACCTTTATTATAACATAGAATGAAAAAGATTCAAGAATGCCTGGATTTCCTATAACTACAAAACATTTTTACAGATACGAAAATGCTTGTTCCTATGAGAAATAAAATCCATAAATTGGGGTATTTTTGTTTTTTTTCATCTTTTTTTGATGGTATTTTATCTTGTTTTACCACAATTTGTTTCACTGCTTTTGGAAGGACTTTTGTGATCTTAAATGTGATCCTTTGATCAGTTTTATTTCCTGCCTGATCCACTGCTTTCAGATGAAGAACATGCTTTCCAGGAGCCAATTCTTTCCATGTGATCTTATGATGTTCCAGTTTTTGTTCTTTTCCATCCAAAATAACCTTCTCCCACTGATCTGTTTTATTTTCCAGAAGGATGCTGATCTGTTTTCCATATTCACATTCAGATTTCTGATCAAGCCCTTCTATTTTGATCACCGGTTTTTGTGTGTCATAAAAAAACTGTATTTCTTCACTTGTTTTTTCATTTCCGGCACTGTCTTTTACATGCAGACTGACACTGCATTTCCCATTTTCTGTAATAGAATCTTTTATATAAACTTTATCTTCTTTCCATTGATATTCCTTTTTTTGCCCATTCACAAGAAATGCCATTACCTGCACTGGTTCCAGACTTTCAATGCGAAATCCTGGCTTCAGATTTTTTGTTGATATCTGTTTTTCCTTTAAATCCTCCTGCAGAAAATGAATCTGTATGCCTTTTTGATTGACAGTAAATTTTCTGCTGCACCTATTTTGATTTCCTGCAAGATCTTCAGTTTTCACATCAATGGTATAATATCCATCCTTTTTGATCATAACGGAATCCATCTTCTTTCCGTTAAGATAAATATATGTCTTATCTGGATTCAGATTTTGATCTTTCACATCTACTTGAATTTTTACAGACTTTGAATATGATCTTCCATTGTCAATTCCTTGAATTTTAATCCTTGGTTTTTGTGTATCAATGATAAACGACTTTTCCTGTATGATCATCTTATTTCCTGCCAGATCTTCTGCCTGAACAGACAATGTCTGTTTTCCGTCCTTTAAAAATATAACTTCTGTTTCATAATGATCACCTTCCAACTTCCATGGCTTTACCTGTTTCCCCGATGTTCTTAAGATCATATTTCCCTTTTTCAGATTTTCATCCTTAACTATGATCTGAGCTTTCTGGTATTTTAAAATTTCTGATCTTGGATTTTGATAGCGGACAAAAATCTCTGGATTATCCGTATCCACAAAACAAGTCGTTTGGTAGAGTTGTTCTGATCGATTTCCAGATTCATCTTTCGTATAGATGTCAAGCTGATATCTTCCATCCTTCCTGATCCTAGGAATCTGATCGATTCCTGTCAATATCTCTTTTGTCTTCAAATCTGTAAGCTGCGCATAAAGATGCACCTGTGGTCCTTCTTTTTCCTTCAGATCATATGAGAAAACAGGAATTTTCGAATACCATCCACCAATAGGTTTCTGATCACATTGGATCTTTGCAAGTTCTGGTTTTTGTTTCCATACTCTCACTGGAATCTGACTGATCACTCCTTCTCTTCCAGCCTTCGAAACTGCTCTGATATAAACAAGATCATCAAAATCTTTGCTGATCTCTAACTTGTTATTTTTCATCTGCTTCCATTCATCTTGTCCTATTTTATATTCATAAAATTGAATATCAGAAACTGCTTTGGCTCCATAAGCTTCCAATACCACATTCTTTTTGCTCCATGCTCCTGGAGTATACGCTCCCGCTGTGATCTTGGCTGTTGTTGGATTATTTAATTCGACCATAACCTGCCTTATTTCTTCATATCCATTTTTATGAACAATATGAACCTTATAAATCCCTTCTTCCTGAAAACTGATCTGTGTACTTTGTTCGTAATCCCAGATCGGATTTATTTTCTGTTGATTCACGAAAACTGTAATATCCTTTGGTGCTGTCCCATTTTTTAGAAATATTTCCATCACTGTACTGCTTCGAAATGCAGGATCATTCCCTTCTCCTTCCAGAGTAATGTCCCAAGGGATTTCCCAATCTCCCTTCGTATCGACCGGTAAAACCATAAAAAGAAGAAGTACTGTGATTCCCATGATGATATATATCTTATATTTTCTGATCATAACCCAAGTTTCCTCCTCAATTCCTCTGCTCTTTTGCTTGTCATTCCTGTCTGTTTTCTACCTTCCCTATAGACCCTTTGTGCCTGTGTCATTTTATTGTTCCTGCATAAATAAATACTATACTCCACATAGGCATCCATAACTTTTGGATATTTCTTTAGAAATCGTTCAAACTCCCTGCTGATATCTGGCTGTTTTGATTCCAGATAAACAAGCTTTCTTTCATACAATTTCCATGCAGGATCTCCTCTAAGATTTTCTTTGAAAACCCGGTCTGTTTCCTCTAAAAACTTTCTATCATCTCCTTTTTCTGCTTCTCTTTCATATAAATTGATCCGGTCTGCTTCCACTAATTTCTGATATTCTTCCTTTTGTGGATATTTTTGTATCTGTTCTAACATTTTTTCTGCTTCTTTCCATACATTCTCTGACAGTTTTGCTGTATTTACTGTATAAAAATGAAGATAAAAATATGCCGACCAGAAATCATGCACATCGGTCTGACAATCCTGTACGATCTTCATAAGTTTTTCCGCACTTATATCATTTCTCCTGTCATCTAAAACATCTAAAAGCACCAAATACGATGACACATTCTTTTTCATCCCTCTACATCTTTCAAGATACACTCGTGCCAATTGTGTATTCTTTTGTATCTGATCCGTTCCATAAAAATAAGCCATTGCCTTTTTTATCTCTCTTTGAGACTTTTTCTGTACAATGACTTCTTTCTCTCTTTTCTCTTCCCTCTGTATCTGATTCCAGAGATTCTGGATACAAAAAACAGCAATCACCACCATGAACCCTTTCTTCATACGACAGATTCTCAATATTCTCTCAAAATCTGCCTGAATCTGCCTTGTGTTGTGATATCTTTTTGCATCATCATCAATCAGGCATTTTTCTATGATCTTTTGAACAGCATCTGTTGCTTTCAATAAAGATTCCATTGTTTTTCCTAAACTATATATATCAAAATAAATGTCTGCTCTTTCTTCTGTCTTTGCCTGTTTTTTTGATGCATAGTTTTTGGTTCCATATCCACTTAATTTTTCTCCCGCAAACAATGCCGCTCCAAAATCGATCAAGTATATATTTCCAGATTGATCAAGCATGATATTTTCCGGTTTCAGATCCATATGAATGATTCCTTGTTCATGAATCTTATTCAGCACTTTGCAGATCTTGATCATCCACAATAAACTTTTCTTTTTATAAAGTTTTCCACAGACTCTGCCATATCGTTTTAACGAATTTCCAAGAATATATTCCATCACCAGAAAAAGTTCCTTTTCCTTTCCTGCAAAAAATAATTCCGGCACACCTTTGGTATGTTTTAATTTTTGCAAGATCACCCTCTCCCTGTCCCACTGTTTTTGATCCTTTACGATCTTCACAGCAACCTCTTTTCCTGTCTTTTGATCCAGTGCAAGAAAAACTTTACCCATTCCGCCTTCTCCAAGTATTTTTCTGACTTGATAACGTTGGTGATAAATCTTTCCTATTTCTTGTTCGGAACTTTGACGATCACACAGGACAGATTGTCTAATTCTCCTCTTCTTTTTACTTTCTGAAAACATTTCTGCACCCATTCTTTGATCTGTTCTTTTGATGCCTCTACCTGATAGATTTCTTCTTCCTCAAGCAGCCCATAAAAGCCATCGGTACATAATAAAAACTCCATTCCTGGATTTAATCTGCCTTTGTAACAGTCAATCCGGATATCTTTTGTCACACCTACACACTGGATCAGAATATGTCTTCTCGGATCTTTTTTTGCCTGTTCTTTTGTGAGATGTCCAGCACGCAGTTCCAACTCTGCCAGAGTGTGATCTGTCGTTACAAATTTACGGTCCCTGTCAAACCAGTAAGTTCTCGAATCACCGACATTTAAGACAAAAAATTCATGTTCTTCAACAAACAATAAGGTTAATGTGCTTCCCATGGATTTTGTTTCTTCCATCCGACGACTCATTAACAAAAGATTCTGGTTGATCTTGCGGATCAGATCGATCAGATTCTGCTCGATCATATCAATTCCCATAGTTTCTAATCCATCAAACAACGTTTCATCAAACCATTGTTTTAATACTTCCACGATATAATGACTGGCAATCTCTCCTTTTTTCAAACCTCCCATGCCGTCACAGACGACTGCGAGCAGATAAAGCTTTCCGTTCTTTTCCTTCTGACGCAACAGATAAGCATCCTGATTGGATGGTCTCCCATTCCCAATATCTGTCATTCCAATTGTATCTATCATAAATTCCTCCTAAATGAAAAAAAGCTCATAAAGATAAATCTTTACAAGCTTCTTTCACTGTTTTGTTGTGTTTGTTAATAGTTTATTCCTCGATATCTTCGATATCTTCTTCCGCCGCTTCGTCGTCTCCTCCGTCAATCTCCTGCTTCAAGATTTCGATATCTCCACGAAGCTTCTCAATCAGATTAAACAGGTCAATATACTCTGCCTGTGGGTAATCCATATGTTCTTCAAAATACTTCTCTCCCACCTGACGGTACAGATCATTTAAATCTCTCTTGGCGACTCTTAGATCATTATGTCTTTTTGCGGAATCTGCGACTTCTTTAGCTTTCTGCGCCGCTGCTTTCCCTGTGGTCTGAATCGTTTCTTCCAGACGTCCGAAAAAATCTTTTGCCATATACGTCACTCCCAACATTTTTCTTTCATTGTACCTTATCCTCAGTGTTTCGTAAAGGCTTTGTCCCTAGAATTACTAGTGTTTTTTCTTCTTTTTCCAATATATAAAACTTCCACCTAAAGATGCTGCCAACAATGCAAAAATCCATTTCTCATCGAAGGAATCTCCTGTTTTTGGTGTGCTCGCTGCATCCCTTGTTCCTGGTGATCTTTTATATTCAGAAGTATTGGATCGATCTGCTTTATTTCCCGTTGTCACTGTTGATTTCGATTCTTTTTTGATCTTCACTAAACGTACTGCACTAACTGGTTTGACAAAATCTGCTTTTCCTGTCGCTGTATTTTTTAATGTCTTTCCAGAAAGTGATGCTTCTTTTAGTTTTACCTGATACGATACTTTTATGGATTCATCATAAGATAAATTCTTTCCTGTCTCAATGACATACTTATTTTCTCCTGCAGTGATCGTGCACTGTCTGGTAATATCTGACCCATCTGGTGCATAAATCTTAATGCTGTTCTTGATCACCTTAGCTCCATTTCTTGAAAGCTGATCTTCGATCACAATATTTTTTGCGATCGCATCTTTGATCGTCTGCATAACAACCAGCTGATACTCGCAGATATCACCAACTTTATATGTTGTTTTATCAACCTTCTTGGTGATCATCAATGCTGGCTGTACAGCTTCCATTACTACCACTTGATCATCTCTGACTTTATCCGCATCATCACTATAGCTTTCCGCAATGTTTTTGATATCTCCTGTGATCATCTTCTTAAATGCTGTCTGATATATTACCAGAAGTTCATCTTTGTCACTGACATCTTTTCCTGTGATGATCTTAAATTTTCTAAGATTCTCATCTATTATGATCTCACATTGCTTGGTGATATTTTCCCCATTGTATTTTACACGGATCTGTGAAATCTCCATTCCTTCTTGTTCAAAATGATCTTCTACGACTACCTGATGTGCTGTCATATTCTCATTTCTCTGTGTTACACGGATCTTGTATTCTCCGCTTTGTCCTTCTTTGTAAGACTTATGCGCAGTACTTTTTTCAATCTTTAACACAGGTGGTTTTACAACGACTGTATTTTCATCCTGATCATCTTCTGTATTATCACTTCCTGCAACTGCTGTATTCTTCACGGCTCCTTCAATCCTCTTTTCAAATACAACCTGATAAGCTACCGTCATCACATCATTTTCACCAAGATCTTTTCCTGTTTCAATCGTAAACCGATGGTCTTTCGCATCAATCTTGCAATCCGATGTAATATCTTTTTCATTAAGTTTTACTTCGATCTTCTGAACCTTCATACCTTCTTTTTCGAACTCATCCACGACTTTTACATTCTGTGCTGTCATGCCTTCTTTTCCTTGTGTGATATGAAGTTTATAATATCCAGTTTCTCCTACTGCATAAACCTTTTTATCCGATTGTTTTGTGATTTGCAGTTTTGGTGCTTTCACCTTGATCGTCTCATCTGCCATCCCGCTTCCTGACGGAATCTCTTTATCTTCCCGGATCAGATCTCCATTGCTGTTTTTTGTCGCAGCAACGTGCATAATATTCTTTACTTCCTGTCCTTCGAGTCCATCTTCTTCAATCACTGCCTGATAAGTGATCTCTATCTTATCCGTCATGCGAAGATTTTCATAAGATCCTGTTTTCTTTCCTTCTTCCGAACCCATTGCTGGAATCGTACCATTTTTCAGTGCAAGTGGTGTTATGATCTCATAACTTCTTCCACTTGGATCAAATGTGATCTTACACTCAGATGCAATGTTTTTCCCACCAGATATAACCGCTACGGTTCCTGGTATGATCTTGATCCCTTCTGCCTGAAGTTCATCCTGAATCTCCAAATTTCTCATAAAAGTTCCCGGATTTGGATTGGTGATCACTGCCTGATAAGTTACATGATCTCCTTTTTTATAAAGCTGTACTGGAGCTGATTTTATCACATTATTTTTTGGCGAGTTGATATACACCTGCCTTGATGCCCTTGTTTCTGGAATTCCTGCTGCCCATGCAGATGCAGTATTATCGATCACTTTTCCATTTGTAAGGACTCCACTTTTTACTGTATATGTAATCTCGATCGTCTGTCCATATGGAAGGGCATAATCACCTTTTGACTTCAAAATAAATCCATTATTTTCTGTCTGTAATATGTAATCCTTCTTATCAAGACCATTGATTTTTATATCCTGTAACTTCATATCCATCACACTTGCAAAGGATGTATCCTGAATCGTAAAATAAGCTGTCTTTGCTTTTTCGTTTTGATTTTTCACTGTTACCTTATAGGTGATCTCATCTTTTGCCTGATATTCATATTGTTTTGTCTCTTTCCTGATCAAAAGACCCGGCGTATCTACATTTTCTTTTGGCAGCTCGATATCTACACGAACCTCATTGGTCATTTCTATCTTATCATTAATGATCGTTTTCGCTGTATTTTTTTCTGTGATCATCGTTTCCTTTGTATTATAATGCCCATGTTCTTTCCATATCTTACGCAATTGATCTAACTGTTCTTTGGATGCATTCTCCGGAATATTCATCTTTACTTTGATCTTTAATTTATAAACAGATTTTTTATAAAATTCGGCATCTTTCGGATTCTTAAGTTCTGCTCTTACAAGATTGCCGTTTTGTGAAATATCAAACTGACTGCTTACATCCTCATCATCTCCGTAAACCTTGATATCCAGAATCTTTAAACAGGATTCGATCTGATCTTCAAATGCAAACTTATCAAAATAATGTGCCTTTGGAATTTCTCCCGCAATTACCTGACTGACTTCATAATCCCAAGATTTTGCCAGATCTTGCACTCTTAGATGTTCCGTCTTGGTCCCATCTTCTCCGATCACCTCTTTGGTTGGGTCAACTGGGTCAAAGCGGATCATATTCTGTCCATATCCTACATATTGCTCCTCTTTTGTTGGTGCTTTTTCAAGACTCCTTCCGAATGTATATTCAAAAGAATCTGATGCAAATGTAAATCCTACACAAGTAAAATCTTCACTACTGTAATTATCTGGAAAATCCGCATAATAAATACTAGTTTCCCCTGATCTTTTACAACTTAATTTTGTATTCTTTGATACATATTCTCCGTGAATCTTGTTTGCTTTGATCCCGATATACTGATATGTATCAATATCCTTTAACGTCATATTACTTTTGATCGTTACTGGTGTATTCGTTCCTGCTTTATAAAAATCACTTTTTAATGTCATCTCTTCGATTCCAACATAAGCACATCCATTGATGCCGCTTCCAATCGCCACATAACCGTCTTGATTCTTATACTTTTCGATTCCAGTAACCGTCATGACCAAATCTAATTTTTCCCAATGGCCATTACTTCCATCGGCTTTGCATTGATAGATCTCCATATTTGTTTTTCGGATCTTAATATTCCCTGCGGTATTTTGTGAAGTCTGAAACCATGTATACTTTTTAAGGAAATCCGGCATCTCGATCTCTGGTAATTTTGCTGCTTTCTTTCCTGCTTCTATGATCGTCTTCGTCTGATCTGTTGCATGCATCTTAAAACCGTAGGATGCATCCACTGAAAGTGCTTTTTCATCGTCAAATGATGAGAAAATATGTTTCTCATCTGCCCAACTGCTTGTGATCTTCCCCGCATTCTCAGTATTTAACTGTGCTTTCACCTTTCGCTGTCCAAACACAGATAAGATTACGGATGCCGTAAAAACTCCGATCATCCCAAGGCACATGAACCATTGTCTCTTTTTCTTCATAATGTACTCTCCTCCTTGTCATATCTTTATATTTCCCTCATTCTCCAACAGACAAAATGTCTCATAGCCTCCCGGCTCCCCTCATTCTTATGACAGGCTGCACTCACCTCCATGACCATGCAGAAGTCTCATTATCATATCCTTGTTCGCTCCCTGTGCTCTTCGTGGTATCATAAAAGAACCTCCATCCTATTGTTCATGGCATAAAATTCATTGCCCGCAGATCATGGCGGAATATGTCCTCCCGGACTGTGCCGGAAAATGGTCTTATTCAATTGTCAGCTTCCCTTGGATTCATCATCATTCGATCATCATATGTCGTGAATGGATTTGTCAGATCTGATTGATCTCATCTTAGATTTATCTTGTTGATATGTTTTTAGAATTATCTGATATTGTATTCTCTTCCATTTATTCCCTATCTTGGTTTATCATAACATTTTCGTATAAAAAAAGCAACCCATTTTCTTCCATGGGTTGCTTTTTTATGATTCATTAGATTCCAAGAATCTTCTTCACTTCGTCTTCCATTGCTGCTGTCTCACATACCGTATCATGAAGAACTGGTGCAGTTCTGATCTCTTCGATCGCTTTTGGAATTGCTGTCTTAGATACTTTGTTAAGTTCATCAACTAATTCAAAGTCATCTTCTGCATCGTATGCTGGATCGATCGCATCCATAACACTTCTTGTGAATTTGTATGGACTTGCTGTAGAAGCGATCACTGTTGGAGTTTTGTCATCTCCTGTCGCTGCTTTATATTTGTCATATGCAACTGCTGCGACTGCTGTATGTGTATCCATCACATATCCTTCTTTGTCATAGACTTCTTTAATCTTCACTGCTGTTTCTTCTTCACTTCCGAAAGCTCCAAAGAACTCAGATAATTCTGCTTTCATGGCATCTGTGATCACATATTCACCGTCTTTTGTCAATGCTGCCATAAATTTGGCACACTGTTTTGCATCATTTCCTGCGATTCTATAGATCATACGCTCTAAGTTACTTGAGATCAGAATATCCATAGATGGAGATGTTGTAACATAGAATTCTCTGTTGCGATCGTATTTTCCTGTCTCAAAGAAATCAAATAATACTTTATTCTTATTAGATGCGCAGACAAATTTGCCGATTGGAATACCCATCTGTTTTGCATAATAAGAAGCTAGAATATTACCAAAGTTTCCTGTTGGAACGACTACATTCATAGGTTCCCCGGCCTTTAATGCACCCTGTTTTAATAAATCAGCATAAGCCTTTACATAATATACAACCTGTGGCACTAAACGTCCGATGTTGATTGAGTTTGCAGATGAGAACTGGAATCCGTTGTCATTCATCACTTTCGCTAACTCTTTGTTAGAGAACATCTTCTTAACACCTGTCTGAGCATCATCAAAGTTTCCTTTGATTCCGATCACGTATGTATTATCACCCTTCTGTGTTACCATCTGTTTTTCCTGAATTGGGCTGACTCCAGACTTTGGATAGAATACGATGATCTTTGTTCCCGGTACATCTGCAAATCCTGCTAAAGCCGCTTTTCCTGTGTCTCCGGATGTTGCTGTTAAGATCACGATCTCATTCTTTACATTATTCTTTCTTGCTGATGTTACAAGTAAATGTGGCAGAATAGATAATGCCATATCTTTAAATGCGATGGTTGCTCCATGGAATAATTCCAGATAATATGCTCCATCTACTTTCTTTGTCACTGCGATCTCTTCTGTATCAAATTTGCTGTCATATGCATTATTAATGCATGTCTTTAATTCTTCTTCTGTAAAATCTGTAAGGAATTCTTTCATGACTGCATAAGCAATTTCCTGATAGGACATCTGTGTCAGATCTTCCAACGATACATTTAATTTTGGAATGCTGTCTGGTACAAATAATCCTCCATCGCTTGTTAATCCTTTTAAAATAGCTTCAGAGGCGGTTGCTGTTTCTTCACTATTTCTTGTACTGTGGTATACTAAATTCATATTTCCCTACCTTTTCTTCTATTAAATATACGTGTTTCTGTTGGTTTTTGATTATATCATATGTTGTTCCTGTCTACAACTGATTTTCATGAACTATATCTTATACAATTACAAATGTCAGCATGAGACGGACACCACTGATCAATGCTTTTTCATCAAAATCAAACTTTCCATGATGGTTTGCAGGGTGGTCGCCGCCACCGATAAATGCAAAACATCCATCCATTTCTTCCAGATAATTTGCAAAATCTTCTCCTAACATCATTGCTTCAACATGGGTAAACTCTGACGGATCAAAGACTTCCCCTGCTTTCTCCATGACATCTTCTACAACACCCGGATCATTGATCAGTGCCCCATGGCTTGATTGTTGAAAATCAACCGAAACATCTACTCCATACATCTGTTCATGGGCTTTCGCGATCTCTTTGACTCTGCGCTCGATCATCTCCTGAGCTTGTCTGGAAAATGTTCTTGCAGTCCCTTCGATCTTTGCTTCCCCTGCGATCACATTTCTCGCTGTCCCGGCTTCGACCTTTCCGATCGTTAAAACTGCTGGATCTAATGGATTTAAATTCCTGCTGATGATGCTCTGAAAATTCATAACCATGGAAGATACTGCCACTGCAGTATCAATCCCTTCATGTGGTTTCCCTGCATGTCCTGATCTTCCGTATAAATGAACTGCCAGCCAGTTTGTCGCTGCCATTCTTGGGCCTGCTTCCAGTGAAATCTTGCCAGACGGTATACCGTTAAAAATATGGACTCCATAAATGCGTTTCACACTGTCCAAAACTCCTGTCTTCAACATGAATCTGGCTCCTTCTGCGGTTTCTTCCGCAGGCTGAAATACAAGATATACTCTGCGGTCAAGTTCTGATTCATGTTTCTTCAATATCTTTGCTGTTGCAAGTAAGATTGCTGTGTGTCCATCATGTCCACATGCATGCATACATCCGTGATTCAAAGATGCAAAATCAAGTCCTGTCTCTTCCTGTACTTCCAGTGCGTCCATGTCTGCCCTTAATGCGATCGTTTCTTTCTTGCCATTGCCAACAACTGCAATGATTCCTGATGGATCAAAAATCTTATAAGAAATCTCCCATTCTTCCAGATGTTCTCTGATATATTCCATCGTCATCGTTTCATGAAATGCTATCTCAGGACAACGGTGCAGTGCTCTTCGAAATTCGACCACTTCTTCCTGTATCGCATATGCTTCTTCATTTATATCCATATTGATTCCTTTCTTTGTTTCCTTACCTTCCTGTGATCTTCATGATCAAAGCTACGATCACACCGATAATGATCACGGGGCCTAACACAACCATCATTGCACTAAATACATGAAATAGTAAATAAATGATAAAAATAAATATGATCACTGACAGTAGACATCCAAGTTTGAACTTTGTAGAATTCATCGTAAAAATATGTGTGTTACCACCAAACATATCTTCTGGTGTTCCTTCATCCTGTTCCTCTTCATAATACTCTGTCTGTACATAGTCATCATCCTCACCTTTGGCATCAATGATCGATCTGGCGATCAGTCTCGGACTTCCTAATTCATTCAATACATCCTGTTCGTTCTTTCCATTTCGGATCTGCTCATTGATATAATCCTCATAGTAATTCATGTTCTCCTGAATCACTGCCTGTGATACCATTCCCTCTAAGGAAGATCTTAACTCCTCCATAAATTGTCTTTTTGTCATATATCATTCTCCATCTTTATTGTAGAAAATCTCTGATTCCTTTAATACATGGCAGACACCATCTTCAATCTGGATCGTTGTCACACCACAGTTTTCCTGTCTTGGCGCATGCCAGTATTCCTTAATCTCTCTCTGATAAATATATGTAAGTAAACTGTGAATCCATGCTCCATGAGAAAATACTGCTATATGTTGATATTTTTTCTCATTTGGCAAGATCATATCATTGAAAAAATCAGATGATCTTGCGATCACCTCTTCGTGTGTCTCACATCCTTCAATTTTTTTAAATTCTTCTGGCGCATCAAAGAATTTGAGAAATGGATCCTGTCTTTCTCTCAATTCCTTTAACGTTGCACCCTCAAACGATCCAAAACACGCTTCTTGAACCCGTTTATCTTCATATAGCGGAATATTCCTGCCTCCAAGAATGATCTCTGCTGTTTCCTTCGCACGTTTCAACGGACTGGTATATGCGATATCAAATGGAATATGTCTAAGACCTTCTCGCGTAATAAATGCCAATTCTCTTCCATATTCATTCAATTCGATGTCTGAACTTCCCTGAATCTTAAATTCCTTGTTCCAATCTGTTTCTCCATGTCTGATCAAATATAATTTCAAACCAAGCACCTCCAATTTACCAATAGCATACCTTATTTTTTAAATCGAGTCCAGTCTTTCTTCCTTGTGCAATTTTTTGTAAAAATGTGAAAAAACTATGGAATTTTTAACGAACTTTGCTATACTAAAGATATACATATAAACTAAAATTTTAGGAGAGAAAATTATGAACATTCATGTTGGAGACGAAATCGAATTAACAGAAGAAGTAGTTCCAGAAAACACTGCTGAGAAATGGGGAAGCGGAAGCCTTCCTGTTTATGCCACACCTGCCATGATCTCTTTGATCGAGCAGTCTGCAGTTAATCTACTGGCTGGAAAACTTGATGAAGGACAGACTACTGTTGGAACAAATTTAAACATTGCGCATGTTTCCGCAACACCAGTTGGTGGAACAATCAAATGTCATTGTTCCTTAACAGAGATCGACCGCAAACGTCTGGTATTCCATGTAGAAGTAACTGATAACAAAGGACGTGTTGGAATCGGTACTCACGAAAGATTCATCGTTGCCAGTGAACCTTTTATGGAAAAAGCAGCTAAAAAATTAGAAGATTAATTTTTAACTCTGTGTACACAAAAGGTGCCGGAATTCTTATTCCGACACCTTTTTCTTATCTCCTTATCTGTTTGTTCCCTTTAAGATTGGAGAAATCTTCTTGTAGATAAAGAATGTGATCACAACACTGCACATTCCTTTGATAAATGTAAATGGCATATTAAACCAGATCAATGCATCCCATAATGTCTTTACATTCTTGTTGATCGCCTGATATGCTCCAAGAATTGCCTGCATTGGCATGAAGTTTGTGTATACTGGATATACAACAAAGTAGTTTGAAAATACACTGACTACTGACATCAAGACTGCTCCTGCTAATGCTCCGATCATTGCACTCTTCTGTGTTTTCTTTCTCTTATAAATAAGTCCTGCTGGTAATACAAAGCATACACCTAAGATAAAGTTAGATAGTTCTCCGACTCCACCTGTCTGTGTATGAAGAAGGTTGATCGCATTCTTGATAAAACATACTGCAATTCCAGATACCGGTCCCATCGCATATGCTGCCAGTAATGCTGGAAGTTCGGAAAAGTCAAACTTGATAAATGGTGGTATCAACATTGGAATTGGAAATTCCAAAAACATCAGCACAGTTGCTAATGCTCCTAACATACCTGTCACTGCGATCGTTCTGATATTGAACTTCGTTCTCTTCATTGTCATTGTGTCTCCTGCCATGATAATTCTCCCTTTCTGATTTAAAATCTTAGATTTATAGGGTCTCCCTATAAATTAAAAAATCCTGTCCATTTATCTACATAAACGACAGGGCTTCTGACTTGATCACATATCTTCTATCTGCATAACATCTTAAGATATGTCATCCAACTACTTCTTTCATCCAGACTATACTGTTGGTTCAGGATTCTAACCTGATCGGCCAAACGCTCGCGGACTTACCTCTCTTGGAGTATCACCGCCAGTCGAGAATTGATACTTTCGTATCTCACTCTGCCCTGAAGTTGGAGAATCAATCTTCTCTACTTCAATATTCAATTACCAGAAAATGAAAGTGTTTCCTGTTTATAAATTTTATTATAATAACTCCTGTCTGTTTTGTAAAGTCCCATTTCACATTTCCTTATCTTTACACAAAGATTATTATTTGTTAAAATATACACAAGCAAATTTGCTTTATTGTATGAATTGTTAAGGAGAAAACAACTATGGGAATGCACAAAATCGCTAAAATGCCTTCTCCAGAGGAACTAAAAGAAGAGATGCCTCTGAGTGAAGAAGCAAAACAAATCAAAGCTGCAAGAGACAAAGAAATCCGTGATGTATTCACAGGCGCATCTGATAAATTCTTAGTTATCATCGGGCCATGTTCTGCAGATAATGAAACTGCTGTTATGGATTATCTCGGACGTTTGGCAAGAGTTCAGAAAGATCTTGCTGATAAGTTACTGATCATCCCTCGTATTTATACAAACAAACCTCGTACCACAGGTGACGGATACAAAGGTATGGTTCATCAGCCAGACCCTGAGAAAGCACCAGATATGGCTAGTGGACTTCGTTCTGTCCGCAAACTTCATATGGAAGCATTAGAAGAATTCCATATGCCTGCTGCAGACGAAATGCTTTATCCAGGAAACTGGCCATATATGGAAGATCTTTTATCTTATGTTGCCGTTGGAGCTCGTTCTGTAGAGAACCAGCAGCATCGTTTAACAGTTAGTGGATTTGATATTCCTGCCGGAATGAAGAACCCAACTGGTGGTGACTTAACTGTTATGATGAACTCTATCACAGCTGGACAGCACCAGCATGATTTCATTGCAAATGGATATGAAGTCAAGACAGATGGTAACCCTCTGACACATGCCATCTTACGTGGATCTGTCAACCGTCATGGAAACAATATTCCAAACTACCATTATGAAGATCTGACTCGTGTTGCTTATATGTACGAGAAATTCCAGTTAAAGAACCCTGCTGTTATCGTTGATGCAAACCACTCTAACTCTGGGAAACAATGGGATCAGCAGCCTCGTATCGTACAGGAAGTTCTTCACAGCAGAAGTTTCTTACCTGAGATCAAATCTCTTGTTAAGGGTATCATGATCGAAAGTTATATCGAAGATGGCAACCAGTCCATCGGTAACGGTGTATATGGACAGTCTATCACTGATCCTTGTCTTGGATGGGACAAATCTGCTGCTCTGCTTTACCGCATGGCAGATTATATATAGAAACGTATAAGATCCTAGATATATCACTTCCAAAGGTTCAGGATTCCTGACATGATCGACGGATTGATGAAACTTTCCAGGATGCATCCCAGTATTATAAATGTTATTTCAAACCAAATACTGAAACGAAATAAGAAGGAATGTCTCTGTTCATAGAGCATTTCTTCTTTTTTTTTGGGCATAAAAGTTTCGCTTGATCAGCAGCAGCAAGGTGATCACATAACAGATAAAATGTGGAAATAAACTCATAAATACAAGAACCAGTCCTTTGATGCCCATTTGCACGATCTGCAAAGATAACATGGATCCAAAGAAAAATGCCATACAAAATGCAAAACTGTATAAAAAAATCCAAGGTTGCAAAAGATATGCCCCCAGATAAATAAATGCATATTGTTTTCCCCTTTTAAACAAAATATAAAAAAACAGACTGATACTTGCTTTATATAGATCCGTATTATTTAAAACCAGTGATCTTACGGTACCTCCATATGCGAGATAATCCTGGTATACAAAATTCGTAAATACACTCCCAAAGATTAACCCAATGATGATCCATAATCCTGAAAAGAATTTCTCTTTTTCCACAATTTTTTCCTCCTGTCATATCTTATGCAGTGCCTGTCTTTTATATTCTGTTTTCCTGATCTAGTCTTTTATTTCTCCATATTCAGATATCCAAGAACTCCTGAAATTGTTTTTGCATCAATGATCTTTCCAGAAAAGATCATATCTTTGATCTCATCGATTGTATATTCTTCTACATCGATAAATTCATCCTCATCCAAATGCTGTTTAGACAGCTTTAGATCAGTTGCAACATAAATCGGAATCTTTTCATCACAGAAACCGATGGCTGTGATCACGGTCATTAGGTGGGTCATTTTTCCAGCAATAAAACCTGTTTCTTCTTCAATCTCTCTTGTGACACACTCCAGAGGTGTTTCCCCGGGTTCAATTCCACCTGCCGGGATTTCCAGTGTTTCCTGATCAAGGGCATTACGGTATTGTCTTACAAGTAAGATTGTTCCTTTGTCTGTAACAGGAACAACAGCTGCTGCCCCTTTATGTTTGACCAGATCCCATGTGACAACTTTGCCGCTTGGAAGTTTTACAATATCCTCATAAAATCCAACAACTTTTCCCTGATGTATCAGATGTTGTTCTAGTTTCTCGTATCCTTTCATAAAAAATCTCCTTTATTTATACTTTTGACACTCACGTTATAAATTGGAAAAAGCGATAGATTTCTCTATCGCTTCTTGTTATTTCGCATAGTCAACAACTCGTGACTCTCTGATCACATTGACCTTGATCTGTCCTGGATAATCCAGATTCTCTTCGATCTGGTTTGAGATATCTCTCGCCAGTAAGATCATATCATCGTCACTGATTTGTTCAGGAACTACCATAACTCGAATTTCTCGACCTGCCTGAATTGCAAAAGTTTTATCAACACCCTGGAAGGAGTCTGCGATCTCTTCCAGCTGTTTTAATCTTGTTGTATAACTTTCCAGTGTCTCGCTTCTTGCACCTGGACGTGCTGCTGAGATTGCATCAGCTGCCTGTACCAGACATGCGATCAATGATTCTGGCTCTTCATCCCCATGATGAGATGCCACTGCATTGATGACAATTGGATTCTCCTTATACTTCTTACACAGATTCACACCAAGTTCTACGTGAGAACCTTCTACTTCGTGGTCGATGGATTTACCAATGTCATGAAGCAGACCTGCTCTCTTGGCCATTCTCACATCGACACCGATCTCTGCTGCTAAAAGTCCGGATAACTGAGCAACTTCCATGGAATGCTTTAACGCATTCTGTCCATAGCTTGTACGGAACTTCATTCTTCCAAGAAGTCTGACAAGTTCTGGATGGATTCCATGAACCCCAAGTTCTAATGTTGCTGCTTCCCCTTCTTCGCGCATCATAGTTTCGACTTCTTTTGTAGCTTTCTCAACCATCTCCTCGATGCGTGCCGGATGGATTCTTCCATCCACGATCAATTTCTCTAAAGCGATTCTTGCGATCTCACGTCGAACCGGATTAAAGCTTGACAGTACAACAGCTTCCGGTGTATCATCGATGATCAATTCAACTCCCGTAGCGTTCTCAATGGAACGGATATTACGTCCTTCACGACCGATGATCCTTCCTTTCATCTCATCGTTTGGAAGCTGTACCAGCGAAATCGTTGTCTCTGCCACATGATCAACTGCACACTTCTGAATTGCAGTTACCACATATTCCTTGGCTTTCTTTCGGGCATCTTCTTTCGCTCTTGTCTCCATTTCTTTGACATACATTGCTGTCTCGTGTTTCACATCTTCTTTTACTGCTGATAATAATTGCTCTTTTGCCTGATCAGAGGTCAACCCAGAAATTCTTTCCAGTTCCTGTAGATGTTTTGCCTGCAGTTCCTGCAACTGAGCTTTCTCTGTATCGATGTTCTTTTCTTTGGCTGTTAATGACTGTTCTTTGCGTTCCAACACGGTTGCTTTCTTCTCGACAGTCTCTTCCTTAGAAAGGACTCTCTGCTCATACTTCTGCAGTTCTGCCCTGCGTTCTTTTGTCTCTTTTTCGAAGTCATGTCTCGCTTTTATAGTTTCTTCTTTTACTTCCAAAGAAGCTTCACGTTTCTTCGCATCTGCTGCTTTGATTGCTTCATCTATAATCTCTCTTGCTTTATCTTCTGCATTCCCGATCGTAATTTCCATTGCCTTCTTGCTTCTTGTATTCGCTACATAGGCAGATACCGGAACTGCGATAACCAGAGTTGCGATAATGGCTATAATAATACCAACCACAGGTTTCCTCCTTATTCAATTTTTTGTGTATTCACACTCATTTAATTTTATATGTTTTTAACATAAAAGTCAAGGAAGGGATACCTCTTCTGTTCGAATTATCATTGCTGTTTTTCCTTGGATCGTAAGTCCCCCTCCAAAATCAACGGAATCTCCTGTGATCAAATCAATCCCGCATCCTGCCTGAGCATCAAAATGTGCTGTAAATTCGCCATCACCACAGTTCATTGCAAAAATGATGCGGTCTTCATTCGTTCTTCTCTGGAATACAAGAACATCTGGTGCGATCGCTAATTGTAAGTAATCACCGTATTTTAAAGCTGGTGATCCAGCTCTTACTTTTGCCAATTGTGCGATATAGTTTGTTAATTCATTTTCTACTAAATCTTCTTTATGGATTCTTGGACGCAGGCTGTCATCACTTCCCTGTTCTTTCTTTCCTTCCATTCCCCATTCACTTCCATAGTAAACACCCGGAACTCCTGGCATCGCAAATTCCATTGCATAGATCAATGGTAAATGCTCTTTATCCTCTAACTGACTTGCGATTCTCTCCACATCATGGTTATCTACAAAATTATATAATGGAAGTCCTTTGTACAACGTCCATTCTTCTGGTCCAAACTGACGGTTTAGGGAATATCCGATCTCATGCATATTGTGTGTATTGAAACTTGAATACAAACCTTTATAACATTCATAATTTGTCACAGAATCCAACAGCTCTGGATTCACAAGCTGTGTGTAATCACCATGAAGCATTTCTCCGATCATCAAAAATTCTGGTTTCTTGCTGTGAACAAAGTCAACCAACACTTTCATGAAATTGCGGTTTAACATATAAGCAACATCCAGTCTTAATCCATCAATCCCTAATTTATCGATCCATATTCCGACAGATTCTAATAAATAATTTCTAACCTGTTCGTTGTCAAGATTTAATTTAACCAGTTCAAAATGTCCTTCCCATCCTTCGTACCAGAATCCATCATCATAGCAGCTATTCCCATCAAAATTAATATAGAACCAATCTTTATATGGAGAATCCCATTTCTTTTCTCTCACATCTTCAAATGCAAAGAACTCTCTTCCGACATGATTAAATACCCCGTCTAAGATCACCTGGATTCCTTCTTCATGCATGGCATCACACATCTTTTTAAAGTCTTCATTGGTTCCAAGTCTCTCATCGATCTTCTGATAATCTTTTGTATCATATCCATGATCACTGGATGAAAATACAGGTGAAAAATATACTGCATTCATTCCTAATTTTTTAATATGTGGAATCCAGTCTATCATCTCGAGAATTCCATGAGATGGCTGCCCATCTGTTAATGCTCTTAGTGGAAACACTTGATAAATCATTAATTCGTTCATTTTCATAGTCTCTTTTCCTTTCTGTCACTCTGTGCTTTTTAACGATTCAACCATATCGATCTTCTTCAATTGGAAATACACGAAGGCATTTACAAGAATCGAAAAAGCGATTGTTAGTAAAATACTGTAAATATAGCTTTGCACATAAATCTGCCTTCCAAACATGATCAAGTCAACTTCTGTTGTGAAGATTACGTATTTGTGTAAAATAATTCCTAAAATAATTCCTGCGATCGTTCCAAGGATCGTTAAAAGGATATTCTCTCGATACACATACGCTCCGACTTCACCGTCATAGAATCCAAGAACTTTGATCGTTGCAAGTTCCATTCTACGCTCGGAAATGTTAATGTTATTTAAGTTATATAATACCACAAATGCAAGAAGTCCTGCAGATACGATCAGAACAACCACCACAATATTTAAGTTATTGACCATATCTGACATTGTCTTCTCATCGTCGGCACAAAAATGCAGTGTTGAGGCTTCATCTCTTGCAAGAATCTGTTTTCCATTTTCCTGCATCTTTTTCTTAGATATATTCTTTTCAATACAATATATACCTGTCGTTTGTGCTTTTTTATGATACAGTTTCTCATAAAGTTTTGGTGTCATGTAGACTTTATGCTGCATGTAATTTTCTGTGATCTGACTTATTTTTGCTGTGATCTGTTTATCTCCAGACCGTTGGATCTTGATCGAATCTCCTTTTTTCACACCAAGCAGGGACGCTGCCTTTTCTGTTAAGATGATTCCATCATCATCTAACTGATACTTTGTTTTACTCTTTCGATCCTGAAGGCTGATATAGCCATTCAGATCTTTTTTGGACATTGGCTGGATCATCGTTGCATCCTGCTTTTTCCCATTAGCACGGATCGTCACTGCAGATTCGCTTACTTCTATCAAATCTGTCATATGTTCTTGTTTCTTTGCATACTGGATCAGATCTTCTTTCTTTGTCTCGCTGATCCCGTCTTTGTGTGTGATCGAGAAATCATAAGTAATGATCTCCCCATACTGCTTTTCTGAGATTGCTGAAATCGAATCTTTGATTCCAAATCCTAAGAGTAATAATGCCATACATCCGCCGATTCCAAAGATCGTCATAAAGAATCTCTTCTTGTAGCGGAAGAGGTTTCGCATCGTTGCTTTCCAGATAAAACTTAATCGTTTCCAGATAAATGGAATCCGTTCTAACAAAATCCTTTTTCCTTCTTTTGGAGCAACTGGACGCATTAGCTGTGCAGGGTTTTCTCTTAATTCTTTATAACATGCAGATAATACTGCTAAAACAACAACTCCAACCGCCAGTCCACCTGCCATCACAGAATATTCGATCTCTAATGGCGTATAGACAGCTCCCAGTCCTGTATACATCATTTTATAAGCGTTAATGATGATCCATGGAAGCAGTTTTTCACCGATCACTGCCCCTAGAATACTTCCACTAAGCGTTGCTGCGAGGGCATAGGTCACATATTTCATTGCAATATGAACTCCACTGTATCCCAATGCTTTCATCATACCGATCTGTGTTCTCTGCTCTTCGACCATACGTGTCATCGCTGTTAAGCTTACCAGTGCTGCAACTAAGAAAAAGATGACCGGTACCACTCGTCCTAACGCTGCAATCCTGTCTGCTTCCTGTCCGTATTCCACATAAGACTGCATCTTCTCACGGTTTAAGACATACCATTTCCCTTTCTTGATATCCTTAACATCCTGTCTGGCATCTGCAATCTTCTGCTCGGCTTCCTTGAATTTCTTTTCTGCTTTCTTTCTTGATCTCTTTAATTTTTTCTCCCCGGATGAAAGTTTCGATTCTGCTTTTGCAATCTTTTTTTCTCCGGAGGTGATCTGTTTTCTTGCTGATACTAATTTTGCTTCATTTGTTTTGATCGTTTGCTTTGCTTTCTTTAGCTGGGTGCTTTTTTGATCCAAGGTTGTTTCAGCCTTTGCAATCTTTGTCTTTGCCCTGCTGATCTGTTTTTTCCCTGCATTAATCTTGCTTCTTGCTGTCTTGATCTGTTCTTTTCCTGCATTAATCTGTGCTAAGGAAGCTTTCGCTTCTTCCTGTGAGATCATTCCAGCCTGCATGGCACCCTGAATCTGCTGTTCTTTTGTCTGTAAGTTCTTCTCCTGTGTCTTTAGCTTTGCCTCCTGTGTTTTTAATTCTTTGCTTTTTGACCGAATTGTTTGTTTCTGTGTCTTTAACTGCTTTCTGGCATTCTGAATCTGTCTGATCCCTGACTGATACTGAGCTTTTGCATTCTTAATCTGCTGCTCTCCATCAGAGATCTCTTTCTTGCTTTTCGCTAATTTTGCTTTGGAATCTTTAATCTTTTGTCTGGACTTCTTTAGCTTTTTCTCGGCCTGATCTAGTTTCTTATATGCTTTTTTTCGTTCTTTTTTGAATTTCTTTTCTTTCTTGTCGATCTTCTCTTCGGCTTCTTTCTGAACAGATCTTAACCGTTTCTCATTTTCTATTTTGGAAATATCTTTGATCTCTTCTTCCAGCTGTTTTACTTTGTTTTTGTAAGCATCACTGTAGGCTCTCTCTTGCTTCGCTCCCTTCGCAGTCAGATAAACTTCTGTATAGATATCTGAGGAAAATTCTGATGGTTGCACCACAATAAAGCCTGACAATGTTCCCGTTCCAATGCCAGTGCTTCCTCTGGATCTTGAAAGATATTCTGATGAACTTCCGATTCCTGTGATCTTATAGGTTGTATCTTTCAGAGTATCCTTAAGATCATCTTCATTTCCAGAAGATAAATTTAAAACATCCCCTGTTTTCAGATCATTTTGCTGGGCATACCATTCATCTACCAGACATTCTCCCGATGCTTGTGGAAGTTTTCCATCTATGATCGTTATCTGGTTTAATTTATCAGTCTTCCCCATAACTTTGATCGCATGTTCTTCGTCACTTCCCTGCTTCCTTGCAATCACATCTATAGAATGTCCTCCTTCGACCGACTGCACATTTTTTAACTTCCGAAGGGCTGTCAGATTCTCTTCTGAAATCCCAAGTGTTCCCATGACTTTGACATCCATCAGCCGACTTCCATCAAACTGGTGGTCTGCTGTGATATACATATCTTTTTGTGTCACACGGATTCCTGAATAGAATGCAACGCCCAGTACAACGATAAAAAAGATTGATAAAAATCTCGGAAGGGTTCCTGTGATCGTTCTGTATATATCTTTATGTAATGCCGTTTTCTTCATACGCATTTCCTACCATTCAATCGTCTCCACCGGCTGAGGGTGTTCGTTTATCGTAATATTGCTGATCTTTCCGTTCTTCATCTCGATCACACGGTCTGCCATCGGTGCGATCGCAAGATTATGTGTGATCACAACCACTGTTTTTCCTTTCTTGTGACAGGTATCCTGCAATAATTTTAAAATAGATTTTCCTGTCTGATAATCCAGGGCACCAGTTGGCTCATCACAGAGCAAGATCTTTGGATTCTTTGCCAATGCACGTGCAATAGAAACTCTCTGCTGTTCCCCACCAGATAACTGCGCAGGAAAATTATTCAGACGGTGTCCAAGTCCCACATCTTTTAATACTTCTTCTGCTTTCAGAGGATTCTTACTGATCTGAAGTGCCAATTCTACATTCTCTGTTGCAGTAAGATTGGGCACCAGATTGTAAAACTGAAATACAAATCCTATGTCATCTCTTCGATATCCTGTCAGTTGTTTTTTATTCCATTTGGAGATATCTTCTCCATCAATATAAACAGCGCCACTGGTCGCAGTATCCATACCTCCTAAAATGTTCAAAACGGTAGTTTTTCCTGCACCACTGGCGCCAATGATCAAGGCGAACTCACCCTGATCCACCGTAAAATCGATCCCATCTACGGCTTTGGTGATTACCTCTCCTGTCTGATATATTTTCTTTACATTTTCTAACCGAATCAACTCCATAAATATGTTCTCCTTTACGTACAATTTTAACATATTTTCATTGATTCGACTAGTCTGCTACTTAAACTGATTTAATGATTCATCATATTCGTATCCGATCATGGAAAGCTTTTGTTTTACTTCATTTTGATCGAGATCGAGTGACTTACACAGGTCTTCGTATGAATCGTAAAAATCTCGTAATTGTGTATTGATGTAGCTTAATAACATCACTGGGTCTTTTGGTATCATGTCTGTCTCCTAATGTCTTTGTCTTTATAAAATGTTATTTAAAAAATTGGTTGTAGACCCGCCATTGTTGATCAGTGATGATAAAACAAACTCTTTCAAAACAAAATATGATATGAATGTTGCGACCAATATAGTGATCAACACAACATACGCGATCATATCTTTCTTCGTATTCGGATAGCTCATCATTGCAACGATCATATAGATCATCCCAAGGACTCCTCCAACTACAATGATCAGAATCGCGAACTGATACATTCCTAAAAACAATCCTAAAATTCCAAGGATCCATCCTAGACTTAATCCCAAAGATCTCATTCCTGCGATCTGACAGCTTTGAAACCAATTGATATCCGCTTCTGCCATCGCTTTCATTAATCCCATGACAAGTGCTGCGATCACAAGTGATACGATGATCGCAATAATGATCCCATATCCAAAGAATCCTCCAAGTGAAGGTGTCTGTGCTGCCGTTCTTGATGTTCCGAAAACACTGTTGATCCCGCTCATTGTTGCGGATACGATCTTCTGTAACAGAACATATAGATATAAACCTGTTAAGACTGCTTCAATTCCCATCAGGATCAATCCATTTTTACTGTCCTTGTCTGATACAGCTTCCACAAATCCTGTACTTGGATGTTTGATCATCTCTAGTGCCTGTGTAAAGAAATTCTTTGCTTTATCTTTTACTTCTTTCTGTACAGATTCCTGCATATCATGCACTGGCTGCTGTGTCTGTGTACAACTGCATGGCTGACCATCGATCAGTCTTCTTCCACATTTGGTACAAAACTTTGCCATAAATATATTCTCCTTTTCTTCTCTCATCATAGCATCTAATAATAATAGTATGAAACGCTGTCGATCACCCATTTTCCATTCTTCTTGAGCATCTTGGCCACACCGTTGATCGTACAGGTTTGTTTCTCATAGGACCCTGTCCATCCATTTTTATATTTGTAGCCTCTTGTTCCCTGAACTGCTACTGGGATTCCATCTGCGACTGTATAGTAAGATGATGTTGCATCAACAGCCTGACATTTTGTTAATTTTACATTGCCTAACGCTTTCGCATCCTGTCCATAATAATAAATATATCTGCACAGACTTGTTCCATAAGAGTTTGCTTTCTGATCCGATGTAAAATAAGATGTCAATCCTGAATTTCCAAGATTTCTGATCTTTGCTTCTGTGATCTTTGGAAGATAATTTTTTAGCTCTTTCGCTGCCTCTGCTTTGGCTGAATCAGAATATTTGATCTTGCTTAATGGATTTTCTTCTCCTGTTTTAAATGTGTAACTTGTCTGATCAAACAAGCCGTCTGCTCCATGAAATGTGATCTTATGTGTTCCTTCAAACATCCTTGTATAATATGTATTTCCCGAAGTATTTTCTGGAACTTTCGCTGCGATCCCATCAACTTTCACTGTCACTCCTGGCATTGTAAATAATTTCACAGTCTTGATCGTTGCTGAAGTATCTGTGATACTTGTTACCTCATATTTATCAAAGAATAAGAAATTCTTCTTTGCTGATTTTGCTACATGGATCGTTATCGTGTCTGAACCTTTTTTCGTCTGGTAGATGTACTGTCCTGCATAAGTTCCATATTCCGTATATCCTCCAGTTGGTGCAGATAATGTCTTTGTCTCACTTTGTTCCATAGTCTGCTCATAGGCTTCTTGATTGATAAATGTATCTTCTTCAAAATTATACAGATCATAGATCTTTGACCATCTTTGGCTGTTATAATCTTTGACAAATTGATTCGCTGCTGATTCTGGACTGCTTTTTTTATTTCCAAGATAGAAAAATGCTGCGATCAATACAACCAGAACTGCAATTTCTGCTATGATGATCTTCTTTGCTTTATCACTAAATCCTGCTGCTGTTCTTACTGATTCTGACTGTGGAGCCGCTTCTTTTTTTACAGGCTCTGATTCTGGTACCTCCGTGCGCTCAATCTTAGCTCCACATTCTCCACAAAACAAATCGTCGTCTTTTACTTCACTTCCACAATTTGGGCAAAACATACTTCTTCATCTCCCTTTTTTATCTAAGTCCGCGTTTCTTTAATTCTGCTGCCATGGTATCAACATTCTTTTTCTCATATTTGTTCAAAGAAATATCATTCTGATCGTCCACGGTTCCAACATACCATTCTTTTTTCTCAAAACGCTCTTTATTCTTCTTCTTAGTGAATTTTAACCCATGTCTTGCATAAACCTCATTCACTGCATATTGAAGTTCTTCATCAGATAATTTCTTTACGGAAGATTTGCTTACGTAAGAAGTGTCTGCATCTGGGAAAATATATCCATCATCCGCATCCATTACATTGCTTGCTGTATTATTTTTTGCAGCTGTTGTTGCTTCTTCTGTAACTTCTTCTGTTGTTGTTTCCTGTGTTGTTGGCTGCTCTGTTGTCATATTGTCTCCTGATTCCCCTGCATCTTCTTCAGATACAGATTCACCCGCATCAGATTCACTGACATCATCACTTCCATTACCGTTTGATTCTTGTTGTACGGCATTTTTTAAAGATGATGATTGCCCATTATCACTGTTTCCACTCGTGATCATCATAGCAATCAGTGCTATGGCTACGACTGCGATCACCACTCCTAAAGAAATGATGATCTGTTTTTCATTTTTCTTCATTCTTTTCTCCTCTTCTCTCGTAATACCGGTCAACACCATCTGCAATTCCTTCTGCAAGCATTGATTGATAATGATTGTTCGATAACTTCTGGTCTTCCTCTGGATTGGACATAAATCCCATTTCAACGATCGTCACTGGAATCTTACTCCAGTTGATCCCTGTCATCTCATCTGTCTGCGTTACACCGCGGTTCACTGCCCCGGTCCTTCTGCATAATGTACTTACCACACATTCTGAGAGTTCCTGACTATCTGCCGCGATCGATCTGCAATATGGATTCGATAATGTCGGACTCATTGTCAACGCCCCATTTGCAGACTGAGAATCTGCACTATTGCAATGAATCCTTAATAAAATATCTGAACCACTTTCATTTGCCATAAGAGCACGCTTTTTATTGCTGAGTGACACATCATTCGTCTCACGGATCATATATACGTCATATCCTCTCGCGATCAATGCACTTTTTAGCTTTAACGAAACTTCCAAATTCACCTGATATTCTGCTCGTTTTGTGACAACACCTTCGGTTCCTGAGGATACCATCGGTTTTGTCTTATCAGAACCAGGTCCGATCGCTTCTTTTTCACTCATCTGTTTCTTTTGGTGTCCTGCATCGATTGCGATCTTTATACGATCTTCCTGTTGTTTTGATTGTTCCTGATCAACCGTTACTTCATTCTTTTTTTGTGTTGTCTTTTGCTTGATGATCTCTGTTCTTTTTTCTGTCGTTGGTTTTGGATGATTTTCACTGATCATTTCATCATCATTGCTGCATCCAGCACAGAAAAAACAAAGGATCATACATAAGATCATGATCTTCCATATCTTTTTCATACCTTTTATCCCTCTCATTTATAATACTGCAGTTGTTCTATGGCTCTACAACATGAAGCTCTCCTGTCACAGAATCCATAACATATCCAGATATCTTCACATCTTTTGGGATCAATGGATGTTTTCTCAACATTTCCACAGAATCTTTTACAGAACTTTCCACACAGTCAAATCCTTCCAGCCATGTATCAAAATCAATACCACAATGACGGATCAGCTCAATCTTCTCCTCATCGACTCCTCGATCCATCATATGTTTTATCATCATATCACTATTAATATGCTGTACTCCACAGTCAGTGTGTCCAATGACCATGACTTCTTCAATCCCAAGTTCAAAGATTCCGACTAAAACACTTCGTACCACACTTCCGAAGGCATGACTTACTACCCCACCAGCATTCTTGATGATCTTCACATCTCCATTCCTGATCCCAAGGGCTGCCGGCAAAAGTTCTGTCAACCTTGTATCCATACAAGTGATGATTGCGATCTTCTTGTCTGGATATTTGCTTGTCTTGTATTGTTCATACTTCTTTTCTTCTACAAATTCTTTGTTATATTTTAAGATTTCATCTATCATAACTTCTACTCCCTACCTCAATGTAATATCTGCCGTTTTTCCCTTGCAGGCTTTTAAATAATCTTCGGTCGTAAGTTCAATCTGGATTCCATTTTTACCGCCGCTTACAATAATCTTCTCCTGTGCATTGGCACTTTCATCAAGCACTGTTGGATAGTCTTTCTTCATTCCGATTGCTGTACATCCACCGCGGATATATCCTGTGATCTTGTTGATATCCTTGACATGGATCATCTCCACAGACTTCTCACCTGCTGCCTTCGCTGCTTTCTTAAGATCTAATTCCTGATCGATCGGAATGACAAATACAAAATACCCTCCACCTTTTCCTTCAGTCACGAGGGTTTTAAATACTCTTTCATATGGTTCATTTAACATATCTGCGATGGTAATTCCATCAATAAATTCTTTACATTCATAACGATGTACTTCAAATGGGATCTTTGCTCTCTCAAGCATCCGCATTGCATTTGTTTTTGGTTCTTTCTTTGCCATCTTATAATGTCCTCCTTACTGATCGTTTTATCTGGCAAAATTTACTTTTGACATTCTCATCATATTTTACCTTGCAAATACTCCATAGATCAAAGAAACATAACATGCAAAATCTCCGATTCTTTTTCTTTGATATCCAAGTTCTTCTCTCCATTTTGCTTCTTTGCCATGCTCTTTTGTATATGCTGCCAATTCATCTAAAGAATGGATCACGCTATCGTGCATCACTGTCCTGTCATCATTGCTTCTGTCTGTCTTCGGTGTGATCTTCCAATGTGCGCGGAGGCTTCCATAATCGATCATACAATGAAGTGCATGATCCCATAACTTGTCATAGATCTCATCTTCTTCAAGATTCTCTTCTAACAGTTCTTCATAAACCTTCATCGCCTGCTCAAATTCAAGATCATCTGGCATTTTTAGATAATTCTCATATATAAAATCTTTCTGCATAATGGCCTCCTTTATTTCTTTGGCATACATTTTTACACTACTTGTGCACATTATATCATATTTTCTCATATAGTGAGAGTAAAAGATCTTCCGAGGATATTTTTATGCCAGAAATACAAACTAACAATCTTGTCGATCGTGGACAGTTAAAAATACAGGTAACTTCAAGACAAAGAGCCGTCCCAATCCCTAACGCTACGATCGAGATTTCTTATACTGGTGATCCTGATTCTGTTCTTGAGACTGTATCTACTGATGAAAATGGGCAGACACCTGTCGTTGACCTCCCTGCTCCTCCCGTGGAATACAGCATGTCTCCGAGTGAAAATCAGCCTTATTCTGAATATAATCTAAAAATACATTCTGATGAATATAAACCTGTCACGATCTCAGGTGCACAGATTCTTTCTGGTGTGGAAGGCCTGCAGCCTGTTTCCATGATTCCTGAAGAAACCCACACTCCAACAGAAGAACACCCGATCGTGATCGGTCCGCATACCTTATGGGGTAATTACCCTCCCAAGATTGCGGAATCTGAGATCAAGCCAGTCAACGAAAGTGGTGAGATCGTTTTAAGCAGGGTTGTGATTCCTGAATATATTATTGTTCATGATGGTCCTGTCGGTGATAAAACTGCGCAGAATTATTATGTTCGCTATAAAGATTACATCAAAAATGTTGCCGCCTGTGAGATTTATTCCACTTGGCCAAGGGCAACGCTTGAAGCAAATATTCTTGCGATCATGTCATTTACTTTGAATCGTGTGTATACAGAATGGTATAGAAATAAAGGGCATGATTTTACGATCACATCTTCTACAGCTTATGATCATAAATTCATTCCTGGAAAGACAACTTATAATTCTATTAATACGATCGTTGATGAGATTTTTGCAGATTATCTGTCTCGTCCGAATGTGAGACAGCCGATCCTTACTCAGTATTGTGATGGGAAGAAGGTGTCTTGTCCGGAATGGATGACGCAGTGGGGTTCTAAATACTTAGGCGATCAGGGATATGCTCCGATTGAAATCCTGAGATATTATTATGGAGAGAGTATGTACATCAATACCGCAGAACAGATTTCAGGAATTCCTTCTTCCTGGCCGGGATATGATCTGACGATCGGCAGCAGAGGAGATAAGGTTCGACAAATACAACAACAATTGAATCGTATTGCTAAAGATTATCCTTCTCTGCCTACGATCGCTGTGGATGGTGTTTATGGAGAATCTACTGCGAATGCTGTTCGGAAATTCCAGAATATTTTTGGACTGCCACAGACTGGGATTGTTGATTACCCTACTTGGTATAAGATCAGTGAGATCTATGTTGGAGTTAGTCGGATTGCGGAATTGAATTGAAATCTTAGATACAACAAAAGCCCCACAAAGTTCATCCTTGTGGAGCTTTTTTTCATTTCTTATTCTATTTACTCTTCACCAAACACCGCTTTTTATAAAAAGCAATTCCATAACACAATACTTCCTCATAAGCATCTTCAAACTCTTTTTCATACATCTTTGTGTTGATCTGATCTAACGCCTTTTGACAGTCTTTTTCCAAATCTTCTAATTTTCTTGAATACTTTGCTTCAAATACTGCAACTTGTCCTGTTACATCATTGTAGATTACAATATCACTTCGTCCTTCTCCATGCTCTCTATTCGACTCTACACTATAACCTGCTCCTGCAAAGATTCCTGCAAGAAATGCATGATAGAAATTTTCTCGGTAATCATAATAACTGATCGTCATTCGCAGTAATGTGCTGATTTCTTTTGTTGCCTTATCCGCATCTTTGTTCCACACTGCATCAAATAAATCTTTCCGATTCGTAACTCTTGCACTGTCTTCAAACCATTTCCTTACGGTTAATTCGAAAATTTCTTTTACTTCTTTGTTTGGAATTCTTAATTCTATCTGACCATCCTTATCACGTTCTCCGACTTTTGTAAGATATCCAGTAAGATAGAGAATACTCCATAAATTATCTTCTGATGAATGTAGATAATCATATGTGAGATCTTCTTCTATTTTCTGGCAGATGTTTCCACCTGCGATCAATACTTCCAGTTTTTTTCGTATAGCAGCTCCCGTATAATCAATAAAGGAACGAATGATCGCATTATCACTGGTATTCTTCCAGTAGCTGACTGGTCTTGCATTCAGATCATTTTGAAGATCTCTTAGATAATTCATGACATCCCATGGGCAATAAACTTCAAACTCTCCAAAATTATACCCATCATACCATTCTTTAATCAGATCCGCTTTCTCTTCAATCTCCGCATCTGCTAAAAGCTTATCTACATCCTGTTGTGTAAATCCATAATATTCATTGTATCTTGTGGATGAAATCGTATCTGATACAAAGTTATTTGTTCCAGTGAAAATACTTTCTTTGGCAATCTTTAGGCATCCTGTGATGACTGCAAACTTTAATGAGGAATTATCTTTTAATGCCGTACTTAACATGCCTTTTATAACTTCTAACATTTCTTTGTAGTACCCATTATTACTTGCCTTCGCAATCGGCACATCATATTCATCGATCAAAAGAATCACCGGCTTTTCATAGTAACTCTGCATCATATTCATAATCGTTACAATTGATCCCTTTATATCTGTAATCGATGCTGTTTGACTTCTCAATCTTGAAAATATATCTTTTTCATTTTCTCTTATATTTTCTCCTGTTTCTAAATAGGAATTCTGACTGCACAATGACGAAATTACAAATTTCAGCATATTAAATGCATTCTCAAAAGTTGTTCCATCCACATCTTTTAATGACAAAAACAATGTTGGATATTGATTCATTTCTATTTATTCACTTCGAAATGCTGATAATCCTTAGAGCTTCTCCACTCACCACCCCAGCTGAATCCATATTTCTTAAAGATCTTATAAGCTGTGTCATTCTTATGGATCATATATCTCTTATATTTTCCTTTACATTTTGACGTCTTTCTCTGTTTATACACCTTCCCATTTGCCGGTGATACCTTATTTCCTTTGACCCACGGATTGATCCTTGGATTGATATCGATAGCCATTCCATAAGAATGGTTGGACAGCTTTGTTGTTCCACTGATCACACGATAATTAAACGCAGAGGTATTATTTGCAGCCATAGACTTCTCATCATTTGCACCATAATCATCGATCAATCTCATTCTCTCAATTCTGTATTTCTTCTGATAAAGAGCATAAAAGACCTTGACCGTTTTCTTCGCGATCTTCTTGTTAACGATCAACTCCCCCTCTTTTACCTTCCCATCAAAACCATAATGAAGAACCTGTACATATCTTAAATCAGACAACTTAACATTCTTATTCTTTCGATAAGATTTTCCCATGATCCTCTTTTCAATATTCGGAGAAATCTTCTCATAAGTAAAGCCTTTTTTATAAGTATATTTCGAAGCTGCATTCGCAGATTTTCTCTGTAAACAAACTGGAATCACAGCAACTGTAAACGCTGTCAATGCAATTATCGTAGTTAATTTCAATTTTGATCGATTCATTTATTCTCATCCTTTCCAAAACTTCAATCATTTATCTTAATCGGTTTCATTATAACATATATTCCAAAACCCCACACTCCATACCTTGAAGCATTTCAAAACAACAATTCAATATCCTCTTGTATAAAGAATATTTTAAATCATAATTGCCCAGTGACCGTATGAACACGCCTGCACTTAGTGAGTGGCTGGTCGTAAGACCTGTCACGAACTTAGTACAGCTGCGTGAGAATCCGAATGCGAATGGGTCACTGGGCAATTATGATTTAAAATATTCATTGAAAGAGTGAATTATTTTTGATATACAAGAAATTGATATTCAATATCAAAGTAAGTCTCTTCTTCACTCTCTTTCACAAGTTTCCACTCTGGCATCTCATCCAGATCTGGAAAATAAGTATCTGCATCATATGCAAAGTCTGTTCTTGTAACATAAGCTGTATCACAATAAGGAAGCATCATGCGGTAAATGCTTTCTCCACCGATGATAAAAATATCTTCATCCTTATATTCTTCCAGCTCATCTAACAATTCTTCTTTACTTCCAACTACGATCGCTCCTTTTGCATCGTAGTCTTTATCATGTGTTAATACAATATTCGTTCTCTTTGGAAGTGGCATTCCATTTGGAAAGCTTTCTAATGTTTTTCTTCCCATGACAACGACTTTTCCTGTTGTCATCTGACGAAACATCTTCATATCATTTGGAATATGGACTAAAAGTTCATTGTTCTTTCCAATTCCCCAGTTCTTATCTGCATTTACAATAAGATTCATCTTATCTTCTCCTTCTTATATTGCAATTGGAATATCTTTTATCTGTTCTCCTGCCTGATAATCTTCAATCTTAAAGTCATCTGTTGTGAATTCATAGAAATCTTTGACTTCTGGATTAAGCGTTACTTTCGGTGCAGGATATGTCTCTCGTTTGATCATCTCTTTGATGATTGGAATATGGCGATCATAAATATGTGCATCTGCGATCACATGAACTAACTCTCCTGGTTCCATATCACATACCTGAGCCATCATATAAACTAATGCTGCATACTGCACAACATTCCAGTTATTTGCTGCTAAAATATCCTGAGAACGCTGGTTCAAAATCGCATTCAATGTGAGCTTATCATGTCCTGGTTTCTTTGTTACATTAAATGTCACACTATACGCACATGGATAAAGATTCATCTCATGAAGATCTTGGTGGACATAAATATTTGTCATGATCCTTCTACTGTATGGGTTGTGTTTCAGATCATAGATCACACGATCTACCTGATCCATCATTCCTTCTTTGTATTGGTGCTTTACACCCATCTGATATCCATAAGCCTTTCCGATCGAACCATCTTCATCTGCCCATTCATCCCAAATATGACTCTTCAGATCATTTACATTATTTGATTTCTTCTGCCAGATCCATAATAATTCATCAATAGCTGACTTAATATATGTCTTTCTTAAAGTCAATGCTGGAAATTCTTTGGACAGATCGTAACGATTTACAACACCAAACTGTTTGATCGTATAGGCAGGCTCTCCATCTGGCCAGTGCGGACGAACTTTCTCTCCCTCTGTACTAGTTCCATTCTCTAAAATATCTTCGCACATAGATATAAATACCTGATCTGCATAACTCATTCTTTCTTGTTCTCCTTTTCTTCTTCCTCGCTGTTGATCGTAAGCATCTCAAATCTTCGTTTAAAAAATGCAATCTTACGGTCAAACACTCCTAATCGGTATAAATTGATCACAAACATTCCAAGGATCAGAGCTAATAACATTCCTCCTAATCCTCCAAATTTCAGACCAACGTAGATCAAAAAGATCGTTGTCAGTGCTGAGATTCCCATACTGTCTCCCATCATCTTTGGCTGTAAGACCTGTTTCAATACCAGACAGATCGCATAAATGATCAGTAAGATAACTGCTGTTTTGATATCTCCTGTGATCAGCTTAAATATTGCCCATGGAATGATCACAGTCCCTGTTCCAAGGATTGGAAATATATCGACAATTCCTACTAATACCGAATAGATAAAAGAATGTCCAATCCCTGCAATAAAAAATCCGATCCAAAGGATCGCTATGATCACTATCATGATCTTTAACTGCGCAAGGCAGTAACTTACTAAGACTCCAACTGAGTTCTTCATAAATACATTGATCTTATGCTTCACAAATCCTGGAATACATTTTTCATACCATGCTATGAGTTTTTCTCGTTCCAGTGAAAACATATAAGCTGCAAATAACATAACAACAAGCCCTAACAGACCGCTTGTCACACCCTTTGCAACACCACCTGCATGTGCTACCCCATAATCTCCTGCAGAAGATGCCGCTTTCTTGAAAAGATCTCCGATCGATCCGCTCCACTGATCAAACTGTTTTCCAAAAGATGGTGGAAGAATACTTAAAAATTGCTCTATCTTCTTCTGAAAGATCATTCCTTGTCTCATGATCTCATGACGGATATCTGGTGCATCCTGTATAAATCCGATGACCTGCAGTGCGATACCTCTGACTGCAAAATAAAGAACCACTATGATTCCTGTGATAACTGCCGCGATCAAGATCGCAGAACCGAACTTCTTCGGTAATTTTACCTTCTTCTCCAGATATTCGATCACTGGGTGGGCCATCATTGAAATAATCCATCCTGCTACAAATGGCCATAAAAATACGATTGCTTTTGGTAATACAAAGATCAAAAGCAATGCACCTGCTAATATGACCAACAGTTCCATGATAATATCCAGATAAATTTCCCAACGTTTCATAATTTTTTCACTCCCTGATGTAATTAGTATATTCTTGAATTTTCATACCATTTTCCATCTCTTAATGAACTATTATACGTTACAAATTATTACTTGGCAATTCTAATCTCATCTTTCTCTCTGTCGTAATGATATATGTGATCTGATAAAACTTCTTCCTGATCCACAACCATACGGTTTGTCTCTCTAACCATTTCTCGTAGTTCCTCTGAACTTTGCACATATTCATCATCCAGTAAAAGGATCACTTCATGAATACTACTTGGAAGAATATAAAGATCATGTCCCATATAATTCGCGAAATCTCTCAGTGGATCTTTATAAAGCATGACAGATGCTCCATTCATATAATCTCCATTTGATAATACAAACAATGGAATCTCCATATCCGTGATCTTTACTGGTATCACAGACTGAATCTTGCGCATCACTGGTGGGAAAATCTTCTCCGTGTTCTCCTTTGCATCCTTCATCATCTGTTCCTTTGTCACACCCCATAACAGCAACTCTTTGTTCCTCACTAATGCACTCGCCATCCCGTCATGATTCCGGTATGCTGCCCAACGATATGTAACTGCCAGATCTAAGAACCGCTCGTATGGTGTATACTTTAACATCTCTTTATTCTTCTCATAATTAACCACACGATAAAACAGATTCTTCTTAATATGCTCATAATCTGAAACTTTATCCTCATCCAGATAAAATCCAACCTGATGTCCTCGATAAATTCTGGCGATATCTTTCATCGTATCTGATAATTCCTGTCCCCTTAAATAATTTCGATAAAATATCTCCAGATACAACACTGGTACCAGATAATTCTTGGTCTCTCCGATTGACAACCCCATCATCGATATCTGATTATTCCTCTTAACCCTCTGCACCATAACTTTCTTTCCTTCCATCTCTGGAAGATAGTTTAAAATATTCGCTTCTACATACTGATAAAATTCTTTCTCATTCAACATGGTCTTCTCCTTTTCTGTAGATGAAAACGCATGCCATAACCCCATTTTATTTGTTTCCCTCATTTGTCTTCATATGTAAATAATTTCCATATCATCATACAATATTTTCCAGTTGATTGCAATAAAAAAAGAAATTTATTTTTCAAAATTTCTTTTTTTATTCAATCTCTATTTTGTTGCTGTAAATTCTTTTAAGAAATCAAGTAATGTTTCCATTTCTTCTCTCGTACCGATTGTAATCCTTAAATAATTATTGATTCTTGGCTGATCAAAATAACGGACATAAATCTTTGCTTTCTTCGCTGCTTCAAAAATCTCTTTGGCAGGTACGCTTTCATGTGTCGCAAAGATAAAGTTTGCTTTGGAGTCTGCGAAACTAAATCCGATCTTTCTCATCTCAGTCTGGAACCATTCCCTTGTATCAATGATCTTATTTCTTGTCTCCTGGAAATATTCTTCATCTTCTAAGACAGCTGTTCCAAGAACAATAGATGGCTCATTCATCGTATAAGAGTTGTAGGAATATTTCACATCATTCATTGCCTTGATCAGTTCCTTGTTACCGATCGCATATCCGATACGAAGTCCTGCTAAAGATCTTGATTTGGAATATGTCTGAACGACTAAAACGTTATCATATTTTCTTGTCAGTTCTTTCGCTGTGTCGCCGCCAAAATCAATATAGGCTTCATCAACGATCACAACAACATCCTGATTGTGTTGGATGATATCTTCCACAACCTCTAAAGATAAAAATGCGCCTGTTGGTGCATTAGGATTTGGGAATACCACCCCGCCATTTTCAGCGTAATAATCTTCTTTCTGAATCTCAAATGCATCATTGACTGCTTTCTTCTCGTATGGTATTCCGAATAATTCTGCCCATACAGGATAGAAAGAATATGTGATATCTGGGAAGAAGATTGGTTTCTTACCGTTAAAAAATGTCATAAATGCAACGGCAAGCACATCATCAGATCCAACTCCGACAAATACTTCTTCTTTATCAAATCCATGATAAGAAGCGATCGCTTCTACCAATTTAGTTGCTGCAGGATCAGGATATTTGCGCAGATTCTTGATCCCGCTCATCGCTTTCTTGATCTTATCGGATGGCGGATAAGGGTTTTCATTTGTATTTAACTTGATCACACCTTCTTCTTTTGGCTGTTCACCCGGTGTGTAAGGTTCTACTTTTCGTACATTGTCTCTCCAGCTGTTCATTGAAAGTCTCCTTTATCTATATTGGCTTATTTGCGATAGTCATCGATCAGTTTCTTAAATAATGGAAGGGCTTTTTCGATACGTTCTGTTGGTACACAGTAAGAAATACGCACATATCCTGGGCATCCAAAGCTGTCCCCAGGTACGATCAACAGATCATATTCTTTCGCCTTCTCGCAAAATGCATTGGCATCTTCTTCTAATGCTTTCGGGAATAAATAGAAAGCTCCACCTGGTTCTACACATTCATATCCCATATCCACTAATGCATTATAGAATAAATCTTTGTTCTTCTGATAGATTGAAAGGTCAGAAGTTAAATCTACACATTCTCCAACAACTTTCTGATATAAGGTTGGCACACAGACATAAGAAAGTAAACGTGCAGATGCGATAAACGCTGGCAGTAACTGTTCAAAATCTTCTGCTTCATTTGGTGCTACGATATAACCGATACGTTCTCCCGGCAGTGATAAGGATTTACTAAAAGAATATGCTACTAATGTATTGTTATAAAAATGTGGAACATATGGCACTTCAAATCCATCATACGCGATCTCTCTGTATGGTTCATCGGAAATGATGTAAATGCTGTGTCCATATTCTTTTTGTTTCTTCTCTAATAATGCAGCTAATTTCTCAATCGTCTCTCTGGAATAAACAACTCCGGATGGGTTGTTTGGAGAGTTGATCAAGATTGCTTTGGTATGCTCATTGATCGTTTCTTCTAATTCTTCGAAATTAATCTGGAATGCTCTGGTATCTGCAGAAATGACCTTTAATCTGCATCCTGCTCCCTGTGCATATACTGCATATTCTGGGAAATGTGGTGCGAATGTGATAACTTCATCTTCTGGCCCATCAACTAATGTCTTAAAGCAGATACCAAGGGCTGCTGCCGCTCCGATCGTCATAAAAATATTCGCTGCTGTATAATTTGTATCAAATCTTTTATTTAAAGACTTGGCAATGTTTTCTCTTACTTCCAGTACTCCAGCATTGCTTGTATATCCATGAATATCCACTGGATCTGCTGTTTTTAACAGGCGAAGTGCTGTCTCATCAATTTCTTTTGGTGCTGGAACACTTGGATTCCCGATACTGAAATCAAATACATTTTCTGCTCCGACTTCTTTTGCTCTCTTCATTCCATATTCGAAAATATCACGGATAATAGAATGCTGTTTCGATAATTCTACTACTTCTTTTGATAACATGATCTGTCTCTTCCTTTCTTTGCCATTAGTTTTATTTTACAAAAAAATGCAGAAAATTACAACAACCCTCGCTGATTGCTGTAATTTTCACGTAATATCATTTGATGATCATTTTATTCATCTAATGCATCTCTTAAACTCTTTGTAAACTCATAAACCTTTTCAGGACTTTCTTTACCATATTGACTGATCAATTTGACGATCGCACTTCCGACGATGACACCATCACAGTATGTACTCATTTTCTTTGCCTGTTCTGGTCCTGAAATACCAAATCCCACTGCACAAGGAATTGTTGCATTCTTCTTGATCACACCGAAGAATTCATCAAAATCTGTTGTAAATTCACTTCTTGTTCCTGTAACTCCGATGGAAGATACACAGTATAAGAATCCTTCTGCTTCTTTTGCGATCATTGCGATACGGTCATGAGATGTCGGTGTTACAAGACTGATATTGTCAACTCCGTGAGCTGTTGCCACGCCCTGAATCTCGTCTTTTTCTTCGTATGGCATATCAGGCACGATGACGCCCTGAATCCCACATTCATTACAAAGGTCAAAGAATCTTTCGGTTCCAAAACGATAGATCGTATTGAGATACATCATCATGACAAATGGTGTTTCTTTGATCTCTTCTCTTAATTCTTTTACCATCTGAAAGATTTCCTTTAGTGTTGTACCACCTGCAAGTGAATGCTGGCTGGCTTCCTGAATGACAACACCCTCAGCGATCGGATCTGAGAATGGAATACCGATCTCAATCACATCTGCACCTGCTTTTACCATAGCTCTGATATTTTCTTTTGTTGTTTCGTACCCATAATCTCCAGATACGATGTAAGTTACTAATGCTTTTTGCCCATTCTTTTTTCTATTCTCAAATGTCTCTCTAATTTTCATCTAACTGCACTCCTCTGTATCTTGCTACCTGATAAACGTCTTTGTCTCCACGGCCAGACAGACAGATAACGACTGACTGGTCTTTACTCATTGTTGGGACGATCTCCATTGCCGCTGCAACTGCATGAGATGATTCGATCGCTGGGATCACTCCTTCTGTTTTGGATAAATATTCAAAGGCTTTGACTGCCTGTTCATCTGTGATACTCACATATTCTGCTCTTCCGATTTCATGAAGATGTGCATGTTCTGGTCCGATTCCCGGATAATCAAGTCCTGCTGAAATAGAGTATACAGGATTGATCTGGCCTTCTTCGTTCTGTAAGAACAAACTCTTCATTCCATGAAAAATACCTTTACTTCCTTTTGCGATCGTTGCTGCATGATCTAACGTATCAATCCCTCTTCCAGCTGCTTCTGCCCCAATCAGTCTGACACTTTCATCTGGGATAAAGTCATAAAACATTCCCATTGCATTCGATCCACCTCCTACACAAGCAAATACAGCATCTGGAAGTTTTCCTTCGATTTCTTTCATCTGTTCTTTTGTCTCTTCTCCGATGATCTTCTGGAAATCACGAACCATCGTTGGATATGGATGAGGTCCCATAACAGAACCGATGCAGTAAAATGTTGTCTCAATATTTGTAGCCCAGTCTCTCATTGCCTCGTTAATAGCATCTTTTAAAGTTCTTGTTCCACTCTCTACAGCATGAACTTTCGCTCCAAGAAGTTCCATACGGTATGCATTCAGACTCTGGCGTTCCACGTCTTCTGCTCCCATATATACAACACATTCCATGTCAAATAATGCTGCAACAGTCGCTGTAGCAACTCCATGCTGTCCTGCACCTGTCTCTGCGATGATTCTTTTTTTTCCCATTCTCTTTGCAAGTAAAATCTGACCTAATACATTGTTGATCTTATGGGCACCTGTATGATTCAAATCTTCTCGTTTTAAATATACTTTTGCCCCTCCAAGATCTTTTGTCATCTTCTCTGCGTAGTATAAAAGAGATGGACGGTTTGCGTAATCTCTGTATAACTGACGTAATTGAGCTAAGAATTCTGGGTCATTTTTGTATGTTTCATAAGCCTCATTTAACTCGTTTACCGCGTTCATTACAATTTCTGGTACATACTGTCCACCGTACTCTCCAAATCTTCCTATTTTATTCATGTCTTCCTCCTGTTATCTGCATGATTTCTTTCATTTTTTTCAAATCTTTGTATCCATCCGTTTCGATTCCACTGGAAATGTCGATCCCGTATGGATGAACTTTTTTTGTGATTTCTTTTATATTTTTACTGTGAAGCCCGCCTGCAATGAAAAATGGTTTTCTGATTCCTTCTTTTGGAATCAGGTCGTAATTCATTACTTTTCCGGTACCTCCATACATATCTTTTTCTTCTGTAAATGTATCCAGTAACAGTTTATCAACTGGAAGCTGTTGGGCTTTCTTGATGTCTTTTGTATCTTTTACTCTGACCGCTTTCCAGATTTCTTTATCTGTCTGCTGTCTTAACTGTTCAATATAAATAACATCTTCATCGCCATGTAACTGGATCACGTCTAATGGAACTTCATTGGCGATTTCTGTAACTTTCTCAATTGTTTCATTGACGAATACTCCGACACTTAAGATCTTTTGATCTAAGTTTTGATCAAGTTCTCTTGCCTGCTGGCCTGTGACATAACGCTTGCTTTTTGAAAAGAAAATATATCCAATTGCATCTGGTTTTACTTCATTTGCATATGCGATATCTTCTTTTCTGCGCATGCCGCACATCTTCACTTTCAGACTTTGTTCTTTGATCTGATTTTGTATCATAGGCAGCTCCGTAACTGTTTCATTGTTTCTTTGATGTTATCGGATCTCATAAATGTTTCACCAATCAAAACTGCATCGGCTCCTTGCTCTTTGACATTTTTCATATCATTTTCATCCTTCATTCCACTTTCGGAAACTAATACTGCTTCGTATGGAATAAGTGGAGCAAGTTTACTTGTTGTATTTAGATCAACATCAAATGTTTTTAAATTCCGATTATTGATTCCGATAATATCGCATCCACATGCAACGACTTTCTTTAATTCTTTTTCGTTATGAACTTCTACCAGACAATCAATCTCTAAACTTTTTGCCAGATCATAAAATTCCTTTATCTTTTCTTCAGAAAGAATTGCTGCGATCAGAAGGATTGCATCGGCTCCTAAGACTTTTGCTTCATAAATCTGATATTCATCGAAAATAAAATCTTTTCTTAACATTGGGATATCTACCTTAGCTCTGATATCCGCAAAATATTTGCTGCCACCTTTAAAATAATGTTCTTCAGTCAAGCAGGAAATGGCTGCTGCCCCTGCATCTTCATAGGCAATGGCTGTCTCCACTGGGCGAAAATCTTCTGCGATCACACCTTTGGATGGAGACGCTTTTTTAACTTCTGAGATCACGGATAATCCAGATTTCTTTAAGGCCTCTTTAAATCCATGATTTTTATTCTTAGAATTTAATGCCATCTCTTTCATATCCTGTGGCTCGATATTGTCTTTTTCTCTTTGTAATTGTTCTTTTCTTTTTTCTACGATATCATCTAAGATCATGTTCCACCTCATTTATTTTACATTTGTGTATGCAATAAACTGTTCTAATTTCTCATTTGCCTTTCCAGAATCGATCATCTCGGCTGCCAGTTTCACTCCATCTTTGATCGTCTCTGCTTTTCTGATCGTATAAAGAGCTGCTCCTGCATTTAATAAAACGATGTCTCGTTTTGCTCCCTGTTCTTTTCCAGTTAGGATATCTTTTGTAATGATCGCATTTTCATCTGCTGTCCCACCAACAATATCTTCTTTCTTGGCAAGTGTTAATCCTAATTCTTCTGGATTGATCGTATATCCTTTGATCTCATCTCCATCGATCTCACAGACACTTGTTGTGGATGAGATTGAGATTTCATCTAATCCGTCGTCTCCATATACGATCAGGGCTCTTTTAACTCCAAGATTCTTCATAACATCTGCCATCGGACGAACCAGCTCTTTTTCATAAACACCGAGAACGATATAGTTTGTCATTGCTGGGTTTGCTAAAGGTCCTAAGATATTAAATACAGATCTTACCCCAAGCTGTGCTCTGACTGGTCCGGCATATTTCATAGATCCGTGATGTGTCTGTGCAAATAAGAAAGCTGCTCCAACTTCATCCAAACATTTTTTGCTTTCTTCTGGTGTTAATCCGATTTTTGCTCCTAATGCCTCTAAGACATCGGCTGCACCACTCTTTGAGGATACACTTCTATTTCCATGTTTCGCAACTTTTGCTCCTGCTGCTGCAATGACAAATGCAGATGTTGTAGAAATATTAAAGCTGTTTGTAAGGTCTCCTCCAGTTCCTACGATATCGATCGCTTCTGTTTCTTCTGGCACGATCGCTGCTTTTGCTCTCATCACTTTGGCAAATCCTGTGATCTCTTCTGGTGTTTCATGATTCATACGAAGACCCGTCAGGAAACTTCCCATCTGAGCATCTGTCGCATTTCCAGACATGATGCAGTCCATGGCCTTATAAGCTTCTTCTTCTGTTAAATGATTTCCTTCCACGATCTTTGTTAAAAATGGTTTTAATGTTTCCTGATTGACTGCGCTCATAGTTTCCTCCTTTTTAGAATCTCCAAGTCTGATTCCTGCGATGTTTGTTAAAAAGTTTTCTAAGATCCTCATTCCCATTTCAGTTAAGATCGATTCTGGATGGAACTGAATTCCATAGACCGGATATTCTTTATGACATACTGCCATGATCTGTCCTTTTTCATCTCTTCCGATAACTTTTAAATCTTCTGGAAATGTCTCATCGTCGATGATCAGTGAATGATATCTTGCTGCATATATTTTATCTTCTAATCCTTCAAATAAAGGATTCTTGTTATTGATTGTGATCTCACTCATTTTTCCATGCATCAATTCTTTTGCTGGAACGACTTTTCCGCCATATACTTCTCCGATCGCCTGATGTCCCAGACAGATTCCCAAGACTGGGATTTCTTTTCCGAATGTTTTAATTGCCTCTTTTGAAATCCCTGCACTGTCTGGATATCCAGGTCCTGGTGAGATAACAAGTGCTTCTAGATTTTGTAAGTTTCTGATCTCATCAATCGTTATTTCATCGTTTCTTACAACCTGAATCTGTGGATACAAAGATCCAATGTACTGATATACGTTATAGGTAAATGAATCGTAATTATCTATCATTAAAATCATAACCTTGCTGCCTCCTTCACTGCATTTACAACGGCTAATGCTTTATTCTTTGTCTCCATAAATTCTTTCTCTGGAACAGAGTCATTAACGATTCCTGCTCCTGCCTGCACATATCCTTTTCCATCTTTAAATACGACGGTCCGGATTGCAATACAGGTATCAATATTTCCATCAAATCCAAGATATCCAACGGTTCCACCGTAAACACCTCGTTTTTTATTTTCCAGCTCATCAATGATCTCCATGGCCCTTACTTTTGGTGCTCCGGATAATGTTCCTGCCGGAAGAACACTCATCAGTGCGTTGATCGGATTTTCATCATCTCTTAATTCTCCCTGTACATCACTGACTAAATGTGTAACTTTGGAATATTTTTCAACGGTCATAAAGTTTTTTACTTCTACAGTTCCAAACTTACTGACTTTTCCGACATCATTTCTTCCAAGATCAACTAACATCGTATGTTCTGCTCTTTCCTTTGGATCATTGACTAACTGTCTTACCAACATATCATCTTCTTCTTTTGTCTTTCCTCTTGGAACCGTTCCTGCGATCGGTTTGGTTGCTACATTTCCATTTAAGACACTGACTAACTTCTCTGGTGAAGCTCCAACCACCTGATAGTCAATGAAATCAAAGAAGTAAAGGTATGGAGATGGGTTTGATGTTCTTAAGCATCGATAGACATCAAATGGATCAACATCTGTCTCTACCTCAAATTTCTGGGATAAAACCACCTGGAAAATGTCACCGTTTTTGATATATTCTTTAGCTTTCTTTACGTTCGCTTCGTATTGTTCTTTTGTAAGATTCGATGTTACTTCTGCCTTCGCAGGTGTAAATCTGTCTTTGGAAAGTGATACCGGACGTTCCATCTTGTGAAGGATCAATTCTGCTTTATCTTCTAATTCTTCATATTTTTGTTTGATATTATCACCTTTGTGGATGTTCTGGATGATCACAGCTTTGTTTGCTAAATGATCGAATGCGATGATCTCATCGTACATGCATAAGTGGCATTCTGGCATCTTCAGATCATCTTCTGGTACATTTGTTAATTTTTTTTCCACCTGACGGATCATGTCATATCCAAAATATCCAATCAATCCTCCAGTTAATTTGGGACAATCTTCCATAACTGGAGATTTATATTTCTTGATCAGATTACTTAGATAGCTCATCTTGAATTCTTCTTCCTGCTTTACTCCATCGACTTCTAATTCTTTTCCTGAAATCTTGATCTCTGACTTAGGATTGATCCCGATAAAGGAATATCTTCCCCACTGATCTTTATTTTCCACACTCTCAAGCATGAAACATGGCGTTCCTTCTTTTCTCAGTGCCTGGAACATACGGATCGGTGTCATATAATCTGCCAGTACTTCGTAAAATACAGGTACCATCTGATATTCTTTTAATAGCTCTTCAACTTTGTTTAATGTCGGATATAACATATCTGCCTCCTGATCAAAATTTATCGCCGTGGTTTCATTTTTCATAGTTTATATATCTGTATACTATGATTTATAGATAGGACCGTTTTGCATGAATGGTGACTTTATTCATATTGGGGAATTTCATCGAAATTTCCTATGAAATAAAAAAGGTCCATCGTTCCTATTGCTAGGGACGATAGACCGTGGTGCCACCCATATTCAAGAAATATCTTCTGATCTTCTCTTCTTGTTAAAATATCTTAGAAAATATCTCTCCTCACTTAAGATACTCCGCTTTGTTCGATAATAAAAAGCTTTTATATCTCGTTCCCGTAACGTGGGATAACGGCGACAGTTACTAAGTTTCATAAACAGTTCTCTGTGCTCCTCACAAATCCATTCGCTTATCACATATCTATGACCTTCCAGCAACCGGTCACTCTCTGTAAGACTGTTTGATGAGCTACTTACTTTTGTTCATCGGATTTATCACTTTAACTTGCTAAATATTTGTTTATATTATATGAGTCGATTTTTTATTTGTCAAGAATTTTCTGATTATAATTTTTGATTTGTTGAAAATTCGCATATTTTATTTTTCTATTTTAACATTTTATAAATCTCTTCTTTATCAGCTTCTGGATGCTCTTTGATTGCTTCGTAAATTGGTTGAATTTTGATCACTTCTTCCTCTACTTCATCTGCAATCTGATGTAACTCTTTATTTTTTTGAATTTTCTTTTGTATTTGTAATATTAACTTTAATAATTCCCCTTCTCGTCTTCCACGATTCTCTGCACTTCGCAACTGGCTTGCTTTATCCCTGATTGCCATTTGTTCTCTCAGATATAAATATCTTTCACTCTCATCTCGACTCATCTTAATCATTTCATCCCTCACCTTTTCCATGTAATGATTTCCTTCAGATTCTTCTCTGACTTCTTCCCAAGTACTGGCTGAAATTAATTTTGCCCATCGATATAATTCTTGCTTCCTTGCCTTTCCTTTTGTACTTTTTAATTTACTTAATTCTATCACATGGAATTGAAATTTACTACTATACAATTTACAATTACTTTTTTGTAGAAAATTGTAATATCAAACTAAAAAAGACAGGAGCCTAAACTCCTGTCCTAAACCACATATCATTATAACAAATAATCTTTATTTCTCAAGTTCTTCCGTCTCAATAATAAACTTCACACTACCCTTCGTTCCACTAGCCTTCTTCGTAAATGTCTGGTAGTTTTCTCCTTCATTCATCACTGCATCAGCTCTGTCTAAGATATCTTTTGCATCATCATTGATCGTATTGACAAGTTTCTCAATACCGTCTTTTCTGAAGGTTAACATTCCTTTGTTCAGCGTAACAGCTCCATTTTTCAGTGTTGCGATTCCTGTTGTCATCTGTCCCATTCCATTATCCAGTGTTTTTGCACCTTTACTTAATTTCTTCGCTCCATTTGCTGCTGTTTTTGTTCCACTGTTTAACGTCTTGGCTCCTTCATCTAATTTTTTGATGGAAGATGCCAGTGTCTTAGATGATGTCTTTAACTGTCCGGTTCCTGCCGCGATCTGTTTTAATGCAGATTCTAACTGTGCTGTGGATGTCTTTGTCTTTGTTAGCAGATTTTGAATCTGGGTTAAGCATCCTGATACGATCTGAAGGTCTGTCTGTGTTTCTTGCAAGCTTGTTCCGATAGATCCTGCGTAGGTTCCTAAATTCTTTGCCTGACCTCCTACGGATTGTGCATAACCGCCTAAGTTTTCTGCATCTGTCTTTAAAGAACCTGCAATCGTTGTAAGCTGTGCTTTCTGCTCATCTGTAAGAGAACTATAATTATTCTTGATAAATTCTCCAATTGCTCCTGCCTGATCTCCAACATCTGTTGCTGATGCTCCAATAGACTCTGCTAATGTACCTAATGTCTTCGCTGACACACCAACACTTTCTGTCTGTGTCTTAATATTCATTAATTCTTTTGTGATTCCTGTCTGTGCACTCTGTAAGTTAGACTGTAATTTTGCCTGATCACTTTCGCTTGGTGTACTATTCTGCAGTTCTTTAAGAATCTGTCTCACTCCATTATCTAACTTCTCTGTAGATGATGGTAAAGCACTGGTTCCTTTCGCTAACTGACTGGTTCCTTTCTTTAATGTTGTAGATCCATTGACCAGTTTGTCAAGTCCTGTTGCTAACTGTTTGGAACTGACTGCAATCTGTTTTGTTCCTGATTTTAATTTTCCAGAGGCTGTGACTAATTTTTCAATTCCCTTTACTAAATCTCCAGAACCATCGCATAACTTATCTGTCGCATTTTCAAGGTCCTTTAAGGAATCTGTTAATTCACTTAAATCTCCTGCATCATCTAAACCGAACTCTGATAATGTATCGGAATTCGCAACTGTCGCTGTGACTGTCATCTGGAAGTCTTCTACATCAGCTGTGATCTCGAAATCTTCTGGAATATCGAAGTTTGACCCAATACTTGTATTCTTAAGGTTTAAGCTGTCTGCTAATCCTGGCATTGCAACTCCAATAACGATATGTTTGTTACCATCGGAGATAACTTTTCCGTTTGTTGCTTTGACATTAGAGAAGTTATCTGTATTTAAGATCGCTGCTGTAATCATTGTAAATGGTGTATAGACTGTTGTCTGTTTTCCATTGATCGTTTTGGTTACGGCGGAATGATTTTCATATTCATAACGAATCTTTACTTTTCCTGATTTACCAACCAATTTCTTTGGTGAAATTTCTTTTCCATCCAGATAGTATGTGACTTTCATGGATACTGGCAGATTTTTGTCACTTGTTCCCTGATAGTAAATATCTTTTCCATTGGCATTCCATGTAATACTGTCCTTTTTTCCTCGTTTATATGTCTCATTCCCTTTAACATTCTCAACGTCTGTCAGGTCTGTAGCATCTTTGATCTTTGCTTCACCTGAGAAATTTTTTAACCAGTCACTGACAATAACTGTTTTCTCTTCTCCATTCGCATCCGTTTTTACGTATACGGTTTCTTCTTTATCTGCAGTGGACTCGCTGGCTGCTACCGGTACTGCTGCCGGAATTGTAAGAGCTGCAGCGAGAAACATTGCTAATGCTTTCGATAATCTTCTTTTTCTCATAACAATCGCTCTCCTATTCTAAATGACCCATCTTGAGGGTTGTTTTACAGATCAATTTATCAAATATCATAAACATTGCCGGCAGAATAAAGATTACGGCAACGGTACTGATCACAGCTCCTCGTGCAAGTAAGGTACAGATCGCACTGATCATATCAATATTTGAGTAAATCGCAATACCGATCGTTGCTGCGAAGAAACTTAATCCACTTGTAATGATAGACTGCATGGATGTTTCATGTGCAATACGGATCGCTTCCATTTTCTTCTTGCCATTTATACGCTCCTTCTGATAACGGCTTGTCATCAGGATCGCGTAGTCAACGGTTGCACCTAACTGAATCGTTCCGATAACGATACTTGCAACAAACGGCAGTGATAATCCCGTGTAATATGGAACTGCCATATTGACACAGATTGCAAATTCGATCACGGCTACCAGGATCACCGGTAAGGAAATGGATTTAAATACAATTAAAATAATCACAAAGATTGCCGCGATCGACGCGATATTTACATTTCTAAGGTCAACATTGGTTACTGTCTCCAAGTCATTCATCAATGGTGCTTCTCCAATGACCATAGAACCTGGACTGTATTTCTTCACAATGTTGTTGATCTCGTTAATCTGTTTATTTACTTTCTCGGTTGCTGATTTGTAATTTGAACAGATAAACTGCATCTCATACTCATCACTTTGCAACATTTCTTTCATGGAAGAAGGAATCATATCGGATGGAATACTAGAACCGATCACGGAGTTCATTCCGAGACACCATTCAACTCCGTCGACTTTATCGATCTCTTTCTGCATGTTGCTTAATTCCTTCTGACTCATGCCGTTCTTGATCATGACCATATGGATGTTACTCATTCCAAATTCGTCACTTAATTTCTTATTCGCCACATTACTCGGTAAGCTTTGTGGAAGTGATTTGTCAATATTATAGTAAATCTCTGTATGATTATTTCCATAAATTGCTGGGAACAGCAAAATTAAAAATACTACAATCGTTGTTTTATAATGTTTTGTGATAAAGTGTGATGCATTCGTAAGATCTGGCATCAGTGAACGATGGTGTGTCTTCTCAATTAATTTATCACAGATCAGGATCAATGATGGCAAAACTGTTACACAACAGATAACCCCGATAATAACACCTTTCGCCATAACGATACCTAAATTAGCTCCTAATGCAAATGTCATAAAGCACAGTGCTGCGAATCCAGCGACCGTTGTAACGGAACTTCCTGTAATGGACTTAAATGTATTCGAAATCGCATGTGCCATCGCACGTTCTTTGTCACCTTCAAATCTGATCTTATTACTCTCATAACTGTGCAGAAGGAAGATCGAATAATCCATCGTAACTCCTAACTGCAAGATCGCAGTCAATGCCATTGTAAGATAGGACACATCGCTTAGGAAAATATTCGTTCCCAGGTTATAAAGAATTGCCATTCCGATACTTAACAGGAATAAAAAAGCAACTGCAAAGGATTCCATTGTGACAAATAATACGATCAGAGAAAGTACTGCTGCGATCGTTACGTAGATTGGAATCTCCTGCATAACCAGGTTCTTAATATCGGTAACTACCCCTGACATGCCACTGATAAAGCACTGTTTTCCAACAATCTTACGCATCTGTGTGACTGCTTCCATCGTGTTATCAGATGATGTTGTTTCTTTAAACATTGCGATCATCATTGTTGCGTTCTTATTAAAGAAAACTTTCCTTACTTTCTCAGGAAGCATCTCTTTGGGAACGCTTAGATCAGCGATGTCATCATACCAGATGATCTTATCAACGTGATTGACTTTCTCTAGTTTCTGTTTTAATTTCTGTACGTCATGAAGATTCATATCTTCGACAATGATCATCGAATAGGCTCCGGCTCCAAACTGATCTACCATGATATCCTGCCCTTTCACCGTCTCCAAAGAGTCTGGAAGGTAACTTAAGATGTCATAATTAATCCTTGTCTTCACGATTCCAATGGTTGATGGAATCAATAAAATGAAAGCCAGGAAGACGATGAATTTTCGATGATGTACTAATTTCTTTGCAAATTGTATCATAGCATCCTCCCATTTACATTTATGATGAATAGTCATTTTTTAATCTATATAATGGTATACACCAAAAATGACCAAAAGTCAATAAACTTCTTGAAAGTTTTTGACTTTTGGTCATTTTTTCGTTATACTAAAGAAGATGAAAGGAGAAATTACTATGAAAAAGGTCGAATTAAATAAGAAAAAGAAACAAGATGCCCTTTTGAATACGGCATACCAACTGTTTACAGAAAAGGGATTCCAGAAGACCTCCATCTCCGATATCGTAAATGAAGCTGGCGTTGCTAAGGGTACTTTTTATTTGTATTTTAAAGATAAATTAGACATCCGATATAAATTGATCGCCAAAAAATCTGCAGAAGTATTTAAACACGCCTATCAGGAACTTCAAAAACAATCCATTGATCATTTTGAAGACCAACTGATCTTTATCGTTGACCAGGTCATCGGAGCATTAAATGCTAATCCGACTCTGTTAAAACTGATCTCAAAGCATCTAAGCTGGGGAATGTTTAAGAATTCCTTGGTAGAACCGATCGATGATGCCCAGAGAAATATTTATGATATCTATATGGATCTCTTGAAGAATTCTGGTCATGAATTTGATCATCCGGAAGTTATGATCTATATGATCATCGAGATGGTCGCAGGATCTTGCTATAATGTTATTTTGACTGGGGAGCCTGTTTCAGTTGATGAATTGAAGCCTTATTTGTATCAGTCAATTCGGTTGATCATACAGAATCATATATTGTGATTTGTAGTTTGATGACGGAAATTATTGGTGGAATATTATAAAAAGAAATCATGTGTCAGCAACCCACTCGCTAAGTGCAGACGTGTCCGTACGGTTGCCAACACATGATTTCTTTTTATAATATTCAAATAATTTACGTTATTCAAACCACTACACTGTGTGTATATTTAACGGTATTGGCTAATCATTTTTGTATTCGCTAACAGAAGATTATCTTTCACTTTCATCCCTGCTCATCTTAATCATCTCATCCCTCGCCTTTTCCATGTAATGATTTCCTTCAGATTCTTCTCTGACTTCTTCCCAAGTACT